>TARA_R110000787_G_scaffold8695_1_pt1 | contig 52574 bp, 52 predicted proteins | sample TARA_R110000787 | Tara Oceans TARA_R110000787 (sample SAMEA4397920) | marine metagenome | biome: Polar Biome; feature: [DCM] deep chlorophyll maximum layer (ENVO:01000326); material: water (ENVO:00002006), including particulate matter (ENVO:01000060) such as... | depth 35 m | reverse complement strand
TGCTTGGATCGAACTGATTGGCGGCCTTTTTGTCCTTCTGCCGCTCGCCGCCATCCTGACCTACTACGGATGGGACGGCCTGATGCGCACCACAAAATACGCCGAGACCCAAGTGTGGGCACAACGCATAGCGGGGGTCATAGGCCCCATCTTGCTGGCTTTTGCGGGGATGATCGTCGCCCTTCGCAACATCGGCTTTCTGGCAGGGAGACGTGCGCAAGGCGCACCGGACCAAGCAAGCGGCCTGCACAATGGTGAATGAGGTCCTCACGGTTGCCATGCTTGTCGTGATGGCGATTGGGGTTTTCAGTGGCTTTCCGGTGGCGCTGGTGCTCGCGGGGACAGGCTTCTTGGGGTTTGTCGCTGCGGTTTGGGTGGGGATCACTGATTTTCAGCATCTGGGGCTGATCTACCTGCGGGCCCGTGGTGTACTGACCAATGAATCAGTCCAATTCACCAGCGTTCCAATGCTGATTTTTCTTGGCCTGATCCTGAATGCCAGCGGCGTTGCCGAAACCATGTTTCGCTTGCTGGGGCGTCTTCTGACAGGCGTTCCCGGTCGCTACGCCATTGCGACTTTGCTGATCGGCCTCGTTCTTGCGCCCGCCGCCGGGGTGATCGGTGCTTCCGTCATAACTGTGGCGTTGGTGGCCTATGCCCCGATGATGGCGTCGGGCTACGCACCGCGAACCGCAGGAGGCGCTGTCGCAGCTTCTGGAGCATTGGGTGTCGTGTTCCCGCCAGCCGTGATGCTGTTCTTCATCTCGAACGTGTTCTATCTGCGCATCGGATTGATGTATGTGGCCCTCATCGTACCTGTGCTTCTGATGGTCATGGCCTTCGCGGTCTACTTTGCGGTCACCTTGAGAAAAACGGTCGAAATCCCGCTGGACGCACCCAAGACCAATCTTGTGTCAGACCTCTTGTTTGTACTCGCGTCTGTCGCGGTTATCGCATCCATTCCGCTCAGCATCATTCTGGGCTTTGCGACACTAACAGAGGCGGCTGGAGTAGGGGTGTTTGGCGCGCTTTTGGTTGCTCTGGCGCGAAAGCGTCTGTCTTTCTCGTCGTTAAACTCTGTCACGGTGCAGACAAGCACGATGACGTCGATGGTCTTCTTCATCGTACTTGGCGCATCGGTGTTTTCGCTCAGTTTCCACCTCGTTGGTGGACCAAATGTGATCTTCGACTGGATATCCGCATTCGATCTCACCCGGTGGGAACTGTTGGCCATGCTCCTTGGCGTGATCATCATACTTGGGTTTGTTTTTGACTGGATCGAGGTGCTGCTGGTCTTTGTACCCGTACTGATGCCGATTATTTCAGAGCTCGACTTCGCAGATCACGTCGGCTCTGCCTACTTTGCACAAATCTGGATCGCTGGCCTGATAGCCTTGGCGTTGCAGACGTCTTTTCTGACGCCCCCTTTCGGTTATGCCCTGTTCTTTGCCAAGATGGCCGCACCGAAGGGTATCAATCTGTCTGATATCTATCGCGGAGCGGTACCCCTTGTTGCCATTGAGATTGCATTGATCGCGGCGCTGATCTCGTTTCCTCAGCTTATCACTTGGCTGCCCGAAATGGCCCTTGGGGATGCCGATGCGCCGCAATTGATACAGCGGTGAGTGATGTAGCCTGCAGCGGGGGAAAGCATTCCCTTGTGGGTTCTCTAGGTTTAACCGTTTTTTCGGATTGAGCTGAAGCGGCCACTGGCGCAGCCGCAGCGAAATGGTGCTTCTCTAATCGGGCGTTTGGGTCAAGTCTAAATCATCGTTATCATCTCCGTCTTTCTGGGATCGTTGTCTCTCATCCGGGTCACGCTTCTCTTCGCAGTCACTATTGGCCCGGTTCGGTTGAGCCGCTGCATGCATGTTTCGGATTGGTTGTGAAGCGCCCCGCTTTGTCTCGCGCTTTTAAGTCGCAGCACCATTATTCGGCGTCATTCACAGACCTCGTCCGGTGAGGGACGAACCCGTCAATAATCATTGGAAGGGGTTGATCAGATCATGTGGCCCCCTTCAATGGTTCAAGACGGAACTCGGTGCCGTCTGCCCACATGCGATGCATGATGACGGCAAGTTTTCTAGCAACAGCGACGACTGCACGTCGGCGGCCCTTTCGACGCATCAGGCGTAGGCCCCAACTTTTGATCTCAGAACTGGCAACCGATCGCATCATCATCGCGCTGGCTGCGCTGTAGAGTGTCGCCCGAACGTCAGGATCTCCCGCCTTTGAGATGCGGCCTGGATTATCCATTTCACCAGACTGGTATCGCCTCGGGGTAAGCCCAAAGTGAGCAGCAACTGTGCGCGAGCTGGTAAACCGTGATGGATCATCCACTGCTGCGCGGAACGTCAATGCTGCAATGGGGCCAACACCCGGAATCGCCATGAAGCGCAAACACGTCTCATCATGGCTTGCCGCCTGTTTTACCCGTCGATCCAATTCGCGGTAGGTCCGGTAAAGCACCGCCCGCGCATCAAGTAACGGCAAAAGCGCATGTGATAAATCAGGATCAGCTTCAATCAGTGGTCTGACGCGATCATCAAATGATCCCTGGTCAACACGGGATGGAAGTCGAAGGCCAAAGATCCTGAATAGGCCGCGCACTTCGTTTGCCAGATCGATGCATTTTTTCTGTACCGCCTTCCGGCTACTCAGCAGTGCTCGGAGCGCATGGGCTTCTCTGCTCTTAATATAGACCGGGCTATACCAACCAGAGCGCAGCACTTGCGCGATCCCACGGGCGTCTGTCTTGTCGGTCTTATTGCGCATCGCCGACAGTGCCGCATTCACTTGTCGCGCCTCCATGCAGACGACATCAAATCCAGCCCCACGAAGGCCAAAGAACAGATGCTGGCTCATCGCACCGGCTTCAAAGCCAATCTGCATCACTGGCTTCGGTAAATCTCGTAAACAGTGAACAATATCCTCAATCTCGCAAGCAACTGAGCGTTCAAAAACCAACTTGCCACCGGTATCAATCACGCAAACTGCGACAGTTCTCAACGACACATCTAGCCCAACATAGTAATCCATTTCGTTCTCCTCAAATTGCAGAAACACTCTGCAACTCTATCAAGAACCTGACCCCATTATCTGGTCAGCCCGATTACCCATGCTTAGTCCGCTCTCCGGACAAACGCACCGAAAGCAGCGAAGGGCCGGTATTTGAACAACTCAGCACGCTAAAATTCTCGCAGCATGATGGCAAAGCTGTCTTTGTCAGCGCTAGTAGTTCACCTGTTCGAAGCCGTAGTTGCCGTCATAGTCACGCCAATCGACGAAGACAGATCGGTGATAGATACCCGGGCAATTCTGGCCCCAACGTTCAAGTCCCACATGGGCCTCGGGCAGGGCAGTTATGGAAGATCGCTGCCATGAGAAATCGCCTTGGGTCCCGTAGGTGCCGAGGACCACGGTCGCGCTTCGGTTACAATCCCCATCGCGCCCGGACTCGTGCTGTCGTGCATACCGTACATCGAAGACGCGGATGGACCGCACGAAATTGAACTCTGGCCCGCTGATATCGATGTCCGCGCGGTCCTGAACAAGCCGAAGGGTGAAGTCTGTGGGAACGAGATTATCTACTGGCAAGGATTGGAGCGGTCGACGGTTGTCGGTCCGGTACAAGGCTTCAATTATGCGGTCAGCGTTGTTTGATTGCCGATCGCTCTCATAGGACGCGCCCATGGGACAGCGCCAGATTTGCAGCGGCGGTTCCACTGGCCAAGGCGTAATCCGCCGGATGAACTCGGCGCGGGCTCGGGCGCAAGGGACGGAAGCGGGCCAGCCGCCAGACAGGCACAAGAGGATCGCGCAATCGATCGGGTAGGTCTGCGCGCGGGCGGGTGCCGGCAGCGAAAAGCTTGTCACGGCCAAAGCGACTGCGACCGAGGGGAGGAGCTTCTTGAGTAAATGGCGCATACTGGGGGACCTCCGTGAGAGGAGTTCAGCATACATACGATAATATACTATCGCAACGCAAAATATAAAGCCGCATAATGAAGTTTATGTTAATTATGGTTGTGAACGCCCAGATATCTGAGAGTCGTTCTTTTATTAATTTTTGGAGAGTTTCTGTTGCCGAGGCGTCCAGAAAACGACCAATTTCGACATTGCCTTTCCCGCGAAGCAGGATCGGTCAACAGGCGCTGCAATAACGCGCAATACATCGCCTCCCACATCGCCCAGTAGCCCGAGCCTCCAAAAATGGATGATCCTAGTTTATCTTGACGCATTGGGTCATAAACCATTCTCGTGCCGACAAGATCAAGAGAGAGAGATCACAGTTGTTAGTTTCGATAGCCATATCTGTCGCACTCTTTGTCGCAACAGCCTATCTGCATTTGGTATCCCTGCGCTTCTGCTCAGGCCACATGTCATCCATTCCGATGCGGCCACATACCCGCGTGCTCTCTATCGTGAGCCTGCTGTTTCTCACACATCTGTTGCAGATCGGGCTTTTCGCGGGCGGTTTCTGGATCGCTGGGGATTTGTTCCAGATCGGTGGCTTCGAAGGGGCCGCCATGGCACACCCGCTTGACTACCTTTACTTTTCGGCCGTCATCTACACATCGCTCGGGATCGGCGATATCGTCCCGACCGGGCATCTGCGGTTTCTCGTCGGGGTCGAGGCGCTCAACGGGCTCTTGTTGATTGCCTGGTCGGCGTCCTTCCTGTTTGCGACGATGAACCGCCTGTGGGACTGGGAGCCTTGCGTCGAGCCCGATGACGAGCAGTGAGGAATCCGTTGTTAGGGGGCTCAACCGATCAGCGGATCTTGAACGCAATGAGGCCGAGCAATGCTGCGACGGCTGAACTGCTCACAACGGCAAGTTTTGCCGTTCTGGCGATCGGGGTTACGTCGAAGTCCGCGCCGATGATGAACAGGCTCATTGTGAAACCGATACCGGCCAGCAGTGCGACCCCAATGGCGTCCCGCATCGAGGTGCCGTGCGGGAGTGTTCCGATGCCGAGGCGAAGCGCCAGGAGTGTTCCGGCGAGAATTCCCAAAGGCTTTCCGACAATCAGCGCCATCGCAATACCGATGGCCACGGATCTTGCCTGTGGATCGGCGGGGACAAAATCCAGCACGACACCACCGTTGAAAAACGTGAAGAGCGGCACGACAAGTAACAAAGCAAAAGGCGAAATGCGCCGCTCTGCCGCCGCGACCGTTTTTGATGGAAGCGACGACAGCGGCAGAGAAAATCCGACGATTGCTCCGGCTATGGCCCCTTCAACGCCGCTTAGGACAAATCCCGCCCAAAGAATACAGCCGAAGGCGAGGTAAGGCACAAGCGAGGGCCATCGGGTGCGATTGAGCAGAATGAGACCTGCCAGGCCGCCGGCCACCATCCAGAGCGGCCAAAGCTGATGGAGTTCACCGTAAAACAATGCAATGATGGCGACCGCGCCAAGGTCGTCGAAAATCGCTGCGGCTGTGGCAAAGGCGATGACCGCAGGGTCAACCCGGCCCGAAAACAGCGAGAGGACGCCAAGGACCAAGACGATGTCTGTCGCAATCGGGATTGCCCAGCCACGCAGGGCGACGGTATCTCCGGCATTGAGCCCGAAGTAGATCGCTGCCGGCACAATCATGCCCCCAAGCGCCGCACTTGCCGGAAGCATGGCCGCACCGGGTTCGGACAGCGCCCCACGGGTCAGCTCGTGATTTGTGTGAAGACCGATGAGAAAGAAGAAGACCGTCAGAAGGCCCTGATTGATCCACTCGATCAGAGGGGATTCGATTGCCCAGGTGCCCGCCCCAACCCGCAGAGGCAGGTGATGCACAATCGCGTAAATGTCCGCCAGCGGCGAGTTCGCGGCCACCATACCCAGAGCAAGACCGACGAGCATGGCGAACCCCGCGCGCCGCCCGTCGCGGACCGATTGCGTGGCAACATCCGTCAACTGTGGGCGGGCTCATCTTGCGGCGCCAGCCAGCGCGACAGGTAGGCGCGTTCGAACAGAAAGACTCCCGCGATCGTAAGGGCCGCGTAGGCGACAATCGCGGGATCGCTTTGCAGTTTCATGGCAGTGAACGCAACCAGGACAATCGCATCGAACCCGAGTGCTGCAAGAATGACGACACCCGAGGCACCGATCTCTGCGCGACGGTAACGCCAGACACCCCAATGTACGAGCATGTCCATGGTCAGGTAAAAGAACGCACCCAGCGACGCGATACGGCTCAGGTCGAAGAACACGGCAAGGAAGGATGCGATGATCACCGTATAGACCAGCGTATGCCGCTGGATCGGGCCGGACATGCCGAAATGGCTATGCGGGATCATCTTCATATTCGTCAGCATCGCCAGCATCCGCGAGACGGCAAAGACACTTGCCAGCACCGCCGAGGCCGTTGCCACCACGGCCAAGAGGACCGTCAGCAGGAAACCCACCTGTCCCAGGGCCGGTTTTGCCGCTTCGGCGAGCGAATAGTCCTTGGCGGCGATGATCTCGTCTATGGTGAGGCTGGAGCCGACACCGAAGGCCACGAGCAGATAGACAACCACACAAAGTGCAATCGAAAGTATGATCGCGCGACCCACATTGCGGTTGGGATCAGTGATCTCGGCGCCGCTGTTGGTGATCGTCGTGAACCCCTTGAATGCAAGAATGGCAAGCGCAACGGAAGCCACGAAACCCGTTGCACCGAAATTGCCGGTACTTTGCGATGCGGCGGCGAAACCGAACCCGCTCGACCAAAGGGCGGCAATCCCGAAGAGCGCGATGCCGCCGATCTTGATCGCGGCCATGACAATCGAGAACAGCCCGACCGACCGGTTGCCCGCGATATTGACCAGATATGCGAAGAGGATCACGCCAACGGCAAGGACGGGCACCAGCGGCCCTCCATCAATACTGAAAGGACGCAAAAGATATGTGGCAAAAGTCTTGGCGACGAGGCTTTCGGCGATCACCATGCTGAGCGCCATCAGGAGCGCACCCCCCGCGGCAATGCCCCCGGGTCCGTAGCACTTTTGCAGGATCATGCCGATGCCCCCTGCCGAGGGCCAGGCATTGGACATCTTGATGTAGCTGTAGGAACTGAACCCGGTGACGATCGCCCCGATGATGAAGGCGATGGGAAAGAGCGGCCCGGCCAGTTCGGCAATCTGCCCTGTCAGGGCGAAGATCCCTGCCCCGATCATGACGCCGGTGCCCATGGCAACCGCGCCGCCCAAAGTAATGGAGTTCTTCTTGTAGCTGTCGCCGCCGTGGTCGTGTTTCATAACCTGTCCCGTCATTCTTGTTTCTTAGTTCGGCTTGGGCCGAGTGTTCATGCACATAGGACCTATGCCTGCCAAGTGGCGACGCAGACCGCTCAGCGCCTGCTCCAGATCAAGGTGGTCAACAATCGAATTGGCCCCTGCCTGTCGCGCATCGCCGGACCGCATTGCCTCAAGTGTCACCATTATCATCGCAGCTGTCAAATCAGCCTGATCGCCACCTTCGAACAGCTTCGAGGCAATCTCTTGGCCTTCGCGATCGAAAGCAACCGCCGTTACCCGGGTTCTCAATTGCCCGAACTGCGGCAGCCTCAGTGAAAGCTTTGTCAATCGCCGGGAATGCTCTGACATCCAGCGTCCGAGCCCTAGCCGTTGTGCCACTGCAAACAGGCGTGTGACAAAGGGTGGATCGACAGCGAGGTAATGGTGAACACGGACCTCGCCTCCGCTGGGACGTATGCCCTCATCGGGAAACGCCACATCGAGCGCCAGTCTCGGCGCCTCGTTCCGCGTGAAATTAAATCGCCACGGCTTCTCGCCAGGAACTACGGACCGGCCCGTGAACGGGTCGTCATAAGGTAGTCCAAGCGCCCGAAAGAACCACTCAGCCGCTGCCTGCCCATAATGACGGCCCATGCCAAGCTCGAGGCCGATACGCAGCGTCTCTACCCGTTCGTTGCTTGCCAGATCTGCCGCCATCAATGTGCTGAGACCCGGAGCCATCCCAACGCCCGTAACAAGACATCCGTTTGTCCCGGCCGCTGCCCGGATCAGGGCATCGACATAGCGCGGCGTGGCCGATGTATCGAGAACCGTTTCGCTTCTTGCGAGGCGTTCGGCCACCAGTTCCGGTGGCGTCGCTTCGGGGAGATTAACGACTATGGCGTCCTCGGGAAGTGACTTGGCCGCTCCGGGGCGCGCAACGTCGAGGGCCGAATAGACGACGTTTTTCAGCGTTGTTTCAACGGCGCGGCTTCGCCTGGAAACCGCCCAAACCTTCCATTCCTGATGGTCGGAAAGGAGACGGACAAGCCGCGACCCGACATCACCGGATCCTCCGAGGATCACCAGATTGCCCACTACGTTCGCCCTCTCGGTCTCGGCGGTTTCAGTTCGCAAATCCGTCGTGCATTTCCGATATCAAACTCAATCATTGATCAATTCGCAGGCGAGCGCTCGATAATCGGGAAATACTGACGTCGCTCCGGTTTCCCGATAGCCAGCTTGCGCCTTACAAAAACGGAACAGAACGCTTGCGTTCATTGCGCGGCAGCTTCCCGGAATCGAGGCAGAAACGCCGGAACATCCTCTGCATATCTTTCCCAGGCCTCCCCAAACCGGGCACGGCTGTCGGCCTCTTCGCTTTTCGCAAGTCGCGCATACATCCACACGAGGACCGGGAACATGGCGAGCGTGAGGATCGTCGGCCATTGCAACAGGAACCCGGCCATAATGAGAACGAACCCCACATATTGCGGATGCCGTATCCGTGCGTAGGGACCCGTGACCGCCAGTCGCCCGGCCCGCTGTGCAGCCCAGAGATGGTGCCAGGCCACTGAGATCAGCCAGAAGCCCCCGCCGATGAATGCAAAGCTGAGGAAATGGAAGGGTCCGAAATGAGGGTTTGACCGCCAGCCAAACATCATTTCCGGCAGGTGCCCGCTGTCATGGGCGAACCAATCAATCCCCGGCCAGTTGGATTGGAGCCAACCCGACAGGAAGAAGATCGTCAGCGGAAACCCGTACATCTCGACAAAAAGTGCCACGATAAAGGCACTGAAGGCACCGAAGCTGCGCCAGTCACGCGATGTCTGTGGCTTGAAGAAACTGAACGCGAACAGAATGAACACCGCCGAATTGATGAACACGAGCAGCCATAGGCCGTAAGAAGATCCCGGGTCGGTCATGATTTGTCATCTTTCGACCCGTGACCACCATGCCCGCCGTGACCACCGTGCCCGCCATGCATGAAAAAATGCATCCCGATGCACAGCAGCAGGGGCAGAAACAGAAGCCACTCGCTGGCGAAGATATGCAAGCGGTGCTCATAGCCGAGCAAAAGCCCCCCAAGAGCCAGCGCCACGATCAGATAAATACCGGCGCGGGATTTCCAGAAAGGCACAACAGGCATCGGCTCATCTTCTGGTTTGCCATGTTGATCGTGTGCTTCCATTTCAAAAACACCAAACAGTGTGTGCGATGTGCGCGGGCCGCTTTCGGAGCGGCCTTCGCAAAATGGGTATTGAAGCCGAGGACATGACGGGAAGGCGTCGCCTCGGCTTCGCAACCTGCTTTCATCCGCATAGCGTTGAGACGTGCTTTTGCACCTCAGTCATGCCCGCAACACCCGCCTCCGCTTTTTGCTGGCGTTTCAGGCTTTCCAGATGGCTGGACCGCCGCAACGGATTGATGATCCGTGTCTTTCGCCTCGTGTTTCGAACCACCACAGCAACATCCAGCATTCACGCCTGCGGTGCGTTGCTTCACTTGGGTCATTTTGTCGTTCTTCATCGGTGCCTCCGTTTTCAAGGTTCACCGAGTAGACGCCTGGCGGCGCAAAGCATTACAAACCAAGTCACGGTTTTCGGCTCCCATCAGTCACTCTGAAGGAACATCCTCCTCAGTCGTTGCTCGCCACAATAAAAAGTGCTGAAAAAGAAAAGACTTTTTTAGGAAGCGCTGACGCTTCAATGACATCTCCAGAGATGAATTCAGGGCCGATAAACCTGTAGATACCCAGCCCTTGCATGCGTCACCCGTCTACTCATGTGCCTCATCAGGCAGCTATCGTTGGATTCCTCAAATCCCATAGGCCCATGCTGGCAATCGCCCCATGTGGATGTCAACAGAACGGACACCCTCGACATTCTCGGCGGCGACCCGGATTGCATTTTCGACAAAATCGCTATCGGCAATGCCCCAGATGGAGACGTTGCCATTCTCTACCATAAGGTTGATCAGATTGACCGATGCGCCGGGAACCTCGGCGATCGCGGCCTCGATTGCCTTGCGCAGCGGCTCGTCCTCGGTCGCGGGCGACGGCAGCTTTCCGTCCTTCGATTGTGCCAGAGCGCGAACGAGGTCGGCGCGGGATACAATTCCGACGATCCTTTCGCCCCGAAGGACCGGGACCCGTTTGATACGGCGGGTTTCGAGCGTTCTGGCAATCTCGCTGACCGGTGTGTCTTCTTCGGCAGTGACAAGGTCACGGGTCATTACGTCGACGACCCTGTGGCTGCGGGTCTTGACATAATCCCGCGCGTCGCCTTCACCGGCAAACAACTCGAGCCACCACGAGCGACGCTCTGCTCCGCCGTCGCGCATCCGCCGTATGAGGTCGCCCTCGCTGATGAGGCCGACGAGCTTGTTGTCGCTGTCGAGAACCGGAAGTGCGCTGATGTGATTTTCCAGCATCAAGTTGACCGCCTGCTCAACCGTGCTGTCGTCACGTATGGAGACAACAGCGGTCTTCATGATGTCCTTTGCTTTCATGGTTCTGCATCCTTTCTGTTTGTTGGTTGCCTTCACGCACCGATCGTCAGCATCAGATCGTCGGCGAGCGTGTAACGCGGTATGTCGAGGTTGCGCGGGGCGGGTCCCTTCCTGATCCGTCCGGACGTGTCGTAGTGAGAGCCGTGGCACGGGCAGAACCATCCGCCGAAGTCCCCAAGAGCATCTCCCGGTCCCTGGCCAACGGGGACGCAGCCAAGATGCGTGCAGATCCCGATGACGATCAACCATTCACCGGCCTCGTCCGCTGTCCGGTTCTGGTCGAGCGCAGGTTCCGTCTGGGGGTGGTTCGGGTTTTCCTTGGCACTGTCCGTCTGGTCGACTAACGCATCAAGAGGTGTCGCCCGCGCCATATCGATGGCTTCCTGAGCCCGGCGCCAGACAAAGACCGGTTTTCCCTGCCATTTGACAGTTAACCTTTGGCCTCGCTGCATGCCAGACAGATCGACACGCACCGTCGACAGGCTGAGGACGTCGGCGGACGGGTTCATCGAGTCAATGAGGGGCCAGACGGCGGCACCCGTGGCCACAGCACCCGCTCCAGCAGTCGCGTAGTACAGAAAATCACGTCTGCTTTCCGAATTGTCTTTACACTGCTCAGGCGCGCTCTTGTCGATGTCTGTCATGTCTCTTGCTCCCGTGGTTTGGTCTCACCCTGCATCTGACCTCTGCCGACCGGTCCTTCGATGTGCACACCGGCATCGACATGCAGGGTCTCGCCAGTGATGGCGGCGGTGTAGTCGCTTGCGAGAAGCAGGGCGGCCAGGCCGACGTCGTCGGTATCGATATTGCGTCGAAGCGGCGCGATCCTCGCGCTGGCGGCCAGAAGGTCGGTAGCTCCTACGAGTCCGGACGCGGCACGCGTCGCCACCGGACCGGCGGAGATCGCATTCACGCGAATGCCCTTCGGCCCGAGTTCGTGAGCCAGATATCTGACGGTGGATTCGAGCGCAGCTTTGACCGGGCCCATCACGTTGTAGTGCTCGACCACTTTCTCGGCGCCGAGATAGCTGAGCGTGATCAGGCTGCCGCCCTGTGTCATCAACGGTTCGGCCAGGCGGGCGATGGCGATGAGCGAATGGACCGAGACGGTCATGGCCTCGGCAAAGCCCCCGGCGGAACAATCGGTCAGCCGGCCGCGCAGGTCCTCGGGCCGGGCCTTTCCTACTGCGTGCAGCACAAAATCCAGACGCCCCCAGGTATCGCGGATCGCAGCAAAAACGGCTTCGAGTTCGCCGGCGCGCCCGACATCACAGGGCAGAAAGATCGGGGCATCGACACGCTTCGCCAACGGCGCGACATGCGGTTTGGCGCGTTCGCCGACATAGGTAATGGCCAGTTCCGCACCAGCCTGACGGAAATGCAAAGCGCCCGGCCATGCCAGGCTGCGCTCATTGGCGATCCCGATCACCAACCCTTTGCGACCCGTAAGTTCGAGCAATTCGCGCGGATCGCAGCAGTCTTCAAAGCTGGGCCTGGCAGACTCGCCGGACGCCTCGGAAGGGATCCCGGTCGAATGATCCTGTTTCTTCATTTCATGGGTGGTCATTCTGCTAGGTCCCGTAGAGGAAGTGGGTGGCAGTCGGCCTCGGCCATCGGCGCGGCCCGCAACGTCCGGTGCAATTCTTCGCCCATCCCGGTGGGGCCTGGTGCGCAGCCGCTCCGCCATAAAAGCGATGCCAGGGCAAGCGATGCGATCCGCGTTTCCTCTGTGTCCGCACGGGACGTCAGTATTGCCGGTGCCGCCAGTCCGAGCGCCAGGGCGGCGGCTTTGGCTCCGCCAAGATATTCGAGCGCCTTGGCCAGCATGTTGCCGCTGACCAGATCGGGGACCAGCAGGATGTCAGCCCGGCCCGCAACTTCCGAGATGATACCCTTTTCAGCGACGGCACGCGGCGAGACCGCGTTATCGAAGGCAAGCGGCCCATCGACAATTGCACCGGTGATCTGCCCGCGCCGCGCCATCAGGGTTAGGCTGGCGGCGTCCAGGGTGGAGCCAATGGATGCCGTCACCGTTTCGACCGCCGACAGCACCGCCAGCCGCGGCTCGGCCACGCCGATCGCATGGAAGGCATCAATCGCATTCTGGCAGATCTGCGCTTTGGCGGCGAGATCCGGGGCGATATTGATCGCCGCGTCTGTAGTACCTAACAACCGGTCATGCCCCGGTACCTCCAGAAGAAACAGATGACTCACCCGCTTGTCAGGGACGCGCAGTCCGGTTTCGGCATCAAGAAGCACTCGCATGAAGACGTCTGTATGCAGGTTGCCCTTCATCACAACGTCGGCCTTGCCATCGCGCACCAGTCCGACCGCCAGGCGCGCCGCGTCGACATCCCCTCCACTGTCGTGCAGGCACGTCTCGTCGAGTTTGAACCCTATGGCCGCAGCCAGTGGTTCGATCTCCGCCCGGGGCCCTACCAGGTGCGGTTCAGCCAGCCCTTCTTCCATTGCCCGACGCATGGTCACCAGCACGACCTCCTGCGCGGCATCGGCGACCGCGATCCGAGCGGGACCTTTCGCGCGCGCACGGTCAACGAGAGCGGCAAGTGTCCGGGCTGTGTCGTGCCTTGCCATCATGATGCCTCCTTCCGCCCAGATGCACATTCCGTGCAAAGCCGCGCGACGTGATCGGCGATGACCTGTTCCTCGTCGGTCTGGCGGACCTCGACGATAGCTCGCGAGCCGGCTGCGGAGATGGCCTTACTCCCCGCCAGATTGGCCTCGTGGTCAATACCAACCCCGAGATAGCCAAGCCCGGCACAGATCAATTCGCGCACCGGGGCCGCATTGGCACCGATGCCGCCCGTGAAGACCAGTCGGTCGAGACCTTCGAGCGGCGCGGTCAGCGCGACCAGGTGGCGCCGAACGTGATAGCAGAAGTACCTGATCGCCTCGGCGGCGGCGGCGTCGTGGCGCTCGATAAGAACACCCATGTCGCGGCTTTCCCCCGACAAGCCCAGAAGGCCCGATCGGGTGCGCAAAAGGTTCCCGAGATCCGCCGGCGACATTGCCGCTTCCCGCAGCAGATGCAGGATCAGGCCGGGGTCGATATCGCCGGACCGGGTGCCCATGGGTACGCCCGATATTGGAGAAAACCCCATCGTCGTTTCGATTGACCGGCCACCCCGGATGGCGGCCAGAGAGGCCCCATTACCGAGATGCGCAACGATCAGGCGCTCTTTGTCGACGTTGACGCCATCTTGGGTCAGTGCTCCAACAATGTATTCGTAGCTTAGCCCATGGTAGCCGTAGCGTCTGAGCTCTGGCGTCTCGATCTCGCGCGGCAAACCTGTCATCTGCGCGACCCGCGGAAGGCCATTGTGAAAGGCGGTATCAAAACAGGCGATTTGCGGCAGGTCAGGGCGCAGGGCCGCGATGGCCTCGATCCCTGCAATGTTGGCGGGCAGATGCAGGGGCGCGAGCGGAACCAGACCGCGGAGTCGCGCAAGAAGGTCAGGAGTGACTTCTTCAGGGCAATCGCAATCAGGTCCGCCATGGGCGACACGGTGACCAACGGCGACCGGCAGGGCCGCAAGGCGGTTTGAGTTGACCTCGGACATCACGGCGTCGAGTGCGGTGCGATGGTCGGGAAATGCGCCGTCACGTTCCACGCCTTTTGCATTGCCGGTCACGGTCAAATTGAACCGGGCGGTATCCGTTCCAATTCCCGAAACCACCCCGCCGGCAAATCGCGCACCGGCTTGCTCTGCGTCAAAAAGGGCGAACTTGAGGCTGGACGACCCCGCGTTCAGGATCAGGATCGCAGGCCGTTGCATTTCATGTCCGCCTGTCATCCGTCGGACGTTCCGGCGCAGGGGACTTGTTTTCATTCTCGGCGGCATCGGAATCGTGGGGCTCGTGCCCCGCATGATCGTCCGAATTGTTTCGCCCGCCACGGCCATGTCCGCTGTGACCGCCGCCATGACCTCCGTGGCCATGACCGAAGAGGTGCATGGCCACCATCCCACCGCCGAGCAGCAGGATCAGCCAGTTATCTACAATCCATTGCATCACTCATTCTTTCGCTTGATTTACGAGTCCGGCGCCCGGTGCGTAGAGCGCCTTGAAGATCACGGCGATGGCGTGATCGCGTGCGACACGCATCGCGCCAAGACTGGCCCCGATCTGCTCTATTGCCTCGCGTTCCGCTTTCAGTTGGGGATCATCGTCCGGCAAAGGCGCGCGGTCTGGGCGGATCGAGTCGGCCATCGCCTGCACGACACCCATCCACGGGTTGTAGCGCGCCGAAAACATCTGCCGGGTCCAACGCATCGGATGCATTGCGCGCAAAGCCTCCGCCGATTGCGGTGTGGTGATTGCCCTTATCCACGGGCCGAGGAACAGGTCATAGGCCGCCTCGCCCATCCGAGAGACTTGCGCCACATTTCTGAGTGCGTCTTCGGGGTGCACCTCGCCGATTTCAGACACTTCGCGCGGCTCGAAGCTGACCGAATAAGCAGGCTTCTCGCAGTCGGGATCGCCGGTCGGATTGTCGATTTTCATCTCGTAGAGGCCTGGCTCAAGCGTCTCGATCTCGTCGAGGCTTTCGAGGATCGCGCGGTGTTCCAGCCGCGCCACAGACGCCGAGACAAAAATGCCAAGATGCCCGACATGGGGGTTGATGAGATAGACAATCCGCTGCCCTGCGGCCCTCAGCGCATCCGTATCGGCATAAACCTTCGGGATCCAACCCAGGGCCTGCGCAGGTGGGGTGATATTGTCGCCCTCTGAGGCGAAGATCACGATCGGGTTCTGGATCCGCCGCAGATCGGCGGTGCAGCCATCGCAGACCCGCATTTCGCCGGCTTCCAGCTTGTTGCCGATGAAGAGGTTCTCTGTGATCGCGAGAATTTCCTCCCGGCTCAGCGTGTAGAAACCGTTCCACCAGCGCTCGAATTCGAGGAACCGGTCGCGCTCGTCGTCGATATGAGAGAGGAGATGGGCGTATTTGTCCCAGATCGCCTTTTCCGGCTGCAGGTTCTCGAAGTTCTGGGCGAGCCAGGCGCCGTCGAAGCGACCGTCGCCAAGGTCCGCGGTCATGTGCGCAGCCCAGTTGCCCCCGGCGAGCCCGCCCATCATCCGCATCGGGTTGGTTCCGGCCTCACCGGCCCAGTAGGAGAGCGGCGAGCCATTCAGGACAATCGGGCCAGAAAGCCCCTGGCAGTCAGCTGCCAGAAGTGTGATCGCCCACCCAGCCTGGCAATTTCCATAAAGAATGGGTGGATGGTCCGGATGGCGTTTGGCGATTTCCTCGACGAAGCGACGCAACGCATGGTGCACATCGGCGAGGGTTTGCCCTTGTTCAGGTTCGGGAAAGAACACAACGAAATAGACCGGGTGGCCCTCGTGCATCGCAATGCCCACCTCGCTGTCGCGCTTGAAGCCGCCGATGCCTGGGCCGTGGCCGGCGCGCGGGTCAACGACGATGACCGGCGGTTTGGCTTCATCGACGCAATCGTCCCAGCAATCGTCACCGATCTCGGTGATCCTGAGCAGCGCGTAGTTAGCGGGACGATCGAAGTGGCGCGCATCAAGAAGAGTTTCGTATTTGAAATCCAGAAGTGGTGGCATCCCCTGGCGTTCGTGCGCGATCATGTTGTCGGCGCGCTCGCGCAGTGTGTCCAGGAACAGAACCCAGCGTTCAAACAGGTCCAGAGGATACGTCGCGGGGGCAGAGGCCGGTTTTTCGACCTGTGCCGCCTTCAGTTCTTCAGCTATCGGGCTGCTTTGCTTGGCCTGAGAGACGACCGGTTCTGACGTTACCGACTTGAGCGTCCGATTGGGGGATTTGGTCTTGGCCATCACGCGCTCCGCTCAGCAAAGAAGTTGAACAACGGGCCGACGATCAGCGCGACGAACCATCCGTAGAGCAGGGTTTCAGCGACACCCAGAGCGTAACCACCTAGGCTGATGCCATCGACCCAAGGGAGAAGCGGATTCCAGAGGCTGGTCATGCTCTGCCCCGGGAAAACCAAGTCGAATACTACGCAAATCGTGTAGGTGATCGCAAAGAAAATACCCAGGCTCCAGCCCAGGGCCTGGATCGGGATGCGCGCAGCGCGGGGTGTTTCGCTGATGCTGGCCATGTCGGGACCTCCATTTGTCACGGAGCGCATTCAATCGCGCTTCCTAATAAAGACGCCCGAAACCCGGATGCATTACACGTTTCCGGTTTTCTTGGCTGCGGCGGATTACTTCACAGAGGCATCAGACGTTTGGGCGGGTTCGGGGCGATCCATATTGGTCATGGCAACACCGACGAGCGTTACAAGAATACCCAGACCCGTCAGAAGTCCGATGCTCTCTCCAAAAAAGACCACGCCCATGGCGAGCCCGAAGCCGGGCACAAGAAACGCAAAGGCGTTGGCGCGACTGAGTTCGGTTGTTCGAAGAATCTCACTCCACAACCAATAGGCAAGCGATGTGCCGAAGAGACTGATCGTAAGCAGGATCAGAATAAACTGGGGTGAGAACGTGACCGACATCGGATCTTCGTACAGGACCGCCCCCACCGTGAGGGGAACCCCACCGATCAACATCTGGCTTCCCATCGCCATCAAGGTATCGGCACGCTCTGCCAGCGCGCGGATCAGCACATTGCTGATCGTGATGCCCACGGCGGCCAAGAGGATATACGAGGCGCCAAGCACGAAAGTGTTACCCGCTGGCGCCTGATACTGTGGCGCGGCAATCAGCAGGATGCCGATAAATCCTAGAGCAAGCCCCGCCTTGCCGCGCCCGCCCAACCGCTCACCAAGCACCACGATCGCTAGTGCAGCCGCCATCAGCGGCTGTGCGTTGGCCAGCACCGTGGCGAGCCCGGGCAAGATGAATTCGGACGCCATGAACATACCGAGAAATCCAAGCGATGTCGCTCCGAGACCGATGCCGATGATCGCGAGCCATACTCCCCTGCCCCGCGGCCAGGACCGGCCAAGTATCATTCCGAGAGCCACGAGCGCCGATCCGGCGAAAAACGCACGCAATGCTGCGAAGGTCAGATGCGGCGCATAGGCAAAACCCGCCACGATGAGCGGGAAGCAGGCCGCCCACAGAAACATGACCAGGACAATCAGCGATGATTTGCGGATGGTCATTCGGCGGCGACCCTGTTCTTTCTGCATGCATTCGCTTTGACGGCATCCGTACTCTCGTCGCCGCTCAAATCAGGGAGATGCGGTTTCGTGTCTTCAATGTAGTCGCGCGTCACTGGAACGGCATCCAACCGGTGTGCAAGTTGGATCTGGAATACAACCAGATGGTTGTAGCGGAACCCTGCTTCACAGGACGCCAGATAGAATTCCCACATCCGGCAGAAGCGTTCGTCGTAAAGCGCCGCCGCCTCTTCCCGCCGCGCCATGAAGCGGTCCCGCCAGGCTTTCAGCGTTTCGGCATAGTGAAGGCGGAGCACTTCGATATCCGCGATGACGAGCCCCGCCCGTTCAACCTCCGGAACGATTTCCGAAAGCGACGGAACATAGCCCCCTGGGAATATATATTTGGATATCCACGGGTCAGGCGCTCGCGGCGGGCGGGCACTGCCGATCGTATGGACCAGCGCCACGCCATCCGTATCGAGCAGGTCCGCAAGCTTGGCGAAGTACTCGCCGTAGTGCCCGACACCGACATGCTCGAACATGCCGACCGACACGATCCGATCAAAGCGGCCCGTCTGGTGGCGATAATCGCGCAGATCAAAGCGGACCCGGTCATGTAACCCGTCGCGCTGCGCACGATTAGTGGCGTATTCCTGCTGATCCACCGACAGCGTGACCCCTGTTACCCGCGCGCCCGTCGAGTAGGCAAGATACGTTCCCAAACCACCCCAGCCTGAACCGATGTCGAGAACTTTCTGTCCCGGAAGCACGCTCAGTTTGGCCGCGATGTGGCGCATCTTGTGAACTTGCGCGTCCTCGAGACTGTCTTCCGGGGTCTCGAAATAGGCGCAGGAATACTGCCGTTCAGGGTCGAGAAAGAGATCATAAAGATCGTCACCCAGATCGTAGTGGTGGGCGACATTCCGGCGCGATCGCGAAACGGGATTGTGCATCGTGACCCGTCTGAGTGTCATACGCAGCCGATCGCGTAGACGCCACAACCATGGCACGCGCGCGTTCTGGTAATTCTCCAGACACAAGGCGATCAGGCCGTACAGGTCGCCTATTTCGACCGACAGGCCACCGTCCATCCACGCTTCACCAAGAGCGAGGTCCGGGTTCAACGCGATCCGGCGCAGTGTCGACCAATCGTGCATCGCAATCGCAATCGTTGGTGTTCCCGTGCCGTAGAGTCTGGTCTCGCCATCGGGCAAACATACTTCAAGCGTGCCGGTCTGGATCAATCTGCGCAGTGCGCTATCCAGAAGCCAAAGCGCAAGCGGCGCACGGCGTCCCGGCTTCGTGGCGCGAACGTTGAGCTCGTGTCTCATACAGTTTCCCCCATTTTGTCATTTGTCCCCGCTGAGCCGTGGTCGCCGTGACGACACCAGACGCAATCGCAATCGACGTGACTGCAACTTGGGTCTTCCAACGCGGTGCGATATCGGCGACGGGCAAGTGGCAGCGCCAGCCGCCTGAAGGCAGTCAGATCGTATGCGCGGCGGAGCAACTCCCCTGCGTCATCCTTTGCGAGTTTGCGGCATGCGATACGCATGCCAACTTCTCCGCCCAATCCAAACATCCAACGGTTGACAATGCCGGCTTTCAACGACGGTCCCAGTTCCGATTGCCAGCGGGCGGTGTAGTCAGCGCCCGTCAGAAGACATTCAGCCGCCAAGACGCCTGAGCGGATCGCATGGCGTATCCCGAACCCGGCAAGCGCATCCTGAAAGCCCGCGTGCTCGCCGATCACCGGATGTCCGCCCTGGGTTGCGCTACGCGGCAAACGGTAAGAGCCATATCCGCCAAAGGCGCGAGCGTTACGCATTTCGAGTCCGGCATGAGCGCGGAAAAAATCCTCGGCCGCCTTCACATGACGTGCCTGGTCGCGGAATCCTGTGAACATGCAGCTTGCGACTGTGCCCCGCCCGTCCCGCACCAGGAGATACGCGTAACCGCCAGGCGCGATCTCGTGCCCGAGGGCCAGCCATGCCCCGTCGGGCATATCCGTCTCGAAAACATGCCCCGCCGCGATGACGCCGGCCTCGCGTGGCCCTGCGGCCAGGATGCCCGCGTCGGCGAACGTCTTCACCCGGTCGCCGAAACGGACCTCGACACCTGCGGCGCGGGCCTGGGCAAGAAGGGCGCTGTCGAGAGTACCTTTACCAGAGCCCCGGCGCAGCAGGTAGAAGAGCGGTCGTCTCCCCTTGACGACATAGCTGCGCGCGGACGGATCGAAAACCGTGCCGCGGTCGAATGGATGATGGTCGAAATCGGCAGCTATCCCGACTGCGGCCAGTTCTTCGAGAACATCAAGATCACGCGTCCAATTTTCGAGACCCTGGAAATCGTCGTGAAACCTGTGGCCCACCCGATCTTTCCACTCGCGCACAACGACCTTCCGACCGCCACGCCCCAGCACGATCGCGCAGGCGAGGCCAGCTGGACCCGCTCCGATGATCGTGTATGGCTCACCTGTGCGCATCTGTTAATTTCCTTCATACCCCGTCTAATACCCTCTCCTCTGCCGTCGGCCGGTGGCCGGTGGCCAGACTCCTGAAATCGTGTTGCGCGGGCAAGGATGATAATAGACCGGTCCGCGCAACGGAAATGACGCTATCCCCCGGCCCGAGACCAGGCCAGAATATTATTTTTGTCAGTCGTCGTCCATTTTCGGCAGCTTGCCGCTGTCGATCGCGGCCTGAAGCTCGGCGGCGTCGAGCGCCCCGTCCTTGTTGAGATCCAGCGCGTCGTATTGCGCCTGGGTCAGGTCGGTGTACTCGTCCTGCATTTCGGCAAGCGAGAAGAGCCCGTCCTGGTCGGCATCGAGCTCGTGGGCCAATGCGACACCGGCGGTAAGCACAAGACCGACCGAAGCCGCGGTGAGGATGCGTATCGTGTTCATTGTTATGACTTTCCTTGACTGGGTTGAAATGCGTCCGCCGGATCTCAGTGACCAGGACGAACATGGTTGTGCCGTTCCGGTACCGAGACCGGAACAGGCTTGCGATGTGGCCGCGCAAACGCCCAAAGCAACGGGACGGTCAGGACCAGCAGCACCAAGATAAATGCAATTGTCATCTTCAACTCCTCTCAGTGTGCGACGTCGGGTGTTTCCGGCGTGTTCCTGAAAGAGACGCTGCGGATTAAAAAAGATTACACGCGGCAAGGCAGATTTCCGCCTGCACCGCTGTCAGCCCGCACGTTCCGCCACCACGATCTGGTAGAGCCCGCCGAACATGCGCTTCTCGCGCCACGAAAACCGATCTGGCGTGGACGAGAGTGACCTGACGTTCCCTCGCCACATCGTCGCGGCGAAGGGTTCCAGCAGAGCGAAGACGGCCCACATGATGGGCCTGATCGGATGCCACCACGCCGGTTGAGCGTAGTCGACAAATACCGCGCGTCCGCCTTCCGCCAACTGGTCCAGCGCCGTATCGACAACGCGGCGCTTTTGGTCGTCGGGCAACTCGTGAAGCAAAAAGAAGCACAAAACCGTGTCGAAGCGAGCCGTCCCGGGCGCGGCAGCGTCAGCCACACGCAATGCGACCCGGGGGCCCTGGCCCAGTTTGGCAGCAAGATTGTCGATCTGGATCGGTGCGACATCGACAACTTCGAGCCACCCCTGTGTCCCCACCCTATCCCGCAATCGCGGCGTCAGGTCGCCATAGACACAGGCCAGTTGCAACATCCGCTCCCCGGGCCGAACTAGGCCCAGAACAGCATCGCAAAGCCGACGATATTGCCCCCAGAGGATCGCCGACACCACAGCTGGATGATCGAACACACGCAGGCTGGCGGGCCTGAGATAGGCCCACCAGTAGTAACGTTCCACGTAGTCGGGGATTGCGGGGCCCTCGGTTGCCTCAACCGAGTCACCTTTGGCCCCGATACTGCCGTCAGCCACGCGCGCGGCTCCCGAGGAATCCCAGGGCAATGATCGTGACCGCACCCAGACCGAACACCACCAGCATCCAGGTCGGCAGATAGAAGGTCATGTAGACCTCCCAGCCGATCTTGCCGAGGCTCTTGGTCACGAGCGAGGGTGTGCCCGTAAGCGATCCGCCGAGCGTGCCGGTGATGGTGACCACGGCGGCGCCGATCAGCGTCAGGACGAACGTCACCCATTTCTGCACGCCATCGAACAGAAAACGCCGGAACCGATAGCCAAGCACGCCCAGCACCGTCCAATAGGTCAGCGTCCAGGTTGCCAGCATGATGTGGTTGCGGCCCAAGGGCGATTCCGTGATCGCCGACCAGGGGTAGATCGACAACCCCAGCCCGTAGGCCACGAACCCTGCAAGCGAGCCGAGAAGGATCAGCGGCCAGACCGCCTTTTGCAGACGCACGGCCAGTTCGGATGCCGAGAAGACGCGGATGAAGATAAACAGCGCCGCCGTCAGCCAGAGGGCAATGGGGAAGTGCACCACCAGGATGTGATAGACCGGCGGGATCGAAAACCGGTCCGCGCCTTCCAGCACGACCTTCACGCCGCCGCCTTCGCTGTGGGCCAGTGCCGCTGTGGCGCCGGTGGCAAGCGCCGCCGTGGCGAAACTGCCGGTTCGGATCACCCGTCCAAGGAATTGATTTTGTCTCATATTTCTATCCTCGTTGTCCGCAACTGCGGATCTTATCTGTGTCGTGAAACCGGCCATCATGCTTCCTCCCGACGCCGGAAGAGCATCATCATCGAAAAGCCGAAGGCGACGATCAGGCCAACGCTCATGCCGAGGGTCCACAGCCACTGCCGCTTGATCTCCTTGGAAAATTCCACCTCGACACCGTAGAGCGCCAGTTGCCGTTCGGTATGGCGATAGGCCACCGGCACGCGTTGCGCGATCCGGTCGGCGCCGGGGTGCTGTTTCGGATCGGTCAGGCGCGGCCAGCTCACCTGACCGGGATAGAAAACTTCTACATCGGTCCAGGGACCGGTCCAGTCGGGTTTGCCGGGTTCGGAGAACTTGGCGTTGATCTGTGCCGGCTCGCCCAGACCCAGCGACGCGGGAAGCGAGATATAGTGCCAGCGCATGGTCGAGGCATTGCGGAACACCGCGAAAGCCACGTCATAGCTGCCGCCATCACGGAAGATCTTGTCGTCCAGCGGATTGCCAGTGTCCATCTTGCGTCGTAGCGTCACATCCCAGAAACCGTTGCGCCAGCGGGCCGCCGAAGGCTGCACCACATCCGCGCGCGAGCCCGTTTCCGGCCGCAGGAACCGACGTGGAATCGTGTCGCCGTTCTGCCATTGGTATGTCGGATCGAACGGCACAGCCGTTTCTGCGGCAAGGTAATAGGTGTCGTTGAAGCCGACCTTGCCCGAGATGACTTCGTCGATCTTGAGTGCCCGGTAGCCCGCGACATCGGGGTTGAACATGTACTTCGGCTGGCCCGCTTCCTTGTCGAAGTTGGTCATGTAGGGACCTGTGCCCTCGTCGCCACCGCGTTCTTCGGCAACAAACCCGTCATCGCCCAGCCCGATCGGGTTCGACCGGCTCGACCGCCATTGCCACAAGTCGATGAACTGACCCGCCGCACGCAGCTTCTCCAGATCGCCGGCGGGCCTGATCGTGTCGAACGTGTCGGGGTCCGTCCGGGTCGAGGGCAGGTATTTGGTGCGCTCCTCGTCGGTTTCCGGCGTGCCGGTAAAGGTGGTCAGCCCCTCGCCGATGGTGATGTAGCCGCCGTAGCGCGAAAACAGCGGCACCGAGCCGTCGTCGATCATCATCGCCACCCGGTCCTCGGTCAGGAATTCCGGATTCGACCCCAGGGCCTCGCCGCCGCGCGTTTCCCACTTGCCGTCGTTGTAGACCAGAACGTCGTTGAAGATCGCGGGCCGTTCGACCGGCCAGCGGTAGCGGAACCAGATGTCTTCGCCGTCATAGGCGACCTTGACCTGAAGCTCGCTGGTCAGCTCTTTCGGAATCGTGATATTGCGCTCGGGGTCGTCCCGGACCACCCCTGTGCCATGTGTCGCCCAGGCGGCCACCAGCAGCCCGGCAAAGATCGCCGCCGAGGCGGCAAGATAGGTTGTTCTTCGCATTTGAGTCCCCTTTGGTCAGTTTTCATATGTCTAACGGCGCCTTCGGCCCTGCCTGCGGCGCCGTCTTGGACATTGTTCGCCGATCCGGTTTCAGATCCCCGGGATAGGAGGTTTTGGCGAAACCTGGACGGCGGCCTCGGCGGCCCTAAATGGAGCGGGCGACGCCTCGATCAACCTGCCCGCCGTGCTGGGCCGGAGTAAGGACGCAGGCAGGACTGTGAGCGCCCCGCAGTTCTTTCATCCCTTTCTGTCTGATGCGGTCCGAGCAGCCCTTGAAGAAATGACGCTCGTCCCAAGCCTCAGATGCGGGTGACCCATCATTCATGAATTGATCCAAATCGAGTCGAGGGTAGGGAAAGTCATCGTCCGTGCCCCGCCCTGTTCGTTCACCCGTTCAGCGAAGAGAACACTTCCGGCACCTCGTCGCCTTCGACGAAGAGATATCCGGCAAGCCCCTTTTCGGCCCGCGAAAGCGCGTGATCCACAAGAACGAACCGCCCCGGTACGTCGCATTTGAATTCCACCATCGCCGAGCCGCCGGCCGGCACGGTCACGGTCTGTACATCCCTGAGCGGTGGCGTCTCGAGCGAGCCCTGAAGATAGACCCTCTCAAAGATCTCGCCGATGACGTGGAAGGACGAGATGTAGTTGGGTCCACCGACGCCAAAGAAGATCCGTACGGTCTCACCGACATTGGCCTTCAGCGGATAGTGTTCGGTCAGGGCACCGGTATGGCCATTGAAGATGAAGAACTCGGGGCGTTCATCCACGAGCTTGTCGTAACTTTCATTCAACGGGCCCGAGGTGCCGAAGCGTTCTTCGGTATAAAGCTCGCCCTGCATGACGTAGTATTCACGATCGACCGGCGGCAAGCCTTCTTCCGGCTCGACCAGGATCAGCCCGTACATGCCGTTCGAAATATGCTGCGCCACAGGCGACACCGCGCAGTGGTAGACATAAAGACCCGCGTTCAGCGCCTTGAACTTGAAGCTGTAGTCCTCGCCGGGCCCTGGCTGCGCCAAAGCGGCCCCGCCACCAGGTCCCGTGACGGCGTGCAGGTCGATGTTGTGGGCGTACCAGCTGTCCTCGTGGTTTTTGAGGTAAACCTCGACCGTATCACCGACGCGCACCCGCGCGAACGGTCCGGGGACCTTGCCGTTAAAGGTCCAGAAGCGATAGGTGCTGTTGGCGTCCAGATGTGCCTCGATCTCGATTGTCTCGAACTCCAGCCGCACGGTTGCGGGCTCGCGGCGGGTAATCGCCGGCGGCACGTTGGCTGGATTCTGGCTGATGTCGGCCATGTCCGAATGGGTCGGATTGGAACTGTAGAGCCGGTTTCCCGCCCCGCTGCCCGGTTTTGCCGACTGGCTCTGCGCGGGCTGCGTGGACCCGTTTCCATCCGCACGCGCGGCGGTCGAAGCCAGAACTCCGCCAGCAGCCAGTCCTGCGGAGCCAATGAGCACGCTGCGACGATCCATCCGCACAGGGGAGCTGTCACTGGTTGATTCGGGGACCGAGCGTTTGGTTTGCGTTCTTTCGATTGGGCGTTTCATGACTTTTCCTTTCACCTGTCAGATGCAATCGCCGCCCGGGCCAGCCGTTCGCGATCCCTTCTGCGGGAAACCGTCCGGGCGATCTGAAGGTAAGACGCTGGCTGCGGCCGGACATTACAGAGATCTGGAATTAGCAGTCTCGCTGAATCCCGCGCGGCGCGCCAAGGACAGGATCATGCGCCGGACCAATACCCTAATTTGGCCTGGGCCCGCGGGCTGGGTGCGCAACCGACATCGAACCGACAAGGGCAGTGGCCATGCGCTTTCGAAACATGAACAAGAGCGTACGAGCTTCCCGCGTGCCGAGCCCCAAAGCCTCCGCCGCGACCTCGATGCTCTGGCCTTCGGTATCAACTCTGCGGAACAACTCGCCCGACAGCTTCCCGATATCGGCCTGCACGGCGTTTTTGCAGCTGCACAAGAGGCCCGAAAACAGCTTCTCGGTTGCCCGATCCTCTTTCGTCATACCAGCCATGCGATACTCCTGAAACGGCTTTGGTTTGAAGACGCCGTTCGGAGCGCAGCATTACAAGGCGCTTTCTTCGTTTCCGCAATCGGTCTCTTCAACAGGATGCTCGCAGCCGACCGGCGGACAGGAGCAATCGTCAAAGCCATGACGGCAACAAGGGCCGCAGTGGGCCACCAGTGCGTCACCCAACGCGGCGCGGGCGCGGTGAAGACGGACATTCAGCGTTCCGGCTTTCAGCCCCAGGTCTGCCGCAACCATCGCGCGATCACCGTCGTCGATGTCAATTCGGCGGATCAGTTCGGCATCACTCGGACGCAGTTCAGTGACCAACCCTTTGACGCAGTTGCAGATCACGTCCATGTCTTCGACCGGGTCATCGGTGAAAACAGCGGACTGAGCCTCCAGTGCGACAGCCTCCTTCAGACGCCTGGACCGTCCCGACTTGCGATAGTGATCATTCAGCGCTGACCGCAACACCGCATAGAGCCAGGCATCCATGCGGTCCGCCTCGCGCAGCTGATCCTTACGTGCCAGAACGCGGATGCAAAATTCCTGCAGCACGTCCTCGGCATCGGCTCGGTTTCCCAGCCGTTTGACTAGGAAAGCCAAAAACGCATTTCTGTTCACCGACAGGGTTGCTTCGAGGCCGGGCTGATCGGCGTGGCTGTCCTTTGGGATATGATTTTTGATTTCCGACATGGTTGCACGCCGCCCTTGCATAGAAGTTCCGATCCAACCCGGCAGGCCGATTCATTAGACATGTCGCCATCGGTAAATGCTTCGAACCTATCCATTCCAAGACGAAATTCCAATGGCAGAGTTTTTGAAATCAGCCATCCATTGCACCGATGAATTCTATCCGCATGGTTGCTGAAGACAAAAGCGCAGCATTTTTCACAGTCTCGCCGTCTCGCGTAACGTCCTCAGCTTAGAAAATAAATTCTTGTAATCGATTTTCTTTTTGGACGTCTTTGACTTAACGTAGTCAAAATAGGCGGCGCGCACCTGTTTGCGGCACCGCGACCGAACGCGAAAAATCGGCCAAGCGAGAAAGGAGCCAAGGCGGACATGAGTGAACTGACACAATACGCCATTCTGCTCGGTCTGACGCTTGGCACGATCGGACTGGTCCTGAGCATCTATGCCCTCGCCCGTGCGATCGGGCGGGCCCGTGCCGAACCCGCCAAGGACGTTCCTGCAACCGCCGGAACGCTGGCCCGAGATCCGGTCTGGGTCCGATACCACGCCAAATATTACGGCTACGCGCTATTGTTTCTCGCCTTCGATATGGAAATGGCGTTCATGTACCCTTGGGCCGTCGTCTATCGCGAGGAAGGGCTGGTCGCCCTTCTCGACATGGGTGTCTTCCTCGCAATCCTGTTTCTTGGTCTGCTCTATGGATGGAGCCAGGGCGCGCTGAGGCGCCAATGATGGACTTGTCGGGCGCACGTCAGGGTCTGTTGAGCGGAATTCGCAGCGTGATTGCCGCCGCCATGGCGCGGGATTTGCGCGGGTTCGTTATCCCCGGAGAGGACGTTGCGAACGCCCTGGGGCTCGATCTGGACGCCGCTGGGCTGATCCGCGTCGCAACACCGCGCCATGCGAGTGTGTTGCTGATTGCGGGACCTCTGCCGCCGGCGCTTGTTGATGCGGCCAGCGTGGTCTGGGCACAGATGCCGCGCCCCCGGTGCATTCTCGCACTTGGCTCGGGCGGTCTTGGCGCTCTGCCCACCCCGGATGTAACGGTGGATTTGTCGCAGGAGGGCCTGCTCTCTGGGCTGGAGGACCTGCGCAGGCTGGTCCGCAAAGGGGCATTTGCACGCGATGTCACGGACTTCGATGCACCTGCCCTGTCGGAGCGGATTGAATTCACTTGCCCCATGCATCCCGAGGTCGTCTCGGACGCACCCGGCAAATGCCCGAAATGTGGGATGTTCCTTGTGGAACGTAGGGTTTCGGGTGCAGCGCCTAACACCCATGAAGGCCATGAAGGCCATTCAAATTCACACACAAGTTCTGCGCAAGCGGAAAAGGCCCATCATCACGCGGATGCGGTAACTTCCGCCGAGGCGCCCGCTTCCTATACCTGCCCCATGCACCCGGAAGTGTCCTCTGAGACACCGGGTTCATGCCCGAAATGCGGCATGGACCTCGTCCCGCAGACCGAGGCCGGGAAGCATGGTCACGGCGCACATGGCGGACACAAGCACCACAAGGACAAGCCAACACAAGAGGACCAGGGTGGATACACCGCCCATACCGCCTACGGGCAGCAGGATGCGCACAGCGGGCATCACGGCCACGCAGGTCACGGTGCCGCGCCTGACATTCCGGGAATCGAGCCGCATTTCATGTCGATGGTCGGCCTCACCGAAGGAAAGCCGGTCAGCCCCGACGGATTGGTCATGGAATGGATTGACACGCCATTTGGGCCCTTCTTCCCAGGTCTTCCGGGCGGTCTGCAGCTGGCCCTGAACCTCGATGGAGACAGCATCGCAGGCGCTGAGATCAGAGGAATGGAGACAGCGGCGTTGCCATCTGGCGTTGATCTTGATGACCTGGCTGATCGTCTTGCGGACGCGGTGCCCTTGTCACCGGTGGCAATGCGCGAACTGACTTGCCGTGCTGCCGAGAAGGCTACCGGACAGACTGCACCCAAGGACACTCTGGCCGCCCGCGCCGCGGCAGTGGAACGCGAACGGATCGCAAGCCACCTCAACTGGCTGGCCGGGTTGGCCCGCCAGATGGGCCTCGCATCACTGATGCGCCGCGCGACAGCCCTGCAGCGCTCCGTCCGTATGGCGCAAGCAGATGAGTTGAATGAACGCGCGGACGACATCCGGAACCTGTTGCGCGGCATACAGCACGGATCACTTCTGAAACCGAAACTTGCCGGTATCGGGGCGCTCAAGGGTGTCACTGATGGTCCCGTTGGGCGTGCGGCAGGTTATGCTTCAGATGCAAGGCACAGCGAATCCACCTATGCCGCGTTGGGGTTCGAACCGATCACTCAAAAAGACGGCGATGCCATGGCGCGGCTCCGCCAGCGCTGCGCCGAAATCGCGCAAAGCCTTGATCTGATGGCCAAGGTGGGCGCGATCTCGGTGCCGGAAATGCCGCTTGCAACGGGCGATGGTCACGGCATGGCGACGGTTGAGACACCGCGCGGACCTGCGACACTGCACCTGACCCTGAAGGACGGCATGGTCTCCTCGGCCCGTCTGACCACACCGTTCGCAGCACTCGCCGCACATGTGCCCGACCTGATAAAGCAGATGGAACTTGCCGACGCGCTGACCGTGATCGGCTCGCTCGATCTCGATCCCTGGAGCGCATCCCGATGAGTATCGCGGTGAACCTTTTGGCGCTTGCTGTCGGCTGCTACGCGGTGGCCGTTCTGGAAAGCTGGGCCGTCCATGGACGCCTGAGCCTGACCCGCCCGGCGATCTCGGCGCTGGCGTTACTGGGCCGCGAACAGATCCTGCCGCGCACGTCTGATAGGCTCTTCTTCGAATCCGGTCCGGTCCTGTTGCTGGTCGCGGGCCTGTTGTCGGTCGCCGTGATCCCGCTGGCGCCGGGGCTGATCATCACCGATCTGGCCATCGGTGCGCTGTTCCTGAACGCCGCTTTGGCCTACGTCTTGGTTGCGCTCATCATGGCCGGGTGGGGACCGAACGGGGCTTATGGGATGATCGGCGGCTGGCGGTTTCTGGGCCAGTTCATCGCCTATGCGATGCTGATCGTGATGCCCATCACGGCGGTGGCGATGCGAGCCGAGTCGCTCTCGACCACCCAGATCGTCCTGTCGCAGGCGGCGCTGTGGAACGTCGCCTATCAGCCCATCGGCTTCGTCCTGTTCGTGATCGCGGCAATGGGCGTCGCCTGGCTGCCGCCCATCGACCTGCCCATTGGCGGCGGCGATCTGGCTGGCGGGGTCGAGGCCGAATACACCGGCGCGCGACTGGCCGTCCTGCGGCTGGCAAGGCTTGTGATCATCGTCGCACTGGCCAGCGCGACCGTCACCTTCTACCTCGGCGGCTGGCTCGGGCCTTGGCTACCGGGCTGGGCCTGGACCGCGCTCAAGACACTCGCCGTGGCAGCAGGGATGCTGGCGCTTGGGCCGCGCCTGCCGCGCCTGCGCGAGGCGAAATATCTCGCGGTAAGCTGGAAGCTCGGCATCACGCTGGCGCTCGCCAACATCTTCCTTGTGGGCGTGATCGCGCTCGTGGTGCCGATATGAGCCCTGCCATCGCATTTTTCCTAGCCGTTTTCGGCATTGCCGCGATCTGGTTCGGGATCGTCGTCTTCCGCACGCATTCCATGGTGCGTTCGGCCATTGCGCTCCTCTTCAGCCAGACCGCCATCGGGGCGATGTTCCTTGTAATGCAGGCCGAATTTCTGGGCGTGCTCCAGATCATGATGATGGCCACCGAGATGAGCGTCATGGCGATCTTCATGGTGATGTTCATGATGGACCCCGGCGGCATGGGCAAGATGGACATGACGCACCAGAAACGCCTGTCGCTCTGGGCGGGCGGGATTGGCTTGGTTGCCGCACTGGTCGTGATCTGGACAGCCGGTTGGCAGGGTCCGGTGCCGGATGTGCCGGGGGCCGATGAACAGGCGCGCTTGCTGGGCCGCGAACTGCTGGGCCGCTCGATGTTCATCTTTGAAAGCGCGGCGCTGATGATCCTGACCGCGATGATCGCGGCGACCATGGTCGCCATCGCCCCACAAGAGGAGGACGCCCCATGATCCCCGAGCTTTTGATCGCTCTCAGCGTCGGTGCGGCGTTGTTCGGCGTTGGCCTCTATGGCGCACTCAGCCAGACCAACCTTGTCATGATCATCATGGGGGTCGAACTGATCCTTGCCGCGGCGCTGCTCAATCTCGTGGCGTTCTGGCGCTATCTGCACCCCGATGTGACGGCAGGAAAGATGTTCGTACTCATTGTCATGGCGGTCATGGCGGTCGAGATGGCCGTGGGGTTCGGTATCGCCATCGCCCGCTTCCGCTCGCGCGGGTCGGTCGAGATGGAAGAAGCGCGGGAGCTCAAGGGGTGATCTGGCTGGCGCTCACGATCCTCGCGCCCCTGGGCGCGGGCCTGACGGCACTTGCGCTCCGGCGCGTGCCCGAGGCGATTGCACTGACCGGTGCGGCCTTGGGCCTTGCAGGGGCGATTGCGCTGTTCGCCGGGGTGGCGGGCGGTGCAAAGGTGACGGCCACCCTGCCCTTCCTGCCGGACCTGCCGATCCTGTTGGTGGCCAGTCCGCTGACGGCAACGCTGGCGCTGGTCGTCGCGACCGTCGCGGCGATGGTGCTGACCTATGCGGCGGGCTACATGGCGCACGATCCCGAACGTCCCCGCTTTTTCGGCACCATGTCGTTGTTCGTGGCCGCGATGCAGCTTCTGGTGCTGTCGGGCGACTGGATCACCCTGCTGGCCGCGTGGGAGATGATCGGCTTTGCCTCTTTTCTTCTGATCGGGTTTTGGCACGGACGCGACGGCGTGCCCGGGGCGGCCATGCGGGCGTTCCTCTATACCCGGACGGCCGATCTGGGCCTCTACCTGGCGGCCTTCCTGCTGATCGGCGTCGCCGGAACCTCCGAGATATCGGCCACGCTTTCCACCACCGGCACCCCGGCGCTGATCGCGGGCCTGCTTCTGCTGTTCGCGGCGATGGGCAAATCGGCGCAGGTGCCGATGCAGGACTGGCTGATGCGGGCGATGGCGGGGCCGACGCCGGTCTCCGCCCTGCTCCATTCGGCCACGCTTGTGGCGGCGGGGGCGATCCTGCTGATCCGGACCGCACCGATGCTGCCCGGCGGCGCACTTCTGGCCATCGGGATTGTCGGTGGGTTGACAGCGGTGATCACCGGGCTGATGGCGCTGGCCGCAACGGACCTAAAGCGCCTGCTCGCCGCCTCGACCGCCAGCCAGTACGGGCTGATGCTGATCGCGGTGGGGGCCGGGGTTCCTGTCGCCGCCCTCTTGCATCTGATCGCGCATGCGGCGATCAAATCCGCGCTGTTCCTGGGCGCAGGCGTCTTCCAGCACGACCGCGAGAGCACCGACCTGGACACGCTTGCCGGCGCGGGCCGCGCCCGGCCCGGCATCTTTGCGGGCTTTGCGCTGGCGGCTCTGGCACTGGCCGGGTTGCCACCGCTCGCCGCCTTCTATTCCAAGGACGCGATCCTTGCTGCCGTGCTCGGCAGCCCATCCGCCGCTTGGCTGCTGCCGCTGGCCCTTGCCGGGTCGGTGCCGACCGGGGCCTATATGGGCCGCGCGCTGAAAGTGCTGTGGTCCGGCGCGGCGGAGACGCCTCGCGATCCGGTTCCGCTCATGGCCGTCGGCATGGGCGTTCTCGTGATACTCGCCGCCACGCTCGGCTTCGTCTTCAAACCTCTGGAGGCGATGCTGGGCGCACATCTAGGTGAACCCGTCTGGACCGTCCCGGCGATGGGGCTTGCCGTGGGCCTTGGCGGATTGGCGCTCGGCTGGCTGTTGGCCCCGGCCCGCCTGCTGGGGCCGTTGCTCACCTCTGCGCGAAACGGGTTTCCCGTTGCGGGCGGTATGGATGCGCTGGTGGTCCGTCCAGCGCTGGCGCTGGCCAACGCCTGTGAACGGGTCGAACAGGGGCTCTTGGCGGCCGTTCTCACCATTGGCCGGACAAACCTGTCAATCGGCGGGTTCACCCTGCGCTTCGACCGCGATGCCATTGACCGCGCGATCTTTGGTTTCGTCAACCGCACCATCGCGCTCGGCACCCGCGCGCGCCGCCTGCAAAGCGGCTTCATCCACCGTGAGATGGCACTGACCGTCGCCGGAATCGCTGTTGTCACCGGCGTGCTCCTCGCCGCCCCGCTATATTTCTGAGGATTGCGCTTATGCCGCTTCTGACCATTGCCACCTTCCTTCCAATCCTTGCCGGTCTCGCGCTCATGGCGCTGCCGGACCGGTCCACGAAAACGGCACATACGGTGTCTATCGCGGCCACGGGGGCCGTGTTCCTCGTCACACTGGCGATCTGGGCACGCGGCACCACCGCAGGAGAGTTTGCACAGGTCGAGGAAATCGCCTGGATCCCAGCCATAGGCGCGGCCTACCGGCTGGGCGTGGACGGGTTGAGCCTGCCGCTGGTGCTGCTGACCTCGCTGCTCTTCTTCTTGTCGGCGATCTATTCGGCGCGGATCGGTGAGCGGGCGGCCTCCTACGTGGTGCTGATGCTGATGCTGGAAACCGCGTCGCTTGGCACCTTCATGGCGCTCGACGGCTTGCTGTTCTACGTCTTCTTCGAGGTCTCGCTGGTGGGCATGTATTTCATGATCGCCGGCTGGGGCTATGAAGAGCGGCAGCGGGCCGCGCTCATGTTCTTCCTCTACACGCTTCTGGGCTCTCTGCCGCTGCTTTTGGCGATCATCGGGCTTTATCTTGGTTCGGGGACCTTCGACATGCGTGTCTGGGTCGAAGGCACGTCGCTGGGCGGGCTTTCCGCCATGCTTGCGCTGATCGCGATGCTCGTGACCTTCGCTGTCAAGATCCCGGCCTTCCCGGTCCACACATGGCTTCCGGCAGCGCATGTGCAGGCGCCCACGGCGGGCAGTGTGATCCTGGCCGGCGTGATGCTGAAATTCGGCACCTACGGGCTGGTGCGTTTTGCCTACCAGATGACGCCCGAGGCCTTCGCGCAGGCCGGACAGGTGATCCTCGCCTTCGGGGTGGTCAGCGCGCTTTACGGGGCCTTCGCGGCACTGGCGCAAAGCGACCTGAAAAAGATGATTGCCTACACGTCCGTAAACCACATGGGGTACGTGGTGATGGGCGTCGCCATTGCCACACTGGCGGCCGAGCCGCGCATCCGGACCATCGCGCTCGATGGCGCAACCCTGCAAATGGTCAGCCACGGTCTGGTCACGGGCGCGCTCTTCTTCCTTGTCGGTATGCTGCAGGACCGGGCGCATACGCGCGGGATCAGCGATTTCGGCGGGTTGCTTGGGCGCGTGCCGTGGCTCGGCTGGGCGTTCATCCTGTCTGCCTTCGCGTCGCTGGGATTGCCGGGGCTGGCACACTTCCCGGCCGAATTCCAGATATTCCTCGCCACACTCAACGGCATGTCCTGGGGCGTTGCCGCGATCCTTGCCATCGTGGTCACGGCGGCGCTTTACCTGCGGGCCATCGCCGGCGTCTTCCTGGGCGAGATGAACGACAAATGGGCCGACATGCCGGATCTGGACCGGCGCGAGAAACTGGTGATCGTGCCGCTTCTGGTGCTGACCGTTCTGGTCGGTGTCGCGCCCGGCTGGCTGATCGACATGATCCACACCACGATGACGGGGCTTGCCAACTGATGGAAATGGGACGCGATCTTGCCCTTCTGGCGCCGGAACTGACGCTCGCCTCTGCAGCGATGCTGATGATCGTTGCCGAAATGGCTCGGGCGGCGCGGCTGGTGCTGGCCATCGGGCTGGCCGGGCTCGCTGCGGCAACGCTGTTGACGCTGCCGATGCTGAGCACCGACACCACGGTTTTTGGCGGCACCTACCGGATCGACCTGATCTCGGGTTGGGCCAAGCTGATCCTTCTGCCCGGCACTGCGCTGTCCCTGCTGCTCGTCCGGGCCGAAATCGCCGGTCGCCCGCGCGAAGGCAGCGTTCAATCCCTCGTCGTGCTCGTGACCCTCGGCGCGCTGATGCTGTCTGGGGCGGGCGACATGATGGTGGTGGTGATTGGTGTCGTGCTGACCGGTCTGGGCTCGTTCGCACTTGTGGCCTGGCCGCGCGACGATGCGGCCACCGAAGCGGCGATGAAATATCTCGTCTTCGGGGCGGTCACCGGATCTGTGATGATCTATGGCCTGACATTCTGGTTCGGGGGCACCGGCTCGACCCTGCTTTCGGAGCTGGGCCAGTTGCAGGGCCAGACACTTGTGACCATCGCCGGGCTGATCGCGATCATCGCCGGGCTGGGGTACAAAGGCGCGCTTGTGCCATTCCATTTCTGGGCCCCGGACGCCTATCAGGGCGCGCCCGTCTCGATCGCGGCCTACCTTTCGGTCATCACCAAGGCAGCGGCCTTCTTTGCCTTCGCGCAGGTCCTGCGCGATCTGCCGCGCGAAGGCGGCTGGCCGCTGGCGCTGGCCGTGATCGCGGCGGCGACAATGACCTACGGCTACCTCGCTGCACTGGTGCAGACCAACCTCGTGCGCCTCATCGCCTATTCCTCGGTGGCGCAGTCGGGATATTTCGTGATGGGCGTCGTTGCCCTCGGGGTCAGTGGCTTCGCCGTTCCGGGCATTCTGGTCTTTGCCGCTGCATATGTGGCGATGAACCTCGGCGCCTTTGCGATTGTCCTGCTGGCGGGGCGCGATTTGGACGACCTCGAAGGCTTCGGGCGCAGCCACCCATGGCTCGGGGCCGCGATGGTGGTGTTCCTGCTGTCGCTCACCGGTATCCCGCCGCTCTTCGGCTTCGTGGGCAAGTTCTACCTGCTCTTGGCAGCGGTCGAGGCCGGGTTTCTGTGGCTCGCGATAATCGGTATCTTGAACTCGGTGCTGGCACTTGGAGTTTACCTTCGGCTCGTGGTGCCGATGTATCGGGAGCTCAAGCCGAGCAGCACACGAGGCCGAGTTGATCCGCTCACTTTGGTAGCAATCCTGCTCGCCCTTTTCGCCACAACCTTCATGGGCCTCGCCGCAGGGATCCTGCCCGGGCCCTAGTCCGGGTGTCGGCGCGGTTTGGACCATTGGTGGGCCAATCCAACGGCTCGATCCGTTTTCAAGCGAAAAGAACCGGACATTCCCGCGCGCATTTGTTACGCGCGATGATGTAGATGAGGTGCAGGGTGCCAAGACCGGCCAGCAGGCAGAAGAAAGAGATATAGGCGTAGCGCAGGAAGAGGATATCGACCACGACCACGGCGACGATGGTCAACGCGAACCAGCGCATGTGATAGTAGGTCGAAATCGCGGGAGGCAGGATGATCAGGGTCAGGTAGATCACGTAAGTCATCCAACGCGGCATCAGGTAATCCACGATCATCGTGCCCTCATAAGCTAGGCTATCCTGATTGACCGTGACCTCGACCCAGTCTGGATTGGTCAGGTGCGGCACATAAAGCGCCAGACCGAAAGCCAACCCTGCCACGGACATCGCCGCCATCCAGGGCCGGCGCCGGCTGTCAGGGGGCTCCAGAACATATGATGCGAGCGGTATCCAGAAGGGCCACATGAACCAGGTAAAGAAGATAAAACCAAGAGCCCCAACCAGGGTTGTCGCCGGATCTCCGGTGTTCACACCCCACCAAACGTTGCCTTCCATGAACTGTTGTAGGCCTGCGAAGACCGGCATGAGCGCGACCGGCAGATATCGGCGATTGATCGCCCAGGCCCGCGTGACGGCGTAGGTGCCACCTACGACCAGAAAGGCGCTGGCTGCAAAGCTTACTTCCTGCGAAAGACACATCGACAATACCTCAACGCGAGTGATTGTGAGAATGCCAAAATCGTAGTTGGTTCATTGGCATTCGTCACCTGAATTTCAGTTCGGACGGCTTCGCATACACGCGCATTTGATGTCCCGGGCAGTCTTTCCAAGGTCACACCTCTGATGTCTGGCGGACCACTGTCCCGGCTTTTCCAGCAAGGATTTCGAGCGCCTGATCCAATCGGCCGATGCCAGCGAGCTTTCCATCCGACGCAAACGTTGCCGCGGCCGTAAGTTTCGGCCCCATCGACCCTGCGGGAAGATCGAGCGTTGCCGCTTCTCGGGGTGTCAACTCCGGGATCGACCGTTCGCCCTTCGTACCGAAATCCCGATAGACGGCTTCGACATCTGTCAGCAAAAGCAGCGCGTCGGCACCAAGCTGGCGCGCCAACAGGGCGCTGGCCGCATCCTTGTCTATGACGGCCTCAACGCCAGCCATGCTGCCGTCTTGCCGTCGCAACACCGGTATCCCGCCGCCGCCCGTGCAGATCACGATCACGTCCTGATCGAGCAGAAGCTGCAGAACGCGCACATCGGGGATATCAATCGGACGTGGCGACGGAACGACGCGACGCCATTTCTTGCCATCCTGGGCTATGGTCCAGCCCGCCACGCTGGCGCGGGCTTTGGCTTCGGCCTCTTCATAAACGGGTCCGATGAACTTGGTCGGATTGCCAAACGCCGGATCGCGACTGTCGACCACAACCTGTGTCAACAGCGTGGCGACAGGACGGGCATGGTCGAGCGCATTCTCAAGTTCCTGCTCAATCATGTAGCCGATCATGCCTCCGGTCTCGGCGCCCAGCACATCCAGTGGATAAGCCTCATCCGGCTTGTAGGCTGCGCCCTGAAGCGCCAGCAGGCCGACCTGAGGACCGTTGCCGTGGGTGACCACCAGCCGATGGCCGGCGTTAACCAACTGGGCCAGCGCACGCGCCGCCTGCTTAACATTGGCGCGCTGGTTCACCGCGGTCATTGGCTCGCCGCGTTTTAGCAGTGCATTTCCCCCAAGCGCCGCAACGATCAGCATCGTCAGCTTCCCAGCGTGGCGACGAGAACCGCCTTGATCGTATGAAGCCGGTTCTCGGCCTGGTCGAAGACAATCGACGCCGGGCTTTCGAACACCTCCTCCGTTACTTCCATCGCATCGATACCAAACTCATCCGCGATCTGCTTGCCCACTTCCGTGTCAGTGTTGTGGAATGCAGGCAGGCAATGCATGAACTTTGCGCGAGGGTTGCCGGTCTGGCGCATGATGTCGGCCGTGACCCGGTAAGGCGTCAGAAGATTGATGCGTTCCGACCAGACCTCCTTGGGTTCGCCCATGGAAACCCAGACATCGGTGTAGATGAAATCTGCCCCTTTCACGCCCTTCGCCACGTCGTCGGTGACCGTGATCCTTGCACCGGTCTCCGAAGCGATCGCTTCAGCTTCCTCCCGGATCTGCGTATCGGGCCAAAGGCTTTCGGGCGCACACAGCCGCACGTCCATCCCCATCTTGGCACCGCCGATTAGCAGGCTGTCGCCCATGTTGTTGCGGGCATCGCCCAGAAAACAGTAGCTCACCTTGCGCAAGGGCTTTTCGGAGTGCTCTTGCATGGTCAGGAAGTCGGCGAGTATCTGGGTCGGGTGAAACTCGTCCGTCAGACCGTTGTAGACCGGCACACCAGCCCAATCGGCCAGTTCCTGCACCAGCGCTTGCCCAAAACCCCGATACTCGATTGCATCATAGACCCGCCCCAAAACGCGGGCAGTGTCCTTCACCGTTTCCTTTTTCCCCAGATGCGACCCAGAGGGGCCGAGATACGTCACATGGGCGCCCTGGTCGTGTGCCGCGACCTCGAACCCAACGCGGGTGCGCGTGCTGTCCTTTTCGAAGATCAGCGCGATCTCCTTGCCGGTCAGTGTCGGCACCTCCGTTCCTGCGTATTTTGCGGCCTTGAGGTCTGCGGCCAGCTTCAGCAGGAAGGCGATTTCCTTCGACGAGAAGTCTCGCAGGGTCAGGAAGTGCCGATTATTCAGATTGAATGCCATGATCTTCTCCTCTCAGACAGCATCGCGGATAGTTGGACAGGACATGCAATGGCTTCCGCCACGCCCGCGCCCGAGTTCGGCACCGGGCAGTTCGATAACTTCGATACCCTCCGCCCTCAGAGCAGCGTTGGTATCATCGTTGCGGTCGTAGCCCATAACCAGGCCGGGTCTCAGTGCCAAAACGTTGTTGCCATCGTTCCACTGCTCCCGAGCCTTCTCGAATGGATCACCACCACCTGTGGGAACAATCCTGAATCGCTTAATGCCCATGGCTTCGGCCACCACATCGAACATCGGCCGCGGATCGCGTCGCATGTCGAGCGGCTTGTCATCCTTGCCCGGGTTCAGGTCATAGCAGACCACTTCGTCCGCCACCTCTTTGAAACTTGTTACGACATCACCGCCACAGAAGGTGAAGACCGTATCGAGGTGCATGGCAGAGCGTGACCGCGGCAACTGGCAGGCTATCACTCGTTTGGCGATGCTCTTGTCGAAAAGCGCTTCGGCCAGGAGCCCCACGCCTTGCGGCGAGGTGCGCTCTCCCATGCCGACGAGAACGAGCCCATCGCCCACCGGCATCAGATCTCCGCCCTCAGCGGTCGCCAGCCCGTGATCGGTCAGAGGGTCACCCCAGATCACATCGAACTTGCCAGAAAACTTCGGATGGAACCGGTATATAGCGGCGGTCAGCAGCGTCTCGGGGCGGCGAGCGGGCCAGTACATCGGGTTCAGCGTCACGCCGCCATAGAGCCAGGACGAGTTGTCGCGCGTGAAGAGGAAGTTCGGCAGTGGCGGAAGAATGAAACCGTGCCGCCCCAGATAGCTGCCAAACATGCCAGACGCCTCAAAAGGCAAGTCCGCCACGGTCAGCCCACCGATCAGATACTTGGATAGTTCCGCCCCCGGCAGACTGTCCATCCATGCGCGCAATTCTCGCCTCATCCCAACCCCGACATGTCCGGCCGAAATGCGATGATCCAGCACCCATTGCCGTGCCTCAGGGATATCGAGTGTCTCGGCCAGCAGGGTGCCGGAGTCCAAGACCTCGACCCCTTCACCGCGCATCGCATTGGCAAATGCATCATGATCCTTCTGCGCCTGCTTGACCCAGAAGACATCGTCGAACAGCAGGTCGTCGCAGTTATCTGGCGTCAGTCTGCGATGGGCGAGGCCCGGACGGCTGACGATGACTTGCCGCAAACGTCCGCTTTCGGAGTGGACGCCAAGATTTTCTTCGGACATTTGGAGAAACTCCTTTTTCAAACGAGAGCTGCAAGGCTGAGCAAGGCCGAGACGAAGATCAGCAGGATCAGCAAAAGCGGCCATATGAAGACAAGCCATCGGTCATAAGAGACCCGGCCGATCGCCAGACCGCCAATGACAACCGCGAAAGTCGGGTTGATCAGGTTCACCAGCCCATTGGCTGACTGGTAAGCCGTGACCACCAGATCGCGCCCGACACCGGCGAAGTCCGCCAGCGGTGCGAGAATGGGCATCGACAGCACTGCAAGCCCAGACGAAGACGGCACGAAGAAGCTCATACCGATCTCGATCCAGAACATGAGGTTGATGAAGGCGATTTCGCCCAATCCGCCGAGCGACTGTTCGGCGCTGTTCAGGATGGTGTCGGCGATCAACCCTTGTTCCATGATGACCACGATTCCGCGGGCGAGCCCGACAACCAAGGCGACGCCCAGAAGGTCTTTCGCGCCATCGACAAAGCTACCGGTCAACTTCTTTTCTCCAAGTCGCGCGACAAGCCCGATGAGGATTGCAGATCCGAAGAAAAGCGCGCTCATACGGGCCATCCACCAGCCTTGGCTGGACACGCCCCAGATCATGACGACAAAGGTGATCGCGAACAGGACCAGCACAATATTTTGGGTGCCTGTCAGTGTGGCTGTCTGATCGCCCCCGGCCCCCGCTTGTAGGAAGATGCGCCGGTGTGCCTGGGCCTGTTTTGCCACGACGGAGCGTGCCGGGTCCGCTTTGACCCTTCTGGCATAGCGCATGACATAGGCTGCACAGATCACCAGCCCCCCGACGAAGATCGCCAAACGCAGGACTAGCCCATCGGTAAACGGAATACCCGCAGCGTTCGCTGCAATTACGGTGGCAAAAGGATTGATCGTGGACCCCAGGACGCCGATGCCCGCGCCGATCAATATGATCGCGACACCGGTGATCGCGTCATATCCAGCCGCGATGATCACAGGAATCAGGATAGCGTAGAAGGCCAGGGTTTCCTCGGCCATGCCATAGGTCGTTCCGCCGACGGCAAACAGAGACATCAGGATGGGAATCATCCAGATTTCGCGTCCCTTCATCCGGAGCATGGCCGTCTTGATGCCGGTGTCTATTGCCCCAGTGGCGTTCACAACCCCAAGAAAGCCGCCGAGAAACAGCACAAAAAGCGCGACGTCGATCGCGTTAGCGGCGTAGCTCTCAGGGTCGTAGAACCCTGCAACCGGTGCTAACAAGACATCCCAGAACCCCTGCGGGTTTGGATCGACCTGAGCGTATGTTCCTGCAACCGCGATTTCGCGGCCGACCTCCTCGTTCATAGCGCGGTCATATTTGCCGGCCGGAATAATCCAGGTTAGCGCCGCCACGAAGACAATGAGCAGGAACAGGATCGAGTAGGCGGTTGGAAATCTTGTGGAAAGTTCGGGAGATTGTTCCGGCTTTTCATTAGTTTGATCACTCATGTCTTGCTCCTGCATTTTGCGGTGAGAACGGTCTAGTTTTCACTACGCCGGCGCGTGAACGGAACACCCCGGTGCGTCTCATCGACGGGTCACTTGTCGGGGCAACTCCCCAATTCCCAGTGTTTTGTCGGTCTTGGCGATAGAATCCGCGCCGTCCCGGACATTGCCGGAAAGAGCACGTATGGCATCGATGGTTTCGGGGATCACGATGGCCTGGTTGTCGACCATGTAGGCGTAGAACAGCTCATCTCCTTGGACCTTGAGCATATCGGCCCAAAGAGCGACTTCGTAGAGATTGTCATGTGGACGACCTATATCCGCCATGAGTTCTTTGACCGAGTTGAGAGCACCCAGCCCGTTACCCGCATCGATCATCACGATCCGCGAAGATGCTGCAAAAGCTTGCAGAACCTCCTCCTTGTCGACCGCGCGGTTGAGTTGCACGGTCCAGTAATGCAGATGCGCGAGAGTTTCTGGCACCTTCACGGCCATCGTCACGACGTCCAGATCCGGGTCCACGCTCTGAGCATCCGGCCCTTGATGGCTTGGAATGTCAGCCTCAGGCACGAGCGTATTCATGATGCCGCCCTGATGGCTTTCCCACGGGTCCGTCGCGCGTCGCAGCAGCGTACCGCGAGCTCTTTTCAGAAGCCCTGCTCGCTTCAGAGTGCTAAGCGTGCGCACGATCGAGGTCGTATTGCATGACACGACCCGCGTGCTGTCCCGCCCGACGGCACTGGCATAATTGGCATCAGCGACGAAGGAATGACCGGTGACCTCGTGCTTTTCGCCGCCGTGGACGATGAACTTGATCCCTTGCTCGCGGTAGCGCGGCACGTTTTGCGCCGCGATCCGCTTTGGCGTGCAGTCAACCACGATATCCGACCCCGCAAGCAGGTCATCAAGCACACCAGCGATCTCGTGGCCGGCCTCACGCATCGCCGCTGCGTGATCGAGCGTCGCACCGAAGAGCGTGATGCCCTTTGCCCCCGCCGCGCTGGTACGCCAATCCGTGGCAATGTCCGCGACACCCACCAGTTCCATGTCGTCCTGAAGCATGACCGCGTCTGCCAATCGCTTGCCGATCACGCCGTAGCCATTCACGGCAATCCTGGTTTTCTTTCCCTTTATCGACATTGTTGCTTCGCCCTCTTTCTTGCCGCGTTGCGCGTTTCGGTGTCCTAGGCCTCAGCCGCCTGGACGCCGGAGACCAAAGCCTCCGGCTGTCCGGACTGTTTGACCCCGTCCAGCCGGGTACGTTTCAGGAGCAGTGCATTCACCGCGACAAGCGCCGAACTGCCCGACATCGCAATCGCCGCCACGGCGGGACTGACCACAAGCGGATAGAAAACCCCGGCAGCCGCAGGAAACGCCACCACGTTGTAGGCAACCGCCCAGAACAAGTTCTGGTGCATCTTGCGCAACGTGGCCCGCGAAAGCTCAATCGCACCGAGAACATCGTGCGGGTCGCTTTTCATCAGCACCACATCGGCACTTTCCATGGCCACGTCCGTTCCAGCACCGATGGCAAAGCCGACATCGGCCTGCGTCAGCGCCGGGGCGTCGTTGACGCCGTCGCCGACCATGCCCACCCGCTTGCCCTGGGTCTGCAACTCCTTGACCTTGTCGGCCTTCTGGCCCGGCAGAACATCCGCCAGGATGATGTCGATGCCCAGTTCCGACGCGATGCGTTTGGCCGTGCCCTCGTTGTCGCCGGTCAGCATCGCCACCTCGACGCCCCGTTCACGCAGCTTCGCGACCGTCACCTTGGCGGATGGACGCGGTGCGTCGGCAATGGCCACAAGTCCAAGTAACCTTCCGCCACGAGCGACGTGTACCACAGTGCGCCCCTCGCCCTTCAGGTCGTCCGCCGCCGCCGAAAGATCGGCAAGGTCGATCTTCTGCTCGTCCATGAGCCTACGGTTTCCAAGGTAGACCAGCTCACCTTCGATCTCGGCCTGTGCACCCTTGCCTTCGATGTTGAGGAAGGCACCGGTTCCGGGCACGTCCAGCCCCTCGGCGCGTTCGATGATCGCCAGCGCCAGCGGGTGGTCGGACCCGCGCTCCACCGCGGCCGCCATCCGCAGCACAGTATCGGCATCCGTTCCGTCAGCAGGCACCACATTCACGACGCGCGGCTGCCCCATGGTCAGCGTTCCGGTCTTGTCGAACACGATGACGTCAAGCTTCGTTGCCTCTTCAAGCGCCCCTGCGTTCTTGAACAGGATGCCGTTCCGCGCCCCGATCCCGGTGCCGACCATCACCGCCATCGGCGTGGCAAGGCCAAGCGCGTCGGGACAGGCAATCACGAAAACCGTGATCGTCAGGGTGACAGCAAATAGAAGCGGCGAACCGATCCACCAGAACCATACCGAAAAGGTCGCAAGCCCGATAATAACCGCAATCAGCACAAGCCACTGCGATGCCCTGTCGGCCAAAAGCTGCGAGGGTGCCTTGGAGTTCTGGGCCTCCTGCACCAGCTTGACGATCTGGGCCAGCGCGGAATCCGCGCCGACCTTGGTCGCCTTGAAGCGGAAGCTACCAGTCTTGTTGATGGTCGCGCCCACAACCTTGTCGCCGGGTTTCTTGGCGACGGGCATAGACTCGCCCGTGAGCATGGATTCATCGACAACCGACTCGCCCTCGATCACTTCGCCATCAACCGGGATCTTGTTGCCGGGTCGGATGATGACGGTCTCGCCGGCCAGAACCTCGGCGGTGGGCACCTCGATTTCCTCCCCGTTTCGCAGGACCACGGCCATGGGCGGTGCCAGATCAAGCAGCGCACGGATCGCCTCGGAGGCACCCGCACGGGCCCGCATTTCCAGCCAATGGCCAAGCAGGATAAAGACCAGCAGAACCGCCACGGCTTCATAGAACTGAACGCCAGGGAAGAAGAAAGTCGATCCGACGCTGAAGAAGTATCCGGTGCCGACAGACAAAACCACCAGCACGGCCATGTTGAGAATACCATTTTTTAATGCGCGCCATGCCGCGATGAAGAACGGCCAGCTCGGCCAGACAATTGCCGCGCTACCAAGAAAGAACAGCCAGAGGTCCAGCCTCAAGCCGAATGGAGGCGCAGGAGGCGTGAACATTCCGCCCATCGGCGAATAAATGAAGATCGGGACGGTAAAGAGCAGCGCAACCCAGAAGCGGTTGCGCATGTCCTTGACCATCGCCGCCATGTCGTGACCGGCGCCATGCCCCATCTCGTGCGCCATCTCCTCGTGAGAGGTCGGCGCCTTTGCGCCATGGGCAGCGTGACCGGCATGCCCCTCATGACCGGTATGATCCTTGTGGTCCATTTTGCAGATGTGCTCGGGAAGCTGCTCTCCGGCGCAGTGAAAACCGCACTTCTCAATCGTGCCGCGTAGGGTTTTCTCATCCACCACCGCTTCATCATATTGCACCGTTACGCTGGCCGAGGCAGGGTTTGCTTCGGCGCGGTGGACACCGATGAGCGCCATCAAATGGCGTTCAACCCCGAGATGATCGAGTTCCTCGAACAGCCCGCGGACCTCTAGGGTCAAAGTTTTCATGGTTGGCTCCTGTCGAAAATTTCGCGCAGTCTCAAAAGATCGTCAGAATAATAGACGCCGCTCGGTGGCGGCTGTTACATGAAAGGATGAAAACAGCGGCGGATTTTTGCGATTGGCGCGCCGCAACAGCCGGTAACATCGGCTGATGGCGCGCGTCAGTCCTTCACGGGATACCATGCAGTAAGGGCTCTCAAGCCATTGACGAAGCTAACCTTAAAGTGCGGAATGCGGAGCCGAACAATGACACGCCAGGCCGACACAAGTGAACGACCCCACAAATCCTTTGCCCTCGTTCTCAGTGGCGGCGGGGCACGGGGGTTGTCACATGCGGGAGTTCTCAAAGCCCTGGTTGCCAGAGGCTACATCCCGAGTGCCATCGTCGGTGTGTCGATGGGGGCGGTTGTTGCTGCGACATACGCCCTAAACGACAACTGGTACAACGAACTGGTTGAGATGGACACCAGCGGATTTCCGGCAACGCCCGACTTTCGACTGCCAGGTCTGATTGCGAGACTGAGGGGCTTCAGGATTGCGCTTCTTGCCGCCAGGGACATGTATTTCGGCTGGGGCGTTGGAGCACGCACCGAAACCTGGGGCCGCAATGTCTTGACCGATCTGACCAAGGGCAAGAACCTGCAGGACGGCCGGATTCCGATTTTTGTTTGCGCAACCGACATGCTGTCGGGTCAACGCGTGGTATTCGACGAGGGGCGAGCGACGGATTGCATTTATTCGAGCGCGGCATTAGCCGGAATTTTGCCGCCCCTTGTGCATGGGGATCACATACTCATGGATGGGGCCTACGCGGACATCGCGCCTGTCGATGTGGCAAGAGCCGCCGGCGTCGAAGCTTTAATCGCCGTCGATCCCAGCCAGCGCGAAAATACCACCGGTCCCAAAAACGGCTTGCAGGCGATGTTGCGCTCTATTGAGGTCTGCCAATACGAACATGCAAGGCTGCGTTTCGCGCAGGCCGACCTTGTTATCCGGCCCGCATTCACCCAAACAATCGGCACACTTGAATTCCGGTTGAAGCGTCACTGCATTGCTGCAGGGGCCGTGGCCACCCGCCGCGCACATGATGAGATCAAGAAGCTGCTCGATCCTGAAGTCAAAGTCCAACCGGCCGAAATGTAAGGTGCTCGAGCATCCTACTTGGTTTCGCACACCCCCCGCCACGTTCAAGTCCTTCAGTCTGTCTCCTTGCCTTGATTGCCACAGCGGCAGCCCGGCACCGCGTTAGGGTCATTCACGTCCGCATGCGCGAACGCGTCGAGCCCCAGGACCAGCAGAATTGCGATTTCGCGTCTGGTCTTCTCTTGCAGGTCTCTGGCCTCCGCACTCGAAATCCCTAGCGCTTCGGCAGCTTTGGAGAGCTCAAGTCCTTCCAGATCGACCATGCGAAACAAGTCCCGGCGTAAGGTCTTTTCAGGTGCGTCCAGATCAGACAAGCAGGCGCAGAACAGTGCGTCGACCAGTCTTTGGAATTCTGCCCCATACTTGGCCTCGTCGACCACCAATTGGGAACACCCTGTTTTTTCGTTGGCCATTTTCTTGCTCTCTCAGCCTACAACCGTTGCACGGCGTTTAGGGAGGTGACGCTCGCAGGGCCAAGACCATTACACTGGGTGGATCGAACGTTCGTCGCCGCAGCAATCACCGAGATTTGTGATTTTGGGAGTGGACGAACAGCCATGCGGCGGGCAGGAGCAATCGTCGAAGCCGTTTTCACAGCAGCAACCGCAGTGCTTGAGAAGGCTTTCACGAAGTGTTGCGCGTGCCCTGTGCAGACGCACGTTCAGCGTACCTGATCGGATGTTGAGGGAAGATGCCACCTCGAACCGATCCTCTCCATCAAGATCAATGCGTTGAATCAAAGCAGCATCCGAAGGTCGAAGTTCGGTCATCAGATGTGGCAGGCAATGACAAACACTCCGCTCATTCTCGAGGCTTTCATCGTAGTGTTCTGCAGTCGTCAATTCCTGCGCAACTGCTTCGTTCAGACGGCGCCTCCGTCCAACCTTGCGAAAATGATCGTTCAATGCGGAACGCAGCACCGCGTAGAGCCAGGCATCCATCCGCTCTGCGTCTCGCAATTGGTTGGTTCGCGATAAAACTCGAACACAGAAATCCTGAAGCACGTCCTCGGCATCGGTGCGATTTCCCAAGCGTTTGATCAGGAAGCCGAGGAAAGCCGATCGGCATGCCAATAGCTGCTCTCCAAGTTGCTCTTTGTTGCCGTCGGTTTTTCGATTATCGACTTGGCTCACGGAAATCATTCCATACCCTCCAAATCCGGGAATCACGTATCTGGGAAATTCCAGCCTTGGAGTTGCATAGGTTGAGTTTGGATTTGCATTATTGATCCAAATCAATTCTGCAATGAAAATTCATCGGTCCCAATCCGGCCATTGGTTGATCTGGACCGCTTGCATTGCGCGGGGCCGGACGGGTCGTTATCGCTTAGAGCTTGACGAGCCCCTGCAACATAGACATGGGGTTTGATCCGTCCCTAACAACTCAACGGCTATGCCCAAGAACCGAGTCGCAGGTGCATCCGTCAGACACTCACGCCAAACAACCAGCCGACTGCGGCCGTCACGGCCATCGCAAATACGCCCCACCCGACGACGCGCATTATCGCGGGCGGCATCGGCGCGGCCCCGGCCTTGGCCCCGAGCGCGCCGAGGATCGCCAATGCAATCACCGTGACCAATAATACCGTCGGGATAATCGCAGTCGCCGGCGCAAGGTATGCGGCAAGTACCGGAATGGCCGCGGCGACGCTGAAAGTCGCGCCGGATGCCATTGCCGCCTGCAGCGGATTGGCTGCATGCACCTCCGAGAGACCCAATTCATCCCGGATATGCGCGTCCAGGGCATCGTTCTCGGTCAGCTCCTGTGCGACGGCCAGCGCCGTTTTCTCGCTGAGGCCACGCTCCTGATAGATCGCGGCGAGTTCTTCGAGTTCGGCTTCCGGGGTTTCCTTGAGTGCGCGCTTTTCGCGTTCTATATCCGCGCGTTCGGTGTCAGACTGCGACGACACCGAGACGTATTCGCCAGCCGCCATCGACATCGCACCGGCCGCCAGACCGGCAACCCCCGCGATCAGAACTGCCCTCGGACTGGGGTCTGCGGCGGCAACGCCGACGACGAGCGACGAAACGGAAACGATCCCGTCATTTGCGCCCAGAACCGCAGCGCGCAACCAGCCGCTGCGGGTAACATAGTGGGGATCGTCGGGATGCGCGCTTGGATTGGTCATGTCTTCTCTTTGCACAAATTGCGGTCGGGTGAATGATCCGTGATGACTTCGCTTTCCGGGCCGTACTCGGCGCCAGTGCGCAGGCGTTCATTGCCGGCGATCAATTCTTCAACGAAGAGGCTGATGAATTGCGCGCGCCCGTCTGACTGTGATTTGGCGTAGACACTGGTCGCTTGGGCCCGCACTGTCCCCGAGGCGGTGTTTCGGACCCGTGCAATCGCGTCATTGTCCAACCCTTTCAAGATCATGATGGCAACGTCCTTCTCCGCTCTGGTCAGGTTCCACTCGTCGAAGAATTCCTCGACGATCGTTGCCATGTGCCCATGAGCAATATCGAGGCCGGTCTGCATGTCCGACATCCGGGACAGCAGTCTGCGCAATTCGATCATCAGGAAGATTACGCCGGCAATCAGGGCAACAGCGGCGATCGACTCAAGGAGCAGGTGTGGATTGTCCAGATGCCCGTTGTCCCGAAAATCGAAAAACACGTCACCGACAAAGAACAGGGCTGACAGACCTTGCAAAAGGATAAGGCCCGCAAGAACCGTTGCGCGCCTTTCCTTCGTTTTCGCAGGCCTGAACCCTAGCCTCATTGCACCTCACGTCCTTCGGGAATTGCCTTTCTGCCATCTATCATGGCGCGGACCAGATTGACACCGGACCACCATGTATCGAAAGCAACGCCCGCAACGTGCAGCGCAACCGAGACCAAGAGCCAACCGAAAATGACCTCATGCGCTTCCTCGACCCACTCCACGCCAAAGAAGGTGATCGTCGTCATCATGTAGCCGGTCACACCAATGGCGATCACGCTTGCCCAGATGTTGTAGACCATCAGTGCGCCAAGGGGGTTGTGAGACAGGTGAACTGTCTTGTCCCCGCCGAACATCGCGCGCAGGTGTCGGGAGGCGCGTGCCGGACTGGGCGGGAAGGCGGAAAAGCGTGCATGTTTCGGCCCGATCAGAGCCCAGATCAAGCGCAGAGCGACAAGACCCAAGTGTCGCGTTGCCCTTTAATCGGTTCTGCCTCACTTTGTGTGGCGCAACTATCCTGAAACTGGAAAATTCAGGAGGTATAGTTGTGAGTTCGAAGAAGCACTGGTCGCCCGGGAGCGATGTTGCCGTTCAAAGCGTTGAGCGAAGTGAAAGAGGCGGGTGGATTGTATCTGGCGTCTTGGCTCCCAACGGCATTTGCCCAGACTGTGGATTGCATTCACGCCGACGTCACGGCTGGCGGCGTCGGCGGCTGCAGGATTATCCCGCGCATGGAGACGAGGTAACGGTTGATCTCGCAATTTGCCGTTGGCGATGTCAGGCACCCGCTTGCCCACGCCGGACATTCTCAGACCAAATCGCCTCGATTGCGCGTCCATTTGCACGTCGTACTTCGCGTGTCGGGGAGATTGTCACCCATCTTGGGCATGCGACCGGCGGACGGCCAGCCGAGCGGTTGTTGCATCGTTTGGGCCTTGGAGTCAGCGATGACACGGTGCTTAGGCAGCTGAAGAACCGTGCCCAAGACAGTGGCGAGTCGCCGACAGTCATCGGGATCGACGACTGGAGTTGGCGGAAATCGCAAACCTACGGCACGATCATTGTGGATCTGGAGCGTCGCGTGGTGATCGACATTCTTGAGGATCGAGATGTCGTCAGCTGCACCAACTGGCTGAAGCGACACCCCGAGGTGGAAGTGATCAGCAGAGATCGCTGCGGTCTCTACGCCCAGGCAGCACGGCAAGGGGCACCGCAGGCGAAGCAGGTCGCTGACCGGTTCCATATCGTACAAAACCTGCGGCAGGCCATCGAGGAGCAAATGAACCTTCACGGCCGTGCGACCGGCAGGGCGCTGCTGTCCGACGCCGACAACATCACCGCAGCCGGCAGCCTTCTGAAGTCACGCCTGGCGCATAGGACGTCTCGGGAAGAGATTTTCGCCACCATTCATGCGCTCCGAAATCAGGGGCTTTCATGCAGCGAGATCGGGCGGCGAACAGGGTTCCCGCGTCGCAGCATCGCAAAATGGCTGCAGTTCGAGACACCACCGGACCGCAGGCGGGCCGCTTTGAAGCCGACATCGCCGTGGTACTTTGAAGAGTTCCTGAGCCAAAGCTGGAAGGAGGGCATTCGAACTGGCAGCGCCCTGTTCCGTCTGATCCGAGAGCGCGGTTACGAGGGGAGTCAGTCGCATTTGCAGCGTCTGTTGGCGGGCTGGCGAAAAGCAGAACAGCAAGGGAGCGACTCCAAGGTAGAGCACGAAATCCTTAAGCCAGTCCGGGACCCGGAAACGGGGCACGCGATTTCCCCGGTCATCGCAGCCGCGCTGTGCATCAAACCCCGCGGAAAGCTCACCCCGGATCAAGCGCGGAAAGTCGACGCGCTCAAGGCCGGTTCTCCCGCCTTCGCAACGATGCGAAGTCTCGCCATGCGGTTCAACGGTATCCTGCGCGGCCGCCAAGCAGACCCGCTCCCAGCATGGATCGACAACGCGATCGAAACCGATCTGGCGCCCATCGTGCGCTTTGCCCGCACATTGAACCGGGACTTCGATGCAGTCAAAAACGCCATCGAGATGCCATGGAGCAACGGCCAAGCAGAAGGTCAGATCAATCGCCTGAAGACGCTCAAACGCGCCATGTACGGTCGAGCCGGTCCAGAATTGTTGCGGGCGAGAATGCTACCGTTCCGCCACACAGATTGAGGCAGAGCCCAATTAAGGGCTACGCGACACTGGGGGACCGTTCGAACTGACGGTTCCGCCACTTCTGCTGCACGTCGCCATTGCCGCATTCTGGGTCGGCTCGTTGCTGCCTCTCCTTCGCGTCTTAACACGGCCCGAAGCCAGTCTCTCCGTGAGCCGCTTCTCCCACGTTGCTGTGATGGCCGTGCCAGTCATGGTCCTGGCCGGCGCCGTTCTCGCGGCATTGCAAGTTCGCGAACCAAACGCATTGCTCACCACCGAGTATGGGCTAATCCTTATCGGCAAGCTGGTGTTGGTAGCCGCTCTTCTTGGCTTGGCCGTTCTGAACCGGGCGAAGCTCACTCCCGCCTTGACGCGTGGTGACGAGGGAGCGTCCAGGCGATTGGGTCGGTCAATCCAGGCAGAAATCGGAACAGTGGTCGCGATCCTGTTCGCAACAGCTGCTCTCGGTACGACAACTCCACCGCGCGCCCTGCTATTGGGGCGGGATGAAGCGGTCTTGTTTTCGGGTCGTTCGGTCGACGCCATCGTTTCGCTACAACCGGGGCGCATCGGGTTGAACGAAGTCAACATTGTGGTGCAGGATTCCGACGGTCGACCTCAAGATGTTGAGGAGGTCGCGGTTTGGGTTTCGAATTCTGAACGCGGAGTGGCGCCGCTGGTGCGCCCGGCAAAACAGATGCAACCAGGCCGGTGGAAGGTTCCAGAGCTCGTGCTCGCACTTCCGGGGGCATGGCAGGTGGAGGTCGACATACTCATCTCGGATTTCGCGGGAGAGACGCTTGAGGGACGGTTTGCGGTGCAAGAGGTAATCGCCAACTAAGGCCTGTGGACACTCATCTTAATTCGATGAGTGCTGCGACGAGATGTATCTGTCCGTTGTGACCGCTCTGGGGGGGGTTCTGCCGATAATGTCCATGATCGATAATGGACGCACCTTGGGTTACTTTGAACTGGCCGCCCAGAAGTGCGAGCACGGGTAACTTCATCCCCAGGGAAGGACGGCCCGGTCCAGTAGCAATGTCTCCGGCCGCAGCGGTGTGCTTTCCAGATACAGGCGCCGCCCATAAAGTGCAGCGCGACCGTCCAGACTCATGTCTTCACCAGGCGCGGCACGCTGATCACGGCCAACATGGCAATGATCGACAATCCCCAGTGCCGGCCAAAGCCACACGGTGATGCAACAAGGTCATGCGGTTTGTTTCGCCTGGCCTCGCTCGTTACCCCGCGCAGCAGCTAAGTTTGGCCACGTCCTTGTCGAAGGTCTGGGCCGCGAGTTTCAGCCCCTCCACCGTGGTCAGGTAGGGGAAGATCGTCTCGCCAAGCGCCCGTGCGGTCATGCCGAACTTGAGCGCCATGGCCAGCGTCTGAATGGTGTCCGCCCCCTCGGGTGCCGCGATCTGGCCGCCCAGCAGGCGGTCGGTCTCGGCATCCGCGACCAGCTTGATCACACCACGGGTGTCGCGGGCGGCGGCGGCGCGTGCCACGTTGTCGAGCGTGATCACGCTGGTCTTGACCTCGTGCCCTGCCGCGTTGGCCTCAGCCTCCGACAGGCCGACACCGGCCACTTGCGGGTCGGTGAACACGACCCAGGGCATCGCCGCGTTGTCATAGCGCATCGACTCCAGTCCAAGCGCGTTGTTGACCGCCACCTTGGCACCGTAGGCGGCCATATAGACGAACTGGTCACGGTCGGTGACATCGCCTGCCGCCCAGACACCGGCCCGTGTGGTGGCCATATCGGGGCCGACGTTGACACGTCCGCTCGCATCGGTCTCGATCCCGAGGTCTTCCAGCCCGAGGTTGTCGGAATTGGCCACCCGTCCTGTGGTCACAACCAGCCTTTCGGCGGTCAGATCCTCGGTCTTGCCGCCCCGTTGGACAGTCAGAGTGACGCCGCCCGCAGCTTTCGCGACCGAGACGTAAGCAAGACCGG
>TARA_R110000787_G_scaffold183014_3_pt1 | contig 53003 bp, 52 predicted proteins | sample TARA_R110000787 | Tara Oceans TARA_R110000787 (sample SAMEA4397920) | marine metagenome | biome: Polar Biome; feature: [DCM] deep chlorophyll maximum layer (ENVO:01000326); material: water (ENVO:00002006), including particulate matter (ENVO:01000060) such as... | depth 35 m | reverse complement strand
TTAATATTTCGTTAATGTTTTCCATTATTTTTAATGCATGCCAACAATTGAATAAACTCCCTAGGGAGTTTATTTCTATTATATATACCTACAAATCTAAGTGATTTTTAATGAAACTTAATAATTTAGATGAATGCTAAATGTGCAACCTCGTTATATGCTGTTGTTTATTGATTGCGTTCTAATTTTAGAATCCTAACAAGAGATTTATAATGTTATCACTTCATTTAGTTGAGGAATGTAAGTTTGCCAACCATATTTGCTATTAATAGAATCCTTTAAAGCATTTAAAGCAGGGGTTTCTCCATGAATGAGAAAAACTTTTTCCGGAATGTTTTTAATACTACTGGTCCAATCTAATAATTCGTATTGATCGGCATGAGCAGACAAACTTTCAATTTGGTGTATTACGGCATTTACAGTATAGTATTTTCCGTAAATTTTAACTTCTTTAATACCGTCCAATAATTTTCTTCCTCGAGTGCCTTCGGCTTGATAGCCCACCAATAAAACAGTGGTGCTATAATCGTCTATTAATTGTTTTAAATACGTAAGAACTCTTCCTCCGGTAACCATTCCGCTTCCTGCAATGATAATTTTAGGTTGTGGATTGTCAATGGTTTCCCAAGTTTCTTTATAGGATGTTATGACATGAATATGACTGTTCATTTCGTAATATTCTTGTTTTGTAAGCTTATGCCAATCTGGAAATTTATTAAATACCGAGAGTACATTATTTCCCATAGGACTATCTGCATATACTGGAATATTTGGTATTCTGTTTTTTTTATAGAGCTTCCAAAGCAAATACATTAAAGTTTGTAAACGTTCTACCGCAAATGATGGAATAATTAAAGTGCCTCTGTTCTGGATTGTTTTATTGACTAGGTCAACAATCTTGTTTTCAAATTCATCAATTGGATGTGTTTTATTTCCATAGGTAGCTTCCATAAAAAGAAAATCTGCCCTTGTAGGTTTTTCTGGAGGATAAAGTAATGCGTCATTTGCTCTACCAACATCACCCGAAAACACCAATATTTGACCAGAAACATCAAGTTCAATAAAGGTAGATCCTATAATATGACCATTGTATCGGAATCTATATTTTATGTCATCCGAAAAAATATTCCAAACGTCTTTTTCTACAGACTGAAATAATCCAGTAGTAAATTCGGCTTCTTTTATTGTATAAAACGGTAAGGCTGGATTGTGTTTAGAATAACCTTCTTTATTTGCTCTTTCGGCTTCTTCTTCATGAATTTTAGCACTGTCTAATAATATTACTTTGGCTATTTCTAAAGTAGGAGGACTGCCCATAATTTTTCCACGAAATCCTTGCTTAACCAGACGTGGCAAATAACCAGTATGATCTAAATGACCGTGGGTTAGTAATACCATATCAATGGTAGAAACATCTATTGGAATGTCTTTCCAGTTTTGTAATCGCAATTCTTTTAAACCTTGAAACATACCACAATCAATCAAGATTTTATGTTGAGGTGTTTCAATAATAAATTTTGAGCCAGTTACTGTACCAGCAGCACCTAAGAAATGAATATTAGTTTTCATGATACCTAATTAAACGTTAGTTAATAACTGAATTTCATTTAAAATTCGTTTTTTTCTATATTCTGAAATCCCAAGATGATCTAAATAAAATACATCATTTAAAAGCTGTCTACATAAAACAATATCCCTACTTAATAAAAATTGTTTCTCTCTATTTGTTAATAGGGTAGACACTGTTATTGGATATAATCCTAAGCGATCTATTCTATGTTTTAAACTGTTTTTCTCAGGATAATCCCAACTTAACATAGTAAGTCCAACGCATTCTCCGTAGGTGATTGCATCCTTTGTAAATCGGGTATTGGTGATTACCCAACCTTGATTAGGGGATTTGCCCTTCTCGTTATAATAGGCTAGAATGTCTTGATATCGTGAAAAAATATAAAGGGGGACTTTTACATTGCATTTTTTGCCGTATTCACTATGAAATTTACATTCTCCAACAATATGTTCTCCATTTTTTCTAGCAATTATATCTACTTCGTGGGTTACACATTTTCCATTAATAACCTTGCCAACTTCTACTTGATATCCAGAATAGTTTAATATAGCACCTACAAAACGCTCAAAGGGAAAGCCGGTTGGTCCCAACTCAAAAATGGCTCTTTTAAGTTTGTATTTTGAAGCGAAAACAGATTTTTTCTTCTTTAATAATTTAAACGCTCGATTGTATATTTCTTTGGTAGAAATACCGTGGTATAACTCATCCCTAACGGTATTGACAATTTCATGTACGGTTTTTTCATCAGCTCCACTATTGCGCAATGAACTCTTTAGTTTTGAAATAGAAAACTTAACTTTTTTACCAGATGATTTTATAATATCGTAAGATATTTCTTTAGTTTTTGAAGCCATTTTTAAACAGTTTAAATTGTAAAAAAAGATACGTATCGAAGATAACTAAAAAGAGATCTTTATAAAATGACAATCATCATATAAAATACTGGAAACAAGATAAATAATGAAGTACCTACATTAGTTTTTTATTAAAAAAAGCAATGGTTCGATCCCAAGATAATTCTGCAGCTTCCTTATCGTAACGTGGAGTCGTATCGTTATGAAAACCATGATTTACATTTGGATATATAAATGCTTCAAATTCTTTATCATTTTCGATTAAATCCTTTTTATAAATTGCCCAGCCTTCATTTACTCGTTTGTCTAATGCAGCATAATGTATTAAAAGAGGAGCATTTATTTTAGGCACCTCTTCCGTTTTTGGTTGAGTGCCATAATAAGGAACAGCAGCGGCTAATTCGGGAATACGAACTGCCATCATATTTGATATCCAGCCTCCAAAACAAAATCCAACCACACCAATTTTTCCATTACAATCTTTGTGGTTTATTAAATAATTATAAGCAGCAATAAAATCTTCTAGCATTTCATTTTTATCTCTTTTTCGTTGCATTTCTCTTCCATCATCATCATTTCCTGGATATCCACCTAAAGGCGTTAATGCATCTGGAGCTAATGAAATAAAACCAGCTAATGCAGCTCTTTTACTAACATCTTCGATATACGGATTTAAGCCTCTGTTTTCATGAATTACAATAACGCCTCCTAGTTTTTCTGTAATTATAGAAGGAGTCGATAGTAATGCCTTGATACTTTCTCCGCCTTTGGGTGAAGAGTAATTAATGTATTCTGAATTTATTTTTGGATCATTATTTTCTACTTGAAGTGCGCTTTTGTAATCGGGCATTAAAAAACTCATAAGGGAAGAAACAGTAAGACCCCCAACTGCAAACAAGGATAGTTTTTTTGTAAATTCTCTTCTGTTTAATTTGTTGTGAGCATAATCATCATAAAGATCAAATACTTCTTGCTTGATGTCTTCTTTTTTAATTTCTTTCATAGTAGTTGTTTTTACTTTTTAATAATAAGCTGACCAAGATAATAATAGGTGTGTTTTTTAAAAATAGTTTCTAAAACCAATTTTGCCTTCTAGTAAGTTTTATTTAAGTCTAATTGTAAGCTAAATGACTAATTCTATTTTATAAAATTATAACATATTTATTTAAAAATAGTTAAAAGTTAATTATGTAATACTATTTTATAATTATTGGAGGACTTTCTTAATATCTATTTGATTTCTGATTTTAATCAGTTTTTTAAAACAAAACCTTTTTTACATTTGTTAACTTTACTTTTTATAAAAAATCGATTCCATGTCACTATCAAAATATATAGATCATACGATACTTAAAGCGACAGCAACACCTAATGACATCAAGCAATTATGCGAAGAAGCTGTTTTGCATGATTTTTATGCAGTTTGTGTTAACGGTTGTTACGTGAGCCTTGCAAAGGAAGCGCTTGCAAAATCTACTATAAAAGTCGCGGCTGTAATTGGATTTCCTTTAGGCGCTATGGCTACTGAAGCAAAAGTGTTAGAAACCAAAACATGCATTGCTTTAGGTGCAGACGAAATTGATATGGTTATTAATGTTGGTATGTTGCAATCGGGCAATTACCAATCTGTAGAAGATGAAGTAAAACAAATTAAAAATACGACGGGAAATAAGGTTTTAAAAGTAATTATTGAAACCTGTTATTTAACTAATGAAGAAAAGAAAATAGCCTGTGAATTGGCTAAGAATGCAGGTGCCGATTTTGTAAAAACTTCTACAGGATTTGGAACAGGTGGAGCAACTTTAGAGGATGTACAACTTATGAAAAATGTTGTTGGCAATGATTTAAAAATAAAAGCATCTGGAGGGATTAGAGATAAAAAAACAGCCCTGGAATATATTGAGTTAGGAGTAAGTAGAATAGGAACTTCCTCTGGAATAAAAATAGTATCTTAAAAATAAAATTATGAGTTTACATATAGAAGCAGAAAAAGGAGCAATTGCCGAAACGGTTTTGTTACCAGGAGATCCATTGCGTGCAAAATGGATTGCTGAAACGTTTTTTGAAAACCCTATTTGTTATAATGATATAAGAGGTATGTATGGGTATACAGGAACTTATAAAGGGAAAAGAGTATCGGTACAAGGAACAGGTATGGGAATCCCTTCTGTATTAATTTATTGTAATGAATTAATTAAAAATTATGGAGTTAAAAACCTAATTAGAGTAGGTTCTGCAGGATCGTATCAAAAAGATATAAAGGTTCGGGATATTGTAATTGCGATGTCAGCTTCAACCACTTCGGGGATTAATAACGCTCGTTTTGAAAATTCAGATTATTCTCCTACAGCAGATTTTGAGTTGTTTATGAAAGCAGTAGCATGTGCTAAAAATAATAATATTGAAATAAAAGCAGGGAATGTATTATCATCAGATGAGTTTTATGAAGATGATTTTAATTCCTATAAAAAATGGGCAGATTATGGAGTTCTTTGTGTAGAAATGGAAGCTGCAGGAATTTATACAGTAGCAGCAAAATACAATGTAAAAGCTTTAGCCATTCTTACAATTTCAGATTCTTTAATTACTAAAGAAAAAACTACTTCTGAAGAAAGACAAAGCACTTTTAATAAAATGATTGAAATTGCATTGGGGACTTTATAAAAAAAATGTCCGTCAAACTAAATTTAACGGACATTTTAAATGTTGTTATTAAAATTATATCTTAAAAGTAATCACCGGAATATCTGAGTGATTTACCAAATCTTCACTAATACTTCCTGAAAAGAAATGAGCCAATCCTCGTCTACCATGGGTTGGTAGTGCAATTGTATCTATAGTGTTTTTTATACTATAATTAAAAATACCATCTTCAACCGTATAGTCACTATAATAATCAACATCGTCTACTAAGTGTACAGCATCTGCATCAAAAAGAAAATCTCTTACTCTATTCTCCATTTCCTTAGAACTTCTGTAATTCTGTCCAGGAACATTAATATACAATAGCGTTACTTTAGCATTTAATGATTTGTAAAGTTTCATCGCTTTTTTAAATACTTTTAAATTTTCTGAAGTAAAATCACAAGCAAAAACTCCATTTTTAATTTCAAAATTATCGTGTCTGTTTTTAACAACAAGCACCGGTATTTCAGAATGGCGTACTACTTTTTCAGTATTGGAGCCTACAAAAACTTCTGTTAATCCACTACTTCCGTGGGACCCCATGACAATAAGGTCGACATTGTTTCCTTCAGCTACAGTGTTTATTTCACTAAAATCTGTATAATTATATACCGCATCGGTAATGGAAACACCTTGTAAATAATCTTTATCTAAAAACTCTTTAAAACGCTTTTGAGCGAGTTTTACATAATAGATTCCTTCCAGCATTTGTTGGGTTTGCATATTGGTAAGTACAGCGTCAGTCATTCCCATCATGTGTAATGCGATTATTTCAGCATCGTATTTTTTTGCTAAATCTGAAGCTACTTTTAAAGCGTGTTCAGAACATTCCGAAAAATCTACTGGGACTAATATTTTTTTCATAATTTTTTTTAATTAGTTGATATATTTAGTGGTTTTTAAAAGATGCTTTTCTTTTTTCCAATTGCTTAGTTAAATCCCTAATAGAATTTTTTGCAGCCAACTCGAAATTTTGTTCTTTAGAAGAAGCAAAAGCTTTTGGGCCAGGAACACTTAATTCTATTTCACAAATATGACCATCTCCTCTTGGATCGTTTTCTGATTTAAAAAACACATTCGCGCTGATAATAAAATCAAATTTATTACCTAATTTATTTAGTTTTTTAGTTACATAAGCAGTCATTGTTTCACTGGTTAGCATCTTAACGTATTGAACATTTATTGTCATAGTATGTATATTTAAGTATTGATATCCAAATTTAACGATTTTCGGTAAAATAAATTATGATTTTTGTCAGAAATAACAAAAGGTTAACCTATTTTCTTTAATATAATAAGACCCGCTTTATTATTAATAAAGACTTATTTTTGCCATTCGAAAAATAAAGAAGAATATGAAAAAGAATGAGGCTACACTACAGCTTTCTAAGGAAGAAATGAGAGCTTATGGTTATAAGGTAGTTGATGCAGTAGTAGAACATTTTGACACACAAGATAAAAAGCTTCCAGTTGCAAAGGGTTCGAGAAAAGAAATGGATAATTTATTTTTAGAAGAAGCTCCAGAAAATTCAACTGATGCACAACATGTATTAGATTTTGTGCTAAAAGAAGTAGTTACTAAAAGCACGATAGTTTCACATCCAAAAGCTTTTTCATTTGTGCCAGGACCTAGTAATTATATTAGTGCGATGGCAGATACCTTGGCTACTGGATTTAATATATTTTCAGGAGGATGGGCAGCTTCACCAGCAGCAGCAGCTCTTGAGATTGTAACCATGAATTGGTTGTTAAAAATATTCGGATTTCCAATTGTAAAAGGAGGAGGGATATTTACTAGTGGAGGTTCCATGGCTAATCTTACAGCTATAGTAACTGCAAGACGAATAAAATGTGGAGATGATTTTTCAAATGCGGTAATTTACCTTTCAGATCAAGCGCATTCTTCAAATATAAAAGCAATACGTATTCTTGGTTTTAGAAAAGATCAAATACGTGTTATCCCTACTGATTTAGAATTCAAATTTTCGATAAACAAATTAAAAAACGCCATTGCAAAAGATCGTTTAGAAGGATTAAATCCATTCTGTCTAATTGCAACGGCAGGAACTACAAATACAGGAACTGTGGATCCGCTTTCTGAAATTTCGACTATCTGTAAAAAGGAAAACATTTGGTTTCATATAGATGGAGCTTATGGAGCTGCAGCAATACTATCAAAGGATGGGAAGAAAATGCTTAAAGGAATTGAAAAAGCAGATTCTCTTACCGTAGATCCTCATAAATGGTTTTACCAACCTTATGAAATGGGTTGTTTGTTGGTGAGAAATACAGCGCATTTAAAGGGAACTTTTACAGAAACTCCAGAATACCTGAAAGATGTGGAGGGAAATAAATCTGAAATAAATTTTTACGATCATGGAGTTCAACTTACAAGAAGGTTTAGAGCTTTAAAATTTTATATGTCTATTAAGACTTTTGGATTAAAAGAATTTAGACAAGCCATTACGTATAATATTAAATTAGCTGAAGAATTAGAAGAGTGCATGAGAAAAAGCCCAAACTGGGAAGTAATATCTCCAGCAACTTTAGCGGTTATAAATTTTAGATACAATCCAATAGGTGAGAATTTAAATGAAAAGAAATTAGACTTATTAAATCAATACATTTCTGAAAAAATTGTAGCATCTCAAGAAGCATTATTAGTAACTACAACTTTAAATAATCAGACGGTGCTAAGAATGTGTTTAATAAATCCTAGAACAACCATGCAGGATATTAGAGATACGCTTGCGACATGTATTGAAATCGCAAATACTAAAAAACCATTTTAATACCGTGTTGTTTAGAACGGAGCTTGCGAAGTGAAGTATCTTAAAAAAGTTTAAATAGATTAATTTGATAATCAATACAGACGTTATTATAATAGGAGGAGGAGCTGCAGGTTTTTTTACAGCCATTAATCTTGCTGAAAGTAATCCAGCATTAAAAGTTGTTATTTTAGAGCGTAGTAGCGAAGTGCTTACTAAAGTTAGAATTTCTGGTGGTGGTAGATGTAATGTGACTCATGCCGAATTTACACCCAAAGATCTTACTCAAAACTATCCTAGAGGAGAAAAGGAATTATTAGGCCCTTTCCATACCTTTATGACTGGAGATACTATAGAATGGTTTGAAAAAAGGGGAGTTCCTTTAAAAATTGAAGAAGACGGAAGAATGTTTCCGGAAAGTAATTCTTCAAAAACCATTATAGATTGTTTTCTTAATGAAGCAGAAAGATTAAATGTTGAGGTGTTAAAACAACATCCAGTTAAATCGATTCAAAAAGAAGAAAACGTTTGGATTGTTAACACGGAACAAAAAATATTTAAAGCTAAAAAAATAGTAATAGCCACAGGAAGTAATGTAAAAATTTGGAAAATTTTAAATGAGCTAGGACATACAATATTGCCTCCAATACCTTCGCTTTTCACCTTTAACATTAAAGACAATCGCATTAAAGAATTGCCAGGTATATCTACAAATGCTTCTGTCTGTGTTTTATCCGAAAATCATAAAATTAAATTAGAATCTGAAGGGCCATTATTAATTACCCATTGGGGATTAAGCGGTCCTGCTATTTTAAAATTATCTGCTTGGGGAGCAATAGACTTATATCGCTTGAACTATCAATTTAAAATTAAAGTAAATTGGATATCTAGCGAAACAACGGAAACAGTTTTAGATAAATTAAAAAACTTAAAAGAAGTAAACAGTAAACAATCCGTATTAAAATATGCTCAATTGGAAGTTCCAAAAAGGCTCTGGCAAAGTTTAGCAATTTCAAGTGGAATTGAAGAAACCCAGAAATGGGCAGAAACCACCAATAAACAATTACAAGAATTAGCATCTCAGTTAACAAGTTGTATTTTTCAAGTAAATGGAAAAAGTACTTTTAAAGAAGAATTTGTAACCGCAGGAGGAATCGATTTAAAAGAAATTAACTTTAAACGTTACGAAAGTAAAATTCATAAAGACTTGTTTTTTGCTGGCGAGGTATTAAATATCGATGCAATAACTGGAGGGTTTAATTTTCAGAATGCTTGGACTGGTGGATACATTGTTGCAAAAAGTATTGCAGAATGAAAACCTATATCGCTTTATTAAGAGGAATAAATGTAGGAGGTCATAAAAAGATTTTAATGGCTGATTTGAGATTGCTTTTTGAATCCTTAGGTTTTAAAGGTGTACAGAGTTATATACAAAGCGGGAACGTGGTTTTTAAAGCAATAGAAGAAGGTAATTTAGCAAGTAAAATAACTGAAGCGATAGAAACTAAATATGATTTTATAGTACCTATTTTGGTTAAAGAAGCATCAGAATTGAATAAAATACTATCAAAGTGCCCGTTTTCTGATGAAAAACGTGAAAAAAGCTACTTCATACTTTTGAAGAAAAGCCCGTCACAGGAGGATATAAAATTAACAGCTGCTTTTTCAAACCTGAATGAAGAATTTCACATAACACAAAACTGCGTGTATATATACTATGCGCTAGGTGCCGGAAAAGCTAAAATGGGTAATAATTTTTTTGAGAAGAAACTAAAAGTAAAAGCTACTGCAAGAAACTATAGAACGATGGCTAAACTTATTGAGTTGGCTTCCTAGAATTTTTAAATTAATTATCTTTGAATTTATATTAATGCCTATGTCTGAATTGGATTTTTTACCGAAAAAATATAATAACGTTTTTGAAAACGGAACCCTAACTTGGCAATCACCAAGTAATATCGCATTGGTGAAATATTGGGGGAAGTATGGAGAACAGTTACCAGCGAATCCTTCGATAAGTTTTACCTTAAATAATTGTAAAACAACTACCCAATTAAAATTTCAATTAAAAGAAAAACCTTCTCAAGAATTTGAATTTGATGTGTTTTTTGAAGGAAAGAAGTCAGAAGATTTTAAACCTAAAATCGAAAATTTCTTTAAAAGAGTTATAAAATACGTTCCTTTTGTAAGTAAGTATGTGTTCGAAATACATACCAACAATACATTTCCACATAGTAGCGGTATTGCTTCTTCAGCTAGTGGAATGAGTGCCTTGGCTTGTTGTTTGATAGATTTAGAAAAGTCATTAACTAATGAAAAGTTAACAGAAGAATTCTGGATTCAAAAAACATCTTTTATTGCTCGACTAGGATCAGGATCTGCTTGCAGAAGTTTAGAAGGAGATTTAGTGGTTTGGGGAGAACATTCAAAAATAAAAGGAAGTTCAAATCTATTCGGAATTAAATATCCATATAAAGTACATCAACATTTTAATAACTATCAGGATACTATTTTATTGGTGGATAAAGGCGAAAAGCAAGTAAGTAGTTCTGTTGGGCATAATTTAATGCTTGATCATCCATTTGCTGAAAAACGCTTTGACCAAGCAAATGATAACATGACAAAGATGATGTCCATTCTAGAAAGTGGAAATTTTTCAGAATTCATCAAAATTGTCGAAAGTGAAGCCTTAACACTTCATGCAATGATGATGACATCGATGCCTTATTATATTTTAATGAAACCCAATACCTTAGAAATAATTAATAAAATTTGGAGTTATAGAAGCAACACTGTCAGTAAAATATGTTTTACCTTGGATGCAGGAGCCAATGTTCATGTATTATATCCTGAAAATGAAAAAGAAACTGTTTTGGAGTTTATTAAAAATGAGTTAGTTGCTTATTGTCAAAATGAGCAGTATATTTGTGACCAAATTGGATTTGGAGCAAAAAAATTGTAAATTTATCCAACCAAATTAAATCTACATGCACGGACCATTATTTTATTCAAAAATATTACTCTTTGGTGAGTATGGAATTATTAAAGATTCTAAAGGGCTTTCTATACCTTATAATTTTTATAATGGAGCTTTAAAAATTGATGAGTTTCATACCATGTTTACTCATAAATCCAACCAAAGTTTAAAACGTTTTTCGGTATATCTTGAGAAATTTCAAAAAGAAGATTCCACTTTAGTTTCTTTTGATATAGAAAAACTAAAGACAGATATTGAAGCTGGTTTGTATTTTGATTCAAGTATCCCACAAGGATATGGAGTAGGAAGTAGTGGAGCTTTAGTAGCTGCTATTTATGATAAATATGCTTCAGATAAAATAACCATTCTTGAAAATTTAACTAGAGAAAAGTTACTGACTTTAAAATCTATATTTTCAAAAATGGAATCTTTTTTTCACGGTAAATCTTCAGGATTAGATCCTTTAAACAGTTATTTAAGTTTGCCTATTTTAATTAATTCTCAAGATAATATTGAGCCAGCAGGTATTCCATCTCAAAAACAAGATGGTAAAGGTGCTGTGTTTTTATTAGATAGTGGAATGACTGGAGAAACTGCACCGATGGTTCAGATTTTTATGGAAAATATGAAACAAGAAGGTTTCCGTAAAATGATTAAAGATCAGTTTGTAAAACACACAGATGCGTGTGTTTCTGACTTTTTACAAGGTAATGTAAAGTCCTTATTTGGTAATGTAAAAGAACTTTCAAAAGTTGTTTTTGAAAACTTTAAACCTATGATTCCACAGGAATTTCATACACTTTGGAAAAAAGGAATTGAAACAAATGCTTACTACCTAAAACTTTGCGGTTCTGGTGGTGGTGGTTATATGTTAGGTTTTACAGAGGATATTGCAAAAGCTAGACAAGCTCTTAAAGATTATAAACTTGAAGTAGTCTATAGCTTATAACACCCCATTTTTTCATGTTAAACAGGAAGCAAAAATACTTTTTTCTTAAGTTATTCAGTTTGTTTTCTATTATTAGAGGTTACAATGTGTTGATTATTGTTTTGGCACAATACTTAACTTCCATTTATATTCTTGCACCACATTTATCCGTCAAAGAGATTCTATTTGATGTTAATTTATTTATGATTGTATTAGCTTCTGCAAGTGCTATCGCTTCAGGATATATTATAAATAACTTTTACGACAGCGATAAAGATTTAATAAATAGACCCGAAAAAACAATGTTGGATCGTTTGGTAAGTCAACGTACTAAATTGACAAGCTACTTTGTGTTAAATATATTGTCAGTAATTTTCGCTAGTTATGTTTCGTTTAAAGCGGTGGTATTTTTCTCTTTATATATTTTTGGAATCTGGTTTTATTCTCATAAACTTAAAAAATATCCATTCGTTGGAAACTTTGTAGCAGCTACCTTAGCTGTGATTCCATTTTTTGCAGTGTTTATTTATTATAAGAATTTCGATCTAGTCATTTTTGTTCACGCTACCTTTCTTTTTATCATTATCTCGATGAGAGAATTGGTAAAAGATTTAGAAAATTTAAAAGGAGATCTTGCTCAAAATTATCGAACTATTCCTGTGGTTTATGATAATATAGTCTCAAAAAAAATGCTTACTTTTTTATGTTTATTGACATTAATACCTAGTTATTTATTGATATTTAGATATAATATCGGCTATATGGATTTCTTTTTTTATGGAAGTATAATCGCATTATTCGTATTTGTAATTATGTTATGGAAATCGAATAAAAAACTTCACTATGTGCTACTGCATAATATTCTTAAGTTTATCATCGTAGCTGGAGTTTTTAGTATCGCATTAATAAATGTGAATAGAATTTCTTTATAGATAACTGATAGTTTTTTTATACTTTTATATAATGAAAGAGAAACATTTATTAAAAGTAGCATTAGCTCAAATTAGTCCTGTTTGGTTTAATAAAGAAAAAACATTAGAGAAGATAAAAAATAGCATTTCTGAAGCAGCTTCTAATAATGCAGAACTTATCGTTTTTGGTGAAGGGTTATTGCCCGGATACCCTTTTTGGCTTGGACTTACAAATGGTGCTGCTTGGAATACAAAAATGAATAAAGAATTTCATGCGCATTATATAAGAAACGCTGTAACGATTGAAAAAGGTGATTTAGATGCCATTTGTACACTAGCTAAAAAAAATAAAATTGCCATCTATTTAGGAATTATTGAATGTCCTAAAGACCGAGGAGGACATAGTTTATATGCATCATTGGTATATATTAATTCTTTAGGTGAAATAAAATCGGTGCATCGAAAACTACAACCAACTTACGATGAAAGGCTCACATGGTCTCCGGGAGATGGTCACGGATTGCAAGTTCATTCTTTAAAAGAATTTACTGTTGGCGGACTTAATTGTTGGGAGAATTGGATGCCATTACCCAGAGCAGCACTTTATGCTCAAGGAGAAGATTTACATGTTGCCGTTTGGCCAGGAAGTGATCATAACACTAAAGATATTACTCGTTTTATAGCTAGAGAATCGAGAAGTTTTGTGGTTTCTGTATCCTCCTTAATGACACTAGAAGACTTTCCAAGTGACACTCTTTATTTAAAAGAAATGTTTGAGACAGCGCCAAAAACTTTAGCTAATGGAGGTTCCTGTTTAGCAGGCCCAGATGGAGAATGGATTATAGAACCCGTATTGCATACAGAAGGTAATCTTTATCATACTTTAGATTTTAATCGAGTTTTGGAAGAGCGTCAAAATTTTGATCCAGTTGGACATTATTCTCGTCCCGATATCACTAAATTGATTGTAAATAGAGAGCGGCAATCGACGGTAGATTTTAAAGATTAATTACTCAATTAATTATGAATCGGTATTTTTCCTTTTGATGCTTTAAACTCATTGATATTCATTAACTTTGCAAAAAATTAAAAAGTAGCAATTTAGATAGTAAGGTAACAAATATGAGCAAGCAGAAAGATAATAAACGTAAAGGAAAATCATTAGATAAAGGAAAGAGAACTAAGCCTTTTGGAAAGGATACTCGTAGTCAAAAACCTAAAGAAACTACTCAGAATAAACCTTCAAAACCATCAAAACCTTCGAGCCCTTCAGATGGGATTCGTTTAAATAAATACATTGCAAATTCTGGAATTTGTTCTCGAAGAGAAGCAGATATGTATATTCAAGTAGGAAGTGTTTCTGTAAATGGAACGGTTGTCAGTGAAATGGGTTTTAGAGTAAAGCTTAATGATGAAGTGAAGTTTGACGGAAGAAAAATAAGTCCTGAAGCAAAGAAATATGTATTGCTAAATAAACCTAAAGGGTTTGCAACTACTACTAGTGATAATAAAGGAAATACAGTGATGGATTTAGTAGCGAATGCTTCTAGTATCCCTCTAAATCCTATAGGAAGATTGGGGCGTAATGCAACAGGTTTGTTGTTGTTTACTAATGATGATGATTTTATGCAGAAATTTACCCGTCGTGGTGTCACTCGTTTGTTTCATATCGAATTAGATAAAAACCTAAAATCTGAAGACATTCAACGAATCAGAGAAGGACTTAAAATTGATGGGAAAACGATCGATGTTGAAGAAGTGAGTTGGGTAAAAAATGCTCCAAAAAAAGAAGTAGGTTTAAAAATGAAACATATTGGAAACAGTGTGATACGAACCATTTTTGATCACTTAAACTATAATGTTGTTAAAGTTGATTGTGTAACTATTGGACCACTTACCAAAAAAGATTTACCTAGAGGTCGTTGGAGAGATTTAAGCGAGCTAGAAATGAATAATTTTAGCATGCTTTAATGCTAAAAGCTTAAAAAAATTATTTTAGGAAATTTCTTTTTCCATTTTTATTAAATGAGCCATCGTTTTAATAATGCGATTGTGTTTGGTTACAAAAGGATTTGATTTATCCCAAACATAACCTGCTAAAACTGCGCAAATTTGTTTTTTAATTTCCGGGTTTTCTGGTCTGTGGAAGAATAATGTTTGCAGATTTCCGGTGTACCATTCTTTTACATAAGAAGCGAAAACATTAACGCCTTCTAAAATATAATCTGAATATTCTTTTTGCCAATCAACTTTAGTTCCGTTTAATTGCTTGGTTACTAATTTAGCAGCCAACAAAGCAGACTCAGTAGCAAATGTTACTCCAGAAGAAAAAACAGGGTCTAAAAATTCGGTGCTGTTTCCAGTTAAAACATATCCTTTTCCAAAAAGTTGTTTTACAGAAACAGAATAGTTTTTAATAAATGGTGGCTCAAACAAATAGTCAATATCTTTAAAACGGTCTCTAAAAAAATCCGATTGATTTACCATTGCTTTAAGTTTCTCAGCTGAGTTTCCTGGGAATGATTCTAAATGCTCCGTAGGACCTACATAGCCAATGCTCGTTTTTCCATCAGAAAAAGGAATAATCCATAGCCAAGTTTCGGTGTCTAAAATGTCAAAAGTAATTCTAGTTCCTTCATATCCTTCTGGTCTTTTAGTGTCATTTACATGAGTAAAAATAGAAGAATGTTTAGGTAATTTTGAAGGTAAGCTTAAGTCTAATAGCCTTGGTAATACCCTTCCATAACCACTTGAGTCAATTATGTTTTTAGCAGTTACGGTGTAAGTAGTTCCGTCTTTATCTTTTATAGTAGTCGTTGAAATACCGTTCTCATCAAATTTAATATCCAAAACTTCATTTTCAAAAGCAATGTCAACACCACGTTTCACTAACTCTTTTGCCATTATATTGTCAAAATCGGCTCGAGGCACTTGCCATGTCCAATCCCAACCAGGAGTGTGTTTTTTACTAAAATCAAATTCGCAAACAACATCATCTTTAAGAAATCGAGCCCCTTCTTTAACTTCAAAACCAAAATCTTTTAACACATTTAATAAGCCAACCTCTTCAAAATGATCCATACATCTTGGTAATAAACTTTCGCCGATTACAAATCTTGGGAAAATATTCTTTTCAACTACTTTAATGTTAATGTTGTTATTGTGCAAGTATGAAGCAGCTACGGAACCTGAGGGGCCTGCTCCAATAATTAAAACGTCGATTTCAGTATCTTTCAAAATAGATTATTTTATTTTTTTTATTTACCTTAAATTTGCTCTATAAAATTAATGATTTTTAATTTTAAAATCAGTCAATATTACATAAATGTTAAAAGACAAAGGAAGTTTAGATATATCTCGTTTTAAAGAAGTAGTTTTTAATGGGGAATCCTTACAAATAGATAAAACAGTTGAAGATAGAGTTATTCAAAGTTTTGAGTTCTTAAAAGAGTTTTCAGAAAATAAAATCATTTATGGAGTAAACACGGGGTTTGGCCCGATGGCTCAATATAAAATTCAAGATTCTGAACGAATCCAGCTTCAATATAATTTAATTAGAAGTCATGCCTCTGGTACTGGAAATCCAATTTCCCCTCGTTGCGTAAAAGCAGCCATGTTGGCACGATTAAATACACTTTGTTTGGGTAATTCTGGGGTTCATATTTCGGTTATTACACTAATGACCGAATTAATTAATCGCGACATTACTCCATTAATTTTTGAACACGGTGGAGTTGGTGCGAGTGGAGATTTGGTTCAATTAGCTCATCTAGCTCTAGTTTTAATTGGAGAAGGAGAGGTTTTTTATAAAGGAGAATTAAGACCTACTGAAGAAGTATTTAAAATTGAGAAACTAGAACCTATAAAAGTTGAATTAAGAGAAGGGCTGGCTTTAATGAATGGGACTTCGGTAATGACGGGTATTGGATTGGTTAATACGGTTAATACAAGAAAGTTGTTAAATTGGGCGGTTATTGCATCTTCAGCAATCAATGAAATTGTTCAAGCTTATGACGATCATTTGTCTAGTGAATTAAATGACGCGAAAAAACATATTGGTCAGCAGCAAATTGCTAAGACCATGAGAGAACATTTAAAGGATAGTACCTTAACTAGAAAAAGAGAACAACATTTATATAAAGAGAGTAATGGAGTAACCGTTTTTGAAGAAAAAGTTCAAGAATACTATTCATTGCGTTGTGTTCCTCAAATTTTAGGACCTGTATTAGACACTTTAAATAATGTTGAAAGAATATTAATTGAAGAAGTAAATTCTGCAAATGACAATCCAATTGTTAATGTAGAAAAGAAAAGTGTATATCATGGAGGGAATTTCCATGGAGATTATGTTTCTTTAGAAATGGATAAGTTAAAACTAGTAGTTACTAAACTAGCGATGCTTTCTGAAAGACAATTAAATTATTTATTAAATTCTCGATTAAACGATTGCTTGCCTCCTTTTGTAAATTTAGCAAAATTGGGACTTAATTTTGGTATGCAAGGAGTTCAATTTACTGCAACATCAACTACTGCGGAGAACCAGATGCTTTCCAACCCTATGTATGTGCATAGTATTCCAAATAACAACGACAATCAAGATATTGTTAGTATGGGTACTAATGCGGCATTAATAACTAAAAAGGTGATTGAAAACTCTTTTGAAGTTGTTGCCATAGAATTAATCACCATTATACAAGCAATTGAATACCTTAAAGTACAAGATAAAGTGTCTTCAAAAACTAAAAAAATGTATGATGCTATCAGGAAAATAGTGCCTATCTTTACTGAAGACGTGGTCATGTATCCTTACGTTAATAAGGTAAAAGACTATATAATTAACCATTGATATAACGTGTAAAATAGTAATAGAAGAAGAACATGAAATTACAGCAAAAGGATTCTCTATGGTTTCAAAAAGCAGAATTGTTTTCAAAATAAACATACAGCATACATTTAATGAGAAATAAAGAAGAAAAAATTAAATACGCATTAGTTACTGGAGGATCAAGAGGAATAGGAAAAGCTATATGTGTTCAATTAGCAAAAGATTCAGCATATAAAATTATAATCAATTACAGGGGTAATAAAGAAGCAGCTTTAGACACATTGGCTCAAGTAGAGGCATTAGGTGCTAAAGGAGAATTGCTTCAGTTTGATGTTGCTAATTCAGAAGAAGTGGCAACAGCTTTAGATGACTGGCATGAGAATAATAAAAATGCAGTTATTGAAGTCATTGTAAATAATGCTGGGATTACAAAAGACAATCTTTTTATGTGGATGAAAAAAGAGGATTGGAACAGTGTAATCGACACGAGTTTAAATGGTTTTTTTAATGTTACTAATCATTTAATTCAGAAACTTTTAGTGAACAGGTATGGTCGCATTATCAATATGGTATCTGTTTCTGGTTTAAAAGGAACCGCTGGACAAACTAATTATTCGGCAGCAAAAGGTGCAGTTATAGGAGCTACAAAAGCTTTAGCGCAAGAAGTTGCCAAGCGAAAAATTACCGTTAACGCAGTGGCGCCTGGCTTTATTGCTTCAGATATGACGAGTGATTTAGATGAAAGTGAACTTAAAAAAATGATTCCTGTTAATAGGTTTGGTAAAGTGGAAGAAGTAGCGCATTTGGTTTCTTTTTTAGCTTCAGATAAAGCTTCTTATATTACTGGTGAAGTAGTAAATATTAACGGAGGAATTTATTCATAAAAATAATTTCGAAAGATGAGTAGAGTTGTCATAACAGGAATGGGTATTTACTCTTGTATAGGTAAAAACCTTGAGGAAGTTAAGCAATCGTTATATGATGGCAAATCAGGGATAATTTATGATAAGGATAGAGAGTCTTTTGGTTTTAGATCTTGCCTAACTGGAATGGTTGAACCTGTTTCGTTAAAAAAAGAATTGCATAGAAGACAACGATTAAGTATGGGCGAAGAATCGGCCTTTGCTTACGTAGCGACTATAGAAGCGCTTAAAAACGCAAAAATAGATCAAGATTTTATCGATAAAAATGAAGTTGGTATCATCTATGGAAATGACAGTACTTCTTTGTCTGTGGTTGAATCTGTAGATAAAATAAGAGAGAAAAAAGACACCACATTAGTAGGTTCGGGAGCGATTTTTAAAGCGATGAACTCTACAGTTACCATGAATCTATCTACGATATTTAAATTAACAGGAGTTAATTTTACGATTAGTGCTGCTTGTGCTAGTGGTTCTCATTCTATAGGAATGGCTTATCAATTAATTAAAAGTGGATTGCAAGATTGTGTGATTTGTGGAGGAGCTCAAGAAATTAATAAATTCGCAATGGCTAGTTTTGATGGTTTAGGAGTTTTTTCAGTAAATACAGATGAGCCTCAAAAAGCTTCTCGTCCCTTTGATAAAGATCGTGATGGTTTAGTGCCAAGTGGAGGTGGAGCTACATTAATTTTGGAGAGTTATGATTCTGCAATTAAAAGAGGAGCTCCAATTTTAGGTGAAGTAGTTGGGTATGGATTTTCTTCCAATGGGGAGCATATTTCAACGCCAAATTCTATGGGACCTGCAAAAGCAATGAGAAAAGCTTTAGAACAAGCAGATTTAAGTCCGAGCCAAATAGACTATATTAATGCACATGCGACATCGACACCAGTTGGAGATGCAAATGAAGCAAAAGCAATAATTGAAGTGTTTGGAGAAAATAAAACCCCAGTTAGTTCTACAAAGTCAATGACTGGGCATGAATGCTGGATGGCTGGTGCTAGTGAAGTTATCTATTCTATGTTAATGATGGAAAATTCTTTTATTGCACCAAATATTAACTTAGGTAATCCAGACGAGGATTCATCGAAATTAAATTTAATTAAGAAAACTTTAAGTAAAAAAATTGATGTATTTTTGTCCAATTCTTTCGGATTTGGCGGCACAAACTCTGCCTTAATCATTAAGAAGTTTCAAAATTAAATTCGTATTTTATAATGAGTAAAGAAGAAATTATATTTAAAACTAATGACTTTTTAGTAGATGAGTTTGAAGTAGATGAGGATGATATTTCTCCAGACGCAAACCTTAAAGAAACTTTAGAGCTTGATAGCTTAGATTATGTAGATTTAGTTGTTTCTGTTGAGTCAAATTTTAATGTAAAGTTAGATGCAGAAGACTTTACTGGTATTGTAACACTTCAAAACTTTTACGATTTAATTGAAAATAAATTAAATTAATTCCGCCTCAAAAATGTCTCAATGGGATGGTAAATCAAAAGGTGCAGTTTTAGGGTATAGAATATTCACTTTTTTTATTCAAAAATTAGGAGTTAGAGCCGCTTATTTGCTGCTTTATTCTGTAGCATTATACTTTTTTTTATTTTCTACAAAAGGTAGAAATGCTAGTTTTTATTATTTTCATAAAAGACTTGGTTATACTAAGCTGAAAAGTTTTTTTAGTGTTTATCATAGTTACTATAATTTCGGAAAAACAATCATTGATAAATTTGCAATATCTTCTGGATTAAAAGATAAATTTACATTCGAATTTGATGGGGAGTATAATATCAATGAAATATTAAAAGAAAACAAAGGGGGAATTCTTATAAGTGCACATATTGGGAATTTTGAAATAGCAGAATACTTTTTTTCTAGAGTGGATAAGCTTTCAACTCAGATAAATTTAGTAACTACAGATAATGAGCATCAGGAAATAAAAAATTATCTAGAAAGTGTTTCTTTAAAGACTAGCATGAAATTTATAATTATTAAAGACGATATGTCCCATATCTTTGATATTAATAATGCTTTAAGAAATAATGAATTGATTTGTTTTACTGGAGATCGATATTTTGAAGGAAGTAAAACTTTAAGAGAGGAACTATTAGGAAAAGAAACAGATTTTCCAGCTGGAGCTTTTATGTTAGCATCTAGAATAAAAGTACCAGTTATATTTTTATATATTATGAAAGAGCCTAAATTGCATTATCATTTTTATGCGGAAAAAGCTAATTTTAAAAATAGAGATGCTCAAGATTTATTAAAGCAATACACCAAAAGTATTGAACGAAAATTAAAAAAATATCCATATCAATGGTTTAATTATTTTGATTTTTGGAATGATATAAAATAATAGTTTGTGAACAATGTACTGGTAATATATTACAGCCAATCTGGACAATTGTTAGATATTTCTAAAAATATCACACAGGAATTGGAAAATTCTAAAGATGTGAATTTGAGTTTTTATGAAATAAAATTGAAAAATAAGTTTCCATTTCCTTGGCATAAAAAATCGTTTTTCAATGTGTTTCCTGAAACTTTTTTGCAAGTTCCATTTGAGCTAGAAGATCTAGAAAACCCTTTATTAAATAAACCGTACGATTTAATTATACTTTCCTATCAAGTTTGGTTTTTAACACCTTCAATTCCATTTAATTCGTTTTTAACTACCGATGTAGCTAAAAATCTTTTTAATAATATTCCTGTAATAACAGTTATTGGTTGCCGAAATATGTGGATTATGGCTCAGGAAAAAATGAAAAAGTTATTAATTAAAAATAATGCAAAACTAGTTGGTAATATTGCTTTGGTAGATAAGCACATTAATCACATTAGTGTAATTACAATAGTGCATTGGATGATGTCTGGTAAAAAAACAAAATATTTGGGAATATTTCCTAAGCCAGGTGTTTCAGATAAAGATATAAATGAATCTTCAAAATTTGGATCTGATATAATTAATAATTTATTTAAAAATAATTTTGATAATCTTCAACAGCAACTTTTAGAAAAAGGCGCAGTAAAAATAAAACCTTTCCTTATTGTAATGGATAAACGAGCCAATATGTTATTTGGTAAATGGGCTCATTTTATTAATTCGAAAGGGGTTGCGAATAGTGATAAACGTCAGCCATTTATTAAGTTATTTAGCATATATTTATCCGTCGCAATTTGGTTGATAGCACCAATTGTTTTTTTATTATTTTTGCTTTCTTTTATATTCCTAAGTAAAAGTAGAAAAAGAGATAAAGAATATTATTCATCTGTGCAGATAAAAAAGGATTAATGAATAGCGTATACATAACAAGACTTTCTAAATACTTGCCCAACGAACCTATTGATAATGATCATATGGAAGAAAAGCTTGGGAAAATTGATGGAAAAACGTCAAAAGCAAGAAGAATTGTTTTAAGAAATAATAAAATTAAAACAAGGTATTATGCATTAGACGATCAAGGTAATGTAACTCATAATAACGCTCAATTAGTAAGTAAGGCAATTGAGAATTTGTGTGATGAAAACTTTGATAAAAATGATATAGAGTTATTGTCTTGCGGTACTTCAAGTCCAGATCAAATATTACCATCTCATGCCTCTATGGTTCATGGTTTCTTAAAAAATGGGAATGTAGAAGTAAATTCACCTTCAGGCGCATGCTGTTCTGGAATGAATGCATTAAAATATGGATATATGTCTGTATTGTCTAACCAAGTTAATAATGCGGTTTGTACAGGATCGGAAAGAGTATCTACTTGGATGAGGTCAGCATTATTTAAAGACGAAATTGATCATTTAAAAGAATTAGAAAAAGCACCCGTAATCGCTTTTAGGAAAGAGTTTTTGCGTTGGATGTTATCTGATGGAGCAGGAGCTTTTTTATTAGAAAATAAGCCTAATGGAAACACACCACTTAAAATTGAGTGGATGGAAGGGTATTCTTATGCACACGAATTAGAAACTTGTATGTATGTTGGTGGAGACAAATTAGAAGATGGAACCATAAAAGCTTGGAGTGAATACGATCAAGAAAAATGGACTGAAGAATCTATATTTGCGATTAAACAAGATGTAAAATTATTGGGTGAAAATATATTGGTAAAAGGAGTTGATAGTTTAAAAAACGCCATTGAAAAAAATGGAGTTGCTTCAAAAGATATTACCTACTATTTACCGCACGTTTCTTCTTATTATTTCAGAGAACGATTATTTGAAGAAATGACAAAACAAGGGGTAGAAATTCCTTGGGAGAATTGGTTTATGAATTTAAGTAAAGTAGGAAATGTTGGTGCTGGTTCTATTTATATAATGTTAGAAGAATTAGTAGCTTCTGGAAAACTAAAAAAAGGAGACACCATTTTATTATCGGTTCCTGAAAGTGCACGTTTTTCTTACTCTTATGCTTATTTAACAGTTTGTTAAAATGAATTTATTAGAAAAACAATTCCTTAATAGTCAAGAGGTTAGGGAATTAATCCCCCAAAGATCACCTTTTGTAATGGTTGATAAAATGTATTATTATTCTGATGATAAAGTAGTTTCAGGTTTTTCAATAACTGAAGAAAATATTTTCAGTTCCAATTCATTATTTACTGCTTCTGGTCTTATTGAAAATATGGCACAAACCGTAGCGCTACATACAGGTTATCAGTATTTTTTAAAAAATGAACCAGCACCAACAGGATACATTGGAGCTATTAAAAATATTGAAATTTTCGAATTTCCAAAAGTAAACGATTCTCTAAAAACAACGGTTTTTATTTTACACGAAATTATGGGGTTTACAATGGTAAAGTCTCAAGTTGAATGTAATGGGAAGGTTATTGCTACTAGCGAAATGAAAACAGTATTAGCTTAACTGTTTTAATGGCAAGAAATATAGAAAATATAGACTTTAAAAATTTTTTACCACACAGAGGTTCTATGCTAATGGTAACGGATTTACTAGCAATAGACAATGAATCTGTTTCTTCAGGTTTGCCAATACAAAAAGATTGTGTTTTTGTAAATAAAAAAGGGTTCCTAACAGAACCTGGACTTATAGAAAATGCTGCGCAAACATCTACTGCAATCGTTGGTCAAAGTTTTTTTCAAATAGATGATGTTAAAGGTGAAAGTAATCAATTGGTAGGGTACATAAGTGCTATTAAGAAAGTTGAAATATTTCAATTGCCAAAAGTAGGTGATTATATAACAACGAAAGCTTCTTTAATATCTAGGTTAGATACCAATAAGATGTGTATATGTGTGATTAATTGTTCTACCTTTATAGGAGATAAATTAATTGTAGATTGTACTTTTAATTTCTTAATTCACGAAGTGTAATCATGAAAAAAGGCGAAGTCCCACAAGACAAAAGTAATTTAGAATCTGCCAATTTTAAGGAATTATGCTATGCAACCGATAGTGAGGGTAATTATACTACAACTCAAAGTACTGGTTGGGATCCCAAAACCATTGCATTGGATAATGCAATTCAAGAAATAAAAGAACGAGTTGAAAACGCAAAACAAAAAGTTCTTGTCAATCAAACAAGTCCAATAGAATACTATATGGAATTAAATAAAATGGATCTTTCTATTTTATCAAGCTATGTTGGATTATGGAAATGGAGAGTTAAAAGGCATTTTAAACCTTCTGTGTTTCAAAAATTAAGTAATAAAACCCTAGAAAAATACGCTGAGGTTTTTGAGGTTTCTATTGAAGAGTTAAAGAAAATTAAAGATTGATTTATGAAGATAGATTTTACTCATAAACAAACTGCCCATTGTGAAAACGGAGTGGTTTCTAACTTAATGACATTTAATGGGTTTCCTGTAAGTGAGCCTATGGTGTTTGGTATTGGATCGGGTCTTTTATTCTGTTATATTCCTATTTTAAAAGTTAATCATGCGCCAGCAATAACGTATCGAGTAATGCCTGGGCAAATTTTTAAGAAATTTGCAAAACGTGTTGGAGTTAAAATAAAGAAGGAAAAATTTAAAAACCCAAAAGAAGCGAAAGCAAGACTGGATGAAAATCTAGCTAAAAATAATCCTGTTGGTCTTCAAGTAGGAGTTTATAATTTAACTTATTTTCCAGACGAATATCGTTTTCATTTTAATGCACATAATTTAGTGGTATATGGAAAAAAATCAGATTCTTATTTAATAAGTGATCCTGTCATGGGAAGTGTTACTTCTCTGACGGATAAAGAATTAGAGAAAGTGAGATTTGCCAAAGGTGCCTTTGCTCCCAAAGGACACATTTATTTTCCAATAGATTTCCCTGAAGAATTAGATTTAAAAAAAGCAATTGTTAAAGGAATTAAACAAACCTGTAACGATATGTTGGCTCCTATTCCAGTATTAGGAGTTCGTGGGATGAAGCTAGTCGCAAATCTTATTCGTAAATGGCCCAAAAAACATGGGGTTAAAAAAGCAAATCATTATTTAGGACAAATAGTAAGAATGCAAGAAGAAATTGGCACTGGAGGTGGTGGATTTCGTTATATTTTTGCAGCTTTTTTACAAGAGTCTAGTGAGGTATTAAATAATGAAGAGTTAAATGTTTTATCTAAAGAAATGACCGAAATCGGTGATTTATGGAGAGATTTCGCATTAAATGCTTCCAGGATTTATAAAAATAGGAAAGCCGAAAACGATTCTTATGAAAAGGTTGCGAATCAATTAGACGAGATTTCAGATAGAGAAAAAATATTTTTTAAAAAGCTAAAAAAGGCTATTAAATAATCTTAATGCTTCAAATTCAACAATTATCTAAAAAGTATAAAGGAGCTGATTATTATTCGGTTTCAAAGTTAGATTTGGATATACTTGAAGGTGAAGTATTTGGAATTCTAGGGCCAAATGGTGCAGGAAAAACAACTTTAATTTCGATGTTGTGTTCTTTAATAAAGCCTACATCAGGAACTTTTACCATCAACAATTTAGATTATACAAATAACAAACAAGAATTAAAGCAATTAATTGGTATTGTGCCACAAGAATATGCCTTATATCCATCCTTAACAGCTTATGAAAACCTAAGTTATTTTGGTAGTATGTATGGTTTACACGGAAAAGCATTAAAAGATAGTATTCATCTATACTTAGAAAAAATGGGTCTTTTAGAATTTGCAAATAAAAAAATTGAAGTATTTTCTGGAGGTATGAAACGTAGAATTAATTTAATTGCAAGTGTATTGCATCAGCCTAAAATATTATTCCTAGATGAGCCAACAGTAGGTGTAGATGTTCAATCTAAAAACGTTATCATAGATCATTTAAAACAATTAAATAAACAAGGAACCACTATTGTTTATACATCACATCATTTAAATGAAGCAGAACATTTTTGCACACGTGTTGCAATAATCGATCATGGGAAAATAATTGTAAAAGGAAAGCCAAAAGAACTTATTACATCCAATGAAAAAGCACATAATTTAGAAGATGTTTTTATTGAATTTACTGGAAAAGAACTAAGAGATCATGTATAAATTATGGGCATCAATATATAAGGAATTTCTTCTTCTTACTCGTGATTTGGGTGGTTTAACAATCTTGTTTGTAATGCCTCTAGTTCTTATAATCACGATTACGTTAATTCAGGATAGTTCGTTTAAAAGTATTCAAGAATCTAAAATCCCAATATTAATTGTTGATAATGATAAGGGAATGATTTCCTCAAGTATTTTTGAAGGATTGAAAAATCAAAAATTATTTGAGGTTATAGTAAAAGAAAAAGAAAGTGAAGTTGAAGAACTTGTTTTTAAAGGCACGTATCAATTAGCAATAGTAATTCCAGAAAATTTATCTAGGGACTTAGAACTTAAAATAAGTCAAAATGTTGAAGGAGTTTTGGCTGACTTTGGTTTGGAAGATGAAGATACTAATGCAACAAAAGTGAAAATTTCTACTAAAGAAGTAAGGCTGTATTTTGATCCTGCAATACAGCAATCATTTAAATTGTCCATTAAAAGTGGGATTGATAAAATGATTTCAAAAATAGAAACGGAATCTATTTATAAGTCATTTCAAGAGCAATTGTCCGATGATGATTCTAGTTTTAAATTTAATGCAGAAAAATTTATAACCTTTAATGAAATAACGCCAAGGTTAAAGAAAGATGAAGTGCTTCCAAATTCGGCACAACATAATGTTCCATCTTGGACTTTGTTTGCTATATTTTTTATCATAGTTCCTTTGTCTATAAATATGGTAAAGGAAAAAAGTCAAGGAACTTTTGTTAGATTAAGGACCAATCCTGTTTCTTATACTATCGTTTTAGGAGGTAAAACAGTTGTGTTTTTAACGGTATGTTTAATTCAGTTTTTCCTAATGGTTTTAATTGGTGTTTATCTTTTTCCGGCAATAGGATTGCCAACCTTAGATGTTTCTGGAAAATTATTTTTAGCATTTTTAGTTGCTTTGTTTTCTGGATTAGCAGCAGTTGGATTAGGTTTGTTACTTGGGACAATTGCAAAATCGCAAGAACAAGCAGCACCATTTGGAGCTACTTTTGTAGTTGTATTAGCAGCTTTGGGTGGCGTATGGGTACCTGTTTTTATGATGCCAAATTTCATGCAATTTATATCTAATTTATCACCTATGAATTGGGGTTTAAATGCTTTTTATGATGTATTTTTAAGAAATGTTGGTCTATTAGAAATACTTCCAGAATTAGGATTATTATTTTTGTTTTTTCTTGCTACTACCATAATTTCTATAATTTATAATAACAAAAAGAATGCGGTCTAATACCACTGAAATAAGTTTTACAAGTCAAATTAGAGTACGGTTTGTAGAAACAGACCCTATGGGGATTGTTTGGCATGGAAATTACATTCAGTATTTTGAAGATGGAAGAGAAGCATTTGGAAGGCATCATGGCATATCCTACTTAGATCAAAAAGAAAATGGTTTTACTTCACCAATAGTTAAATCAAGTAGTGAACATAAACATCCTTTACGTTTTGGGGAGGTTGCTACTATTAAAACAATATTTATGGATTCTCCTGCTGCAAAAATGATTTTTAGGTATGAAATATACAACGAAGCTAAAGAAGTGGTTTGTACAGGACAAACAACACAGGTGTTTCTAGGTAATGATGATAATTTATTTTTACATCTTCCACCTTTTTTTGAAAAATGGAAACGAAAAGTGGGTTTATTAAAATAGCATAAAACAAACATGTTAAAATTTTACAAAGCAAAAGAGAATGACTAATAGCGAACAACATGTGACCGATTTAATGAAATAATATAGACACTTGAAAGAAGCATATATAACCTATCATAATATAATTTCATCATTAGGATTTACTAGTGAGGCAAACTTTGATCAATTAGTTCATGAGAAATCGGGAATTAAAAAATATCAAGGAGAAAATATAGCATCTTATTATAGCTCAAAAGTTGATCAAGAAAAAGTAAATTCAGAATTTAAAAAGATTGGTAATATAGAGTTATATACAACCCTTGAGAAGATGATGATGCTTTCTGTTAATTCAATATTATCAACTTCTAACTATAAAATTACAGAAAGAACAGGATTAATAATTGCAACTACTAAGGGTAATATTGATACACTTTCGCCATCTTCAAAATTTTATAGCGATCCTAAACGAAGTTATTTATATGAATTAGGAAATCAGATTAACAATTTTTTCGGTTTTAAAAATGAAGCAATTGTGCTTTCTAATGCATGTGTTTCAGGTGTTTTGGCGGTTGCTGTTGCGCAACGATTTATAAATGATGGTGTGTATGATGAAGTAATTATTGTAAGTGGTGATTTGGTTTCAGAATTTATTCTTTCAGGATTTGCTTCATTTCAAGCAATAAGTAATGAACCTTGTAAACCGTATTCAAAAAATAGAACTGGAATTACTATAGGTGAAGCTGTAGCTTCTATTTTGGTTACTTCAAAAAAGAAAAAAAATGCAACTCAGGTTTTAGGATCAGGGTCATGTAATGATGCCAACCATATTTCTGGGCCATCTAGAACAGGAGAGGGATTAGTAATGAGTATAGAATCTGCTTTGAATGAAGCTAAAATTGATGCTAATGAAATCGATTATATTTCAGCTCATGGTACAGCGACTAATTATAATGATGAGATGGAGGCGGTTGCTTTTAGTCGGTTAAAAATGTTAGAAACCCCAGTTAATAGTTTAAAAGGATATTACGGACATACACTTGGAGCTTCAGGCTTGTTAGAAACAATTATTGGAATAAAATCTCTTGAAAATAACACATTAATAAGTTCTTTAGGTTTTGATGTATTAGGGGTTTCTGAGAATATTAATGTAATTAAGAAAACCAAAAAAAAGGAATTAAATACGTTTTTAAAAACTGCTTCAGGATTTGGAGGCTGTAATACAGCAGTAATTTTTAAAAAAGTAGTAGATTAATTGGTTATTAAAATAAAAAGAAACATTAAGTTAATGTAAATTTGGAACATTAATTTTTTTTTAAAATAAATAATAATAAAGTTTAGAATAAAGCATGTTGAAAAAACCATTAAAAGCTATTGAGGCATTACAAGAAGCTCAAAAAATAGCGTTTGCACCTTATGTATTTCAGGCTAGTATTTCTCTTAGAAAACTAGGGATATTAGATTTTATTTTTGAAAAAAGAGATGGCGCATCTATTGAAGAAATATCAAAAGGAACCTCTGTGAGTGAATATGGAGTTGGAGTCTTATTAGAAATTGCTGAAAGTTCAGACATCGTTAGTTTCAATGAGGATGATAAATACGAACTTACAAAAATAGGATATTTCCTTGCATTTGATAAAACTGTAAATGCCAATATTAATTTTAATAATGACATCTGTTACAAAGGATTGTATCATTTAAATGACTCCATAGTTAACGGGAAAGCGGAAGGTTTAAAAGAACTTGGAGACTGGCCAACTATATATGAAGGATTATCTCAACTTACCGAAAGTCAACAAAAATCTTGGTTTGAATTTGATCATCATTATTCAGATTATGTTTTTAATGATGCTTTAAAAGTTGTTTTTAAAAAATCGCCAAAAACCCTATTTGATATTGGAGGTAATACAGGGAAATTTGCTATCAGTTGTTGTAATTATAATAAAGATGTTCAAGTAAAGATTTTCGATTTACCTGGTCAACTTAATAAAGCATTAAAAAATGCAAAAAATAGTGGCTTTGAAAATAGAATTGAAGGCAATCAAATAGACTGGCTTTCAGAAAATCCTGTAATACCTCAAGGAGCAGATATTATATGGATGAGTCAATTTTTAGATTGTTTTTCGAAAGAAGAAATAGTTAAAATATTATCTACCTGTGCTAATTCAATGGATGAAAACACAGAGTTGTTTATTATGGAAACCTTTACAGACAGGCAAAAATTTGATAATGCTAAGTTTATTTTAGAGGCAACTTCACTATATTTTACTGCCATGGCTAATGGAAATAGTAAAATGTATAAAGCAACAGAGTTTGTTAGTTTATTAGACGAAGCAGGACTTTGTCTAGTAGAAGATATTAATCAAATAGGAGAGAACCATACTATTTTGGTTTGTAAGAAAAAATAAATTTTATTGTCAAAAAAACTATACATACAAAAATATTGTAAGATAAAAAACAATCAAGTTTTTTTAAATGGTGAACAGATATTTGAGGCCGATAATTTAGATAAAAAAGAATTTTTAAAAAGGGTTTATAATTTTATTGAAATAAAATATTCTAAGTTTTTTAAAATGGATAACTTAAGTAAACTTGCTTTTTTGTCAGCAGAATTTATTTTAAATGAAATTGAAACTGAAGGAAAAAATATTGGAATTGTGCTTTCTAATAATGCATCGAGTATAGAAACTGATAGAAAGCATCAAGATTCTATAAATGACAAAGAACACTATTATCCTAGTCCCGCAGTATTTGTTTATACATTGCCAAATATTGGGATTGGAGAAATAAGTATTCGACACCAATTAAAAAGTGAAAATGGCTTTTTTGTATTTGAAAATTACAATGCTAATTTTCATTATAACTATGAGAAAAGCTTGATCAATAATAATAAAAGTGAATCTGTTTTAGCAGGTTGGGTAAATATTGATAAAGATTCTTGTGAAGCTTTTTTATATTTGATCTCTGAAACAGGAACTTTAGAACATACAGAAGAAAACTTAAATCAATTATACAATAATTAAAATGGAAGATTTAAAATTAGAATTAAAGAAAAATATCATTGAACTATTAAACCTAGAAGATGTTAACGTAGAAGATATAAAAGACAACGATCCTCTTTTTGGAGAAGGTCTTTGTTTAGATTCTATTGATGCTCTTGAGCTTATCGTGATGTTAGATAAAGAATATGGTATTAGATTATCTGATCCAAAAGAAGGAAAGAAAATATTTGAATCTATTGAAGTAATGGCAGCTTACATTACAGAACATAGAACAAACTAGATTACTTAATTAGATGAATAAAGGAGTTGCAATAACTGGAATGGGAATCATATCTTCTATTGGTAATACATTAGAAGAAAACTTTCAGTCACTTAAAAGTCAGACTCCTGGGATTTCAAGAATTGAGAATATTACAACCAATCATAAAGATCATATTAAAGTTGGAGAGATAAAAGTTTCCAATGTTGATTTGGCTGCTTTTTTAAAGTTACCTAATACTCATAATTATTCCAGAACCGCATTAATTGGAGAAATAGCTGCTAAAGAAGCGGTTAAAAATGCTGGAATAACTGATATTAATTCGTGTAGAACAGGATTAATTTCAGCAACTAGTGTTGGAGGTATGGATTTAACCGAGAAATACTTTTATTCTTGGTTTGATAATGCTGAAAATCATAAGTTTATTGGAAGTCATTCAGCAGGTGATTCCTCTACAAAAATCGCAAATAGTCTTGGTATTACTGGATTTGTTTCAACGATTAGTACAGCTTGTTCTTCGGCAGCTAACGCCATTATGTTGGGTGCTAGAATGATTAAAGCTGGAAAGCTGGATAGAGTTATTGTTGGAGGTGCAGATTGTATGTCTAAGTTTACCATCAATGGTTTTAAAACGCTAATGATTTTATCTGAAAGTAATTGTATGCCATTTGATACCAATCGAACAGGTTTAAATTTAGGAGAAGCTGGAGCTTATTTAGTGTTAGAATCTAATGAATGCGTACAAAAAGATAATAAAAAAGTATTAGGTTATGTTTCCGGTTATGCAAATGCAAATGATGCCTTTCATCAAACAGCTTCCTCAAAAGATGGTGAAGGAGCTACATTAGCTATGAATAAAGCATTGAAGATTGCAAATCTTATACCAGAAAACATTGATTATATAAATGCACACGGTACAGCAACAGAAAATAATGATGCTTCAGAAAGTGCAGCAATTAGAAGAGTATTTGGAGAAAATGTTCCAAGTGTTAGTTCGACAAAAGCTTTTACAGGACATACTTTGGCAGCAGCAGCAGCAATAGAAGCAGTATATTCGGTATTGGCATTACAACATAATTTAGTATTCCCAAATTTAAATTTTTCTACTCCAATACCAGAAACAACTATTATTCCTGAAACTGAATTAATAGAAAAGGAGCTGAATCATGTGCTTTCAAATTCATTTGGATTTGGAGGGAATTGTTCTACTATAATTTTTTCAAAAGCATAATTATGGGAAATTATTATATCAACGGAATTGGATGTGTTTCTGCACAAGAATCTTCAGATGCTGAAAAAGAGATAAAAAATTACGAGGAGCTAACAACAAATGTAGTTTCTGTTAAAAGCCCAGATTATAAAAAATACATCATTCCTTCGATGATTCGTAGAATGTCTATAGGTGTAAAAATGGGAGTTGTCGCCTCATCTATTGCTCTTAAAGAAGCGAATGTTGAAATCCCAGAAGCTATTATTACTGGATCTGGAATGGGTTGTTTAAGAGATTCTGAAAAATTTTTAACAAACATTCTAGACAATGACGAACAATTTTTAACTCCTACAGCATTTATTCAGTCTACACATAATACAGTAGGAGCTCAAGTCGCCCTAGGCTTAGGTTGTAAGGCTTATAATGTTACTTATGTTCACGATGCTACCTCTTTTGAAACTTCATTAGTGGATGCGATGATGATGATTGATGAAGGAGAATCTAAAATATTGGTGGGTGGTGTCGATGAAATTGGAAATCATACCTTTAAAATTCATCGATTAATTGATTTAGTTAAAAAAGAAGAAGCTTTTGAAAATGGAATTTTAAAATCAAATACGAAGGGTGCTGTCTATAGTGAAGGCGCACAATTTTTTGTTTTAGAAAACGAGCAAAGTGAGAATACCTATGCTAAAATAGTAGATGTTACACATTTTGACCAAATTGAAAAGAGTGAAGTATCCCAAAAATTAGAATTATTTTTAAAAGAAAACAACCTATCTAATCATGAAATAGATGCGGTGGTTTTAGGTTTAAATGGAGATGTTAGTTTTGATAATTATTATAAAAATCTTCAAGATGACTTATTAAAAGACATCCCGCAAATTGCTTACAAGCAGTTTTCAGGAGAATACAATACAGCTTCAGCTTTTGGAACTTGGATAGCTTGTAATGTTTTAAAAAATCAAGAAATACCAACTAATTTTTTAATGAATTCAGTTAAAAAAGAAACTTATAAAAATGTGTTGCTTTACAATCAATATAGAGGTAAAAATCACAGTTTTATTTTACTTACTTCATGTTAACTTATAAAAATGTAAATAGAATAAGTATTGTGCTTTTATTAGTTTTTTTACTTTTAAAAGTGGTTTATTCTTTTTCGCTTTTATGGATTAATGCTTTAATACTAATCTGGATTATCCTTACTGCCATTGGTTCTTTTCATATTCGATGGAATTATTTTTTAAAAGCAAAGCATAAAAATGAAGATGTTGATGATAATGTTATTTCATTAACTTTTGATGATGGCCCACACAAAGAGTACACTATAAAGGTTTTAGAATTGCTTAAAAAGTATAATTTTAAGGCTACTTTTTTTCTGATAGGAAATAAAATTGAAGAGCATCCAAACCTAGTTGAAGAAATACTAAATCAGGGTCATACTATTGGAAATCACACCTATTCACATTCCAATAATTTTGGGTTTTTAAAAACAAATGAGGTAATAAATGAATTGAAAAAAACTAATGATATTATTGAAAAACTTCAGGGATTAAAAATGAATCTTTACCGTCCTGCTTTTGGAATCACCAACCCAAGAATTAGTAAAGCAATAAAAACATTAAATTTAACAACTATAGGGTGGAGTGTTAGATCGTTAGATACCACAAAAGATACTAAAGAAATTATACTAACAAGAGTTGTAAAAAACTTGCAAAAAGGAGATGTCGTTTTACTTCATGATACCAGCCAAAAAACAGTAGAAGTATTGGAACAATTATTGATATTTCTGGATGAAAAGAAGTGGAGGTCGATTGGAGTTGATCAATTATTAAATATTAAACCCTATGCATAGATATGTTTTTATTTTGATGGTATTATTTTTTTCTAGTGTAAATGCTCAGGAAGAAAAAATGACTATTTCTGAAATTAAAAGCTTTAAGATATTAATTAAAGAAGTAGCAAATAATACCAATACAATTACTGCCGATTTTGTTCAAATAAAACATTTAGATTTCCTAACTAATGACATTGAAACTGTTGGTAAAATGGCTTTTAAAACCCCTAATTGGGTAAAATGGGAATACACAAATCCCTATGTTTACAGTGTTATATTTAAGGACAACCTTATTTTAATTAATGATGGAGGAACAAAAAGTGATGTAAAAATAAGTTCTAGTAAATTGTTTAAAAAACTAAACGACTTAATTGTTAAAAGTGTGACTGGCGATATGTTTGATGAAGATAATTTTAAAATTTCTTATTATAAAGAAGATGCTCGTTATAAAGTAATATTTGCTTCAAAGGATAAAAAACTAGCATCTTTGATAGAAACTTTTGTTATTCATTTTAAAAAAGAAACGGGTGCTGTAATGGAAGTGAAAATGATAGAGCCTTCTCAGGATTTTACAAAAATTGTTTTTACCAACCGAATAGAAAATACCAAACTTAACGATGAGGTATTTACCAATTAGCATATTATTTCTTCTAATTACATCTTGTTCTTTGCAAACAACAAAAAACCTGATTGTAATAGATGCATCAAAAATTGAAGTCGAAAACCCCTATTTTTCAAACACGAATACCGATTATGTTTATAAAGCTAAAATTGATATTTACGGTAAAAATTTTGGAGGTATTCTAATTATAAAAAAAACAGAAGACAATAGTCATCGTGTTGTTTTTATGACAGAATTTGGTAATAAACTATTCGATTTTTTGTTTGAGAATGATAGGGTAATTAAGAATTTTATAATCGAAGAGTTGGATAAAAAGTTTATTGTGAATACCCTTCAAAATGACTTTAAATTATTGGTATCTCAAAAAAATAAAGTGGCAAGTCAATACGATTCAGGACAGGAAGATATTTATAAAACAATTGATGATAAACAGTTTAATTTTTATTTTATTAATAAAAAATCGTCTATTTTAGACAAAATAGTAAGTACATCAAAAACGAAAGAAAAAGTTGAAGTCTTGTTTTCAAATATAGAATCTGAAATAGCAAATACTATTTTGATACATCATAAAAATATAAAATTAAACATCGCTTTAGAAATATTTAAAAAAGATTAAAATGTTAATAGAAGGATTATATAAAGTAAACAAAATCGCACATAATGATTCTGAAATTGAAGCGGAAATAAGCTTGAACCCAAAACACGATATCTTTAAAGGTCATTTTCCAGGAAACCCTATAATGCCTGGTGTTTGTATGATGCAGGTTATAAAAGAATTGACAGAAGAGGTGCTAAAAGTAGAGTTGATTCTTCAAACTTCCACGAACATAAAGTTTATGGCAAAAATTAATCCTGAACTTAATCCCGATTTATTATTAAAAATTGATTTTACGCAAGAAGAAGGAATTATAAAATTAAAAAATACCACTTTTTTTGAAGAAACATTAGCTTTAAAGTTAAGTGCAAAATATAAAATTGTTTCTTAAATGAAAACTAGTCTATTCATATTTGTGTTTTTTTTAGGATTGTTTTCTCCAAGCTTAACAAAAGTTAGAGAAGATTATAAAAATGCTTTTAATAGTAAAGAAGTTACACTTCAATTAAATAAAGACCTAGCTGAAGTTAAGAAAACGGATGAGAATTTATTAGTAGCTTATAAGGGAGCAGTCTTAACACTAATGGCTAAACATTCTAAAATTACAAAAGAAAAAAAGATATTTTTTAAAGAAGGAGCTACTTTAATAAACTTTGCAATTAATGAGCAACCTACAAATGTTGAAATGCGATGTATCCGTCTAGGTGTGCAAGAAAATACTCCAAAATTATTAAAATATCGAGCAAATAAAACGGAAGACAAACAATTGATTAAGGATCAATTTGAGAATATTAAATCGAATGATGTGAAAAAATATGTCAGAGGATTTATAATGCAGTCTAAATCTTTCTCTGACGAAGAAAAAAAACATTTCAACTAAAAACATCTAAAAGTGTTGGACAAAAGTTCGCTTAAACATAAAATTAAATCTCTTAAAATATGTGTAATTATACCCACATATAATAATGAGCGCACTTTAAAAAGAGTGATTGATGGAGTTTTAGAAATTACAGGAAATTTAATTATTGTCAATGATGGAGCTACCGATACCACTCCTGAAATTCTAAAAAACTACACAGATATACCACAAATCTCTTTACCTAAAAATAAAGGAAAAGGAAACGCATTAAGAGTTGGTTTTAAGAAAGCAGAAGAATTAGGATATGATTTTGCTATAACTATAGATAGTGATGGACAGCATTATCCTGAAGATATTTCTGTGTTTATTAATAAACTAGAATTTGAAACTAATAAAAACCTACTACTTATAGGAGCTAGAAATATGGATCAAGATTCGGTTCCTGGCGGAAGTAGTTTTGGTAATAAATTTTCAAACTTTTGGTATAAAGTAGAAACCGGTATTAAATTAACAGATACGCAGTCAGGTTTTCGGTTATACCCTTTAAAGGAACTCAATAAAATTAAATTTTATACGACTAAGTTCGAATTTGAAATTGAAAATATAGTTAAAGCTGCTTGGAGAGGAATTATCGTAAAAAATGTTCCGGTTAAAGTATTGTATGATGAGCAAGAAAGAGTCACACATTTTAGGCCATTCAAAGATTTTGCAAGAATAAGCGTATTAAATACTTGGTTGGTTTTAGTTTCATTGCTTTATATAAAACCACGAGATTTAATAAGAAAGTTTAGAAAAAAAGGACTCCGCCGATTTATAAAAGAAGAAATATTAGGGACTAATGATTCTCCTTTAAAGACTGCTCAAGCAATGGCATTAGGAGTTTTTGTAGGCTTAACTCCGCTTTGGGGATTTCATACCTTAGTGGTGCTTTCTTTGGCAGTATTATTTAAATTAAATAAAGTGATTTCGTTCACTTTTACCAATGTTAGCTTCCCACCGTTTATTCCTTTTATAGTTTATACTAGCATCATTTTAGGTTCCTATGTCCTAGGAGAACCTGCTGATTTTTCATTTATAGATTTTGATCAAAACTTTGAATTTGCTAAAAGCCTGAAGACCTATGTAGTCGGAAGTTTTATTTTAGCATTTGTTGCGTCTGTTATTGTGGGTCTAGTTTCATATTTCTTGTTATCTTTATATAATAAGAAAACACGCTATTAAAATTGGATTCCTACTTCTACAAACTATATAACTATATTTCATCTAGAAAATTAGGTAGCCTAATCGTATTACTAGGAGTCGTTTTTGGGATGCTCTACCTAGTGTCTAAAATTCATTTTGAAGAAGATATTTCTAAATTAATTCCTTCTTCTGAAGATTCAAAAGAGCTTCAAAAGGTACTAAAGTCTACTAATTTTTCAGATAAATTGGTAGTAAATATTCAGATGGATTCAGAGGGGTCCTTTGAAGATTTATCAGATTATGCTACCGAGTTTATTGATAGTATTACAGCGTCATCAAACAAATTTATAAAGCATATTCAAGGAAAAGTATCCGATGAAGATTTATTGGAAACTATGGATTTTGTTTATGAAAATTTACCACTTTTTTTAGATGAGAATGATTATTTGTTAATTTCAAATAAAATTAAAAGTGATAGTATAGAGGCGATTACCAATACTAATTACAAATCAATTCTTTCTCCTTCGGGAATGATCACAAAGAATATGATTTTAAAAGATCCACTAGGACTTTCATTTATAGCCTTAAAAAAATTGCAAGCTTTAAATATTGGTGATCAATTTATTTTAGAAAATGGTTTTGTTGTAACTAAGGATAAGAAGAACATTTTACTTTTTATAACTCCAAAATTAGAATCTAGTGAAACTAGTAATAATAGTGAGTTTGTAGATCAATTGTACGAGGTCCAAAACCGATTAAATAATAAGTTTAATAGCAAGGTAAAAAGCGAATACTTTGGAGGAGTCATCATTGCAGTTGCAAATGCAAAACAAATTAAAAACGACATTCAATTTACCGTTAGTATTTCTCTTTCTGTTTTATTAATTATCCTAATTGTATTTTATAAAAAGCTAAGTATTCCCATAGTACTATTTGTTCCAACGATAATTGGAGGTTTGTTAGCAGGAGTATTTTTATTGATAGTAAGAGATAAAATCTCTGCTATCTCCTTAGGATTGGGTTCTGTGCTTTTAGGAATTACCTTAGATTATTCCCTTCATATTCTAACCCATTTACGAAATAACAACAATGTAAAAAGCTTATATAAAGATGTAACACAGCCCATTTTAATGAGTAGTTTTACTACAGCCATTGCTTTTTTATGCTTGTTGTTTATTAAGTCACAAGCCTTACAAGATTTAGGAATATTTGCAGCTGTAAGTGTATTGGGATCGTCTGTATTTGCCTTACTATTTATTCCGCAGATTTATAAAACTTCTAAAAAAAACAATAACAAATCCACAGTTTTAGACAAAATAGCTCATTTTAACTTCCATAGAAGTAAGTTAAGCTATGTGTTGTTAAGTTTAATATTAGTAGTTAGCCTATTTACTTATAGTAACGTAAAATTCAATAAAGATTTAAGTACGTTAAATTTTATGCCTAAGGAGATGATCACTTCTGAAGAAAAACTTGACAAACTCACCAACTTTTCATCTAAATCGCTATATATAGCCTCCTTTGCAAATAATTTGGAAGAAGCATTAGCAGTCAATGATACTATTTATAATAAGTTAATTGAATTAAAACAAACCAATAAAATATATAATTTTAGCTCAATTGGTCCATTGGTGTTTTCTCAAAAAATTCAAAATGAAAAAATTGCTAAATGGAATTCGTTTTGGGATGAAAAAACAATTAATCAAACCAAAAATGATCTAATTGTTTATGGTGAAAATTTAGGGTTTAAGCCAAAAACATTTCAGCAATTTTATAATTTATTGAATAAAGAATTCAACCCGATTAACATTAAAGATTACCAAGAAATAAAAACATTTTTGGTAGATGATTTTATCAACGAAAAACCAAATTTCGCTACCATTACCTCCCTAGTAAAAGTGAAACAAGAAAACTTAGGACAGGTTGAAGTTTTATTTAAAAATCAAAAAAATGTAATGTTAATTGATCGAAAAAAGATCAATGAAACATTTTTGGGAAGCTTAAAAAACAATTTTAGTGAGTTGGTGTTTTATTCATTAATAGCCGTGATATTGATACTGTTTATGTTTTATAAAAGTATCTCATTAACATTAATTACTAGTATTCCAATAGTTTTAACTTGGATGTTAACCATTGGAGTCATGGGTTTATTAGGAATCGAATTTAATGTGTTTAATGTTATTATTTCGTCATTTATTTTTGGTTTAGGGATTGATTATAGCATTTTTATGACCAATGCCTTGATAAAAGATTATACCTATGGAACTAAAGATATATCTACATATAAAATTTCAATTTTACTTTCTGTAATTACAACTGTATTAGGTGTTGGAGTATTAATATTTGCAAAACATCCCGCATTATATTCTATATCATTAGTAAGTTTAATAGGGATTTTAATAACCGTATTTGTTGCCTTTACAGTACAACCACTTCTTTTTAATGTGTTTATTAAAGATCGTGCCGATAGAGGTTATTCACCTATTAATGTTCGGCTTTTTATCGGGTCTTTTTTATTAACACTGTTCTATGCCGTTGGAGGTATACTTTTGTCTTTATTCAGTATTACAATACTTCCAATGCTTCCTATTTCAAAAAAGAGAAAATTTAAAGGAATGCATCATCTAGTTTCTAGATTCTCTAAACAAGTCTTGAATAATAATTACACGACTACTAACAGTATTATTAATGAGGTTGGAGAGGTTTTTAAAAAACCTGCAATTATTATTGCAAATCATGCTTCTTCCTTAGATTCCATATTGTTAAATAGGTTAACTCCTAATGTGGTTTATATGGTAAATGATTGGGTTTATAAATCCCCAATTTTCGGGATATTAGCAAGGTCATTGGGTTATTATCCCGTAACAACAGGGGTTGACGGAAGTATTTCTCACTTAAGTAATAAATTAAACCAAGGGTATGTGTTATGTGTTTTTCCAGAGGGGAAAAGATCATTTTCTAATAAAATGGGTCGTTTTCATAAAGGAGCTTTTTTTTTACAACAACAACTAAAAATAGATATTCTTCCTATTTACCTTCATGGAAATTCTGAAGTAATGCCAAAAGGAGATTTTATGATCTATTCTGGGGAGATGACCGTGAAAGTAGGTGAAAGAATACCTTATAACGACCCTCGTTTTGAAGGAACTGAAAGAGAAAGGACTAAAAAAATAAGTGGTTTTTATAAAAATAACTTCAATAAATTTAAAGAAGAAATAGAAGGAGTTGATTATTACAAACGCATTTTATTATCTAATTATAAGTTTAAAGATTCCGAAATTATTTCGAATGTAAAAGCTGATTTTAAAGCCAAAAAAGGTCAGTATTTTATATTAAATAAAATGATTCCTTTAAAATCTAAAATACTGCATTTAGCAGAAGATTATGGGCAAATAGATATATTGTTAGTTGCGAAAAGCTTGGATAGAAAAATCACTTCTATAATTAATGATACTCATAAATTAAGTATTGCTAAAAACTGTTATACCAATCTAAATAGAAACGTAAACTATAATCAAAGTTTAAGTGAAATATTATTTAAAAATTTCGATGTATTATTAGCCTCTAATGCGAATCAAGTAAAAGATTCAATAATTGAAGAATTTAATAGTATTATTGTTTTTAATAATAGCTTATTAGTTTCAAAAATTATGACTTTTGGCTTTAGTGTGAAGTATGATAAAGATTCAGTCGTTTTTTTAATAAGAAGTAAAAATGAAGAGTAAATACGACGTTGTTATTATAGGTAGTGGATTGGGAGGATTGGTTTCTGCCAATATATTAGCGCGTCATGGTTATAGTGTTTGTGTATTAGAAAAAAACAAACAGTATGGTGGAAACCTTCAAACTTTTGTGCGAGATAAAAATATTTTTGATACTGGAGTACATTATATTGGTAGTTTAGGAGAAGGTGAAAATTTGCATCAATATTTTAGCTATTTAGGTGTTATGAAAGATCTTAAACTAGCTAAGTTAGATAATGATCAATTTGATGTAATTACCTTTGGAGACGACGCAAAGGAATATACACATGCGCAAGGATACGAGCATTTTACAAGATCATTAATTCAACAGTTTCCAGAAGAAGAAAGAGCCATAAATGAATATTGTAAAAAGATCAAAGAAGTTTGTGAAAGCTTTCCAATGTATAATTTAGAGGTAAGTTCAAATGGTTATGATATTAGTTATTTGAATTCTAAAATTTCAGATTATTTAGACACTATAACAGCTAATAAAAAATTAAAAGCAGTTTTGGCGGGTTCAAATTTTTTATATGCAGGTAATAAAAACACGCCTTTATATGTTCACGCGCTTTCTATAAACTCCTACATTAAAAGTTCTTGGAGATGTGTTGATGGCGGAAGTCAGATTACCAGATCATTAATGAAAAGAGTTAAGGAATTTGGCGGAGAAGTCTATAACAAACAAGAAGTTATTGGTTTTGATTTTGTTGATAATGTACTTGATTCTGTGAAAACAAAAAGCGGAAAAAAGATTAAAGCAGATTATTTTATTTCGAATATCGAGCCCAAATTAACTATTAAAATGTTAGATGGTAAAGGGATGCGGAAATCTTATATAAATAGAATTAATCAAATTAAAAGTATGATTTCTGCTTTTAGTATTTATATTGTTTTTAAGCCAAAAACATTTAAATACATAAACCATAATTATTATCATTTTAAAAATCATCAAGATGTTTGGAATACTCAAGACTATTCCGAAAGTACTTGGCCAGAAAGTTATATGCTTTCCATGGGAGTAAGAAAGAATCAAGATGATTGGTCAAGTAACCTTACGGCAATGGCTTATATGAAATTTGATGAAGTTGAAAAATGGAAAGATTCGTTTAATACAGTTTCAGAAGAATCAAATAGAGGAGATCAATATGAGAAATTCAAAAAAGAAAAGACTGAAATATTCATTGATGAAATAGAAAAAAAATTCCCTAATATTAAAGATTGTATTCAGTCTGTTCATGCTTCAAGTCCCTTGTCTTATAGGGATTATATAGGCTCTAATAATGGAGCAATTTACGGTTATGAAAAAGATGCAGAAAATCCGATGATGTCGTTTCTTTCACCAAAAACAAAATCAAAAAAATTATTTTTCACAGGGCAAAGTGTAAATATGCACGGTATTTTAGGGGTGACGATTAGTGGCTTTTTAACCTGTTCGCATATTATCGGAAAAGAAAAAATGATGCAATCCGTTAAAGAATCGCTTATTTAATGGATAATAATATACTGAAATATTGGTCACTCTTAGGATTGCTTGTTTCAGTAGTTTTTATTTCATGTGGGACAAAAAAATCTATTAATGACCGTCCAGATATAAGTAGTTATTCCATAAATAAATCACCTAGAATAGAAATTAATGACTCATTATTTTTTAAAGGAACTAATAGTTTGCGAAAAAATAAATATGGTCAATGGGAACTAATAGTTTCTGGAAATCCTTTAGAAATAGGGAATGATATGGGAGTCTTGTCTAGTGAATTGATAAAAGACCAAGAAAAATATTTTTTTAATAAAGTAACTGTAATGGTTCCTTCTAAATTTAAACGTTACCTATTGCGTAATTTTTTATCCTGGTATGCTCGTAAAATGTATTTAAACGTTACGGAAGAATATAAAACAGAAGTTTATGGAATATCAAAATTTGGAATTAGCGACAACAGGTTTTTTGGGAGTAATTATTTAAAAACATTATTCTTACATAGTGCTCATGATATTGGTCACGCTTTTCAGGATTTAGCGATAGTAGGTTGTTCCTCTTTTGCTGTTTGGGGTGATAAAACTGCGGATGGAAATTTGTTAGTTGCCAGGAATTTTGATTTCTATGCAGGAGACAAATTTGCTAAAGTAAAACAACTGTCTTTTATTAATCCCGATAAAGGATTTAAGTATATGTCTGTTTCTTGGCCAGGTATGATTGGTGTTGTTTCTGGAATGAATGAAAAAGGAATTACAGTAACAATCAATGCTGCAAAATCGGATATTCCTTTGGTTGCAAAAACACCTATTTCATTCGTTACTAAAGAAATAATACAATATGCATCTACTATTAGCGAAGCTATTGAAATTGCAAAAAAAAGAAAGGTTTTTGTTTCTGAATCTATTTTAGTTGGATCTGCAATAGATAATAAAGCTATTATCATTGAAATGTCACCCGATAATTTTGGAGTATTTGATGTTGAAAATGCAACCGAAATAATATGTTCCAATCATTTTCAAAGCGATGTTTATAGTAATGATGAAAACAATATAAAGGCAATTTCTGAAAGTCATTCAAAATATAGGTTTGATAAAATGAATGAATTATTAGCTGCTTCAGAAAAGATGACGCCAGAGAAAGTAGTATCTATATTGCGTAATAAAAAAGGTTTGAATGATTTAGAAATTGGCTACGGAAATGAAAAAGCACTGAATCAATTATTGGCGCATCATGGGATTGTTTTTCAGCCTTCAAAAAAAATAGTTTGGGTTTCTTCTAATCCATATGTTTTAGGTGATTTTGTCGCTTTTCAGTTAGATAGTGTTTTTAATAATTTAAATAAAAAATCTAGTACACTGTCATTATCCAGTTTATTAATAAAAAAAGATAGTTTTGCGAAATCAGATGAGTTTAAAAATTACGAAGCTTATCGAATTGAAAAGAGGAAAATCAAAATTGGTATTAAAAATAAAGAAGATTATAGCCAAGAAGAACTTGAGAAATTCATTTCATTAAACCCAAACCTCTGGGAAGTTTATTATCTTACAGGAAAATATTATTTTGAAAAAAAATATTACAAAGCAGCATTATTAAAATTTAATGAAGCATTAACAAAAGAAGTGACTACAGTGCCTGATCAAGAGAAAGTTAAGAAATATATTTTAAAAATTAAAAGGAAATTGAATGATTCCTGAAATAGAATTAAAGTCTCCTCAAGAAATAAAACAATTTCAAGAGGATCAATTAAAAAATTTATTACAGTATCTAAAAGATAATTCCACCTATTATCAAAGGGTTTTTAATCGCCAAAATATTCAAATTTCCGATATTAATACTTTGGAAGATTTGCAGAAAATTCCGGTAACAACTAAGGAAGATTTGCATACTTATAATGATGATTTTATATGTGTGGAGCCTTCAAAAATAATAGATTATGTAACAACGTCTGGAACAACAGGAAGTCCTGTGTTTTTTGGGCTTTCAGATAAAGACTTAGAGCGATTGGCTTATAATGAGGCAATTTCTTTTGCTTGCTCAAAAGTTACTAAAAATGACACTATACAGTTAATGACAACTATAGATAGGCGTTTTTTAGCTGGTTTGGCATATTTTTTAGGAGCTCGAAAATTAGGAGCTGGAATTATAAGAGTTGGAGCTGGAATACCAGAATTACAATGGGATTCGATCATAAAATTTAACCCAAGTTATTTAATTGGAGTCCCTTCATTTTTGCTGAAATTAATTGAATATGCAGAAAACAATGGAATAAGCGTAAATTCAAGTTCGGTAAAAGGTGTAATTTGTATTGGAGAACCTCTTAAAAATCAAGATTTTTCTGACAATATATTGTCTCAAAAAATAAAGGAAAAATGGGATATCGAATTGTATTCAACTTATGCCTCGACTGAAATGAGCACCGCTTTTTCGGAATGCGAATTACAACAAGGAGGACATCATCATCCAGAATTAATTATTGTGGAGATTTTAGATGACAAAAACCAACCTGTAAAGAAAGGTGAAGAAGGAGAACTTGTTGTTACAACACTTGGAGTAGAAACAATTCCGTTATTGCGTTTTAAAACTGGCGATATTGTAAAAGCACATTATCAGCCTTGTGAGTGTGGTAGAAATACTTTACGTTTAGGTCCGGTAATTGGTCGTAAAAAGCATATGATTAAATATAAAGGAACCACTATTTACCCTCCGGCAATGTATAATTTACTCAATGACTTTTCGGAAATTGAGAATTATATAATCGAATTAGATAAAAATGAAGTAGGTATGGATAACATAACTATTAAACTTGGAACCAATGCTTCTTCAGAAGATTTAATGCAACGATTAAAAGATCACATGAGGGCGAAATTGAGAGTTTTACCTGCTATTATGATTTTATCAATTGATGATATTAATAAACTTAATTTTCCTGGAATAAATAGAAAACCAATCTTATTTGTAGATAAAAGGAAATAATATGGATGAACAGATAAAAGAAGACTTTAAAGCAATCCAGCCCTATACAAATGAACAGGAGTTAGAAGCATTAAAATGGTTAGAAACTAACGAGGAGTTTATAAAAGGCATCCAGTTTTTTTATCCAAAATGGTCTGAAAATAAAATTATAGAGAAGTTAAAATCCTGTAAAAATAGCGCAGATTTTCAAATTAACTTCATTATTGATATGATCAATGGTTCTATTTATAATTCTATGGATTCCTTTGAAACAGTAGGTTTAGAGGAAATAAAAAACCCAAATAATTTAATTATTTCTAACCACCGAGATATATTTTTGGATTCAGCATTACTTCAAAATAGATTGCTTGAAATTGGAAGGCCTTTTACCGAGATATCATTAGGAGATAATCTAATTGTGAATGAGACCATGAAAGCAGTTGCTAAACTAAATAGCATGTTTACTGTTTTGCGAAACGGAAATAAATCTGAAATGCTGAACAATGTTCGAAATTTATCTAACTATTTACGGTATTCTATCACTGAAAAAAAGGTGTCCTCTTGGATTGCTCAAAAAAATGGGAGAACAAAAGATGGAAATGATGTTACCGCCCCAGGATTTATTAAAATGCTATTGTTAAGTGGAGGTGAAAATAATAAAGAAGCGATTCGGGAATTAAACATTGTGGTATCTACGATATCTTATGAATATGAGCCTTGTGCTTTTGAAAAAGCAAATGAACTAAGTATTATTGAAAAAGAAGGAGCCTATAAAAAAAGAAAATTCGAAAATATATATAGCTTGGTAAATGGAGTTAAAGATAGAAAGGGAGATGTGAAATTGGTTTTAGAAGAATTAAATGTCGATAATATAGAATTCGTTAATAACACAAAAAAGGATGTAATTAGTGTCGCAAAAGAAATCGATAGAATTGTTTATAAAAACTATCAGCTCCGTAAAACGAATTATATAGCTCATGATCTTCTATATAATGACAATAAATATAGACATCATTATACGCAAAAAGAAGTAAAAGATTTTAAGGAGTATTTGTCAAGATCTATAAATGACGATATTTACCATCGAGTTATAAAAATATATGTGTCTCCATTACATAATAAAGAGAAGGTAGAAATTATTTAATATTTTTAAAAATTAAAGAGGCCAATAAACTACTAACAAGGACTGTATAATAAAAAAGATTATAAATGGTAATACTAGATATCCCATAATATCCCTTGCTTGAAGTTTTATACCTTTTCCCATAATAGGAAATATAATTAGTAAAAAAAACGGTTGTAACATATTACTTAAACTCTCACCATAAGCAGCAGACAAAGAAGCTCTAGAAATCATAGCGGTTACTTCAGATTCTGGTAAACCAACTCCTAATTCTCTAACGGCATTAATTAAACTGGGTCCAATAACTGCAAATTCACCTCCAGCAGAAGGAATAGCAAAGTTCACAATACCTCCGGTTAGATAAGCGAAAAGAGGGTAGGTGTCTAAGGTTGCAACTGATGCCATTAACTGCCCTAATTTATCCCCTAAACCTGTGTATAACATAATGCCCATAATCCCTGCATAAAAAGGGTATTGAAATAAAACACCTGAAATATTACTACTGGAACGTTTCATAGATATTACATAGCGAGAAGGTGTTTTATGAAGTAACATTCCAATAATTATAAAAATGAAAATCATAATATTGAAGTTTAAATCAAGTCCCTTTGTACTAAAATGAAAAATGATATAGGTAAGTCCCATTACTACAATAATCATTTGAAGGATGATACTATTATTTAGAGTATCTGATAGCGTTTTAAAGGGTAAGTTTAATTTAGAAGCCTCTTCCTTAATGGTACTGTTTTCTATTTCTTCACCTGGAATTTTCAAATCATTTAATTCTTTATTTTTTGAAGACTTCGGACGTAAAATATACATAACTATTGGAGCACCAATTACTATAAAAATAATCATCACTAAATTTAATGATGATTGTAAGGTAAGTGAGGTTGGAATTATTCCTGTAAGTACGCCTGTTTCAATTAAAAAGTTTTTTTCAGAATTTAGAAGTAAAGGGATGGAACTAGACAAGCCAAACACCCAACTATTGAAAGAAAAATATACACAAGCAATTAAATATGGATAATGAACTCCTTTTACTCTCATCGCTAATTCTCTAGCGAGTACACAAGTTATTATCAGCCATCCAAAACTAATTAAGGACAATAAAATTCCGATAAATACCACTAATAAATATACTTGAGCAGGTGTATTTAAATGTCTGGAAAGAACATCAATGCCTCTTTTAATCAATGGAGATAATGCAATGCTAAAACCTGTTATAATTATTAATGCAATTTGCATGGCCAATCCAATTAAATCGAAAAAACCATTATACCAAGATTTAATAATTTCTAAAATAGAAGCGTCTAACCAAAAAAATGATCCCAAAGCAGTAGTTAATGTAAGTAATATTGCAAATACAAAAGCATTTGGCATAAACCTTAAAAACAGATTTGAGAATAATTCCCCTAATTTTTCAAACATAAAAAATAATTGATTTAAATATAATTAATTTTTATAGATGTTTCCTTCTTTCATTACAAATTGAACATCTTGTAAAATTTTTATATCCGAAAGAGGGTTGCCATCAACAGCTATTATATCTGCAATTTTCCCTATTTCAATAGTTCCAATTTCACTAGACATATCTAGTAAGGCTGCTGCATTTATGGTTGCCGTTTTTATAGCTTCTTCATTATCCATTCCATAGTTAACCATAAGTTCAAACTCTCTAGCATTAGTTCCGTGTTTGCTTACTCCAGAATCGGTTCCAAAAGCGATGTTTACATTACCTTTTAAAGCTCGTTTAAAAGAGGCTTCAACAGCTGGCACTACTTCTTTTATTTTATCTACAATAGCAGGAGGGATGTTTTTGTTAACTTCCATTTCTTCACTCATATGAACACCTGCAAGTAAAGTGGGTACTAAATATGCATTGGTTTTATTAAAAAGAATTACCGATTCATCATCTAAAAAAGAACCGTGTTCTATAGAATTTACTCCCGCTTTTAAAGCTGCATTGATGCCATCGGCAGCATGGGCATGAGCTGCTACCTTTCTCCCTAAAGAGTGAGCAGTTTCAACTATTGAAACCATTTCATCATCGGTTAATTGTTGCCCAACTCCTGCAGCGGTATTACTTAATACCCCACCTGTAGCCGTTATTTTAATTACATCTGCACCTTGCTTGACTTTAGCTCGTACAGCTCGCCTACAATCATCTGCTCCATCACATACACCCACACTTTTTTCAAAAGCATTCGATATTTCATATCTATAACCGTGTGAATCTCCATGGCCTCCGGTAGCAGAAATTGCTCCATTGGAGGAAATTACTCTAGGGCCTTCAATATATCCTTTTTGAATTGCCCTTTTAATCGCATTTATATTTTTATAATCGGCACCTAAATTCCTAACGGTTGTAAAACCAGCATTTAAAGTAATTTTTAAATATGGAATTGTTTGAAACGCTTCGTCTTGATCATTAAGTGTTGTCCATTCATGAGGGTTTTTGTTTGGGTCGCGTTCCCCAGTAATATGGGTATGCATATCTATAAATCCAGGCATTACAAATTGTTCTTTAAGATCTACTAATTCGCAATTTTCTAAACTATATCCTAATTCGACTGGGTTTAAGTATCCATTTAAAACAGCAGTTATTTTTCCTTTTTCTATGACGATGGTTTGTGTAGTTGTTACACCGCTTCCGGGAACTGCAAGTAGCTTTCCAGCGTGTATGATTGTTGTTTTTTGTGCAAAAATCGTCCCTGAAGTAATGATTAGTATAGAACAAAATACTAGTACTGTTTTAAATGTTTTCATGGGTAGTGTTAGTTGTTTTGGTTTGCACTAAGTTAGTGAAAATGATGAAATGATTTAAATTGTATAAGCTTTTTTGAAATACACAAAAATATATTTTATTTGAAGTCAAAATATATGCCTAAGTAAAGGCAACCAAATAGATATAATTAAGTTGGAAGAAACTAATAAAACTAGTATGAGAGAAATGAATATTTAAAATTATTCATGCAACACCAATAGTGGGATATTGGTATGGTAACTTGACTTATCTTCTTTAAGATCAAACAAGATATTTTGGAAGTAATTTAGATTTTTTGCCATCATTACCAACATTTGTATAGCTTTTCTATCCGTAAATTGCTGCACTGCATCTTCGGCTTCTTTATTGATTAAAAAATGGAAGTTGTGTTTTTGATTGCTAAAATGATCTTTCATCAATTCTTTGTTTTCTAATTGATTGTTATTTAGATCAACAGCTTTTTTGCTTATATGAAGTAGGTGTAATAATGCATTGTTTTTTTCTAAAATATCCGAAAGAGGCTGTAAAGCTTCAATACCATAAGACAGTGAAAAATCTGTTGGGAATGCAATTTCTTCTAAACCTTCAAACTTTGCTTTTTCTGGAATAATCAAAGTATTGCAGGGTACTTTTACAATAACATTAGTGGTATTGCTTCCAATAATTAATTTATTTTTCTTGGATGCGCCTTTAGTCCCCATTACAATTAATTCAATCTTTTTTTCAGCTATATGTTTGCGAATGGAGCTAATAAAAAGGTTAGTATCGCTAAGCGCATAAAATTTATGGTTTTTATTTTCTGGGAATTCTGCTGTAATTCTATCCAACAGTGTATGTAAATGTTTTTTTGAGGTTTTGGTAGCTTCCTTTTCTAGATCTTTTTTACTTGATATAATTTGTGAATTCTTATTTACATGAAGTACGTAGAAGCTACACCGTTCTTTTTTAAAGAATTGAAGCGCATAGCGTATCGCGTTCCAGGAGTTTTCTGAAAAATCTGTAGGTATTAATACATTCTTCATTTATAAATTCGTCTAAGGAAACAAAAATAAAAACATCCTTACCTGCAAACTATGACAATGGTCAGTTTGCCATTATTATAAATAAAATTAGTTGATATTCTTCAATTGCTCTAGGTCCAGAATTTTAATATTTCGACCCTCAATTTCAATAATTCCCTTCTTTTTAAAGCTAGAGAGGGTTCGGATTAAGGATTCTGTTGCAACACCTGCAACACTTGCCAAATCATTTCGTGAAATATTTATGGCCTCATCTGGTGGGCAATTCAGTTTTTCGGCAAACATTAAAATAGTACTTGCCGTTTTTCTATTTACGTTACTGTAAGCCATGTGTACTAACTGCTCTTTTATACCGCTAAGATCTTCAGTTAATAACTGTATAAGCTCTAAGGTAACTCTATGGTTTTTATCCAATACGGACTTCAATTCATTTTTAGAAACCCCCACGAGTTCGGTTTCGATAATTGGGGTTGCAGTTTCTTGGTAGGTAATGTTTTCAGTAAATGAAGTATAGCCAAATAAATCGTCTTCTTTGTGTAATGCAGTAGTAAGCTCTTTACCATTTTCATCCAGTTGGTGTAATTTTACAATTCCCTTAAGGATTAAATATGTAAAATTGGAATGCGCTCCTTGGCTATAAATTACTTGGTCTTTTTTAAAGGTAAATACCGTTCCGTTATTATCAAAGAAGTTTTTTAAATCGTTCAACGAACGGATTTCATCTTCTCGGGTTTCTATATTCCCTTGAGGACCTCTTTGGTCTTTTAAAATGGAAGCTCTGGCAATTCGACTTTCGATAGCACTTATTAATTCTTCTTCCTCAAAAGGCTTGGTAATATAGTCGTCTGCGCCCATATCCATTCCTTTTCTTATATCTTTTCGTTCGGTTTTTGCCGATAAGAATATAAAAGGGATGTATTTGGTGTGTTCATCATTGGCTAAGATCTCGAATACTCCGTGTCCATCCAGTTCTGGCATCATAATATCGCTAACAATAATATCTGGCATACTGCTTTTTGCTAATGCAACCCCTTCTAAACCATTGGAAGCAGTAATGACTTCGAAATTAGAAAGTTCTAAAATTTCTGCAGTATTTTCTCTTAAAACGACATCATCTTCAATTAATAATACCTTCTTCATAGTTTTGCTGTATTTGGTATGGTAATGGTAAATATAGTACCTTTATTTTCTTCACTTTTAAAACCAATAGTTCCTCCTAAATTTTCGATATGAGTTTTAACAATATTTAATCCTATTCCTGTACCTTGTGTTAAAAGAGCATTTTCAGCTCTAAAGTAACGATTAAAAATATTTTTCTGATCGATTTTTGGAATTCCTATACCATCATCGATCACTTGAAGGGTAGTAATCTGATCGTCTTGGGTAATCTTAATGTCTACCACTGTATTTTCTGAAGAATATTTAATTGCATTATGTATTAAATTGGATAAAGTTAGCTCAATAATCTTCTCATCTTGTAATAAGGACATCTCATCGATATGGTCTGGATAATTTATCATCTGACCTTCTTTTAATAGTATATTGGCATTATATACGACCTCATTTACCACCTTACTTAGTTTAAAAGTGCTAAAATTATAATTTACATTTCCGGTTTCTAATTTTTCTATGGACAAGAAATCGTTTAAAATATTATTTAAATAATGCACCTTATCGGTAATGGTCTTTATATGTTTATCTCGTTTATCTTGTTGTTCTGCCAATTTATATTTTCCTAACAAAATGGTAGAAGTTAAAATCCCGCTCAAAGGGGTTTTAAACTCGTGAGAGACTAATGATAAAAACTTCGTCTTTAAATCGTTTAGTTCCCGTTCTCTTTTAAGGGCAATATTGGCATCTTTTTCGGCTTCAATCCGTTTTGTATTCTCAATCTCTAATTGACTAATAGTTTCGCGTAATTCTTTAGTTCTATCAACAACCTTTACTTCTAATTCGGTATTTAATTTCAGAATTTCAGCTTCTTGTTGTTTTCGTGCCGAAATATCAGTCACTAATGCCATTACATATTTTTTATCATATAAGGTAAAGGGGTTTAAGCCCGCATCAACTGGAAAGATACTCCCATTTTTATGTGCCCCAAAAATATCACGACCTTTTCCCATTTGTCTTTGTGCACCTTGTTTCATAAAACCTTTAAAATGATTGCCATGGTGGGCATGGTAATTTTTAGGGATTAAAACATGGAGATGGAGTTGGATCAATTCTCTTCGTCCATAACCAAACATCCGCTCTGCCGATTCGTTAGCTTCTACAATATATTGCTGGGAATCTACTATAATCACCCCTTCAGATACGGATCCTAACAGGATATTAAAAACATCTTGGTCTTGTTTAAACATAGGTTGTCTTGGTCTTGGGTTAAAAGTGAAGCTAAGCAAAAATATTAATTTATTTTGCTAATTATAAATATATTTTTAATACAAATAACCTCCAATTATTTGTTGGTATTTCCATTGGTAACAATTCAAAAAATTAATGTAGTTGTGCTTCTTGACTTGTAATATAGAAAACGTTTTGTTGAGGTAGCAATCAATACAAATTTATTCGCATCAGTTGGCAGAGAATTAACTTTAGTATTTATAGCACGATGCAATCTCTTTTGACTTATTAGTGTCAAAACTTTGAATATTGATCCGGTTATTATTTTCAAAATAAATCGGAGTAAGATATTATTTAGGATTATGAAAACAAAAAAGCCTTATCGTTAGATAAGGCTTTGTACTGAAGACGGGACTTGAACCCGTACGGACATTACTGCCC
>TARA_R110000787_G_scaffold17180_1_pt1 | contig 53311 bp, 45 predicted proteins | sample TARA_R110000787 | Tara Oceans TARA_R110000787 (sample SAMEA4397920) | marine metagenome | biome: Polar Biome; feature: [DCM] deep chlorophyll maximum layer (ENVO:01000326); material: water (ENVO:00002006), including particulate matter (ENVO:01000060) such as... | depth 35 m | reverse complement strand
TTTATGCTTTAAATATTGGTTAATTAGCATTTATATCTCCAGATCCCATTACCTTATTATCACTTGTAATAGGGTTTCCTGAGTAATCGATATCTCCAGATCCATTAACTCTTGCTTTAATGCTATTTTTTGCAACAACTCTTGCATCACCAGACCCTGAAACATAAGCTTCAACGTTTTGAGACATAAGAGATCCTCCATCAAAATCACCAGATCCAGTTACTTTTATTTCTAAATCTGTTGCAGTACCAGTGATTTTTAAATCTCCACTACCAATTACCTTAGCATCTATTCTGTTAACATTAATATCAAGCGTCATATCTCCAGAACCAGTTATTTCTGCCTCAAATTGATCGCTTTTAATTTGATTTTTTGTTAATACATCTCCAGATCCTGTTAACGATACATTGTCTAAATCTGTAAAAGGTACTGTAATATGAAGACCGTTTTTAGTGCTTATATTAACATTTTTTTTAATTTTAATTATTAACACCCCTTTATTAGACTCAATAGTTAAATATTCGTGGATGTTTTCATCTGTAGTTACCGTAATCGTTCCTTCTGTACCTTTTTCCAGTATAACATCCATAAACCCTATGACATCTACTTTATGGTAATCTGAAGTTTTATGGGTTTTAGTTGTTACATTTCCGTTTCCTTTTACTTTTTTAAACTGTGCAAAACTCGTGTTATACGATAATAACATTAGTGCAATTACTAATGAATAGTGTATTAATGTTTTCATGTTAGTTGATTTTATATTAGTATTTAATTAGTGTTACTCCTCCATATTCAGAGTTAATATTAACAGTATTACTAGAATTTTCACTTCCGTGGAATCCTGAATATTTTTTTGAGCTATTTTCAACAGAGCTATGTCTCATAGTTAATTCCTCTTCTCCGTTAAAGCTTGCATATTGTAAGTTTATATTAAAATTAAAGTTATAATCACTCTCATAACCCATTTTTATACTAGTGTAATCTGCTCCAATCACTACATTTTTAGCGGAAGATTTTATGCGATCAACTTTTATTGAACCATAATCTGCATTGATGTTTAATGACCCAGAAACGTTTCCAATGCGATGACTTATATAATCGCCAACTCCTTCTAGATTGGTAACATTATCAACAGTAATTTTACCATAGTCACAATTATAATCAAGATTTATTACCTCCCCTATATTTGAACTGGTATAATCTGCGTTTAAATCTATTCTTTCAGCTTTCTCTAAAGTAAATCCAGAGTAATCTGCATTTATTTTTCCGCTTCTCATATATTCTATGGTAGATTTAGAAGTGTAATCAAAATTTAAATAATTTTCATCCGCCATTAATTCACCTATAATCATTTGACCATAATCACAACTTATTTTGGCTTGACCTTCTAGTTTTGTGATGTTAATAGAACCGTAATCATTACTTAAGTCTAAAGAATTAGTGATCGGCATTTTAATGGTGTAATTTATTTCCATAGAAGAATTGTCATTACTTCCAAACCAATTTCTGCTTCCTTTTTTATGAAAAACTGTTTTAGCTGAAACATAAGAAGCTGTTGAAGAAAACTCTACATCAATTTCATCTAATTTCTTTTGCGTTTTCTCTTCAGAGTTACCTTCAGTAGTAATAGTAATAACAATCTCGATACGGTTTTCACTCCAAGTTACAATATCAACATTTCCGAAGCTGTTATCTACTTTTAACTCTGCATTTGCATTCACAGAGAATTCTTTTTTTATAACCTTTTCTTTCTTGTATTTAAATGTTTCATTATTTGCAAAAAGCAACGCTGGCATTATTAATAATAGCAGGAGTATTTTAAATTGTGTTTTCATTTTTTTGTGTGTTTAGATTTTTAACTTCTTCAATTTTTTCTATAACCTGTTCTAATAATATGATTCGATTTTGAAAATTCTGAATCATAGCATATACAACACGTTTATCGTTTCCGCTTTCAACCAAATCTGTTTTTAAAAGTTTATATTTTTCCTCAAGAATATCCATTTGTTTTAAAGCATCTTGAACTAAATATTTGGACTCTGGACTATTAAAATCAGTTAATGTTTTAAGCTCTTTGTTGATGGTACTTGTGAAAAAAGATTGGGTTTGTTCCATTTCTGGAGAAACGCTTGCTAAATCGGCAGCGGTAACTTTGGTATTAACGAATAAACTACCAATGGTTACTATTACTGCAAAAACGGCTGCAATTGCTACTAATTTTCTAACTGGAAAACCACTATGCTTTTCTAATTTAATAGACTTGCTTTGTTCATTTAATTTATCTAAAAAACGGTGTTGGTGCCCCTGTGGAGTTTCCTCGACGTTAAAGGAACCTTCTCGGTTTTTAAATAAATTATCTATAGTATCTTTTTTCATGTTGTGGTACTTAACTTTTTACGTAAACTTTCTTTTGCTCTAGAAATCATAGTTCTGCAATTGGCATAACTAATTTGCTGAATTTCACAAATCTCTTCATAATCAAACCCTTCAATAAAATGGAGGTTGAGTATCTGACGGTATTTGTCATTTAAATCATCCATACAATTTAAAACTTGCTTTGTTTTAAGTTGCGTGAAATCTTCATCACTTACTCCCGAAAAAGAATCTTCAATGGGTTCTTCATCTAACTCACTTGATAATCGATCGTCATCATTTAGGCTAACAAACCGTTTTGATTTGTTAAACTGGTTAATGCTATTATTGATAACAATTCTTTTAAGCCAAGAACCAAATGTAGAAGCATCTTTTAAAGTATGCAATTTGTTAAAAGCAGTAATAAACGATTCTTGCATCATATCTTCCGCTTCTGCGGTATCTTTTACAATACGTAAAGCGGTATTATACATTGCTTGTTGATATCGATTATATACCTCTAACTGTGCAAGCTGATTTCCATCATTGCAAAGAACTAGTAACGTGTTAATATTTTGTTTGGTTAGTGTCAATTAATAACAATTGTTACCCTAAAGATAGCATCTATTAAATAATGTTACAGTTATTTATAAAAAAGTTTGAAATTTAATTAATCAATCCTATTGGAAGCGATTAGAATGGCATAACAATTGAATTAAAATAAACAGAAATAAAAACTGTTATATAGCTAATGGCTGAATTTCAGTAACGTAAATAAGATTAATAAAATATAATACATTATGTCCTACTATTTTAAATGTAATAGTTGTGCCATTATGTCCTAAACAAATATATGGCTAGATCAAAAATAACATCTCTCGACAGTTTGTCATTTCAAGATTTAAATGAAGATGCAGAATTAATTCCATTAATGACTCCTGAAGATGAGGAAGCGATGAATAAAGAAGAGTTGCCAGAAATACTACCTATTTTGCCTTTGCGAAATACAGTTCTTTTTCCGGGAGTGGTAATTCCTATTACAGCTGGACGTGATAAATCTATTAAGTTAATTAATGAAACCAATAAAGGAAATAAAATTATTGGTGTAGTTTCTCAAATAGATGAAAATGTAGAAGATCCAGAATTAAAAGATATAAATAAGGTTGGTACTGTTGCAAAAATATTAAGGGTATTAAAAATGCCTGATGGTAATACAACTGTGATTTTACAGGGTCAAAAACGTTTTGAAGTTAGTGAGGTAATCACTTCTACCCCGTATATGACTGCAACTATTAAAGAAGTCCCTGAAGCGAGACCTGCAAAAGAGAATGAAGAGTTTAAGGCGATTATTGATTCGATAAAAGAAAAATCTTTAAAAATCATTAAAAACAGTCCTAATATACCTTCCGAAGCAGCTTTTGCTATTAAAAATATAGAGAGTAGCTCGTTTTTAATCAATTTTGTTTCTTCAAATTTAAATGTTCCTGTTGGCGATAAACAAAATCTTTTAGAAATAAATGACCTTAAAGAGCGTGCAATGGAAACATTACGCTTTATGGAAATTGAATTGAAAAAATTATCACTTCGAATCGATATTCAGTCTAAAGTAGAAAGCGATATAAGTCAACAACAAAGAGAATATTTTCTGAATCAGCAAATGAAAACCATTCAAGAAGAGTTGGGTGGTAATACTTCTGAAGAAGAAATAGAGGGAATGAGAGAACGTTCCAAAAAGAAAATTTGGAATAAAGAAGTAGCTGAGCATTTTGAAAAAGAGTTGGCTAAATTACAACGTATGAATCCGCAAGTTGCAGAATATGGAATACAACGTAATTATTTAGAATTGTATTTAGATTTACCTTGGGATGAATATAGTACCGACAAATTTGACTTAAAAAGAGCTCGTAAAATTCTAGATCGAGATCATTTTGGTTTGGACGATGTAAAAAAACGTATCATAGAGCATCTTGCAGTATTAAAGCTTCGTAACGACATGAAATCTCCAATTTTATGTTTGTATGGACCTCCAGGTGTAGGTAAAACTTCATTAGGAAAATCTATTGCTGAAGCATTAGGTAGAAAATACGTGAGAATGTCTTTAGGTGGTTTAAGAGATGAATCTGAAATTAGAGGACATCGTAAAACATACATTGGGGCAATGCCTGGCAGAATTATAAAAAACATTAAAAAAGCAGAAACAAGTAATCCAGTTTTTGTGTTAGATGAAATTGATAAACTATCTGTTGGAAGTCAAGGAGACCCTTCTTCAGCAATGTTAGAAGTATTAGATCCAGAACAAAACAATTCATTTTACGATAACTTTTTAGAAGTTGGATATGACTTATCTAAAGTTATGTTTGTCGCTACTTCTAATAGTTTAGGTACTATACAGCCTGCACTTCGTGATCGTATGGAAATCATTAATGTATCTGGTTATACTATTGAAGAAAAAATTGAAATTGCAAAACGCCACCTGTTACCAAAACAATTATCAGATCACGGTTTAACTACCAATGATTTAAAAATTGGAAAACCACAGCTGGAAAAAATTGTAGAAGGATATACTCGTGAAAGTGGTGTAAGAGGATTAGAAAAGCAATTGGCAAAAATGGTTCGTTATGCAGCGATGAATATCGCAATGGATGAGAAATATGCTAAAAAGGTAACCAATGATATTATTGTTGAAGTATTGGGAGCTCCAAGATTAGAAAGAGATAAATATGAAAATAATGATGTTGCGGGTGTTGTTACTGGCTTAGCTTGGACAAGAGTAGGAGGAGATATTTTATTTATTGAGTCTATTATTTCTAAAGGAAAAGGCACACTTACTTTAACAGGTAATCTAGGTAAGGTAATGAAAGAATCTGCAACCATTGCAATGGAATATATCAAAGCAAATGCGGAGCTATTAGGAGTGTCTCCAGATGTATTTAGTAAATACAATGTGCATATTCATGTTCCAGAAGGAGCAACTCCAAAAGATGGACCAAGTGCTGGGGTAACAATGTTAACCTCTCTAGTTTCTTTATATACTCAACGGAAGGTAAAAAGAAGTTTAGCAATGACAGGGGAGATTACCTTAAGGGGTAAAGTGCTTCCTGTTGGTGGAATTAAAGAAAAAATATTGGCTGCAAAACGAGCACATATTAAGGAGATATTACTTTGTGAAGACAATAGAAGAGATATTGAAGAAATTAAGCCTGAATATATAAAAGGTTTGACTTTTCATTATGTAAAAGAAATGAGTCAGGTTATAGATGTTGCACTTACAAAACAAAAAGTAAAAAATGCAAAAACAATTTCTTAATAATTTAAAGCAGATAATAATTTTAAACAATTAGAAACTAGCCTTTAATGGCTGTTGTAAATGTTTTAAGTTTTAGATGTTATATTCTTTAGTATTAAGTAATTTAATAAATCAAAATAAATTATACTTGTAGTCGTTTAAACTTCAGGAAAAGGAATTGTGCGTTCATGAGCCGAAAGCTTATTTTATTTGGTATTTTATTATCATCAATTTTTGCACAAGCTCAAATTGGTGGTAAATATGCGTACCAGTTTTTAAATCTTACTACCTCGCCAAGAATGGCTGCATTGGGAGGTAAGAATATCACAAATTACGATTACGATCCTACACAAGCGCTTGTAAACCCAGCAAGTATTAATCCTGCAATGGATAATCATTTGTCTGTAAATTATGTAAATTATATTGGTGATGTTAATTATGGATCTGCTGCATATGCTTATTTATGGGACAGAAGAACTCAAGTGCTCCATGCTGGAGTTACCTATGTAAACTACGGAAGTTTTGATGGATATGATGAACAAGGAAACCCTACAAACAGTTTTAGTGGTGGTGAAGTAGCACTGTCAATAGGACATGCAAGAAATATAGCTTTCACTGATTTTTATATTGGCGGAAATTTAAAACTAATATCATCCACTTTAGAGCAATATTCATCCTTTGGTGTTGCTGTAGATATTGGAGTAATGTATGTGTATAAAGATTGGGATCTTAATATTTCTGGAGTTGTAAGAAATGTAGGAACCCAAATTAAACCCTACGATGGCATCTACGAACCTTTGCCTTTAGAAGTGATATTTGGAATTTCACAAACATTATTGAATGTTCCATTAAGATGGCATCTTACTTTTGAAAATATGCAGATTTGGAACATCGCTTTTGCGAATCCTAATAGAGATGAAACAGATTTAGAAGGGAATGTTACTACCGAAAATATAAACTTTATAGATAATATATTTAGACATACCATTTTAGGTATAGAACTTTTTCCAGACAAAGGATTTAATCTAAGATTAGGTTATAACTTTAGAAGAGCTGAGGAGTTACGAATTATAGAAAAAAGAGCTTTTGCAGGTATTAGTGCAGGGTTTTCAGTAAAATTTAATAAATTGAGGTTAAGCTATACCTATGCGAAATATAGTTCAGCTGCAGCTTCAAGTTATTTTGGTTTGATGTTAAATCTTCAATAATTGTGTTTTTTAACTAATAAAATGGTTATTTTTCAATCACATTAATCTTATATCAATTGAAAAAAATTATAATCGCTATTGACGGATATTCTTCCACTGGAAAAAGTACAGTTGCAAAACAATTGGCCGATTATTTAGATTATATTTATGTTGATTCTGGTGCAATGTATAGAGCAGTTACTTTATTTGCATTGCAAAATAATTATTTGTCAAAAGATAGTTTTGATAAAGAATCTTTGATTAAAGCACTCCCAGAAATACAAATAGATTTCAAAAAAGAAAATTCCAACTCCAAGGCAAATATGTTTCTAAATGGCGTAAATGTGGAGAAAGAAATTAGAACGATGTATGTTTCTAATTTTGTAAGTCCAGTAGCGACTCTTTCAGAAGTAAGAAAGAAATTAGTTTCTATCCAGCATCAAATGGGTGTTAAAAAAGGTATTGTAATGGACGGCCGTGATATTGGTACCGTTGTATTTCCTGAGGCAGAATTAAAAATATTTATGACTGCTGATGCTGAGGTTAGAGCAATGAGACGATTTAATGAATTAAAAGAAAAAGACGAAGCAATTACTTACGAAGAGATCTTGAATAATGTCCAAAAAAGGGACTTAATGGATACCACACGAGAAGATTCTCCGTTAATTATAGCAAATGATGCTATTGAAATAGATAATTCAGAAACAAATCAAGAAGATCAATTTCATATTATTTTGCAACTCGCTAAAGATAGAATTGCAGGTAGAATTTAAAACAAACTATTATGATGAAAGCAACAAACTATAGCGTATTATTTTTTACATTATTAATAAGTACCATCGGTTTTGCTCAAAAATACACAAAGACGGATAACTCTGAAGTTACAAAAATATGGAACGAAACTACTTTTTATTCCTCAAAGTCCTTTGCTGAAAATATCGCTGAGGTTCCAAATTTTTCAATGTTAAAAAAAAGCTTAGAACTGGGATCAATTGCAAAAGAAATTGAAGGCGAAGAAATGGTTACCATATTTGCGATGACTAATAATGGTTATGAAAAATTACAAGGAGTAAAAGATTCTATTTTTGATATTACAGTTGCAGCTAATAGAGTTGCAATTATAAAGTACCACGTTATACCTGGACGAGTTGATAGTCATTCAATTAAAAAGGCAGTTCAACGTAAAGGAGGAGTTGCTTATTTTTCTACCTTACAGGGTGATACGTTAGGTGTAAAAGAAGAAAACGGTCAATTGTATTTAGTAGACTCACTTGGAAATACCTCTATGATTTCAGCTACAGATTTTTACCATAAAAATGGATTTTTCCACATTGTAGAAGGATATGTGCTTCCACCTTTGGAATAATAAAATCGATATAAATTAATAATTTCTATTAAAAGAATTATCGTAAGCTAGCGCCAAATTCACTTTCGAAATTTTGCTGTAGCTTTTTCATAATCTTGTCAATTTGTTTATCTGTAAGCGTTTTTTTCTCATCTTGTAATGTAAAACTTAATGCATACGATTTTTTACCTTCTGGCAATTTACTTCCTGTATAGACATCAAATAAAGTAATGTTTTTAAGTAATTGCTTTTCTGTTTTTTGAGCAGTTTCTTTTAAAGAATTAAATGTTACGCTTTCATCAATTAACAAAGCAAGATCACGTTTTACTTTCGGAAATTTCGGAATTGCTTTTAGTTTAAAGTTATCAGTAGCTATTTCTTCTAATACTTCATCCCATTTAAAATCGGCATAAAAAGTTTCTGCATCAATCCCAAAAGCAGTGGTGATGCTTTTATTAATGATGCCAAAGTCTACCAATAATTTACCGTTTTTTGAAAACGATAAACCTTCAGAGAAATTTTCTTCCTTTGTTCCGTCTTCTGAATAATTTGTAACCCCTAATCTATCTAATACAGTCGTAACAAATCCTTTAAAATAAAAGAAGGTGCTTTTTGAAGAAGCCAATGCCCAATTTTCATCATTTTTTAAGCCCGAAACTAATAATGATAAATGTTTTGGTTCTTGACGACCAGACTCATATTGATGGTATGTTTTTCCGAATTCAAATAATTTAAGATCACTTATTTTTCGGTTGGAATTAAAGGAAAGTGCTTCTAAAGCATTAAACAACATTGATTGTCGCATTACCGATAAATCGTTGCTTAATGGATTTAGCATTTCTACATTATGTTCCTGTTTTAATGCTTTACTTAAATCAATGTATTTTGGAGATGTAAGAGAGTTGCCCATCATCTCATGAAAACCTAAAGCAGTAAGTTGGTTTCCAATTTTATTCTGAATTTGATAATCTTCAGTTAATTCATTTGCAGAAATAGAAGCGTTTAATTTTTCAGTAAATTTAATATTGTTATAACCATATACTCTTAAGATTTCTTCAATAACATCAGCTTCACGAGTTACATCGTTTCGGTATGCAGGAATGGTCATTCCTATTCCAGCTTCTGTAACGTTATGAATTTTTATATCTAAAGAAGTTAAAATCTCTTTTATGATCTCTTTTGGAATTTCTTCTCCAATAAGACTGGTAGCATTATCAAAATTTAGAAAAACTTGATGGTCTTCAATTTTTTTAGGATAAATATCCACCACATCACTTGTAATCTCACCTCCAGCGAATTCTTTTATAAGCAATGCTGCGCGCATTAGCGCATATTTTGTTATGTTAGGGTCAATACCTCTTTCAAAACGAAAAGAAGCATCTGTATTTAAAGCGTGACGCTTTGCTGTTTTACGAATGCTAATAGGATTAAAATAAGCGCTTTCTAAAAATATATTTTCAGTACTTTCTGTAACTCCACTATTCATTCCTCCAAAAACACCCGCTATACACATTGGTTTTTTTGCATCACAAATCATTAAATCATCTTCGTGAAGTTCTCTTTCAACTCCATCTAATGTGACAAATTTTGTACCCTTTGCAACGGTTTTAACTATTATTTTATCACCCGTAATTTTACCACTATCAAAAGCATGTAAAGGCTGTCCTAATTCGTGTAAAACGTAATTTGTAGCATCAACAATATTATTTATGGGAGATAATCCAATGGCTTTTAATCTATTTTGAATCCATTGTGGAGATTCTTTAACTTTAATACCACTTATAGTAACTCCACAATATCTTGGAGCTAAAGAGTTATCTTCAACCTGAACATCAATTTTATGAGTTCTATTTTCAACACTAAAACTACTGTTTGAAGGGGTTATTAATTCTAATAAAACTTCATTCCTTAATAAACCAGCTTTTAAATCTCGTGCAACACCCCAATGACTCATAGCGTCTGCTCTATTAGGTGTTAAACCTATTTCGAAAACTTGATCGTTTTCAATTTCAAAAATATCCGAACCAAGAGTTCCTGGAACCACATCTTTATCAAGAACCATGATACCATCATGACTTTTCCCTAGGCCTAACTCATCTTCAGCACAAATCATCCCGTGACTTTCTTCTCCACGAATTTTACCTTTTTTAATTTTAAAAGGATTTCCGTCATCATCGTATAGTGTTGTTCCTATAGTAGCTACCGGTACTTTTTGTCCTTTAGCTACATTTGGAGCGCCACAAACAATTTGTACAACTTCGCCATTTCCTAGATCTACTTTTGTAATTTTTAAGCGATCGGCATTTGGATGTTGGTCACATTGTAAAACGTGCCCAACAACAATTCCTTTTAATCCTCCTGTTACCGATTCGAAAGCTTCAATGCCTTCAATTTCTAGTCCTAAGTCGGTTAATAAATTACCTGTTTTTTCGGCATCCCAATCAACATTAATAAATTGTTTTAACCAGTTATATGAAATTTTCATCCTTAAATTTTGTTACAATCTGCAAATATAATACTTCACACCTTTATATGAAGGATTTTTACATTTAAGAAATAATGTTTTATGAATAAAATTTATTCTGAATTTTAAAGCCTTAATGTCTGTAACGGAAAGCTTTACAGCTGTTGTTGAAGTTTAGGTGTTTTTAATTTATTAGAATTAAAATAACAGTGACTGTATTTTGTAATGAAAATTCTTACTTTCGGACTAAAGAGTTCATAAATAAAAAATTAATGATGCATAAAACCACCCGAATACTTTTCTATTTATTTTTAGGGACTCTATTCTTTAATTCATGTAAAAACGAAAAATCTACAGCTACTAAAGAGACTAGTTTTTATTTAGAAACAGGTACTTGGAGAACGGTATTAACGGTGCAAGATGAAAAAGAACTTCCTTTTATTTTGGAGGTAAAAAACGATTCTACATTTATTGTTAAAAATGCAGAAGAACGTATTTTCGTTGATGAAGTAATTATTGAAGGAGACTCTATCATTATTAAAATGCCAGTATTTGAAGGTGTTTTTAAAGGAAAAATTAATTCTTCAAAAAATATAACAGGTAATTTTATAAAAGCTAGTTTAGATCGTGTGGTACCTTTTAAAATGATTTATAATGAGCTAAATAGGTTTGAAGTTACCAATGATTCACCTATCATAATAAGTGAAAATTGGGAAACGGTTTTTAGTCCAGATACTAAAGAGGACAAGTACATAGCCAAAGGAATATTTAAACAAGAAGGAAATATAATAACAGGTACTTTTAGAACCACCACAGGCGATTATCGTTATCTGGAAGGGGTTGTCGATGGTAACCAATTAAAGCTTTCCACTTTTGATGGAGCACATGCTTTTCTGTTTGAAGCCACTGTAACCGATAGTACTATGGTTGGTAGTTTTTACAGCGGAAATCATTGGAAAGAACCTTTTATTGCAAAAAGAAATGACACATATGAATTGCCTTCAGCTTCTTCTTTGACTTATTTAAAGGAAGGTTATGAATCTATTGAGTTTTCATTTCCGAATACAAAAGGAAAAATGGTTTCTTTAGAAGATGATGTTTATAAAAATAAAGTAGTTATTGTTCAAGTAATGGGAACTTGGTGTCCTAATTGTTTAGATGAAACCAAATATTATGCTCAATTTTATAAAGAACATCAAAATGAAGATGTGGAATTTATAGCTTTGGCTTTTGAATATAAAAGAACGGAAGAAAAAGCTTTTAATGCAATTACTCGCCTAAAAGAAAAAGTAGGAGTGACTTACCCAATTTTATTAGCTCAATATGGAACTAGTAATAAAAAGAAAGCAAATGAAAAGCTCCCTATGTTAAACCATGTGTTGTCTTACCCAACTACTATCTTTATTGACAAAAAAGGAAAGGTGCGTAAAATACATACCGGATTTAATGGTCCAGCAACTGGTGAAAAATATATAGCTTTTAAAAAAGAATTTGAATTGTTTGTAAATGAATTGCTAGGAGAATAAACATTTTATTGATTCTATTTTTTATCATATAATTTTATTGTATTTTTTTATTGTGAGATCGTCTTTTTTATTCCGATTTATGCACTTCCAATTCTATTTCTATCATAAATTCTGGAATTGCTAGTTCTTTAACTCCAAGCCAAGAACCAGTTGGGAATTGTTTTGTGTAAACCGAATTTCGGAAACCCGCATTTTCGAGAAATAATGGCATATTGGTAGTGAAAATATTTTCCACAATTACATCATCAAATGTGCAACCGTAATGCTTTAATATTTTATCTAAATCTGCATAACAATTTTTCATTTGTTGTCCTAAATCACCTATTGCTGTTGGATTTCCTTCGTTATCCATGCTTACAGCTCCAGAGATTTTAATATCGTTTCCAATTTTTACTGCATGAGAATATCCATACGCTTTTTCAACTTCTGGACGGAGTAAAAAATATTCAGGTTTTTCGATTTCAACAATAACTTCTTTTTTAATAATTTTTTCATTTTGTTGGCAACTTTGAAATGAAAAAATTAACAAGAAAAGGATCGTAATTAGGGATAATTGATCGGTGTAGTTTTTTAAGTATTTCATTTTTTTTATTTAAAGTTCATAATAGGGTGAAATATTAATAAAGAATATTATCCAGGGTTTGCTCTAGCCTTTTTTCCATCATTGAAAAATTGCGGTCCGAAAAGAAAATTTCATTCATTTCGCTTTTAAATACACTAAGTTCCTTTGCGCTATAAATTTGTTGTTGAATGTTTTTATCAATTTTCTTGAATCTTTTGTTTTCAGAATCACTTCGGAAGATCTCCTCCATTTTTTCAAATGTTTCGGTATCTACTTTAGCTTTTATCATATCCATTTCCTTCTTGGTCGCGTCGTTGTCAGCATTGGCGCACATCAATAATATGTACACGTGTAATTCGGTCTTCGTCCAGTCTTTTGCTTTTGTTGTCATTTTATGAGTTATTAAAAAGGTTAATTATATTTAAAAAATAAATTATAATATCAATAAAGGCTGTATAACAACCATTGTCAGATATCTTTTTTTAATATAGTCCTAACAACTTATTTTATAAATCTTAGGGGGATTTTAGCAACTATAGTTTTCAAATAATAAAAATAACTTAGTGTAAGGATACGGTCAACCACATTTTAATGTGGTATTTTCATGTAAATATCAGATTTTTATATGAATTAATTGAAAAGTTTACTTATAATTTATTATTCGCATTTGGAGCTCAGTTTAACGCTGATAATGGAGAATAGTACCCTGCTTTTGTTGGACTAATTATGTTGACTGTTTCCTTTTTTTTCAAAAAAATGAAAAAGAGTTAATAGTGGAATGTTTTAACTAAGAAATGTAATTCCATATGTTTTTATACTTAGTTAATTGAATATAAGTGCTTTTTACGGGAAGATTTTCGGCTAATGATAGGGAAGGGTCATTTTTTAAAGTTTCAAAGGCATAACTTCTTGCTATTTTTAATATTTCATGGTCTTTTATAATATCTGCTATCCTTAAATTTAAAACGCCACTTTGCTGCGTACCCATGATATCTCCGGGGCCTCTAAGTTTTAAATCTACTTCTGCAATTTCAAAGCCGTCACTGGTTTTAACCATTGTTTCTAGTCGTGTTCTAGCGTTTTCAGAAAGTTTGTGACTGGTCATTAGAATACAGTAACTTTGGTCGGCACCTCTACCTACACGACCTCGGAGTTGATGTAGCTGAGATAAACCAAAGCGTTCGGCGCTTTCTATAATCATCACGCTGGCATTAGGGACATTTACACCAACCTCAATAACAGTGGTGGCGACCATAATTTGAGTTTCACCCTTGATAAAGCGATTCATTTCAAATTCTTTGTCTTGCGATTTCATTTTTCCATGAACTATGGATATTTGGTAATCGGGTTTTTGAAATTCTCTAGAAATACTTTCGTAGCCATCCATCAAATCTTTATAATCTAAAACTTCACTTTCTTGTATTAAAGGATACACAATATACACCTGTCCGCCTTTCGAAATTTCATCCTTTATAAACTTAAAAACACGGAGTCTATTTGAGTCAAAACGATGTACTGTTTTAATGGTTTTTCTACCTGGTGGAAGTTCGTCAATTATCGAAATATCTAGGTCTCCATAAACGCTCATTGCAAGGGTTCTTGGAATGGGTGTTGCAGTCATTACCAAGACGTGAGGAGGGAGGGTGTTTTTATGCCAAAGTTTACTTCTTTGGGCAACTCCAAACCGGTGTTGTTCGTCAATGATTGCAAGGCCTAAATTTTTAAATTTCACCTTATCTTCGAGCAATGCATGAGTGCCAATTAAGATATCAATTTCTCCATTTTCTAGCTTTTCGTGTATAATTCTTCTACTTGAAGTTTTAGTTGAGCCAGTTAAAAGGTAAATACTGAGATTCAAATCTTTACATAATTCAAGTAAACCATTATGGTGCTGGACTGACAAAATTTCAGTAGGGGCCATTAAGCAAGCTTGAAAACCATTGTCAAGTGCTATTAATATTGACATTAACGCTACAATTGTTTTGCCAGAACCTACGTCTCCTTGTAACAACCGATTCATTTGAGCGTTGCTCCCTAAATCGGTTCTAATTTCTTTGATAACTCGCTTTTGTGCTTGCGTTAATTCGAAGGGTAAATGGTCTTTGAAAAAGGTATTAAAATGATCCCCAATTTTAGTAAAAGGATAGCCTTTTATTTTAGCTTTATGAAGTAAATTTTTACGAATTAATTGCAATTGAATATAAAATAATTCTTCAAATTTCAATCGGTATTGTGCCCTTGAAAGTAGGTGTTGATTTTGCGGAAAATGAACGTTTAAAAGAGCCTCGTTTTTGGGTAGTAATTTTAAAGATTCTAGGATGTTATTTGGTAACGTTTCAACGATACTATTTTTGGTTTCTAAAAACAAATTTTGCATCATCGAATTGACAACTCTATTTGATATTCCTCTAGCTACTAATTTTTCCGTAGAAGGATAAACGGGTTGCATAACGGGACGTAAACTTTTTTCATATTCCGTTAATAACTCCATTTCTGGATGTGGCATCGAAAAAACGCCATTGAACCAGTTGGTTTTTCCAAAAACAACATAAGAGACATTTAATTTTAGATTTTCTCTAATCCACTTATGTCCTTTAAACCATACTAATTCCATTTTTCCAGAATCATCCTGAAAGTTTGCAACTAAACGTTTTCCTCGTTTTTGTTCTACCGTTTTAATATGCGTTATTTTCCCGATAATCTGTACGTCGGCACTGGTACGTTGGAGTTGATCGATCTTGTAAAACTGAGTTCGGTCTAAATATCTATTAGGAAACAGATTTGCTAAATCTTGAAAAGTATATATTCCTAACTCCTTTTTAAGTAAATCGGCCCTATTTGGACCAACTCCTTTTAAATAATCTATTGGTGTTTGAAATAAATTGCTGCTCATTTTGATATCTACTTAATGTTTTACATTATTATAAAATAATAAGCTACTAAATTATATATTTGTATGGAAACTTTAACTATTTAATAATAAACTGATGAAAAAAAATTACAACTTACTAGTTTTAATCATTGCTATCTGTGTTAATTCCGCTTTTGGTTTTGATGCTTCGGTGCCCGTATTAACTACTCGACTAACGGAAGATTATCCTTTGGAAATGCCTGAATTAAAGGAGTATCCAATTTATATCAATGCTTCAGTTGAAGATCCAGACACCATGGATTTGGTAACTATAACGATTGATGGAGATACTTTTAATGCGATTGAAAAAAATGGATTTTATTTTTATTCTTGGACTCCTTCCTCTTATGGTACTCATGAAATTGTTATAACAGCAAAGGCTACAAGTGGTGATGAAATTTTTATAACTAAAAATATTGAGGTGATTGATAATGCGTCTTCTCAGGTTATTGAAACATTAAAAGATGTTGTTATTGAATTTGGAGGAGAGAATAGTAGATGGTATTACGGAAATTATACAATGCCTCAGTCAATTGGTGCGTATGATTCTATTAATGCCCTGTTTGCTGTTGAGTGTCCAAATATAGACGGTGGTTGTGATGATTGGGATAGATGGGCTTTTATAGACATAAAAGGGCCTGATGGAAATTGGATTCAGATCATTAGATATATTACACCTTATGGTGTTGCTTGTAATCATGAAATAGATTTAACCGATTATATTTCTTTATTACAAGGAGAGGTTGAGTTTAGAGTGTTTATTGACACTTGGGGAACAGGTGGATGGCAATTATCATTAAACTTAGATTATCATCAAGGAACTCCCGAATATGATTATTCAGGAGTTGTAGAAGCTTGGGATGCAACTTATAATTTTGGAGATCCAGCCGACTTGCAACCAGTTGAGACCTATACTGCAGAAATACTGAGTACAGTAGATGAATCCTATTTAAGATTATCAAATACTGGTCATGGTTGGGGTGAAAATAATACAGGTAATGCGGCAGAATTTTTTAATGCTTTTCATTACATAGATATAAATACAGAAGAAGTTTATACACAACACCTGTTTACATCTTGTACTCCAAATCCAGATAATTGTACAGATCAACAAGGAACTTGGTATTACAATAGAGCAGGTTGGTGTCCTGGGTCAATTTCTCCTCCAGATATCTTTGATTTGTCTTCTTATATAGGATCAAGTATTGATTTAGATTATCGTTTTCATCCAACATATGTAGATAATTGTCACCCTAATAACGCAGATTGTGTGTCGGGGACCACTTGTCCTGATTGTAATGATGGTTATAATCCTCATTATAATGTAGATGGGCATGTTATTAGTAAAAGTCATACACCTTTGTATTATGATAATACCTTAGGGGTAAATACTCTTAATAATGAAGAAATTTACGACATATCAGTGTATCCAAATCCTTCAAATGGATTATTCTCATTGTACACAAATCATCTTGATGGAAGAACAAGAGTTAGTCTGTATACCATAGAAGGTAAGCAGGTTAAAGTGTATTACTTTGATACAAATGAAGAATTATTAAATCATAAATTCGATCTTAGTAAATTACCAAGTGGAATGTATTTTATAAATTTAGAAAATAAAAAAGGTACTGGAGCTAAAAAAATTATTTTAGAATAAACAAAGTGCTTAATACTTATTAAAAAGGTTATTTTTGAGAAACAGAAATAACCTTTTTTTATTTATGAATCTTTTTTCCATTCTGCGAAGGATAAAAATATCAATGGTTATGCCTTGTTCTTTTTGGTTGCTATTAGTGCTTTTTTTTAGCACTTTTGTTTATGGTCAGCAAACCGAAATAGTCGATTTTATTAGGGTTAAAGCAATTGTAAAGCCATTATTAAAAGAAAAAAAGGTTGTAGCAAATACATCTTATACATTTAAAATATTAAAGAAATGTGATTCGGTTTATTTAGATGCCCAAGGTATTTTTTTATTAAAAAATATTACAAATAACAAAATAGATGTTATTTCAAAAAATAAGAAAATCTGGTTAGTTTCTAATTTTAAACCAAATCACACTTATACTGTTTCATTCCGATATGAAGCGAGTCCCAAAAAAGCACTGTATTTTTTAGATAATCAAATCTGGACACAAGGACAAGGTAAATACACCTCTAATTGGCTGCCTAGTATTGATGATATGAACGATAAAATAGAATTTGATATTAGTTATATTATTCCTTCTAACAAAACAATTGTTGCAAATGGTAAATTAATTTCAGTTTCTGATGTTGGCGAATTCAAAAAATGGGATTTTGATATGAATCATCCAATGTCTAGTTACTTGGTTGCATTTGCAGTAGGAGATTTTTCCAAGAAAACGATATTTTCTTCAAGTAATGTTCCTATTTATTTATATTATCCAACAAACGATTCATTACAAATAGAAACTACGTATCGATATTCTAAAAGAATTTTTGATTTTATCGAACATGAAATTGGAGTTGACTATCCTTGGCAAAATTATAAGCAAGTACCTTTAAAGGACTTTATGTATGCAGGTATGGAAAATACATCCGCTACTTTTTTTTCAGATGCATTTATAGTCGATTCTATAGGGTTTGTAGATCGAAATTATGTAAATGTTAATGCTCATGAATTGGCGCATCAATGGTTTGGTAATTTAGTTACTGAAACTTCTGGAGCCAACCATTGGTTGCATGAAGGTTTTGCTAGTTATTATGCGTTATTAGCTGAAAAAGAAATTTTTGGTGAAGATTATTATTATTGGAAATTATTTCAATCTGCAGAACAAATAAAGTCGTTAAGTGAAGAAGGAAAAGGTGAGGCATTAAACAATCCCAAAGCTAGTTCTTTAACTTTTTATGAGAAAGGGGCGTGGGCATTGCATATTTTAAGAGAGACCGTAGGAGATTCTGTTTTTAAAAATGGTATTAAAAACTACATTAAAAAATATCAATATAAAAATGTTACCATTAATGATTTTATAACCGAAGTGGAACTTGTTTATGGTAATGAGCTTAACGAATTTAAAAAAGATTGGATATTTCAAAGCGCATTTAAAGCTGAACAAGCCTATCAATCATTAATAAAATCAAATTTCATCAATAATTATTTAAAAATTTCAGCTTTGCGAGATACCCCAATATCGCTAAAGTTAACAGAACTTGAAAATGCATTAAATTTTCCTGATGATTTTATTGGTCAAGAAATTATTTATCAATTAGAAGGCGAACCATTAACTTTTACACTTCCATTGTATAAAAAGGCTTTTAATAGCAAAAACCTCTTTGTTAGACAAGCTATGGCCTCGTCTATGTCTAAAATACCAAAAGAATTGAAAGTGGAATATGAAAGTCTTTTAAATGACAATTCCTATTTAACCCAAGAAACTGCAATGGGTAATTTATGGGTTAATTTTCCAGAGGATAAATCGAAGTATTTAGATAAAATGAACGGAATTAATGGATTTCGTGATAAAAACATAAGACAGTTTTGGTTGTTTATTGCGCTTATTACTGAAGAATATGAAACCGATAAAAAGGAGTTGTTTTTAGAAGAATTAAAAAATTATACTTCTTCTGTATATGGATATAATATTCGTGAAATAGCATTGGAGTATATTGGTTATTTAAATTTATGGGATCGTGATTCTCTTTTAAATTTAATTAATGCAAGTCAGCATCATTATTGGCGTTTTAGAGATTTTTCAAGAAAAAAACTAAAAGGATTATTAGAAGATGAAGATTATCGCGAGCAAATTATTTTATTAAGTCATGAGCTGGACAGCACCTCATTAAAGTTTTTAAATAGGATGGTAAATGAAAAATAATTTAAAAAGCTAAAATTATGAGAGCTCTAGTGATTTCAGGAGGAGGGAGTAAAGGTGCATTTGCAGGAGGTGTTTCTCAATATTTAATTGAAGAGCTACAACACAAGTACGATCTTTATTTAGGAACCTCGACGGGTAGTTTATTGATTAGCCATTTGGCATTAAATAAAACCCAAAAAATAAAAGACATCTACACTTCTGTAAATCAGAAAAGTATATTTAACAACTGTCCGTTTATTATTAAGGAATTAAAACATGGGCAAATGGAAATCGCGATCAACCACTTTAATGTTTTAAAGAACTTAATACGTGGTAGAAAAACTTTTGGAGAAAGCAAAAACTTGCGAAAACTAATTTCAAATGCTTTAAGCATTGAAGAGTTTGAAGAATTACAAAAGAGTTCGAAAGAGATTATTGTTACGGTCTCTAATTTTTCCTTAAATCAAATCGAGTATAAATCGATTAATGATTTTAATTACGATGATTTTTGTGACTGGATTTGGATTTCATGTAATTATACTCCGTTTATGAGTTTAGTAAATAAGGAGGGCTGCGAATATGCTGATGGAGGATTTGGCAGTATGGTTCCTATAGAAGAGGCCATAAAAAGAGGAGCTAAAGTCGTTGATGTTATTGTTTTAGAAACAGAAGTCACACACTTAAATAGAATGCCTTCAAAAAATGCTTTTTCGTTAATTACTACGATGCATTCTTTTATGGCAGATAGAATTGAAAAACAAAATATACGTATTGGAAAATTTGTAGCTTCCAATAGTGATGTAATTATTAATTTTTATTTTACTCCCACGGTATTAACGACCAATTCATTGATTTTTAACGAAGATAAAATGAAACAGTGGTGGGAAATAGGATTTGAATATGCTAAAAGAAAAAATATTGATTTAAACGCGTTAATAGATTAAAACATCTCACCAACTTCTTTCTTAACATACATTAAGGCTTTATGAGAAGGAGTTACTTCATCCATGAAGTGATTTAATATATAGGCTCTTAATTTATCTGAATCATCTACTTTCTCATTCATACTAGCTTGTCTAATTACTTGTATCGTTGCATTTTTTGCAGCTGTTACTAGATTCCAACATTCTGGACTTACATATATTTGTTGAGATAGATTATGCTCGTATTCATTATCGATATTCTGAATAAGTAATGTTTCATACTTCTGTAAATCATCAGAATATGGTTTAACTCTAATCAAAATTTTATTTGGGTCGATGCGTTCTAAAAGAAGTGTTAATCGTTCATAAGCTTGTAATCGAACAGGCAATAAACTTTTTTGAGCATCTTTTTGTATTAAATAACGTCTTCTTCCTTCTTCATTGGAAGTATGTCCTTTGAAAAAGAAATAAGCAACCAAGCCAACTACAATGGCAGGTAATAAGTATGCAAAATAACTAATGACTAAAGTAACGTCTTCCATAAAATAAAGTTTAAATGCAAACTTACTATGTTTTAAAATAGTGAACAAAATAATTTCACTTCATTGAATGAAATCAACCTTTTATTTAATAAACCTCATCATAGAATAAAAGACGTACTGATTTAATGAAAATTTCTTTTATTTTTAAAGTATTAACTATTAAGATATTTATTATGAAACCAAAATTACTTTTATTATTACTATTATTTACCACTTTTTTGAATGCTCAAACTTTTCAAAATAACATAGAAGTGGCAAATAAAAATTATCATGATCTCAACATTTCCGAACCTCTTTTAGATGGAACCCAAGATTATATGATTGCCGGAAACTTATTTGACAATACAACGAATAAGATAGCATTAAAAAGAGTAAACCAAAACGGAAATGTAGTTTGGAATAAGGAATATGATTCAGCTTCCTTCCCTAATTCTAGAGTTTTTGACATTCATAACAACATAGATCTTACCTTTATGACAGGTTCTGTGGATGATGGAGTTAATGGACTTAAAGTTTTTGTAGCAAGAATAGATGCGCAAACAGGAAGTGTTTTAGACATTAATTATTATGATATTCTTAGTTCTTCTCTTCAATCTGTAGGGTATCATATAACGTTTACAAATAGCGATGCCGATGGAGATACTGTTCCGGACCCAGGTTTTTTAATAGCAGGTACTTTTGGCTCTTGTTCTCCATTAATTACTAATACAACAGGTTGTCCATTAAAGGAAGGATTTGTGATGAGGATAGATATGGCATTAAATGAAATTTGGACTATCGAAGTAGAAACTCTTATATCTAGTAATCCTATAGATTACGATTTTGTAAATCATATTACTGAAACTAGTGATGGTTTTTTTATAACAGGTAGTGCTACAGGGCAAAATCCAGCTAATAATAATTGGCAACAAATTGTATTAGCTCATAAAATTGATTTTCAAGGAGTGCAACAATGGGATAATAGTTATTTGTTTGGAAATGCTAATGACGTTAGTGTTGATGCTTACTACGATGTTAATTCTAACAATATATTTATGTTGGCAAATTATTCGAATTTACACCAATTTGGGGTCACTGTTTTCGATAATAGTAGTGGAGTAATCTCAGCTGGGCAATCATGGTATGTTACTAACAATGATTTAAATCATTATGGATTTTCGCTCATAGAATCCTTGGCAGATCCAGATAATTTGATAATTACGGGTTATGATAGAGAAGAGACTTGGTCTAATGGTTCAAATTCTTTTACAGGAAAAACCAATGTTTTTGTTTATGAATTTGTTAAAGCTACTGGAGCAGAAGTAACTAGAAATTATCAATATTTAGTGGTTAATGATGAAATTGTTACAGATCCTTATAATTTTTGGAATTCGCAAATGCCACTCATTTATTATCCAGATATTAGTTTTAGCTATGTAGACAATACAGGTGTAGATTTACATTATTTTCATATAGGTTATAAAAATGAAGATCCTTCTTTAGCTGTTACAGACTCAAACATATTTAAAACTCCAACCGATAAGATTAACAATTGTGATAATTTGGAGATTAACTTTATTGTTAACACACCAATATCCATACAAAGTAATTTTAATGTAAGTTCTGGTGGTGGATTAACAGTCTCTAAAGTTAACTTTACAATGGCTGATAATAATATTGGCTTTGTAGTGACAGATTGTGTGCCTGTTTTAGCAGTTAATGATGAGCCTTTAGATAACGGTGTTATTTACCCAAATCCTGTTTCAGAAACACTTTATTTTAATATAAGTAATGTAGCGTCTATTAAAATATATGACTCGTTAGGAAGGGTTGTTAAACAAAGCGCAATGATAAATAATAATTTAATAAATGTTGAAAACCTAACTAATGGAATTTACTTTATTGAAATTAATACCAATGCTAACCAAATCCAAATTTTTAAATTTTTAAAGAATTAAACTTTTTAAATAAATAAAGTTTATATTTTTAAATAAAATTTTGAACAACTTTAAACTCCATATCCGACTTATTTTTATAATGATATGGAGTTTTTCATTTTCTCAAGAGTACATTAATTACACAAATAAAGACGGATTGCTCAGTAACTATGTCTATAAAATGACACAAGATCACGATGGCTTTATTTGGTTTATTACCGTAAAAGGAATTAGTAAGTTTGATGGAGATTCGTTTAAGAACTTTACCGTTAATGAAGGATTAGTAACCAATGACGTATGGGATATAAGAATAACAGAAGATAATAAAGTTTGGTATTTTTCAAAAAGTGATGCAATTGGATATATTGAAAACGACAGAGTCTACAACTTCTCGAAAAAGAATAAAAAAGAAATTTACCCTTTTAACATCTATAAATCTCGTAATAAAATAAGTATTCAGGAAGACGGATATAATTTAATTTTAAAAGATAGTTTTTGGATAAAAAACACACAACCTATTAATCAAGTTCACTTATTAAACCAAGATAAGTACATTAAAAGATTAAATGTATTTGAATATAAAGTTTATAATAAAAATAACGAAGAACTACTAACTATAAATAACAGTCCCCATTTGTTACAGAGAATGTATCAGTTAAATGATTCAATCTTCCTTATTAAAAGCGATTATTTTTACAAATTAATAAATTTAAATACCCTAGAAGTAAAGCATGTTGAGTATTCAAAGACAAAGCAAATTAATGGAAAACTTAAAACTTCAAGACAACATACAATAAATAATCAAATTCAAATATCTGGTGATGATCACCTAATATGCCTCGATAATGATTTAAATTGGGAAGAGCATTATAACATACCAAAACAACTTAACTCGCACTTTAGCTTTAAGGATAAAGATGATTTTATTTGGGTTGCAACAAGAGAAAATGGGGTATTTAAATTACCCAAAAACTATGGATCCATATTAGTTCTTTTTTCAGGAAAAGAAATTTTAAAAATTAAAGAAATTGATGGTATTTTATATGTTTCAGTTAAAAACGACGGAGTTTATACACTTAAAAATAATGAAGCTGAACTTTTCTTTAAAGAAAAAGAATATCTACACGACATAAATAAAATTGGCGATAGTATATTTTTTGTATATGATGACTTTATAAAACTTAGCTCAAAAGGTTTGAAAAGAATATCAGAACCGGATGAATTTGGTTTTGAAAAAAGTTTTATTAAATATCATGGAGATTTTTTTTCTTATGGATATATGAGAACATTAAGTCATAAAAAAGACTTATCGTTAGAAACTATTAGTATTGAGTATACCGGTTTATTTACAAATAACGACACCCTGTTTTCATTCAACCAAAAACAACTTCTCTATTTTCATGAAAAAACTAAAAAATTTATTAATTATCCACAAAAATTAAATAAACGCCAAACAACTTTTGATACAAAAGAAAATATAACATTTATTGGTACAGAAGGAAATGGTGTATATAAGTTTGAAAACGGTAAGTTATCTAAATTAATAACAGAGGATAATAGTATCATTGATCAAATATTTATTGAAAACTCAAACTCCCTTTGGGTTATAAGCGAAGGATTGCTAAATCATTATGTAAAAAACAAGGATCGTTTTATAATAGATAAGTATGATCAAATAAATGGTTTGTCAACTAATAAAATAACCAGTGTTTTTGTAAAAAAAAGCAATTTGTATATTGGTTTTAAAAATGGATTAAGTATCGTGAAAATCGAAGACTTAAAAGAGCAAATATCTTTTTCTGCTTATGTTAAGGTGGTGAAATTAAATGATAGTATTCTAGAGTTTAATAAAATTAACATACCTTATAAAAGCACCAATACACTAACCATAAATTTTGGTGCAGTTAATTTTTCAAATCGGAAAAATTTAAAATATCAATACCAATTACTTCCTCAGCAAGAAAAATGGATTACTACAAGTTCCGGTGAAGTAAATTTATTTAATTTATTACCAAATAATTACAATCTCAATTTAAAAGTAATTAATAATAAAGATGAAAAAATAATTCAAATACCAATAAAAATAATCCCAAAATGGTGGCAAAAGTTTTATTTTAAAGTAATTACAAGCTTAGTATTTGTTTTATTACTCTCCTATATTATTTATCGAATTAATAGAAAAAAGCAACATAAAAAAAACAAAATTTTAATTCAAGAAAAGCAAATAGCACAAATTCAATTAAAAGCCTTGCGTTCACAAATGAACCCACATTTTGTATTTAATTCCCTTGCTGCCATTCAATATTATATTGGTAATAATGATTTTGAAACTTCTGAAATTTATTTGGTTAAGTTTTCAAAATTGATTCGGAAGTTTTTCGAGCTTTCAAAAGAAAAAGAAATAACTATTGAGGAAGAAATAAATTTATTAGAAAATTACCTAGAAATTGAAAAACTTCGATTTAAAGACCGGTTAACCTATAAATTTATAGTTGATGAAAATTTGAATATCAAAAAAGTTAAGATTCCAACGATGATATTGCAACCTATTGTAGAAAATGCAGTGAATCACGGAATTTTTAATAAATTAGAAAATGGAACCATTTCTATCAATTTTCATACAATAGCAGAAAATGAAATTAAAATTGAAATTATTGATGATGGAGTTGGTTTTATAAACACAAAAAAGAAGAAGAAAGAAAATTTAAAATCTTCAAATGTTTTAAACAATAGGTTATACTTTTTAAATCAATCTGGTCGATGGAACATCATCTATTCAACTAGGGAAGCATTTTTAGATAAAAAAGATAAAGGCAATGTTTCAACTTTCAATATAAAAAGAATAAAATGAAAACTATAAAAGCCATATTAATAGATGACGAATTTTCTGCTTTAAAAGTATTGCAAAAAAAGATAGAAAAACTTTTTCCTGAAATTGAATTAATGGGTACCTTTCAAGTTCCCGAGAAAGCTATTGAAGCTATTAATAAAGAGCAGCCAGATGTTTTATTCTTAGATATTGAAATGCCTAGAATGAACGGATTTGAGCTACTAGCCACTTTAAAAAACATTACGTTTCAAATCATTTTTGTAACTGCATATAATCAATATGCATTAAATGCTTTGAAGCAGTCTGCAATTGATTATGTATTAAAACCAATAGATACGGATGACTTAAAAATAGCTGTGAATAAAACTATTTCAATAATTAATGAGAAAAGGCAGAGTTCGGCAAACACAAAGCTTGTTGCGCTTCTTTCTGAAATTATCACCAAGAGTAATAAAATTATAATACCTACCACAAACGGAATGTCTTTTGTTCCTCAAAATGAAGTGTTACACATGGAAGGGTATGAGGGGTATACTAAGTTTCATTTAATTAATGATAAAGAAATGATAAGCTCCTATAATCTTGGGAAATTTGAAAAAGTTATAAATAAAACGTTCTTTAAATGTCATAAATCTCACATCATCAATTTAGAAAAAGTACGTAGTTTCGAAAATGAAGGCTATATCGTCTTAGAAAATAATTATAGAGTACCAATTTCTAAAGCTAACAAAAAAGCATTTTTAAGTTTGTTTAATAATAGTTAAGATAAAATAAAGTTAAACAAGCATTCTATTTTTTACTTATTGCTTACTAAGTCCTCCTCCTAAATAACTGCAATCTTTTAAACTTTGTACACCTGTAAATGGTACAGTTATTTTATTATACAAATAAGTTTTATCTAAACCTATAGCTAAATTGTGATCATCTACATTAATTTCGATGTCATCCATATTAAATTGACATGGATGTTCGTATCCAGCAGCATGAGTAATTTCAATAAATTCTTTTCTAAAAGTATTAAAATATTGAGCTAATCGCTCAGATTTTAAAGGAACATTGATACCGTTTTGTAACCATTTACTTTGTGTCGCAACACCACTAGGGCATTTATTGGTATGGCAAATCTGAGCTTGGATACAACCTATACTCATCATTGCTTCTCTTGCAACATTAATGCAGTCAGCGCCCATCGAAAATGCCATTACTGCTTTAGCTGGAAAACCTAATTTTCCGCTACCAACAAAAACAATTCTATCGGTAATCCCTTGTTCTTTAAACACTTTGTAAAGATCACTAAAACCATAAACCCAGGGCAATGAAACATGATCTACAAAACTTGGAGGAGCGGCACCGGTACCACCTTCTCCACCATCTACCGAAATAAAATCGGGTCCCTTATTGGTTTCCTTCATAATGCTAGCTACTTCCTTCCATTGTTCCAGTTTACCAATTGCAGCTTTTAGACCAACAGGTAATCCTGTTTGTTGTGCTACTTCTTCAATAAAATTCATCATTTCTGGAACATTAGAAAACACTTTATGATTAGGAGGAGAAAGTACATCAACACCCATTTCTACATTTCTAATCTCAGCTATTTCTTTCGTGATTTTAGCTCCAGGAAGTACACCTCCTTTACCTGGTTTTGCTCCTTGAGAAAGTTTTATTTCTATGGCTTTTACAAAAGGATTGTCATTTACTAATTTCACTAACATTTCCATAGAAAAATTACCATCCTTATCTCGAACACCAAAATAACCCGTTCCTATTTGAAAAACTACATCGCCTCCATTGCTATGATACGGGGAAAGACCTCCTTCACCAGTATTATGATAGGCTCCAGCTATTTTTGCTCCTTGATTAAGTGAATCAATTGCTCTTGCAGATAATGAGCCAAAACTCATTGCCGATATATTTATTACAGATGCTGGGCGAAAAGGTTTTTTTCTTTTATTATATAAGCCCATTACTTTAGCGCAAGGCAAAAATGTTTTATCAATTTTATTTGGATGATTTTCTTTTAACTGATAGGGCATCATTGCATTATTTATAAAAATATGTTGATGTGCATAAATATCTCTATCGGTTCCAAAACCTTCGTAATTATTTTCTTTTTTTGCTGATGCATAAATCCAACCTCGCTCAATTCTATTAAATGGAAGTTCTTCTCGATTATTTGCTACTAAGTATTGCCTTAACTCAGGTCCAACTTTTTCAAGTAGAAACCGAAAATGACCAATAATAGGGAAATTATGACTTACCGTATGATAAGGTTGTAAAATGTCTCTAATCGCAACTATAACAACTACAAAGAGTACCCAGCTCCACCATGGAAGAGAGGAAATGAGTTCAATAACTTGATTCATAAAGTTTTATTTTCAATTAATTAATAAGCTGAAAGAATAATTAGTTCGCGTTTAAATAATCTATAGTTAATTGACAAAATGCTTTGACACCTAGTAACATACTACTGTCATCAATCATAAAATCTGGAGTATGATGAGGAAAAGATTCTTTATTTCCAGGTGTCATTCCTCCTAAAAAGAAATAGAATCCAGGAACTACTTCTTGAAAATAAGAAAAATCTTCACCACCTGTAGTTGCTTTTACAAGTTTAACGTTTTCTTTACCAGCAGCAGCTTCTAAACTAGGGAGCATTTGTTGTGTTAACGCTAAATCATTAAAAGTTATAACCGTATTACTTTGCCATTCTATAGTTGCAGTACCTCCATAAGCGACTGCTATATCTCTAGCCATTTCATTCATACGTCTCATGATTTTTTTTCTCATATCTGTGTCAAGAGTACGTACCGTACCAATTAATTCTGCACTTTCCGGTATGATATTAAATCGAACGCCACTTGTAATTTTTCCAACAGTAATAACTGCTGCTTCATTTGTTAAGTCTGATTCACGACTTATAATACTTTGAAATCCATCAATTATTTTTGCAGAAATATAAATAGGATCTACGCCACCCCAAGGTCTTGATCCATGAGTTTGTTTTCCTTTAACATTTACTACAAAACGTTCTACTGCAGCCATAGTTCCTCCTGGTTTGTAGCTAATAGTTCCAACTGGTGAGCCTGAACCAATATGCAAACCAAAAATTGCATCAACATCAGGGTTTTTTAAAACTCCTTCTTTAATCATTAATGATGCTCCAGCCTCTTCCCCTGGTGGTGGTCCTTCTTCAGCAGGTTGAAAAATAAATTTTACGGTTCCATTAAGCAAATCTTTATGTTTTGAAAGTACTTCTGCAACTCCCATTAAAATAGAAATGTGAGTATCATGACCGCAAGCGTGCATGACACCGGTTTCTTGTCCTAAAAAGGTGGTAGTCACGTTACTTTTAAATGGTAAATCATTTCGTTCTGTTACTGGAAGTGCATCAATATCTGCTCTTAATGCTACTACTTTTCCTGGATGATCACCTTTTAAAATTCCAACGACTCCGGTGTGAGCTACGTTTTCGGTAACATCAAATCCTAAATTTTTTAAATGTTCTGCTATTTTTTACCCGTATTAAATTCTCTATTTGATAATTCTGGGTTTTCGTGAAAATAATGACGCCAGTCAATAACTTTTCCTTCAATACTATTAATGTCATTTAATAAGCTCTGATCTATTTGAGCAAATGTTGTGGCTGTACAAAATAATAATAAGAGTAGTTTTTGAAATTTCATATGGATGGTTTTTTTTAATTTAGCTAAAGATATTTAATTAAAAGGAATTTTTAAATGAATTCATAGAGTTAATTATTATACTCAAAGAAAATAACCGTTTAAACTATGGAGTTTTTTATAGAATGAATTGTTTGTAAAAAATATAAAAACCATAAAAATAATCTTTATATTTTCTTTAATTTCACATCGAATTTCTTCAGAAGATAACACCAAAAATAGTGCAAGAATATTTAAAACAACTTAATGAGGCTCAATTGGCTCCAGTTCTACAAAAGGACGGGGCAATGATAGTAATTGCAGGTGCTGGATCTGGTAAAACAAGGGTTTTAACATTCCGGATTGCCTATTTAATGTCGCAAGGTGTTGATGCATTTAATATTTTATCTTTAACTTTTACCAACAAAGCAGCACGAGAAATGAAAACTCGTATTTCTAGAATTGTGGGTAGTAGTGAAGCTAAAAATTTATGGATGGGAACCTTCCATAGTGTATTCGCTAAAATCCTTCGGTTTGAAGCAGATAAACTTGGCTATCCTACAAACTTTACTATTTACGACACACAAGACTCACAAAGTGTTATAAGAGCGGTTATTAAGGAAATGCATTTGGATAAAGATATTTACAAATACAAACAAGTATATTCTAGAATCTCCTCTTATAAAAACAGCTTAATAACGGTAAAAGCATATTTTAATAACCCAGATTTAATGGAAGCTGATGCCATGGCAAAAGTTCCAAGAATGGGAGAGATTTACAAATCGTATGTGGATAAATGCTTTAAAGCGGGAGCCATGGATTTTGATGATTTATTGCTGAAAACCAATGAGTTGTTAACTAGGTTTCCAGAAGTATTAGCAAAATATCAAAATCGATTTAGATATGTATTAGTAGATGAGTATCAAGATACCAATCATAGCCAATATTTAATTATAAAAGCATTAAGTGATCGATTTCAAAACATTTGTGTAGTAGGAGATGATGCTCAAAGTATTTATGCTTTTAGAGGTGCTAATATTAATAATATTTTAAATTTTCAAAAAGATTATGATGATGTAAAAGTATTTCGATTAGAACAAAACTATCGATCTACAAAAAACATTGTAAATGCTGCTAATAGTATCATAGAAAAAAATAAAACACGGTTGGATAAAATCGTTTGGACTGCAAATGAGGAAGGTTCAAAAATATTGGTAAATCGAAGTATGACGGATGGTGATGAAGGTAGGTTTGTTGCTAGTACCATTTTTGAAACCAAAATGAATCAACAAATTTCTAATGGAAGTTTTGCAATTCTATACCGTACTAATGCACAATCTAGAGCCATTGAAGATGCGCTGAGAAAAAAAGATATTCCTTATCGAATTTATGGAGGCTTAAGTTTTTATCAACGGAAAGAAGTAAAAGATGTATTGTCTTATTTGCGATTATTGATCAACCCTAAAGATGAAGAAGCATTAAAACGCGTTATCAATTATCCTGCAAGGGGAATTGGCCAAACCACTATTGAAAAATTAATAGTAGTTGCAAATCAATACAATCGTTCCATTTTTGAAGTCATGCAAAACTTGGATAAAATTGAAATTCAGATAAATAAAGGAGCAAAATCAAAACTTCAAGATTTTGTGACCATGATTCAGAGTTTTCAAGTATTAAATGAAGGATACGATGTTTTTCAGATTACAGAACACGCAGTAAAAAAAACAGGTTTGTTTACCGAGCTTAAAAAAGATGGTACTCCTGAAGGAATTGCGCGTATAGAAAACATTGAAGAGCTTTTAAATGGAATGCGTGATTTTGTTGAAGAGCAAAAAGAATTAGCAGATTCCACTGGCTCATTAGCTGAGTTTTTAGAAGATGTGGCATTGGCTACCGATTTAGATAAAGAAACTAATGACGAAGACAAGGTTGCTTTAATGACCGTTCATTTGGCAAAAGGACTAGAATTTCCTTATGTTTTTATTGTTGGAATGGAAGAAGATCTTTTTCCTAGTGGAATGAGTATGAATACTCGAAGCGAATTAGAAGAGGAGCGACGTTTGTTTTATGTAGCTGTTACTAGAGCCGAAAAACAAGCATATTTAACCTATACACAGTCGAGATACCGTTGGGGGAAATTAATTGATGCGGAACCTAGTCGTTTTATTGAAGAAATTGATGAAAGTTTTGTAGAGTATTTAACTCCAATGACTGAAAATCGCTACAAACCATTATTGAATTCAGATATATTTGATGATATAGATCGAAGCAAATTAAGGTTGAGAAAACCTGCAGCGGGAGTAGCTCCAACAGGCCCAAATGAAAATAATTTAAGAAAACTAAGAAGAATTAAACCGGTAACAAGTTCTGCTGAAAAAAATATTAACTTAAAAGATCTTAACTTATCTGTAGGAACCATCGTGGAACACGTTAGATTCGGAAAAGGAAACATAACAAAAATTGAAGGTGTAGGAGCAGATACAAAAGCTGAAATTAATTTCGCCAATGGTGGACTTAAAAAGTTACTGCTTCGTTTTGCAAAATTGAAAGTATTAGATTAATCAATTATAATTGGCAAATGGGAGTTAATAAAACCTGTTAACTGTAATTGCAGGTTGATCATGCTTGCATCATCCCAATCTCCATGTCCTCCATCATACACAGTAAAACTATGGGTTATGGATGAATTACTTAAATTGTCATTTAATAATACACCGTTTGCTAAAGGTACTAAAGGATCTTGATTTCCGTAAAAAAGAATAGATGGACTACTGGTATTTGAAACTTGTAATGCTGGACTTGTAACTTCGGCATAGTTAGTTCCAAACGGATAAGCGCTTTCGTCCACTAATGCGTTTAAAGCCAATTCAAACAAAGGGTTTTCTGCATAAAATGGATCTGTGAAGTTAGTAGGACCAACTATATCTGCAACCATTTTTACGACATCGTGGGTGTCATAAACAAAATCATACATCAATGATATATGTGCTCCAGCACTTGTGCCAATTAAACCAAATTCTGGTAAAATAGCTAATTCTTCTTTTTGTAAAATTAATTGGTCTATTACGGTTCCTAAATCTAAAAATTGATTCGGAAAAGCAGGTATAAATGGTGAGTTGGTATTTGCTAATACATAATTAATATTCACAATTGCATGATCTGGATGATATTGTTGAATAAGGCTTACAAAATTCCCCATATCTAATTTATCCCCACCAGTCCAACCACCACCGTGGATTAAAACAATAACTTTAGTATTGTCTGCACTTCGGCCATTAGGAAGGTAAATATCATATACTTGTTGAGAATTAGGTCCATAAGAAACATTTAAAATAGTTTTAGCTTCTAAGGGATCGGTAATAATAATTCCAGATCCTTCTGTAGTATCCTCAGTCGAACAAGATATAAATGTGAAATTACCTAAAAACAGTAATAGAATAAGGTAAATTAATTTTTTCATAGTTTTTGTTAATATTAAAACGGTAATAAATTTGATTTATGATATTTGATTTTGAAAACGATTTTTTTTTCATAAAAATCCACTAACTTTATATCAAATATGAAACCGAAAATTAAAAATGGCAGCGTTTGTAAAAATATATGAAGAAAATCCTAATCCAGAAGAAATTAAAAAAGTAGTTTCTATTCTTAAAAAAGGTGGTTTAATAATATATCCAAGTGATTCTGTATATGCCTTAGGTTGCGATATTACTAATTATAAGGCTTTAGAAAAAGTGGCAAGAATAAAAGGAGTGAAGTTAGATAAAGCTAATTTTTCGTTTGTATGTGAAAGTATTAGTAACATATCAGATTATGTAAATAATATTAGTACACCTACCTTTAAGATGCTAAAAAGAGCATTGCCTGGGCCTTATACATTTATTTTACCTGGAAATAGTAATTTACCAAAGGCATTTAAAAAGAAAAAAGAAGTAGGGATACGAGTTCCTAATAATGAAATTACTTTAGCTATAGTTAGGGAATTAGGAAACCCTATAATTTCAACTTCTATTTACGATGAAGATGAAATAGTTGAATATACCACAGACCCAGAATTGATTTATGAAAAATGGGGAAATCTTGTAGATTTGGTAATTGATGGTGGATATGGTGGAAATATTCCTTCAACAGTAATCAATCTTTGTGGGGATGAACCCGAATTAATTAGGAAAGGAAAAGGTAGTTTAGATATATAAAAAAAAGGCTGATAAATAATTATCAGCCTTTTTTTTATAATTTATATTTCAATTAATTAATTGCAGGATCTTTTAAACCTTCTTCAATCATTGAGTAGAATTGATCTATTTTTGGAAGAACAACAATTCTTGTTCTTCTGTTTTTAGCTCTACTATCAGCAGTATCATTAGATGCTTTAGGTACATATTGACTTCTACCTCCAGCAGTCATTCTTTCTGGTGCGACTCCAAAATCATCTTGTAAAATTCTAACAACAGTAGTTGCTCTAAGTACACTTAGATCCCAATTGTCTTTCATACAATTAGTACTTATAGTTTTAGAATCTGTATGACCTTCCACTAAAAATTCGAAATCAGGTTTGTTATTTACTACTGTAGCAATTTTCCCTAACACTTCACTAGCTTGAGCAGAAACATTGATACTTCCACTTTTAAATAAAAGCTTGTCAGAAATACTTACAAATACAACTCCTTTTTCAACATTAATTTCAATGTCAGTGTCGTTCATATCTCCAAGAACACCTTTTAAACTTTGTACTAAAGCAAGATTAACCGAATCACGACGCGTAATAGCATCTCGTAATTTATTAATGGTTACATCTTTTTCTTTCATACTCTCTAATGATTTCTCAAGGTTTGAAGCTCCTTTTATAGTAAGATCTGTAAAGTTGCCTATTTGGTTAATCAAATCACCATTCGTAGCATTTAAAGTTTTTACTTGACTTTTTAGTGCATTGTTTTCAGCAGATAATCCAGATTTATCAGAAAGACAATCGTTTAATTTAACGGTTGCAGTATTTAATAAATCTTGCGTGGTTTTTTGCTTACCTTCTAGTTCTGCGTATTTTTTGTTAGATACACACGAAGTTAAAAACAAACTAGAGCAAGCAACTAATATCAGGAATTTTTTCATAATTATTATTAGGTTTAAATGTTAATCAAAATTATATAAAGAAACCATGATAAAAATATCTATTAGTATATATTTAACACAATTATTTTAGTTGTTTAAATGTACGGTTTTTTCTAATAAAATAATCCCAAACAATAGATTTTATAAGGTAATACTTAAATTGTGTATTGCTTTTGTTGCGTTTTTTTAAATAAGTAGGAATAAGGCTATAAAAACTAAAGTGTGCTTTTATAATTGCAAGGCTATGTTTCCATTTTCCTTGTAATAAAAACTGAACTCCAGCCAATCCATCCAAAATAAGTCTGCTAAATAGTAACAACCAAACTTTTGAGCTGCTTACATTCTTTACTAACATAAGCAACGTATTCCTGAAATTGTAAAACGTTTTTTTAGAATTATAAGTTGAAAGCGTTGCACCACCAACATGGTAAACGGTGGACGTTCCAACATATTTGATAGATCCTCCTTCCGATTGAAGTCTCCAACATAAATCAATTTCTTCTTGATGTGTAAAAAATACTTCGTCTAAACCACCGATATCATTATAGGCTGTTTTTCTAACAAACAAACAAGCGCCAGTCGCCCAAAATATAGATGTTATATCATCATATTGCCCTTCATCTTTTTCCAAAGTATTAAAAATACGACCTCTACAATATGGATATCCTAATTGATCTATATAACCACCTCCAGCACCAGCATATTCAAAATAGGCTTTGTTGTTATAATCCAATATTTTTGGTTGAGCAGCTACTAAGTTTTCATCGTTTTTAAATTCAGAAACAATAGGAGCGAGCCAATTGGAAGTAACCTCTACGTCACTGTTTAATAAAACGAATAGCTCTTCAGATAAATTTTTTAAAGCATCATTATAACCCTTGGCATAACCTCCATTGGTTTTGTTTTGAATAATTTTAACAGAAGGGAAGTTGTTTTGTACAAATAAAACAGAATCATCTGTAGATGCATTATCGGCAAGATAAATGGTAGCTTCCTTTTCAGAATAGCGAATTACAGAAGGTAAAAATTGTTCTAGTAATTTTTCCCCATTCCAATTAAGTATAACAACAGCAACATTCATAAGCGCAAAGTAAAATTTTATTTTTCTTCAACCAAGGTTCTGATTCTTTAAATAGTTTTATTTATAAGATGGTAGATCCTTCAGAAATAAATACTTTTTATTCTCAAAATCCATTTTACAAAAATAATGTTCCAATCCATTTGTTACCATTAATGTTTCCGATTTTAAAGCAAGATTGTAACGAGCAATTTGGTCGAAGGTTTGTTGATTGGTTTTAATAGAAGGAGCCTTACACTCTACGATTATTTTAATACTTCCATCGTTATTAAACACCACAATATCATAGCGTTTCACCGTATCATTTAATTGTAATTGTTTTTCTACATTGATATGAGATACTGGATATTGTTTTTCAGAAATTAAAAAATGAATTACATGCTGGCGAACCCATTCCTCTGGAGTTAATACCACAAACTTTTTTCGGATGATATCAAAAATCAACGTTTTATTTTCGTTACTTTTGAATCTGAAATTATATTTAGGAAAGTTGAGGTTTTGCACATTGCAATGTACTTATTTTCCGAAAAATAACTAATAACCAAAACAATTTAAATTGCCTTTAGAAAAAGTAAAACATATTATTTCGAATATTAAAAAAGGAGATATAAAACCGATCTATTTTTTAATGGGAGAAGAGGCGTACTATATAGATGCGCTGTCAAAATTTATTGAAAATAATTTACTTTCTGAAGAAGAAAAAGGATTTAATCAGACTGTTTTTTATGGGCGTGATGTGAAAATTGAAGACTTGGTGAGTACTGCCAAACGTTTCCCGATGATGGCCGAACGACAAGTGGTTATTGTGAAGGAAGCTCAAGATTTATCTAGAACGTTGGATAGTTTAGAGAGTTATGCAGAAAACCCACAACCTACAACAGTATTGGTGCTTTGCTATAAATATAAAAAGCTAGACAAGCGAAAAAAAATCTATAAGGCGATTGCGAAAAATGGAGTTATTTTTGAAAGTAAAAAAATCTATGACAATCAAATTCCAGATTGGATTAGAAGAGTTTTAGCAAGCAAAGGATATACCATTTCTCCAAAAGCATCTCAAATGTTAGTGGAGTTTTTAGGAAACGATTTAGCCAAGATCAATAACGAATTAGAAAAACTACAATTAATTGTTAAGCCAGGAGAACAAATTTCTGCAGAAATAATAGAGAATAATATTGGGATTAGTAAAGACTATAATAATTTTGAATTATTAAATGCCTTGGCACATAGAAATGTAAAAAAGGCATTTGGAATCATCCAATATTTCGCACACGATCCTAAAAATCATCCTACGGTGGTAACGGTTTCAACCTTATTTGGGTTCTTTTCTAAAGTAATGAAATACCATGCCTTAGCTAATAAAGCACAAGCTCCAAAAGCTTTGGGTGTACACCCGTTTTTTATAAAAGATTATGAGATTGCTGCTCGTAATTATCCAATGCGTAGAATTAGTGCCATTATTGCTTCCATTCGAGAAATTGATGTAAAAAGCAAAGGAGTGGGTGCTAATTTAACTCAGGGAGATTTGTTAAAAGAATTGTTGGTTAGCGTTATTGGATAATTGTTCTAAATTAAAAATCAAATGGAATTTCTTTTTGGATTATTTTTATTTATAAGTTTTATTTTTTTAATAACTTTTGGTGCTCATTTTTTATCAATAAGAATTGAACTTGAAAAGAATGGAATAAAATATATATATAAGGATTTTACCTGATTTAATTAAGTTTAAAAATTTAATAAATTATGAGAAAGAAGAAAAAAAGAAAGAAGATTATTTAAAGATTTATAATTGGTGTGTTTATTCTCTTGCAGTTTTGGTTTTTTGCATAATTATATCAATAGTTTTCTTTAATTTCTTAACTTAATCACTCTTTGATATTATAAAACTAAAGACAATTATTTCTCTACAGCATACTTCCCACTTCCCATAATACCAATAGCAGAAAAAGCAATTAAATATAAAATAGCCAATTCACGTTCCATAATGGGAGCATTGCTGTGAACTACAAATACTGTCACCAACATTAAAATGATGGGCGGTATAGTTGCCCATTTAACCTTAAACCCTATAATTATAAACAGGGTACAAATTACTTCAGCAAATAACACTAAAATTAAAGATAAGGTAGGCCCTAGTCCAATAGGGTCCGCAAAGTTAATTTTAGAAGTGAATGCAACTTCTAATTTTTCAATTCCGTGATTAATAAGAAAACTGAAAATCCGACTCGTAAAATCAACAGTCCTAAGTCATATTTATTAAATGTGCGCAGACTATTTTTCTTTGGGGATATTTAAAAGCGCAAAATAATTTATTAAATGTATTTTTGTAAAAAGAAATAATTTAATGCCAAATTTTAAAGCCTGGGTATCGGCAGCACGTTTAAGAACCTTACCATTATCGGTATCTGGAATTATAGTAGGTTCCTCATTGGCTATTAACAGTCTGTTTTGGAAGTCATACATATTTTGGTTGGCTATTTTAACGACTGTAGGGTTTCAAGTGCTTTCAAACTTCGCAAATGATTATGGAGATGGTATTAAGGGCACCGACGATAATAGGGAAGGAGAGAAACGTTTGGTTGCATCTGGTGTGATATCTCCAAAACAAATGAAGCAGGGTATTTTGATGACAGCAATCATTACCATGATCATCGCAATTATATTAATTTACCGTGCATTTGGAAGTGAAGATTTTTTACATTCACTTTTGTTTTTTATTCTTGGGATTGCTTCTGTCATTGCTGCATTAAAATATACTATTGGTAAAAACGCTTATGGTTATTCAGGTTTAGGAGATGTTTTTGTGTTTCTGTTTTTTGGGTTGCTAAGTGTATTGGGGAGTTATTATTTATTTGCGCATCAGTTAAAATGGGATTTATTATTGCCAGCATCAACGATAGGTTTATTAAGTATGGCAGTTCTTAATTTAAACAATATGCGCGATATTGAAAATGACGCAAAAAATAACAAGAACACTTTGGTAGTAAGCTTAGGAAGCTCAAAAGCAAAAATTTACCATTATATATTAATTTGTTTGGGTGTGGTATTGACGTTGGTTTATTCGGTTATAAATTATCATTCCATAAGTCAATTAACATATGTAATTGCATTTATACCTTTAATAATTAACTTAGTAACTGTTTATAAAAATAAAGAACCTAAATTGTTGGATAGTGAACTTAAAAAAGTTGCTTTGAGTACCTTTTTGTTTGCATTATTATTTGGATTCTTTCATTAAAATTTAGCACTATGAAACGAGCATGTTAATATTTTTCAAACCAAAGGGAATGACTAATTACGAACAGCATGTGACCATTAAAAAACAATAAATAAAGACACATGAAAATAACATTTTACGGTCAAAACTCTCTTGCTATAGAGGTTTCAGGAAAGAATATTATAGTGGATCCATTTATTTCAGGGAATCCATTATCAAAAGACAACGTGGATATACTATCTCTTAAAGCAGATTATATCTTATTAACCCATGCGCATGAGGATCATATTTTAGATGCGGAAGCGATTGCAAAAAATACCAATGCTAAAATTGTAAGTAATTATGAAATAGCCATGCATTATCAAGCAAAAGGATTTGATGTGCACCCGATGAATCACGGTGGAAATTGGAAATTTGATTTTGGAAACTTAAAGTATGTGAATGCTGTTCATACCAGTTCTTTTCCAGACGGTAGTTATGGAGGACAACCTGGAGGTTTTGTAATCGAGGGAGAACATAAAAACATTTACATTGCTGGGGATACAGCTTTAACTATGGATATGAAATTAATTCCATTACAAACAAAACTGGATCTTGCCATTCTTCCAATAGGAGATAATTTTACAATGGGAATTGATGATGCGATCATTGCAAGTGATTTTTTAGAATGTGAAAAAGTATTGGGAGTTCATTATGATACCTTTGGGTATATTGAAATCAACCATAAAGAAGCAAAAAAGAAATTTTTTGATGCAGGAAAAGATTTGATGCTATTAGAAATAGGAGCGTCAATAGAACTATAGTTTTCTTATAAAAATTGAATAAATGTTACTCGCTTCCTTTAAAAAGCATCTTTTACACTTTAAGCTCCCTAGCGGTACTTCTAGAGGTGTTCTAAAAACTAAAGAAACTTATTTTATTATCATTAAAAATGAAAATGAAAATGAAATGGGAATAGGAGAGTGTGGCCTGTTTAGAGGATTAAGTATTGATGATCGTCCAGATTATGAAGAGAAACTTCAGTGGGTATGTGACCATATTAATTTAGGAGTTCAAAAATTATGCGATGAGTTAACAGCGTTTCCTTCCATTCAGATTGGTTTGGAAACCGCATTTAAATCTCTAATTTCAAAAGATTTATTTGAAGTTTATCCATCAGAGTTTTCTAATGGAAATGAGAGCATTCCAATTAATGGATTGGTTTGGATGGGAAGTGAAAATTTCATGAAACAACAAATTTCTGATAAACTCCATTTAGGTTTCCGATGTATAAAATTAAAAATTGGTGCTATAGATTTTAATACAGAATTGAATTTGTTAAAGTCAATAAGAAAAGAGTACGCTGTTTCCGATATAGAATTGCGAGTAGATGCAAATGGTGCTTTTAATGCTTCGGAAGCATTAGAGAAATTAAAAAGACTTTCAGAATTTAACTTACATTCTATTGAACAACCGATTAAACAAGGTCAATGGCAAGAAATGGCTCGACTCTGTGAAGATACTCCATTACCGATAGCATTGGATGAGGAGCTAATTGGGGTTTTTTCAGAAAAAGAAAAATTAGAAGTATTAAATACGATTAATCCACAATATATTATTTTAAAACCCACTTTAATAGGAGGGTTTAGCGGTAGTGATCAATGGATGTCTTTAGCGGAAAACAAAGGTATTGGTTGGTGGATTACTTCCGCATTAGAAAGTAATATTGGATTAAATGCAATTGCACAATATACCTTTACAAAAAACAGTAAATTGCCTCAGGGATTGGGAACAGGAAGTCTTTTTACTAATAATATTCCTTCTCCATTGGAGGTTTGTAACGGAAGCCTACATTATAATACTAACTTAAAGTGGAATTTAAATCTACTAAATCATTAATGCAGATATAACATACTATGTATATAGCTCAAGCTTATAAATTTAAACATGACGGTTGGCGTTATGTAGTTGGGACAATTATTATTTTTTTAATAGGATGGCAACTTTTAGGAGCTATACCTTTAACAGTAGTTTCTTTTTTACAAGCAGAAAATTTATCTGAATTTATGACTGCAAGTGAATCCGCATTTGCGTCATTATTTCCCGTGAAGAGCAATCTTTATTTATTGTTAATGCTGCTTACATTTATTGGAGGTTTTATTGCCTTGATTTTAGTTATTAAATTTATTCATAAACAAACTTTAACTCAATTAACAACCTCCAGGAAAAAAATAGACTGGGGACGTTTTTTCTTTGGATTTGGATTAATTGCAACCTTATCAATCGTTACTACAGGTTTAGATTATTATTATAATCCAGAAAATTATGTAGTTCAATTTGATCTAATTCCGTTTTTAATAATGTTTGTGATTGTTATCATTTTAATACCAATTCAAACAAGTTTTGAAGAATATTTTTTTAGAGGTTATTTAATGCAAGGAATTGGTATTGCTGCAAAAAACAAATGGGTTCCTTTATTGATTACCTCCGTAATTTTTGGAGGATTGCACTTTTTTAATCCTGAAGTTGAAAAGATTGGAAATATAGCTATGGTCTATTATATTGGGACTGGTTTTTTCTTAGGTATTATTACACTAATGGATGAAGGTATGGAGCTTTCACTAGGGTTTCACGCAGGTACCAATTTAATTATAATTTTATTAGTTACCACCGATTGGACAGTGTTCCAGACCAATTCGATTTTGTCGGATTTATCAGATCCAGGAACAGGAATTGAAGTAGTGCTTCCAGTATTTATTTTATATCCTATATTACTAGCAATAATGGCTTGGAAATACAAATGGACCCATTGGAGAGAAAAACTCTTTGGTAGTGTAAGTCCGCCAGATGAGGCTATTACTATAGAAGAATAAATCGATTTATTTTGAACACTCCTTGGAAATATATTCACCCTAAATTTAACCTCAACGGATTGCCTTATCAATCTGATGGGCTTTATGAAATTGCAAAAGATTTAATAAACTCAGGTGCTCATTACGAAATAAGCATTGGAAAGTTTATACAAGAATGGCTTGATAGTAATGACTTTGTTGTAGTTAAAACATCTGGATCTACGGGTGTTCCTAAAAACTTGGAGTTATCAAAGCAAAAAATGATTAACAGTGCAAAAGCTACAGGCACTTTTTTTAAGTTAGCTGAAAATACCACTGCTTTATTGTGTTTACCATCAAATTATATTGCTGGTAAAATGATGCTGGTAAGAGCCATGGTTTTGGGTTGGAATCTTCATATTGTTGCGCCCGAAAAAGATGCAATTACCCAATATGATAATGATTATGATTTTGTTGCGATGGTTCCATATCAAGTACATTATTCTTTAAAATCATTAAATAAAATAAAGAAATTAATCATTGGAGGAGGCGCTATTTCAAAAGAATTAAACGATCAATTACAACATGTAAATACCGAAGTTTTTGCAACATATGGTATGACAGAAACGATTACTCATATTGCTGTTAGAAGAATTAATGGTTTAGCGAAGTCTAATGACTATACAGCTTTGCCCAACGTAAAATTTTCAGTAGATGAAAGAAATTGTTTAATAATAAATGCTTCCGAAGTTTCCACTGAGAAGGTAATTACTAATGACATTGTAAAATTAATTTCTCCTACTTCATTTGAATACTTAGGTAGGATTGATAATGTGGTTAATAGTGGCGGAATTAAACTTTTTCCAGAACAAATAGAAGCGAAATTAGCTTTCTATATAGATAGACCGTTTATAATTGCTTCAGAAAAAAATGAAACGTTGGGAGAACAATTGATTTTGATTTTAGAAGATTCTTCTTCTAAAGAAACTCCTGATTTTAAAGTTGCATTTTCGATTTTGTCAAGCTACGAACGTCCCAAGAAAATCTATACATTTTCAAAATTTCCATTTACAGAAACAGGAAAAATAAAAAGAGCTGAGGTCTTGAGGATATTAAAAGAGAACTAATAATAGAACAATACATATTCGATTACCCGCTGCTTAATGTATTGAGCTTGAAATTCTTCTAAATTTGAATGATAAGGAACTTGAATGATATTTTGATTTGATAATATCGAGAAAATCATAGCGGAGGCAAAATAAGTGCCGTGCATATTAGGATGAAGTCCATCTGGATTTAATAAACTTGTTTCATTTGTAGCCATAAAATCTCGCCAAGCTAAACCAACAGGAATAACCTTGTAATTTGTTAACTCGGATGCTTCATAGTAAACCGATGAAAGTTGGTCGGTCATTTCTGGTTGATTTTCATATGCCCAAGTCATAAATAGAAAGGTAGTAGTTGAAGGGCTAATTATTTCTTTAAAAGATAATATAGATGCTATGGTTTCTTCAGGATTTACCGTAGCAACAATTCCATTTTCTTGTAAAATAATATAATCCCAATCCTTGTTGTTAATCTCTCCTGCTGCAATACCCGACATTAAGTGTTCTTTTAGTGAGGCACCAGAAACAGATACTGAATGTGTATTTACGCTAACATCTGGGTTTCCGTTATCATAAAACTTTTTAACATGATAATCGATTCCGTTATTAGCAATCGTAAGACTATTCCCAATAAATAAAATATTTACAGTAATTTCGTTTTCAATTTCATTATCATTATTTTGTTGAGACGTATATTTAGTATCAACATCGTTACTGCAAGAGAGAAATAAAAATGCTATAATCAATTTTTGAACTCTCATTTTTTTTGAATTGATTAAATATAATGAAATTAAAACACATTAATAATCAAACTAGCAATATGAAATTTATTTACTTATTATTTTTTGGACTTTGTTTTACATTATCTGCACAAGAAATTCTTTCAGAAAAAGAAAGAGCTGTTTTAAAAGATGAAATCTTAGCAGATCGTTTTGATAATCTTTTACCACAATTAATGGATAAAACAAATATTGATATGTGGTTGCTTATTTCGAGAGAATATAATGAAGACCCTGTTATGAGAACAATGCTCCCTTCCACCTGGTTAAACGCTCGTAGGAGAACGATTATCGTTTTTTATCGAAATAAAGAAAACAATACTTTTGAGAAATTAGCAGTTGCACGATATGATATTGGTAAAAACATAACTTCAGCTTGGAATAAGGAAGAACAGCCCGATCAATGGAAAGCGCTTGTTGATATTATTAAAAGTAAGAATCCAAATAAAATAGGAATTAATATTTCTGAAAATGATGGAATTGCAGACGGTTTGGTGCAGACGGATTATTCTGAATTAAAAAAAGCATTGCCAATTGAATTACAAAAAAAACTGGTTTCTGCCGAAAACCTTTCAATTGCTTGGATAGAAACTAGAACTTTAAAGGAAATGGAGTTGTACCCTACATTAGTACAAATTACTCATGATATTATTGATGAAGCTTTTTCAAGAAAAGTAATCACTCCAGGCGAAACGACTACAGACGATGTAGTTTGGTGGATGCGACAAAAAGTAACCGATTTAGGATTAGAAACATGGTTTCATCCAACAGTTGATGTACAACGAAATAATGAAGAATTAAAAAGCCATATTTATTCATTCTCAAAAGGAGAGGAGGAAAAATTAATCATTCCTGGTGATTTATTGCATTGTGATTTTGGCATCACCTATATTGGACTAAACACAGATTGCCAGCAACATGCCTATGTTTTAAAAGAAGATGAAACAAAGGTTCCTGAATTTCTTTCAGAAGCTTTTAAAAAAGGAAATCGAGTACAGGATATATTTACCTCTAATTTTGTTGAAGGGCAAACAGGAAACCAGATTCTATTAAAATCTTTAAAGGAATCCAAAGAAGAAGGTTTAAAGCCTTCTATATACACACATCCATTAGGAGTTTATGGACATAGTGCTGGACCCACGATTGGTATGTGGGATTCTCAAGGAGGAGTGCCCGGTTCAGGAGACTATCCATTGTATTACAATACGGTTTATGCTATTGAATTAAATAGCACTGTCGAAATTAAAGAATGGAAAAAAGACATCCGAATCATGTTAGAAGAAGATGGCTTCTATGGAAAAAATGGATTTAGATATATAAAAGGAAGACAAGAAAAAATTAAGACTATGTAACTTTGCTATTTATTAAATTCTAATTAATTATTTTAGCAGAAACAATAAGGTTTACTATGTCATTATTACTTTTTTACGCAGCAATATCTATATTGTTTTCATTTATATGCTCCATATTGGAAGCTGTTTTATTAAGTATTACTCCCACATTTCTTAATTTACAATTACAAGAAGGCAAAAAATACGCCAAAGTTTTAGAAGACTTTAAAAAAAATGTTGACGAACCATTAATTGCCATTTTAACATTAAATACGATTGCACATACTGTTGGTGCAATATTAGTAGGTGTACAAGCTGAAACCCTAGATTATAAAGTGAATTTTTTAGGTTTTAATATTGTTGGAATTGTTTCTGCAATTATGACGATGTTAATATTAGTTGTTTCAGAAATAATCCCTAAAACAATTGGTGCAACTTATTGGAAACAATTAGCCAATTTTACTTCCAAAGCATTAACAGTACTTATTTTTCCCTTAAAATGGACTGGAATATTATGGTTACTTCAATTGACTACAAAACTAATTGGAGGGAAAAATGTTCATGGCTCTATTTTAAGTCGTGAAGAATTTCATGCAATGACTCATATTGCTGAAGAAGAAGGAGTTTTTGAAGAAAATGAAAGTGCTATCATCAAAAACTTATTAACGTTTAAACAGGTTTTGGCTAAAGATATTATGACACCTAGAACTGTTATGATCATAGCAAACTCCAATATCAGTATTCAATCTTTTTTTGAAGATCATCCCAAATTGCAATTCTCTAGAATTCCTATTTATAAAGAAAATGCTAATTCTATTACAGGTTTTGTTTTAAAAGACGAAATTTTGGAAGCTATTATCGATGGAAATGGAGAGGAAAAATTAGACACTTTAAAACGTGAAATTATCGTTACCAATAGGAACCTTCCTATTCCAGAATTATTTGAAAAATTTATTTCTGAAAAAGAACATGTTGCTTTGGTTGTAGATGAATATGGCACCACCAGTGGTTTGGTTTCTATGGAAGATGTTATTGAAACTCTTCTAGGTTTGGAAATAATGGATGAAAGCGATAATGTGGAGGACTTACAATTAATGGCTCGAAAAAGTTGGGAAGTCAGAGCCAAAAAAATTGGTATTATAGAAGAAAAAAATAAGAACGAAGACCAAGAGCAAGAATAAGGTTCACATGCCTTAGATGTTAATTTCTATCTGTTTTTTATTGCAAATGCACAGCTAATTATCCAGATCATAAATATGGATTCAATAATTCGTTGATGTAAACCAAATACTCAGAGTTTGGATTGGAAAACAAAAAATAAATAAACAGAATACTTGTAATTCCATAAGCATTCCTTGTAATATTTGATTAAACTTGTATCACTCCCAAATTAAATTTCTTTTCAATAGGAGCGTGATTAGCAGCTTCGATTCCCATAGAAATCCAAGTTCTGGTATCTAGTGGGTTTATTACTGCATCTGTCCATATTCTTGAAGCTGCATAATAAGGAGATACTTGTTCATCATAACGAGCTTTAATTCTGTCATAAAGCTCTTTTTCAACTTCTGGAGTAATTTCTTTTCCTTGCTTTTTTAAGGATGCTGCTTCAATTTGCAATAATACTTTTGCGGCACTATTTCCGCTCATTACCGCTAATTCTGCACTTGGCCAAGCTACTATTAACCGTGGGTCATAAGCTTTTCCACACATTGCATAATTTCCAGCCCCATAAGAGTTTCCAATAATAATGGTAAACTTTGGAACTACACTATTACTAACAGCATTTACCATTTTTGCCCCATCTTTAATAATCCCTCCATGTTCGCTTTTGCTTCCAACCATAAATCCTGTTACATCTTGAATAAAAACTAATGGTATTTTTTTCTGATTGCAATTGGCTATAAATCGGGTTGCTTTGTCAGCACTATCACTATAGATAACGCCTCCAAATTGCATTTCTCCACTTTTCGTTTTCACCAAAGTTCTTTGGTTAGCTACAATACCAACTGCCCAACCATCGATTCTTGCATAACCCGTTAGGATTGTTTTACCATACTCTTTTTTATACTCTTCAAATAAAGAATCGTCAACAATACGTTTTATTATTTCACGCATATCGTATTGTTCGGCACGTGATTTTGGAAGGATACCAAATAGTTCTTTAGGATCTTCTTTTGGTTTTAAAGGTTCTTCTCGATTATAACCAGCTTTGTCATAATCTCCAATTTTTGAGAATATATTTTTTATAGTATCTAAAGCATCTTTATCGTCTTTAGATTTATAATCTGTTACGCCACTAATTTCACAATGAGTTGAAGCACCGCCTAGCGTTTCGTTATCTATAGATTCACCAATAGCGGCTTTTACAAGATAACTTCCTGCTAAAAATATACTTCCCGTTTTATCTACAATTAATGCCTCGTCACTCATAATTGGTAAATAAGCACCACCCGCAACACAGCTGCCCATAACAGCAGATATTTGAGTAATTCCCATACTACTCATTACAGCATTGTTTCTAAAAATTCTTCCAAAATGTTCTTTGTCTGGAAATATTTCATCTTGCATAGGAAGATAAACCCCCGCACTATCCACTAAATATATTATTGGTAGTTTGTTTTCTATTGAAATTTCTTGAGCACGTAAATTCTTTTTCCCTGTAATTGGAAACCAAGCACCGGCTTTAACAGTAGCATCATTTGCAACAACAATACATTGTTTACCACTAACATATCCAATTTTTATTACCACACCACCACTAGGGCATCCTCCATGTTCTTCATACATTTTGTCACCTGCAAAAGCACCAATCTCAATGCTTTTACTTTTTGGATCGAGTAAATAATCGATGCGTTCTCGGGCTGTCATTTTTCCTTTAGCATGATGTTTTTCAATCCTGCTTTTTCCTCCACCAAGCATTACTTTTGCAAGTTTTTGCCTTAATGCAGAACTTAATAACTTATTGTGATCTTCGTTTTTATTGAAGTTTAAATCCATAGCAAAATAACTTTTTGCTAAAATACAAAATGCGTTTTAATCCATATTGTTTTTCAATTTAATATATGCACGATAAAGTATTTAGTTTTTCGCTTTAGGAAAAATTTTATTACGATATTTGTGATTCGGCTTAATCTTAACGGAATTATTTAATGTAATCGTTTTCTATAAAATCTTTAGAAAACAATAAATGAAATTAAATTATGGGAATGAATAAAAACACGGTGTTGGCTTGGGCAACATTTATAATGATATTAATGGGATTAATTTTAATTGGCCTTGGAGCGTTTAGATACGATGATGTTGCTGGATGGGGATTTGCTTCTGTAGGAATTGGTTTCTTTGCTAATGCATGGGTTTTCAATGCCTTAAAAGGAAGAGTATAATTTAGTAGACAGTTCTTATTTAGCAGTCTTCAGAAATAAAATAAAAATAACAATTTAACAGCATATTATGTCAGATGACAAAAAGGTAATTTTCTCCATGTCTGGAGTTACCAAAGCATATCAAAATTCACAAACACCAGTTCTTAAAAATATATATTTAAGCTTTTTCTATGGTGCAAAAATTGGAATATTAGGTTTAAATGGAAGTGGTAAATCAACACTTTTAAAGATAATAGCAGGAGTTGACACCAATTATAGAGGAGATGTTGTTTTTGCTGATGGATATTCTGTAGGTTATTTAGAACAAGAACCTAAATTAGACGAATCTAAAACGGTTATAGAAATTGTAAAAGAAGGAGTACAGGATGTAGTAGATATTCTAGACGAATACAATAAAATAAACGATATGTTTGGCTTGCCAGAGGTTTATGAAAATCCAGATAAAATGGAGGATTTGATGGCAAAACAGGCTTTATTACAGGATAAAATTGATGCTACAAACGCTTGGGAATTAGATACCAAGTTAGAAATTGCAATGGATGCGCTAAGAACTCCACCTGGAGATTCGCCCATTAATGTTTTATCTGGTGGTGAACGTAGAAGAGTTGCCTTATGTAGATTATTATTACAAGAACCAGATATTTTATTATTAGATGAGCCTACCAATCACTTGGATGCAGAAAGTGTTCATTGGTTAGAACATCATTTATCGCAATATAAAGGAACTGTTATAGCAGTAACCCACGATCGATATTTTCTTGATAATGTAGCGGGTTGGATTTTAGAGTTAGATAGAGGAGAAGGAATTCCTTGGAAGGGTAACTATTCTTCTTGGTTAGATCAAAAATCTAAACGAATGGCACAAGAGAGTAAAACCGCTTCTAAGCGCCAGAAAACTTTAGAACGTGAATTGGATTGGGTTCGTCAAGGAGCAAAAGGAAGACAGACAAAACAAAAAGCAAGACTTAATAACTATGATAAGTTAATGAGTCAGGATCAGAAACAATTAGATGAAAAATTAGAAATTTATATTCCTAATGGGCCACGTTTAGGTACTAATGTTATTGAGGCCAAAGGAGTTTCAAAAGCATTTGGTGATAAGTTGTTATATGAAGATTTAAATTTTAATTTACCTCAAGCAGGAATAGTTGGGATTATTGGACCTAATGGAGCAGGAAAGACCACTATTTTTAAAATGATTATGGGTCAGGAAACGCCAGACGCTGGTGATTTTACGGTTGGTGAAACAGCTCAAATTGCTTATGTGGATCAAGCACATTCGAATATTAATGTAGATAAGTCAATTTGGGAAAATTTCTGTGATGGTCAAGAATTGATTATGATGGGAGGGAGACAAGTAAATTCTAGAGCTTATTTAAGTCGCTTTAATTTTGGAGGAAGTGAACAAAATAAAAAAGTTTCTACGCTTTCTGGTGGAGAACGAAACCGTTTACATCTTGCAATGACCTTGCGTGAAGAAGGAAACGTATTATTATTAGATGAACCTACCAATGATTTAGATGTAAATACACTTAGAGCCTTGGAAGAAGGTTTGGAGAGTTTTGCAGGTTGTGCAGTAGTAATTTCTCACGACAGGTGGTTTTTAGATCGTGTTTGTACACACATTTTAGCTTTTGAAGGAGACAGTCAAGTTTATTTCTTTGAAGGTGGATTTAGTGATTATGAAGAGAATAAAAAGAAACGCTTGGGTGGTGATTTATTACCAAAAAGAATCAAATACAAAAAACTAATTAGATAAATATATAAAAGAGAGGAAAGACACAAGACCGCTTTAATGTTAGATCAAAGACTTGTATTTCTGAAAAATTATATTTTTACAAAGAATAAAACCCTTCATAATTTAATAAAATGAAACTTCAAGGGATATCGGTAATTGCTTTTGATGCAGATGATACCTTATGGGTAAATGAGCCTTATTTCAGGAATGCAGAAAAAGAATTTTGTGAGCTTTTAAAAGATTATATTTCTGAAGAAGAATGCAATCAGCTGTTGTATAAATTTGAAATGCAAAATTTGCCTTTGTATGGATATGGTATCAAACCTTTTGCATTATCACTAATTGAAGCTGCCATCAGTATTTCAAATAAACAAATTCCTGTTGAAACTGTTTCAAAAATTATTGAAATAGGAAAAGGAATGTTAAACATGCCTATTGAATTAATTGATGGAATTGAAGCAACTTTAGAACAGCTTTCAAAAAAGTACCGTTTGGTTATGGCTACCAAAGGTGATTTATTAGATCAAGAACGAAAATTGATCAAATCTGGTTTGGAAAAATATTTTCATCATATAGAGGTGATGAGTGATAAACAGCCTAAGAATTATCAAAAATTAATAACCCATTTAGATATTGCTCCATCTCAATTTTTAATGGTTGGGAACTCATTAAAATCTGATATTCTTCCAGTTTTAGAAACCGGATCTTATGCCATTCACATTCCGTTTCATACTACTTGGGAACATGAAAAAGTAACAGAAGAAGTTATACATCCCAATTTTAAGGTATTGAAGCTGGCTTCAGAATTGATTGATTTATTATGATAATTTTTTAATAAATCATGTAAGTTTTAAACTTCTGACCACCGACTGAAGCTTCATACATCAGCCCACCAATTGCTTGTGTTATTACTATAACCCCTTCACGATATTCTGCATCTAATGATACACCAGCTTTAAGAGCTATTGCAGATACTTGTGCCGCAAATTCAAACTTGTTACTAGTAAATCTGTCAAATGTTTCTTTGTTTTCAAAGAAGATAACTTCTTGGTATGATTGGCCACCAGCCTGTAAACCAATAGTTATTTGAGTTAATTTACAATTACCTAAAACATATCCATCTTTATAGACAGTTCCGTTTCCGGTTGCACCACCAACACCTAAACCTCCTTTGCCAACAGCAGGGAAAATAGCATATCCATAAGCGGTGTTAAAAAATTGTTTAATGTTATCGTTTGTTTTTTTAAAATTTACGATGGCCTCTGAAGATTTTGCCGAAACATCCTTTTGTCCAAATGAATTATATGATAATAGTAAGCAAACAATTGCTAATACTGTAAGTTTTGTTCTCATGGTTGATGCTTTCAAATAGTAATATTCAATAAATATAGTCTTTATTATATAAATCAATTCTTATTATTATCTAAATATGTAACTTTACTTTTTATAAATTAACAATATGTCATATTTTCAACGAATAGTAGTTGTTTTAGCTGCTTTTTCATTCATTTTTAACTCATCAGCACAAGAAAAAACTAAATTTAGTTCCTTGGATGTCTTTCAGTTAGAATTTGCTGGTGATCCACAAATATCACCAGATGGTTCCACTATAATTTATAGAAGAAGAGGGTTTGATATTATGAAAGACCGCTCTAAAGGTGATCTTTGGGTGCTTTCATCTAATGGTGAAAATCATCATAAACTAACCAATAGAGAATCGAACGAAAGTCAAGCAAAATGGTCACCAACAGGAGACCGAATTGCATTCGTAAGTAGTTCGGAAAATGGAAGTGAAATTTATTTGTATTGGGTAAATTCTAAGGTTACAGCAAAGCTAACTCAGCTTGAAAATAGTCCTTCATCTATTACTTGGTCTCCAGATGGAAAGCATTTGACGTTTTCAATGAAAGTAAATTCTAAAGCTCCAGTAATTGCAAAAATGCCTTCAAAACCAAAAGGTGCAAAATGGGCAGATGCACCAAGAATTACAGACCGTTTAAAACATGAGGCAGATGGGCAAGGATATATTAAACCTGGATTTTCTCAGATTTTTGTTATTTCAGCAGAAGGGGGATCACCAAGACAATTAACTAAGGAAGATTATAATCATCGAGGATCGTTATCATGGTCACCAAATGGAGAGGAAATTTACTTTTCGGGAAATCTTACTGAAAACTGGGAATATGATTTTAGAAATTCTGAAGTGTATTCTGTTCATACACAAACATTAAATATTAAGACTTATACTTCACAAAACGGACCCGATTACCGCCCTTCCGTTTCTCCAAATGGGAAACATATATCGTATTTAGGTTATAAAGATAAAGTGCAGACTTACCAAGTAAGTCAGTTAACGATTATGGATCGAGATGGGGAAAATAAACGAGTAATTTCAAACGATTTAGACAGGAGTATTAAAAATGCAGTGTGGTCTGCCGATAGTAAAGGACTTTATATTTTATTTGAAGATAAAGGGAAAACGAATGTTGCCTTTATGGATTTGAATGGAAAAATTTCAAAAATTACGGATGAAGTAGGAGGGACGAGCTTGGGAAGACCTTATGCTAGCGGAAGTTTTTCTGTTTCTAATAAAGGTAAAATAGCTATTACTTATGCCGCTTCTAATCGTCCAGCAGATCTTGCAATTACCTCATTGAAATCTAAAGAAATTAAAGTTTTAACTAACTTAAATTCAGATTTATTGGATTTTCGTTCCTTAGGTGAGGTTGAAGAAATATGGTATAAATCAACGTTTGATGGTAGAGATATTCAAGGTTGGATTGTTTATCCGAGTGATTATTATAAAAACAAAAAGTACCCAATTATCATTGAAAATCATGGAGGGCCAATTTTAAATTATACTGCTAATTTTTCTACGGAAATACAATTGTATGCAGCAGCTGGATATATGGTTTTTTATCCTAATCCAAGAGGGAGTACAAGTTACGGCGAGGAATTTGGTAATCTGTTATATAATAATTATCCAGGAGAAGATTATAATGATGTCATGGATGGATTGGATGCTGTTATTAAAAAAGGAAATGTTGATGAAGAGCGTTTATATGTTACTGGTGGAAGTGCAGGTGGAATTATGACTGCTTGGATAATTGGAAAGTCCAATCGCTTTAAAGCAGCAGTTGTTGCAAAACCTGTAATGAATTGGATAAGTAAGACGCTAACGGCAGATAATTATTATGGTTATGCCAATTCTAGATATCCAGGACAGCCTTGGGAGAATTTTGAAAACTATTGGAAATTCTCACCAATTTCATTGGTAGGGAATGTAGAAACGCCAACAATGGTAATGGTTGGGATGAATGATTTGCGTACACCACCAAGTGAAGCGAAACAATTGTATCATGCTTTAAAGCTTAGAAAAATAGAGACCGTTTTAGTTGAAATCCCTGATGCGTCTCATGGAATCGCATTTAGGCCTAGTAATTTAATT
>TARA_R110000787_G_scaffold1497_6_pt1 | contig 53746 bp, 57 predicted proteins | sample TARA_R110000787 | Tara Oceans TARA_R110000787 (sample SAMEA4397920) | marine metagenome | biome: Polar Biome; feature: [DCM] deep chlorophyll maximum layer (ENVO:01000326); material: water (ENVO:00002006), including particulate matter (ENVO:01000060) such as... | depth 35 m | reverse complement strand
AGGCGTAAGGTTAGGGAGCGGGAGAACAGTCTTCTGCCGGCCCGGTTAATATCCCCGATCCAAATCTCTTGACATGCAGGTAAATGCCTGCATATTATCGAGCCCAAGGAGTAGCGTATGGACGACGACAAGACATTCAAGGCGCTGGGCGATCCGACGAGGCGAAAGATACTGGATCTGCTCTGCGAGAAGAACGGCCAGACCCTGGGCCAGCTATGTGCGCATATGGACATGAAACGCCAGTCCGTGACGCAGCATATCGGCCTCTTGGAGGACGCCAATCTTGTCTCGACGGTAAAGCGGGGGCGGGAGAAATTGCATTTCCTCAACCCGGTGCCGCTCCAGACGATCTACGAACGCTGGATACGAAAATTCGAGCAGCAGCGATTGAGCCTGCTGCATGAGCTGAAAACCGAACTGGAAGGAGATCAAGATGACCAATGAAAAGACGACATTCGTGTATGTGACCTATATTCGCGCGACGCAGCAGAAGATATTCGACGCCATCACCCGGCCCGAGATCGCCGCCCGCTACTGGGGGCATGGAAATGTCTCCGACTGGAAGGTCGGCTCCAAATGGGAGCATGTCCGCGATAATGAGGAAAAGAAGGTCAATATCGCCGGTGACGTGATCGAGATCGATCCGCCGAAGCGGCTGGTCATCAGCTGGTCGGACCCGTCGGAGTATGACAACCGCGAGGCGCACAGCCGCGTCACCTTCGATCTGGTGCCGTATGAGGATATGGTGCGCCTGACCGTCACCCATGACGAGCTGGAGGCGGGCAGCGGCATGGCGAACGGCATCTCAAGAGGCTGGCCGCTCGTGCTCTCGAGCCTCAAGTCCTATCTGGAGACAGACGAGGCGATCGATGTCTTCGCCGAGCCATGCGCCACCGACGCGGCGGCATAACGACCTATTATTTTGCGAGGATCATTGACGTGACGGATTTCTGACTGGCAGTGATGAGGGCATTGAGTGGCATATCTTCGGGTTCTGCGAGGATTTGCATGGCGACGCCGCGCAACAGGCCGACGATCAGGGTCGCCAGGATCGAGGGATCGAGGGAGGAGGGGAGTTCTCCTCTTTCCTTCCCGAGGATGAGATAGGACTTGATATCGCTGCGGAACACCCGGTTCACATGGGCGATTTCTTCGGCCATTCCAGGCAGCGAGCCAAGTCCTTCTCCCATCAGAACGTAAAGGGCGCGGATACGCGTTCCCCGCCGGGCTACGTCCTTGAGATAGGTCGCAACAAAGCGCGATAGCTGCGCCGGGGCGGGCAGGCTGTCTATCTCCCTCGCCCTTGGGTGCCAGGTTTCGTCCGTTTCGAAACGATTGAGGATTTGAGCGAGAACGGCGCGCAAGACCCGTTCCTTGCTGCCGAAACGATTGCTCACCAGCGTCCCCGTGCATCCTGCCCGCCGACCGATCTCGATCAGGGTCGTCCGCTGATACCCCTTTTCTGCAAACAGCTCCGTCGCCGCCTCGATAATGCGCTGGCTGGATTCCTGGCGGCGTTCCGGGTTTTTCCTGGGGCGGTCGGCGGCTGTGGCGGGGTTCATCTCATATTCCCATGTAATATCAACAGGATATTACCATAGCAAAATAGTTGTTGGTCAACAACAAATAAAATGATATGTCTTCAGAAAACAACAACGGGGAGGTCCCATGATCACGGTTTCGAAAATCGATGCGCCCTGCGGCGCGCGGGTGGAAGGGGTCGATTTGTCGGCCCCCCTTGACAGGCAAGAGGTGGCCGCCATTCGTGCCGCCTGGATGGCGCATCATGTGCTCGCTTTCCCCAACCAGAAGCTGGACAATGACGGCCTGGTCCGGGTCGCCGAATATCTCGGGCCGATCGGCGATGATCCGTTCTTCCACCCCATTGATGGGCATGAACGGATCGCGGCGGTGCACCGGCGCGCCGACGAGACCGGGCGGATTTTTGCCGACAACTGGCACTCGGACTGGAGCTTCATGCCGGTGCCGCCGTCGGGCACGCTGCTCTATGGACTGATCATTCCGGCGGAGGGGGGCGACACCCTCTTTTCCAACCAGCATCTGGCGTGGGAGGAAATGCCGCCGGAGATGAAGGAACGATTTGAAAATCTGACGGCCGTTCATTCGGCGGGCGGTGCCTATTCGCGCGAGGGCGCCTATGCGGAGAAGAATTTCAAGGGCGCGATGCGGTTCAATATCTCTGATGAGGCGAACAAGAAGGAGACGCATCCGGTCATCCGCAATCATCCGGAAACCGGCCGACTCGGCATTTTCGGCGGCGGCTATCTGGTCGATCTCGACGGGATGGAAGAGAGCCGTGCGCTGGACCTCTTGAAGGAGCTGGCCCGCTGGCAGGCGCGGGAGGAGTTTGTCTATCGCCATAAATGGGAGCCGGACATGCTGGTCCTCTGGGACAATCGCTCCGTCCTGCATAAGGCGACCGGCGGTTATGAAGGTCATGAACGCTTGCTCCATCGCCTGACCATCGCCGACAACGCGGCCTATTACTGACGGTCCCGCCGCTTGCGGAAGCGGGCGGTCGACCCTGCCGTGCATATTTGCCGCAGGACAGGGGGCTATTGCGTCTGCTAGGGTGAGGGAAGCTGTCCGTTCGACCTTCAAGTTCTCGCCATGCGCCAACCGAAGATAATTACCACACTGCAATCCTATAGCTGGTCGCTTTTCCTCTCCGACCTGCTGGCGGGGGCGACTGTCGCTATGGTCGCCCTGCCGCTCAGCCTGGCCATTGCCATCGCGTCGGGCGCGGACCCGGCCAAGGGCATCGTCACCGCCATTGTCGCAGGGTTCCTGATTTCCCTGCTGGGCGGCAGCCGGGTACAGATCGGCGGGCCGACCGGCGCCTTTATCGTCGTGGTCTTCGGCGTCATTGCCGAGCATGGCTATGACGGTCTGGTGCTCGCCACCTTCATGGCGGGTCTGATGCTGCTGGTTGCCGGATATTTTCGCGCCGGGAACCTGATCGCCTTCGTGCCCGAGGCGGTGGTGAACGGCTTTACCATCGGCATCGGCGTCATTATCGCGACCAGCCAGCTCAAGGATTTTCTGGGGCTGACGGCGGCGAATGTCCCGGCGGATTTCCTTGAGAAAATCCCCGCGCTTTGGGAGGTGCGGGACAGTCTCAGCCTGCCGACCGTCGCCATTGCGCTTGTCACTCTTGTCCTGATCGTCACTTTAAGGCGGCTTGCGCCGCGCTTTCCGGGCCTGATCGTTGCGGTCGGCGTAGGCTCGGCGCTGGTGGTCTATCTGAATTTGCCGGTGGATACGCTCGGCTCCCGCTTCGGGGAGTTGCCGAGCCAGCTTCCCTGGCCGCAACTGCCGGATTTTTCGGTTGCCCGGATTATCGAGCTATTGCCCTCGGCCTTCGTCATCGCCTTTCTGGCGGCGGTTGAATCGCTGCTCTCGGCGATGGTGGCCGACAAGATGATCGAGGGGCACCACCGGCCGAATGCCGAGCTGTCCGCGCAAGGCGCCGCCAATGTTGCCTCGGCGCTGTTCACGGGGCTTCCGGCGACTGGCGCAATCGCGCGCACGGCCACGAATATCAAGGCGGGCGGGAAGACCCCGGTCGCCGGAATTGTTCATGCCGTTGTCATCCTGCTGGTGATGCTGCTGGCGGCCCCCCTCGCGGGCTATCTCGCCATGCCCGCCCTTGCCGCGCTTCTGATCGTGACCGCGTGGAACATGACGGAGCCGCATAAATGGGGCAGTTATATCCGCGGACGGAAGAGCGATATTTTCCTGTTGCTGCTGACGCTCGTCCTCACGGTGATCGTCGATCTGACGGTCGCCATCGGTGTCGGCGTGTCCATCGGCATCGCCCTCCGCCTCAGCCGCCGCAAGTCCGTCAAAAGCGACTGGTCCCCGCCGGAGAGGTGAAATCGCGCAAAATCCATCAATTGGGTTGCCGTGGCCGGGCCGGGGCGGTATAAGGCGCGGGAATTATTCCTTTTGTCTCCTTAGAATGAGCGAGTTAATAAATGGCCCTAGAACGTACTTTCTCCATCATCAAGCCCGATGCCACCCGCCGCAACCTGACCGGCAAGATCAACGCCAAGCTGGAAGAGGCCGGGCTCAAGATCGTCGCCCAGAAGCGCATCCGCATGTCCCGCGAAAATGCCGAGACATTCTACGCCGTGCACAAAGAGCGTCCGTTCTTCGGCGAGCTCTGCGACTTCATGGTTTCCGGCCCGGTTGTCGTCCAGGTCCTGGAAGGCGAGAACGCCATCGCGAAGAACCGCGAAGTGATGGGCGCAACCAACCCGGCCGACGCCGCCGAGGGCACGATCCGCAAGGAATTCGCCGAAAGCATCGAAGCCAACTCCGTGCATGGCTCCGACAGCCAGGCCAACGCCGCGATCGAGATTGCCTACTTCTTCTCCGGCTCCGAAATCCACAGCTGATCCGGACAAATCTCAAAGAAAAGGCCCGCATTTTAGCGGGCCTTTTTTATGTCTGAATGCGCCGGTTATTTCTCGGCGCCGGCCGCCTCGGATTTATCGAGGAAGGTGACCGTCTCGGCGAGGCCGCGCGGGTTCTCGCTATGCTTTAAGTGCCCGTCGATCTTGGCGCCGGGCTCGATACTGAGGGAGGCATGGACGATGTCGCCCTTGACGGTGGCGGAGGAGGTGACGGTGATTTCCTCGCCCTTGAGGTTGCCGTTGACGCCGCCACGGATGACGAGGGTGCCCGCATTGATATCGCCGGTGATCAGGGCATTCTGGCCGACGGTCAGGGTCTTCGCCTGAATATCGCCGGTGACCTGGCCATCGACCTGGATTTCGCCTTCGGAAAACAGGTTCCCCTCGATATTGAGGTTTTCGGCGATGATGGAGGGCATGGCGTTGGATCGCGCAGGCTTGGCGTCGGTCTTATTGTTATTTGAGAACATGGAGATACCTCCCTAAACAGGGTTAGTCGGCGGACGCTTTTTCAAGTTTCGGCGTCGCTTTGAACGCATATCTTCCCGCCTTGATGAAATTCATCGGATTCTGATGCTCACCTTCATAGATGATCTCGTAATGGACATGACGGCCGGTGCTTCGACCGGTAGAGCCCATCACGCCGATTTCGGTCCGATATTCGATTTTTGCGCCTTTCTTCACCAGCGCCTTCTTGAGATGGCCATAGCGGGTCTGGAAGCCGCTGCCATGATCGATGGTGACCATGGTGCCATAGGCGCCGTTGGTGCCGACAAAGGTCACCGTGCCGGGCGCGGTGGCGAGAACCTTTGAATTGCGCGGCCCCGCGATATCGACACCCGAATGAAAGGCGCTGCGCTTGGTGATCGGGTCACGCCGCTTGCCGAAGCTGGAGGTGACATAGCCGACATCCACCGGCCGCGCGAGGGGGAGCTGTTTCAGCAATGTCTGCAGGAACTCCCAATGGGCGAGGCTGGTTTCCATCTTCTGCGCCTGGGTGTAGAAATCCTGTTCCGTCTCCAGCAGTTTGCGCGCAGGCGGGAGGGCGGCGACGAACGGTCCGCCCTGTCCGGTCACCTCGTCGGAGCCGAGCAGCTTGTCCGGATCAAGGCCGGTCAGGACGATGATGTCCCGAAGCGCCGCGACGCTGGCATTGGTGCGGTCATGGATGCGGGTGATCAGTTCCTTGTTCTGGGTCGACATATGGTGCATGCGGTCGCGCAGCTCGCTCACTTCCGAGTTCAGGCGGCCTTCGGCAGCAACGCGGCTGTCGAATTCCTGCTGCAAGCTGGCGTACTGCTGGCGGGTTTCCTCCAGCTCCTCATAGATTTCGTCCTTGGTGGAGGCGTAGAGATTGACGAGATCGCGGAGCGAGGCCAGCCGCTGCACGGTCTTCTCGCGCTCGCTGAGGGCTTCGTCCCGCTCGCGCGAAATCTGGAACAGGGACTTGTTGGCCTGCATGACCTCCATCTCCAGCCGTTCGCGCCGGGCGTTGGTGGCGTGCAGGCTCTCGCCGAGGGAGCGGATGCGGTCCTCCAGCGATTGACCGCCATCGTCGCCATCCGTCGATTTCACCGCGAATTGAAGCGCCTTTTCAACGACTTCCCGGTCGGCGAGGATATCCTCAAGCCGGGCATACTGCTGGTCCAGCTCGGCCCGGGTGGCGGCGATTTGCGATTGCGCCAGCTCAAAGTCGGAGGCGACCGCGTCATAGTCGAGCTGCAGCGACAGCAGCTTCGCCTGCTGAATGGTCATTTCCCGATACTGCAGGGCGCCCGCCGTCAACAGATAGGCGAACAGCCCGCCGAAGCCGAGCAGGACGACAAAGCCCATGAGCTGCGTTCTGACGGAAAGGGGAAGATATTTCAGCTCCCCACGGGTGCGGATGATCACCTGACGGTCCGTAAAAAATTTATCGAATACGGCCTTCAGCCTCATCTAGTCATCCTGATCCGGGTTGCGTTGAACTGTACTGGGGTCCGGAATAATAAAACCGATTTTCCGGCAAACATCAACCGTCGCGCGCGGCCCCTAAAATTTGCGATTTTTTGTCTGTTTTTCCGGCAGGGGCGCGGCGAGGGGGCGATAGTATTCTTCAGGCAGTCCTGCAACCGAACGCGCATCGTCGTTAAACGGGGGTTTTAAAAGGCCTTTGAAGTTTTTTTGCACAAGCTCGCGCCAGCTCGCCGCGGGATCAAGATCGCGTTTTTCACAAAAATAGTGAAACCAGCGGCTGCCGATGGCGACGTGACCAATTTCATCCGTTAGGATTACGTTAAGGATAGCAGCGCTCTTTTCGTCGCCGATTTTGCCGAATCGGGTGATCATCGCCGGGGTGACATCCAGTCCGCGCGCCTCCAGCACCATGGGCACGACGGCGAGGCGGGCACCCAAGTCATTCCGGGTTGCCATCGCCGCCTCCCACAGGCCGTCATGGGCCGGGAAGTCGCCATAGGCGAAGCCGAGCTCGCCAACCCGTTCGGCCAGCAGTTCGAAATGGCTCGCCTCCTCGTCGCCGACCCTTACCCAGTCATCAAAGAAGGCGCGGGGCAGGTTTTCATGGGGGAAGCGGGCAACCATGTCCCAGGCAAGATCGATGGCGTTGAGCTCGATATGCTGCACCGCATGGAGCAGGGTGGCCCGCGCCTCGTCGGACTGGCCGCGGCGGCGCGGCATCTCGGCGGGCGGCAGCAGCTCTGGGCGCGCCGGTCTTGCCGGGCGGTCCGGCGGCGGGGTGTCGCCGAGGGGCATGTCGCCGCTGGATGCGCGCCAGAGAGCGGCCGCCTCATGGCTGAGCCGGGCCTTGCGGGCGGCGTCCGGCTCCTCAAGGACACGGACGGCGAGCGCGCTCAAACTCGTCACGTCAAAGGGCTTTTGCGGCGTCCAGCACGGCCTCGACATGGCCCTTGACCTTGACCTTGCGCCAGATGTTGCGGATGACGCCCTTGCCATCGACCAGGAAGGTCGCGCGCTCGATCCCCATATATTTGCGGCCATACATGTTCTTCTCGACCCAGACGCCGAAGGCTTCGCAGGTCTCGCCGTCCTCATCGGCGGCGAGCACGACGGAGAGGCTGTGCTTCTCGCGGAATTTCGCATGCTTGGCGAGGGTGTCCCTGGAGACGCCGATGACCTTCACCCCGAGCTGGTCGAACTCCTTGATCTTCTCGGAAAAGCCGATCGCCTCCTTGGTGCAGCCGGGGGTATCGTCCTTGGGATAGAAATAAAGCACAAAAGGATGCCCCTTGAGCGCGGCGAGGCTGACTTCCTCTCCACCATCCGCGGGCATATGAAAATCCGGGGCCTTTTCTCCGATTTCGGGCATGATCACTCCTTTAAAGCATGTGTAACTAAAGAGCTTAACTAACAGGTGAGGATTAAGGGGGCAAGTAAAGTAAAATTTGCAGTTATTTGCTCTCAATAGTTGTGAATTTATGGTATGTACGAGACCATAGATAGCTTGTGGGAAAAACTCTTTACTGCTTTGGGGGCGAACATGGGGATTGAAATAGTAGCAAAATTCGAACTAGAAGAACCTGATAGTCATAGGCTTCCTGCACTAGATGGCTCACAATCAATAACCGGCATTGCTCGCAGCTTAGTACTAGTGACACATTTCGCAGCAACTGGCACGATAAGGCATCGCGCACCGTTTGATTCAGGAGTGCAAGTTTATATTGAGCCTCCAAGACGAGGAAGCCTAGAAGCAATATATCAAATCGTAAGTGATCCGGGTGCCCAAATACTGGGAGGTATTGCTATCAGTGTCGCAGGTGCTGCTATTTATGATTTAACTAAGACAATTTTTTCTCGCTCAGTTGGAGCCTCTGTTGAACCTAGCACCGATGAAGTGAAAGATTTAGATTCCCAACGGGGCGGTGACTTAGATGCCTTGGTAGATGCAGTTGAACCGGCATTAAAACAAGCTCACAAAGCCGTCAATGGTGGTGCAACAAATATCTTGATCATTCAAGGCGATAAGAACGTCGTAAATTTTAATAGTAACACGAAAAATTATATTGAACGATCAGATATATCTAAGAATCCTGAAATTCGAGATGTCAGCATCGGCTCTTTTAATGCTAACAGTAATTATGGTAGAGCATATTTTCATGATTTAAACAAAACAGTACCCTTTAAATTAGACAATGATGCAAACTTTGCTACTAGAGATGCAATTTCTTATAGTTTGTATAGTTATGCTAGAGGGTTCCCGTCAGATATTGAAGTGAAATTTTTTCGAATTACATCTCCAGATGGAAGAACAAAAAGTATTATTATTACAAAAGCTTCAAAAATAGAAGAAAAGCCTTAGAATGTATTCTAATATTGGCGGATACTTTGAATATTTGATGGTCAGACGATAGATTTATTGAGCGCTTCTCAGATATTTCCCGAGCAGGCCATCGACAAACTGCTGGCTCTCTTTGAGCTTTTCGCCAAGGGCGTCGAAATCCGAGACCTGGCCGACCTCGGCGAGCGCGGTTTTAAGGGCGAGCGGGATATCGTCATCGAGGCTGCGGCTGCCGAGGCAGAGCTGCTGCAGCCCGCTGATATTGATGTAAAGCCCGGAGATGGCGATCAGCCGCTCCGCCTCCGCCGCCGGGATCAGTCCTGCCTTCCGCATCTCATGAAGCGCATCGCTGGAATTGGTTTTGAGAATTTCGGGATGCTCCGCGCCGTGGATGAGGCGCAGATACTGGCAGAGGAATTCAAGGTCCATCAGCCCACCCGCCGCATGCTTGATCGACCAGAGCGAGGAGGAGCCGAGTTCCTTCTGCACCCGCTCGCGCATGGAGAGGGTGTTCTTGCGGATTTCCTCTTTGTCGCGGGGAATTTCCCGAAGGCCGCGAAGCGCCGCCTCGGTCCGGACGGCTAGCTTTTTGTCACCGGCGACGACGCGGGCGCGGGTCAGGGCCAGATGCTCCCATGTCCAGGCATCCTCCTGATAATATTTGACGAGGGCGTCGAGCGGGAGGGCGATGGGTCCGGATTTGCCATGCGGGCGCAGGCGCATATCGACCTCGTAGAGCTGGCCCTCGCCGGTGAAGACGCTGATGGCGTTGATATAACGCTGGCTCAGCCGGTTGAAGAAGACGCCCGCCGAGACCGGCTTTTTGCCGTCCGTGGTCATGTCTTTCTCCGGCGTCTGGAACAGGAAGATCAGGTCCGCATCCGAGGCCGGGGTCATCTGGTGACTGCCGAGCTTGCCCATGCCGATGACCGCGAACTCGCCGCCCGGCACGACACCGTGATTGATCGCGAGTTCCGCCCGCACGTGGGGGAGCAGGGCGTCCAGCACCACCTCTGCCACATCGGAGAAGGCGCGGCCCGCGGCCACGGTTGCGCCAAGGCCGGTGCCGTGATCGACATTGTCAAGGATTTGCGCGCCCAAGCGGAACTTCTGGTCATTGGCCCAGCGGCGGGTGAAATCCAGCACGTCCTGAAAATCGCGCGCGGTGGAGAGGATGAGCTCCAGATCCTCGGCCAGTATATCGCGGCCCGGCAGCGCCGACATGAATTCCGTATCCAGCACCCCGTCCAGCAGCATCGGGTTCTGCGCCAGCTTCTCCGCGAGGTCCGGCGCCATGCCCATGATCCGCGCGACCAGCTTCAGCAGGCTCGGATGCGCCTTGAACAGGGAGAAGAGCTGCACCCCGGCCGGGAGTTTCTGCAGGAAGATATCGAAGCGTGTGAAGGCGGCGTCCGGGTTGCTGGTCTCGCCAAGGCATTCCAGCAGCCGCGGCATCAGCCCGGTCAGGGTCTGTTGCGCCCGCACCGTGCGCGTCGCCCGATAGCGGCCATGATGCCATTCGCGGATTTTCTGCGAGATCGCGGCCGTATCCTCGAACCCCAGCTCGGCGAGGGAATTGAGGGTTTCCGGGTCATCCTCCGCCCCGGTGAAGACGAGCCGCCCGGCCTTGCGGTCCGGCGTCTCCTCGAACGCGAAGAGGGCATCGTAATGGCGCTGCACGGTCTCCAGCGTCGCGCGCAGATCGCGGCGGAATGCATCCGCCTCGTCATAGCCGAAAAAGACGCCGAGCTTGCGAAAGGTTTCCGGATCGTCGGGGAGGAGCTGGGTCTGCTCGTCATGGGTCATTTGCAGGCGATGTTCCAGCTCGCGCAGGAAGATATAGGCTTCCTTCAGTTCCTGCTGCACCGACGGGTCGGTCTTGCCCTCCTCCTGCAGGCCCTGTAGCGTGCCGAGGGTTGTCGGATCGCGTAAATTGGGATTGCGTCCGCCCTCGATCAGCTGCTGGGTCTGGCAGAAGAACTCGATCTCGCGGATGCCGCCGCGGCCGATCTTGATGTTATGCCCCTCCAGCGAGATTTTGGAGAACCCCTTGTGGGTGTGGATTTGCGACTTGATCGCCTGGATATCCTCGATGGCGGCAAAATCCATGGATTTGCGCCAGATGAAGGGGGTGAGGAAGTCGACGAACTCCTGCCCTGCCGCCAAGTCCCCGGCGATGGGCCGCGCCTTGATCATGGCCGCCCGTTCCCAGTTCTGGCCCTGGCTTTCGTAATAGACATGGGCGGCGCCGATGCCAAGTGCGATGGGCGTTGCGCCGGGATCGGGCCGGAGCCGGAGATCGGTGCGGAAGACATAGCCGTCGCGGGTCCTCTCCTGCATCATGGTGACAAGATCGCGGGCAATGCGCACGAAGCAGTCCTGCATGGATCGGCGGCCGGTGTAGGTGATCTTGTCGCCATCGAACAGGACGATCACATCGATATCGGAGGAATAGTTCAGCTCCCGCGCACCGAGCTTGCCCATGCCGATGATGATCAGGCCGCTGTCCTTTGTTGGATCGTCGGGATGGGGCAGGGTAAGGTCGCCTTTCTCCGCCGCCGCCGCCAGCAGATGCCGGCAGCAAATCTCGACCGCGGCACCCGCGAAATCGGAGAGCACGCCGGTTATCTCCATCAGCGGCCAGACCTTGCCAAGGTCCGCGAGTGCCGTCAGCAACGCAATGCGCCGCTTGGCGATGCGCAGCGCCGCCATCACCGCATCGCGCTCTGCGGTGAGCGGGGTGGCGCTTTCCATCTCCTCATAGATCCAGCGCAAGGCCGGTTCTGCCCCGTCCTCCACCATATGCCGGAGCAGCTGTGGCTCGGCGAGCAGGCAGCTGCTCAGAAACGGGCTGTTGCCGAAGATGGCGTTCAGGATATCGGGACCCTTGGCCATCCCGTCCAGCTTGGCGGCGAAATCGGCGAGGGCCGGGTCTTCCGCCGTGACCTCGCGCCAGCTTTCAAGGCCGACGGCCAGAAGCTCCGCATCCCCTGCGGCGGGGAGGTTCCGCACGATCTCGGCGAACGGCTTTTTTTGGGCTTGCGCGATATCCTGCATTCCTAATCCGGGTTGTTTGGTTTACGATGACGCCCTAATTATCAGATCAGACTTTTTTTATACAAGCCTTATTAAAAATCGAGTTGAAAGCGAACATTTCAGTTGGTCAGATCCACTTCCAGATTATTGTACCGGACCCTGATGGGGGTCGTCGTATTGGTTTTTATTGCCGCGCTGGCGCTGGTGGCGGCCTTGGCCCGGGGGCCGGTCTCGCTGACCTTCTTCACTCCCTATATCGAGCAGGTACTGGCGGCGCAATATCCCGACTATGAGCTGTCCTTCAGCAATATCGGGCTTGAATGGAACGGTCGCGACAAGAACCTGGTGGTGGCGGTGGATAACCTGGAGGTGTCTGAGGAGAACCGGCGCGTTGCCTCGATCCCCGATGTCACGGTGGTGTTCAGCGGCGAGGCGCTGCTAAGGGCGCGGATCGCCCCGGCGGAGCTGGAATTTACCGGCCTGCGCATCCGGCTGAACCGGGATGGCAATGGTGTGGTCAAGCTTGGCTACGACAATGCAATAATGCGCGATACCCCGCAAACCACCCCCACACCCGAGGCGGCGGACACGGCGGAGGCTGCGGCGCGGAACGGCTTTCTCGAAGTCCTGCAGGAACTCAGCCGCGAGCCGGACCCGGAGCGGCTCACCGGCTATCTCGAACGGCTGGAAGTCTATGATTCGTCCGTCTTTATCGAGGATGAAATCCTTGAGAGATTCTGGCGGGTGACCGGCGCCGATGTCTTTGTCTGGCGGGAGGAACATGGTCTCCGCGGGCAGGCGAGCGGCGCCATCAGGATCGGCAACGAGACGGTCTCCCTCGTCGCGCTTGGCGATTATGACCGGGAACTCAAGCGCACGGAGATCGACGGCCAGTTCTCCGATCTGCCGCTGCCGCTGGTCGGCGCGCAGGTGCCGGAGCTGGAGATGCTGAAAGGGGTCGATCTCAACCTGACGGGCCATGTCAATCTGGAGCTGGATGAAACCTTCCGCTTCGAAACCATGGGATTTGACCTCCGCGCGAATGACGGGCGGGTCGACCTGCCGGATCTTTACCATGAGCCGCTCCCCGTCGAGAGCCTCTTCGTCGCCGGAGAGGTGACCGGCGATTTCAGCGAGGTCCGCCTTGATACGATCGAGGCGAAAACCCTCGGTGCGACCATGGAGATGACGGGGACTGTCGAGATTGCCGAGGTTGGCACCGGCCTTACGCTGGATGGCAGTCTGGCCAATCTGCAGGTCAATGACATCGGCCGTTTCTGGCCCTATTCCATGGCGTCGAACGGCTATGACTGGGTGACGGCGAATATCCGCGAGGGGGTTGTGCCTTCCGGTACCTACAAGATCAACCTGCCCGCCGGGGCGCTGGAAAGCGGCGACATACCGGAAGGGGCGGTCGATCTGCGCTTCGACCTCAAGGGGGTGACCGCGAATTACTATGCGCCGCTGCCGAAGGTGACCGATATCACCGGCAGCGCGGTGCTGACGGAAACCGGCGTTACCATCAAGGACATGACCGGCCGCCTCGGGACATTGGAAGTGACGTCGGACAATGTGACGATTGACGAGTTCGACAAATATGACCAGCTTGCCGATATCCAGATCCATGTCACCGGCAACAGCCGCGAGATGTTTACCTTTCTCGATCTGGAACCGCTGGGCTTGATCTCGCCATACGGGATCGTGCCCTCGGCCATGACCGGGGAGGGGGCGGTCGATGCGTCCTTCAAGTTTCCGCTCCGCTTTGATCTCACGCTGGAAAAGGTCGACTACTGGGCGAAGGGCGCGTTCACTGATGCGACCATCCCGAAAGTGGCTGGGGATATCAACCTGACCGGCGGCGATCTGAAGGTCGCGGTCGATCCGAAAGGCGTCACCGTGGGTGGCACGGCGAAGCTTAATGTGGTGCCGGTAACGATTTCGGCGGAAAGCTGGTTCAGCGGCCCGCGGGAGGGGAACCGGCTCTATCATGTGACGGGAGAGATTGACGAGGCGGGGCGCGCCTCCCTCGATATCGCCTCGCCCTATCTGACCGGGCCCATGGCCGCCGATATCCACCTTGAGACGACACCGGAAGGGGCTGCTTCGGGCAAGGTTGATATCGATTTCGCGAAGACCGAAATTTCGCTTGAGCCGTTGCACTGGACGAAGGAGGCGGGCGTTCCCGGCCGCGTCACTGCCGATCTCGACGTGACGGCAGAGGATGTCGCGATGCTTTCCAATATCGTGGCGGAGGTCGGCGACATGAAGGCGACCGCCACGGCGGTGCTGAAAGACGGGCTGCTCAGCAGCCTGACGGTGCCGAAGGTGACCTATGGCGAGAATGACTTCGCCCTCGACTTCACGCAGGCCGCCGCCAATCAGATGAACGTCCGCCTGCACGGCGCGCAGTTCGACCTCAAACCCTTCGTCGTTGCCACCTATGACCTCAACGAGGCGGATATCGACGGCCCGGAGGATGATCGGGTAATCGAAGTCGAAGTGGAGGTCGATCGGGCGCTGATGGATGACGGCCTGACCCTCGATATGGTGCGGGCGGATATGCAGATCGAGGGGAATCTGATCATCGACGGCATGGCGACGGGCAAGTTCGCGGGCGAGAAATCCTTCAATTTTGAAATTGCGCGCAATGGCGACACGCGGACCGTCAGCTTTGTCTCCGACGATGCGGGCTCGCTCTTTCGCGGGCTCGACCTCTATGACGATTTCCGCGACGGCGCGTTGAAACTGACCGCGGAGATTGACGATACGCAAGAGAGCCGCCCGGCCAAGGGCACGATCGAGATCAAGGATGTGCGGGTCGTCAATGCGCCGGTGCTCGGCAAGATCCTCACCGTCGGCTCCCTCGGCGGGATCGTCGATCTGTTGCGCGGGGACGGTATTGTCTTTGCGACGGTGGAGGGACCCTTTACCTATGAGAACGGCGTTTTCCAGACCAAGGACTTCCGCGCCGTCGGCTCCATCGGCATCACTTTTAACGGAACCGTGGACCAGCCCGCCAACAAGATTGATGCCTTCGGGACGGTGATCCCGTCCTATACGCTGAACTCCATGCTTGGGAATATACCGATCCTCGGTACGCTGCTGGTCGGTCGGCAGGGGGAGGGGATATTCGGCTTCTCCTATGAGGTGTCCGGCGGGATGGAAAACCCGGATATCGATGTCAACGCCGTCTCGGCGCTGGCCCCCGGCATCCTCCGCCGGATGTTCTTCGAACCCTGGGACCAGGACGACATAGAACCGCCGAGCACGAACGCACCGGGCGCCCGCCAGAACCCGTAATTCCCGGCGACGTCGGCGGGCGTGGCCCTCAGACCGGCTGGATCAGGTAATGGCGCTTCTTGCCCGCAGAGAGCTTGATCCGTCCGTCGCTATCCAGATCATCGAGGGTGAGCATGGCCTTCTCGTCGGCGATTTTCTCGTCATTCATGCGCGCCCCGCCGCCCTTGATCAGTTTCCGTGCCTCGGAACTCGAAGCACAGAGACCGGCCTTCTGGAACAGGGCGAAGGCGGGAATGCCGTCCGCAAGTTCGGCGCGCGGGATTTCCAGCGTCGGCAACCCTTCCGCCGTCTGTCCCATCTCGAAGGTCTGGCGCGCGGTTTCGGCGGCGGCCTCGGCGGCGGCCTTGCCATGGGCCATCTCGGTGCAGGCATCGGCGAGGATTTTCTTCGCTTCGTTCAGCTCCGCCCCGTCGAGTTTTTCGAGCCGTTCAATCTCCGCGACCGGCACCTCGGTGAAGAGCCGGAGGAACTTGCCGACATCCGCATCCTCGGTATTGCGCCAGAACTGCCAGTAATCATATGGGCTCAGCATGTCTTCATTGAGCCAGACCGCGCCGCCCGCTGTCTTGCCCATCTTCGCGCCCGACGCGGTGGTGAGCAGCGGCGAGGTGAGGCCGAACAGCGAGAACCCGTTCGTCCGGCGGCCAAGCTCGACCCCGTTGACGATATTGCCCCACTGGTCGGAACCGCCGCATTGCAGCGTGCAGTTATATTTCTTCTTCAGCTCGACGAAGTCATAGGCCTGCAGGATCATGTAGTTAAACTCGAGGAAGGTCATCGACTCCTCGCGTTCCAGCCGCAGCTTCACGCTGTCGAAGGAGAGCATCCGGTTGATCGAGAAATGCGGGCCGTAGTCGCGCAGGAACTGGATGTATTTGATGTCGTCCAGCCAGTCGGCATTATTGACCATGATGGCGTCCGTCGGGCCATCGCCGAAGGTGAGGAATTTTTCGAACACCTTCTTGATGCCGTCCATATTCTCCTGGATGACCGCATCGGTGATCAGCGGACGGCTTTCGTCGCGACCGGTTGGATCGCCGACTTTCGTCGTCCCGCCGCCCATCAGCACGATCGGCTTGTGCCCGGCCTGTTGCAGGCGACGCAGGATCATGATCTGCATCAGGCTGCCCGCATGCAGGCTCTTCGCCGTGCAGTCGAAGCCGATATAGGCGGTCACGATCCCCTCAGCAAAGGCTTTATCCAGCGCGTCTAAATCTGTACATTGGTGCAGGTAGCCGCGTTCGGTGAAGACTTTCAGGAAGTCGGAGCGTAATTCGGTCATGGACGTATTCTGTTCTAAATGAGGTTCAAGAGCGCCATCGTTTAGCACATATGGGACGTCTTTTAAAAGTGCGGGATGAGAAATGATGCAGAATAAGCAAAAACAGGGTGAAACGGCGCCGCTCCGCGCCCTCGGGCTGATGAGCGGGACGTCGCTCGACGGGGTCGATGCGGCGATTATCGAAACCGACGGGGTCACGGTCAAATCCTTCGGTCCGGTGCGCTCGGTGCCCTATGAGGCGGGCTTTCGGGCGCGGTTGCGGGATTTGCTCGGGAAAGAAAGTGCCGGGGCGGATATTATCGCCGATTTTACCGCCGCACAGGCCGAGGCCGCGCTGACGCTGCTGGCCGAGAATGATCTCACGCCCGCCGATATCGATGTGATCGGCTTTCACGGCCAGACCATCTTTCACGATCCCGCCAACTGCCTGACCGTGCAGATCGGTGACGGCGCAATGATGGCGGAGCTGACCGGCATCGATACGGTGGCCGAATTCCGCCATGCCGATGTCGCCGCCGGCGGGGAGGGAGCGCCCTTTGCCTCCCTCTATCACCGAGCGCTGGCGAAATCGCTGGATGGGCCGCTGGCCGTGCTCAATCTCGGCGGGGTCGGCAATGTCACCTATATCGACGGGGACGAGGCGCTGGCCTTCGATACGGGACCGGCGAATGCGCTCATGGATGACTGGGTGCTGCGCCATACCGGCGCGCCTTTCGATGACGGCGGGCGGATTGCAGCGAACGGTGTCGTCAATGCGGCGGCGCTCGCGAAGCTGCTCGATCACCCGTATTTCGACCTTACACCGCCCAAGAGCCTTGATCGGGACCAGTTCCCGGTGAAAGAGGCGATTGAGGGCCTCGGCCTTGAAGAAGGGACGGCAACCCTGCTCCGCTTCACGGTGGAAAGCATCCGCCGCGCTCTCGATCATTTGCCGGGCAAGCCTAAGCGCTGGCTGCTGACCGGCGGCGGGCGCAAGAATCCGGAACTGGTCAGATGCATTGCCGAGGTCGTGGAGGCTCCGGCGGAACCGGTGGAGGCTGTCGGCTGGCGCGGCGATGATCTGGAGGCGGAGGCCTTTGCCTTCCTCGCGGTCCGCTCCTTGCGCGGTCTGCCGCTCAGCCTGCCGACGACGACGGGCGTGCCGGAACCGATGCCGGGCGGCGTGCTGTATCCTGCTCCGGTGCTGAAACGCGAGAGCGCCCGAGGTTAGTCTTCCTCGTCCTCGCCGTTGAGCCGCATGTCGAGATAGGCATCGACAGATCTCATCAACGCATCCTGATGGCCTTCGAAGAAATGGTCGGCATCGGGAATCTCGTCATAATCGATGGTGATGCCTTTCTGCGCCTGCAGCTTCTCGACCAGCTTCTTGATGTCCCGGCGCGGCACCAGCACGTCCTTGTCGCCATGGATGATGATGCCCGACGACGGGCAGGGCGCGAGGAAGGAGAAGTCATACATATTCGCGGGCGGCGCGACCGAGATAAACCCGGCAATCTCCGGCCGCCGCATCAGGAGCTGCATGGAAATCCAGGCGCCGAAGGAAAAGCCGCCGATCCAGACGGCGGGGGCGTTCGGATTGTGGGTCTGCATCCAGTCGAGGGCGGCGGCGGCATCGGAGAGTTCGCCGACGCCATGGTCATAATCGCCCTGGCTGCGGCCGACGCCGCGGAAATTGAAGCGGAGCACGGAAAAGCCGCGCTTTTTGAAGGTGGTGAACAGGTGGTAGACCACCTTGTTGTTCATCGCCCCGCCATATTGCGGATGCGGGTGCAGAACCAGTGCGAGCGGCGCATTGGGATCGTCGGAATGATGGTAACGCCCTTCAAGGCGTCCTTCAGGTCCATTAAAAATAACGTCTGGCATTTATCTTATTGTTCCTAATACAGCTTCGTTATGGCGCAGGAATGATCTCGCTCGGGCTCAAATTCCGATTCATGCCCGGTGATTTCCGTCACAGGAATGCGGATGCGATCCTTGACGGTACCCCCGATATGCATATATCTGTTAAATATGGGCGCTTTGAACCTCAGGTGAATTCCGCTACAAGAGCGGCACAATACAGAAGGTAAGGGCAAATGTTCAAGCATATTAGCGAAGAAATTAGCTGCGTGATGGAACGCGACCCGGCGGCACGGAGCCGGATCGAGGTTGCGCTGCTCTATCAGGGCTTCCACGCGGTCGTCCTGCATCGCCTCGCCCATTGGCTGTGGGAGCGGAACTGGCGGCTGCTCGCGCGGCTGTTGTCGCAGTTCAGCCGCTTCCTTACCGGCATCGAAATTCACCCCGGCGCGAAGATCGGCCGCAAGTTCTTTATCGACCATGGCATGGGCGTCGTGGTCGGGGAAACGGCGGATATCGGCGATAATGTAACGCTGTATCACGACGTGACGCTGGGCGGTGTCGCGCCCTCCATCGATTCCGATGCACAGCGCGGCGTGAAGCGCCATCCGACATTGCAGGACGGTGTGATCATCGCCTCCGGCGCGCAGATCATCGGCCCGATCACGGTCGGCAAATGCGCCCGCGTCGGCGCCAATTCGGTCGTGCTGAAGGATGTGCCGGATCATACGACGGTCGTCGGTGTGCCCGCGCGCGCCGTCAGCGCCTCGAAAAAGGACCGGCTGGACGAGAGATTCGCGGCCTATGGTGTCGGCAATCACGATCTGCCCGACCCGGTCTTCAAGGTGATGGATGGCCTGCTCGACAAGGTGCAGTCGCTGTCCATGCGGGTTGAGGAGCTGGAGCAGGAACGCCGCGATGCCGCCGACGCGCCGATTGCGATCAAGCCCAAGAAAAAGCCCGCCACGACGACGGGCACGAAAACCAAGTCCTGACACCCTGATGTAAACCGCCTGCGGCGGGACAGATAACCGCCATGAGCAAAGCCGTCTATCTCGACTATAACGCGACCGCGCCGATCCACTCCGAGGTGGTGGAGGCGATGGCGGCGGTGATGACGGCGGGCGGCAATCCGTCCTCCGTGCATCAGTCGGGGCGGACGGCACGCAATAGGGTGGAAGAGGCGCGCGCCGCCCTTGCCGATCTCATCAACTGCAAATCCCCGGAAATCATTTTCACCTCCGGCGGGACGGAGGCGAATAATTTCGCCCTCTCGACGGCGGGGGAGAGGCCGTTGTTCGTCTCTGCGGCGGAACATGATTCGGTGCTGGCCGCCGCCGGTGAGAGTGCGGTGCGCCTGCCGGTCACGCCTGACGGCATTCTCGATATGGATGTGCTGCGGGCGGCGCTGGCGGCGGCGGAAACCCCGGCCTTTGTCTCCGTCATGCTCGCGAATAACGAGACCGGCGTGATCCAGCCGATCCGCGAGATCGCCGATATCGTCCATGAGCAGGGCGGATTGCTCCATTGTGATGCCATTCAGGCCGTCGGCAAGATACCGGTCGATTTCAAGGCGCTCGGCGTCGATCTGATGTCTGTCTCCGCCCATAAATTCGGCGGCCCGCAAGGGATCGGCGCGCTGATCCTGCGCGAGGGACTTGCTGTGCCCGCCTTTATCCGTGGCGGCGGTCAGGAGCTGGGCCGCCGCGCCGGAACCGAGAATGTCGCCGCCATTGCCGGGCTCGGTGTTGCCGCCGCTGCCGCCGGGGCCATCATCGCGCAAGGGGAGGCGATCGCCGCGCTCCGCGACCGGATGGAGGCACGGATCAGCGAGATATCGCCTGCAAGCCGGATTTACGGGCGCAAGGCCGCCCGCCTGCCCAACACCAGCGCCATTGAAATGCCGGGGGTTGCCTCAGAGTTGCAGGTCATGTCCTTCGACCTTGACGGTTTCGCGGTCAGCGCCGGTTCCGCCTGTTCGTCGGGAAAGGTGAAGGCGAGCCATGTCCTCAGCGCCATGGGCGCGAGCGAGGAGGCGGCGGGCACCGCGATCCGCGTCAGCCTTGGCTGGCGGACAAGCGATGCCGACATCGACGCCTTCATTGACAGCTGGGGCCGGCTCTATAAGCGGAAATCCCCGAAATTTGCGGCCTAGACAAGAGACCAGGGGGCAGGTTAAGTAGACAGTCACAGAAGTTCAGGAGTTTGACCCCGCATGCCGAAAATGACCTTTATCAAACCTGATGGCAGCCGCCAGGAAGTCGATGCGCCGCTCGGCCACACGATCCTGGAGATCGCACACCAGAATAATATCGATCTGGAGGGCGCCTGCGAGGGGAGTCTCGCCTGTTCCACCTGCCATATCATCGTGAGCGATGAGGATTTCGAGCGCCTGCCGGAAGCGACCGAGGATGAGGAGGACATGCTCGATCTCGCCTATGGCCTGACGCGGACCTCCCGCCTTGGCTGCCAGATCGAGATCACCGAGGAACTGGACGATCTGGTCGTGACCCTGCCCGCAGGCTCGAACAACATGATGCTGTGATGGCTGCGGGACTTTTCGACAGACTGAAGGCCGATAACGCCGCCGCCTGGGAAACCTATACCCGGCATGAGTTCGTCAAGGGCATCCAGTCGGGCAAGCTGCCGCGCGAAGCTTTTGAGTTTTACCTCAAGCAGGATTATCTGTTCCTGATCCAGTTCGCGCGGGCCTATGCGCTGGCGATTTTCAAGGCGGACAATATGGCGGAGATGCGCTTCGCCCTTGAAGGGGTGAAAGCCATCCTCGATGTCGAGACCGGGCTGCATGTGGACTATTGCGCCGACTGGGGGATTCCTGAGAAAGATCTCGAAACACTGGAAGAGGCGCCGGAGAATGTCGCCTATACCCGCTTCGTGCTGGAACGCGGCATGGCGGGGGATCTGCTCGACCTGATGGTGGCGCTGGCGCCCTGCGCCATCGGCTATGGGGAAATCGGTCTCGCCCTTGCCGAATCCCGCGATACCAAGATCGAAGGCAATCCCTATATTTCCTGGATCGAGATGTATGCGGGCGCGGAATATCAGGAACTGGTCGCCGGAATGACCGCGCAGATAGACGAGATTGCCGTCACGCGCTTCACCGAGCCTAGATTTGCCAGCCTCTCCAAAACCTTCGGCACCGCCACCAAACTCGAAGCCGACTTCTGGCAGATGGGTCTTAACGCGGTTTAGGCGGAGACGGAGGTGTAACCGGCGTCAGGCACATATCATCGAACCTGCGAAGCGTATGCTTATCCATTACGCCCGCTTTATGAAGATCTGAGGCGGTCTCATGGGTTGCCTTGAGAGCTTCACTTCGATATTTTCCTGCCATCTTATTCAACCTTTGAGATAGTTTTGATATATAATTCGATAATTATAAAAACAATCACTTAGTGAGCTCGGGCTGATGTTTTTTTCTGATGAAGATCTAGAGAAGATTGAAGAAGAGTATATCTGGATAGATGAGAAATTTCATGATCTCACAGAAAAGTACGTTCTCTATGAATACCGTAATGAAAGATCCCAAGAATATGCGAAACATGGATTTAGTCGCCGTCTAGGGACCCTAACACACTGTTTGCATAACATATTTAGATTAATACCACCTGAGCGCACTGATATTCCGGCCGCTGAAGAAATATCAGATGTTACAATCAACATACAGGCGTTCGTATTCAATGCTTTTGGTTGTTTGGATAACCTTGCATGGATTTGGGTAAAGGAAGCCGATCTTACAATGGTGAACGGTTCGGATTTACCTAATGTTTATGTGGGGCTCCGTGAAAAGAACAAATTGGTGAGAGCTTCTTTTAGGCCGGAATTCCGAGAATATTTGAAATCAATAGATAAGTGGATTGGTAATCTCGAAGATTTTCGTCACGCTTTAGCTCACAGAATTCCTTTATATATTCCGCCTTATTGTATTCCGGAAGACAATAGGGATGCTTACGAACACCTTGAAAAACAAAAGTTTCAGTGCAGCAGTGCGGAATGGGAGCGTCTAGATGCGGAGCAAATGGAATTATGCCATTTTGCGCCGATTATGCAGCATTCTTTTGGAGAAAAATCTAGACCAATTGTTTTTCATGCCCAAGTCATCGCTGATTTCAATACAATTATCGAGTTAGGGCTAAAAATCCTCGAAGAACTAACGATTAAAAAAGCTGACAGTTCTTAATCACTTTTTTTCACGCCGTCTTTCAGGGTCCAGGCGACGTCGTACTCCTTGACGTAATCGCTATGGGTGACGAGGCCGCCTTCCTCTGTCCAGTAATGCAGCAGATATTCCGGCGGCTCGAACGCCGTGCCGAGCTCGTTGTTGTCCCCGAGCAGCAGCCGCACCTGATGCGAGGTGGAGGGGCAGGTCTGAACCAGCGTGCCGCCCGCCAGCTTCTGGATGGCCCGGTGCAGATGCCCGCAGAGCACCCGCTCGACCGTGTCATAGCGGCTGATCACATCAACGAAGTCGTCCATGTCGAGCAGGCCCATCGCGTCCATGCTGGTCAGGCCCGTCTTGAACGGCGGATGATGCAGGAGGATGACGACAGGGCGCGCGGCCTCCTTGCTGATTTCCTCCTCCAGCCAGGCAAGCTGCACCTCGCCGAGATGACCCTGCGGCTTGCCATGGATGTTGGTGTCGAGCGCGATCAGCTTGAGCGGCCAGCCGTCCACCACATAGTTGAGCGTGCCGGAACTCGGCAGATAGTCATGATCGGGAAAGGCCTTGCGCAGGAGCGTGCAGTCGTCATGATTGCCGGGCAGCAGATAGACCGGCATCTCGAACTCCGCGACGATCTCCTTCAGGATCACATATTCCTCCGCCTTGGCGCTGTTCACAAGGTCGCCGGTGAGGAAGACGATATCGGGGCGGTTGACGCTCCCGTTCACATGGCGGACCGCGTTGCGCAGCTTTTCCGCCGGATGATAGAGCTCTGAGAACTCATCTTCCGGGACGGCGATATGGGTGTCACTGAGCTGCGCGATCAGCATTGACCTATCCTTTTTCCTTCACAAGCGAGAGCATGTCCCGGGTGCGGACAAACTTGCGCCGCGGTGATTTCTCGCCCGCGCGGGCCACTTCCGCCGCATCGATCTTTTTCCAGTCATCGAAGGAGACCGCATGGATGCCTTTTTCCTTGCACCAGGCATCCAGCCCCGCCGGGCCCAGCTTTGCCGGATCGCCGCCGCCTTCGAAATCGGCGAGCATTTTATCGACGACATTCTGGCTGTCGATGCGGTTGGTGCCGATGGTGCCGGACGGGCCGCGCTTGGCCCAGCCGACCACATAGAGCCCCTCGGCGACGCGCCCCTCGTCATTCTTGATGATGCCTTTCTCGACGGGCAGGCCTTCCAGGATGCCCATCTCATAGCCGATACAGGTGACCAGCAGCTGGCAGTCGATCTCATAGGTCTCCCCGGTGCCGACGGCCTTGCCATCGACGATCCTGTTCCGCTCGAACCGGACGCCGCTGATCGCGTCATTGCCCAGAATCTCGACCGGGCTCGCCAGGAAATCGAGATGGATGGAGCGGCCCTCGACGCCATGGCCGGGGGTGATATGCTCGAAACTGCGCAGGAGATCGAGGTTGGTGTTGATCACCCGCTCCTCCTTCTTGTCCTCCGACGTGAAGTCCTCCGGCAGCTTGGATTTGTCCGTATAGGGCCTGGCGGAGGTCAGCTCGGCGAACTCGCTTAGTTCCTTGGAGGAGAACTGCGCATTCTCCGGCGCCCGGCGGCCGACCACATGCACGCATTTGAGCGGGCTCTTGAAAATCTCGCTGGCCGCATGTTCGGCAAGATCGGAGGTGACCATCTCCCCTTCCGTCCGCATCAGGATGCGCGCGACATCGAGGGCGACATTGCCATTGCCGATGACGACCGCCGTCTCGATATCGAGATCGGGCACCGCCTCGCGGAATTCCGGATGGCCGTTATACCAGTAGACAAAAACCTGCGCGCCGAAGACACCGGCCTTGTCCTCTCCGGGGATGCCGAGACTGCGGTCCTTCGGCGTGCCTGTGGCGATCACCACCACGTCATACAATTCGCGCAGCTTGTCGAGCGGGATATCCGTGGCCAGGCCGACATTGCCGACGAAGCGGACATTGTCATTCTCCATCACCTTGTCATAGGCGCGGGTGACGGCCTTGGTGGTCTGGTGGTCCGGGGCGACCCCGGCGCGGACCAGCCCGTAGGGCGTCGCCAGTTTATCGAGAATATCTATGACACTGTCGGGGTTTTTCTTGACGATGGCGCCTGCGGCATACATCCCTGCCGGCCCCGAACCGACGATACAAATCTTTAAGCTAGGGTCAGGAGCCATTAGTTTACTCCGTTCTGCGTTTCACCCAAGTTTTCTGGCCAGGAATGCGTTTGCAGTAAACCTGGTGGGTTTTCAAAACCGCATGACGCCGCCAGAGGGCTTGGGTGAAGCGCCCTTCGGGGTTGGAGGGGAGGCGAAATCTGCGGCGTAAACCGTCCTTGAATATGCGCAGGCATGTCCTGCGTCCGATTTCCTTGCATCTTTCTCCTCCCCTCCAACCAGAACTGCAGTAAATTAATGGTTCCTGACCCTTACTGACATTTTCCCCGGCTCATTATTGTTATTGAACTGCCATTACACGATCTAGCTTTTCTTCAATCCGCCGAAGCGCCGGTAGAACTCGTCCGGGGCGGGCGGGAGTCTCCCTGTCTCATCTTCAAGCACAGTCATCAAATGTTGCTCCGCGCCCTCCCAGACGCGGCGGTAGATGTCCTGAAACAACGCCCGTGCCCGGTTGCCGTTCCAGCCGGCGGGTAACAGTTCCGCCGGGAGCATCGGGTCCCTGAGCAGGACCCGCCTGTAATCATGCACCAAGAGGCTGCGAATGATAAAACATTTTTTTTCATCGAAAGTTGCGGCGTCCGTCTCCGGCGTCGCGAATATGCTGAAATGATCGATAAAGCGGTTGTAGTCCGCCTCCAGGCTTTTGAGGTTCCAGCCCTTGGTGACGAGGATATCCGGAGCATCGAAGGGGGTGTCGGCGGGGCTGGCGCCGCTCAGGATCGTGACCTTGCCGGTGAGGTCGAGGTCCTGCAGCAATGTCTCGACGCTGTCCTTCGTCGCTGTCGGATGGGCATGGACACCCGCGCCGAGATCGCCGAAGCCGAGCCAGCCGAGCGCGGTTTCAAGGCGGCGGCGGTCCGCATCGGTCAAAAGCCGCCGGGCAACGAACAGCAGCAGCCAGTTCCCATTCCACGGAATGTCGCCACTTGCGTAAATCCGGTGCGTTGCCTCGGCGAAGCGGTGGCGCCCCGATTGCGTCAGGCTGTAGTAGCTGCGCCGGCCCATCTGCTCGGAGGAGAGAATGCCGTCTTTTTGCAGCCGGAAGACGGCGGTGCGCACCACCCGCTCGTTCAGCCCCAGCGCCGCGACGAGATTGATCAGGCTGCCAAGCCAGACGGTGCCGCCATGCGGGGCGACGCCATCACCCCAGACCGTGACCAGCAGGGATTTCGCCTTCAGATCGAGTTTTTGGAAGAGGGCGGGGATCAGCGGGTCCGTCTTCAGCGGCCTGTTCATGCGGCGCCCCGCTGTGAAGGACAGAAGACCCTGTTCCGGTTCCCGTTTGGTTGCGCCACCTTAATCCCTTAGCTTCTTGTTTTGATTTTTCGTCATATCCTATATAGTCGCTAATGATTTTAGGGGGCAACTTACCAAAAGTAATGCAGAATCTTGATAAAATTGAGCTGCTCAGCCGACTGACGACGGAGGAACGGGCGGAGATTGCGTCGAAATGCGTCTGGCGGACCTTTGCCGCCAATGAGCAGATACTGGAGCGCTCGACCGACAGCCGCGACATGTATTTCGTTGTCGAGGGCAGCGTTAACATCGTGAACTACGGCGTCTCGGGCCGCGAGGTAACCTACGCCACGGTCGGAGAGGGGCAGTATTTCGGCGAGCTGTCGGCGATTGACGGCCGGGCGCGCTCGGCCAATGTGGTCGCCAATGCGCGCTGCCTGCTCGCCAGTCTCAGTCCGGAGAGTTTCCAGGACCTCTTGATGCGGAACCCGGCGATCATGATGTCGGTGCTGCAGCGGCTGGTACGGATCATCCGCATCAATGACGACCGTATCCTCGATCTCTCCACCCTCGGTGCGGTGCAGCGGGTGTGTCAGGAACTTCTCCGCATGGCGGAGCCGGACCCGGTAACGGCGAACAGCTGGCTGATCTATCCGATGCCGACCCAGAGCGTGATCGCCAGCCGTGTCTCGACGACGCGGGAGACGGTGGCCCGCGTGCTCGGCCAGCTTGCCCACGAAGGAATGGTGCTGAAAAAGGGCAAGACGCTGTACCTGAAAGACAAGGGCGCGATCGAGGATTATATCAAGACGCTGGCCATGACCTCGGGCCAGAGCGGGCGCTGACGGTTCGCCGGGCCGCGCCTCAGCTCTCGCTGATGGTGACGGACTTGACCAGCGCCCAGACCGGCGTTTCCTTCTTGATCTTCATCTCCTCGAACGAGCGGCGGGTGATCCGCGCGGTCAGCGGGAAGCCGACATCCAGCAGGATTTCCTCCATGCCCCGGCTGCCAGCACAATGATCGACGACCTGTCCCTTCAGCCGGTTGAGGATGGAGAGGGATTTCGGCTCCGATTTGGCCAACGCGACATCGCGGGCGCGGATGCGCAGCCGCAGCACCGTGCCGGGTTCCCGCGCGTCCCCGGTCAGGAACAGCCGCCCGCCACCCACCGTCTCCAGGGTGAGCAGGTGATGGCCGGGCTCATAGGCAGTGACCGTCGCTTCCACCATCGTGCCCGCGTCATAGCCACCCGCATAGGGGATCAGGTCAAGGCGGCTTAAAATCTCCGCCGCCGGACCCGCCGCCTTCAGGCTCCCCTTGTCGAGCAGCACAATGGTATCGGCGAGGCGGGAAATCTCCTCGATCGAATGGGAGATATAGAGCGTTGTCAGGCCGAACTCCGATTTCAGCGCCTCGATCAGGGGCAGGATTTCCGCCTTGCGGCCCGCATCCAGACTGGACAGCGGCTCGTCCATGATCAGCAGTTTCGGATTACTGAGCAGCGCCCGCCCGATGGCAACCCTCTGGCGTTCCCCGCCGGAGAGGGAGGCGGGCTTGCGGTCCAGCAGTTTTTCGATACCGAGAATGCCGACCACCTTGTCGAAGGCGATAGCGGGACTGCCGTGCGCCAGTTGCCGCTTGCCATAGGTAAGATTGCCGCGCACGGAATAATGCGGGAACAGGCGGTGCTCCTGAAAGATAAAGCCGACATGACGCTGATGAACGGGAATGTTGATCGATTTCGCGGTATCGAACACGGTCCGCCCGTCAATCTCGATCCGGCCCTCATCGGGGGTGATGAGCCCGGCCAGCATCTTGGCGAGCATCGTCTTGCCCGCGCCGGAGGGGCCGAACACTGCGGTCAGGCCGGGCTCCGCCTTGAATTCCGCGCTGGTATGAAACCCATGAAATGTCTTCTTGAGCCGGATGTCGAGCATCAGTCACGCCCCTCCAGCAGTTTTGCCGAGCGGCGGCTCAGCCATTCAGAAAGCGCAATCGCCGCGAAGGCGAGCAGGACGGAGAGGATGACCAGCCGCCAGACGGCGCTCTCCCCGCCCGGCACCTGAAGCAGGGAATAGATGGCGAGCGGCAGGGTCTGGGTCTGGCCCGGGATATTGGCAACGAAGGTAATGGTCGCGCCGAACTCGCCAAGCGTCCGGGCAAAGCCGAGGGTCGCGCCCGCCAGAATTCCTGGCAGGATCAGCGGCAGGGTAATGGTCAGGAACACCATCACCGGCGACCGGCCGAGGGTGAGGGCGGCAACTTCAAGATTTGCATCGACCGCCTCGATCGCCTGGCGGATGGAGCGGACGATGAAGGGAAAGGCCATTACGGCGGTGGCGGCAACGACACCCTTCCAGTTGAAAATCAGCGACAGGCCGAATGTGTCATGAAGCCAGCCGCCGATCAGTCCGCGATTGCCGAGCATGATCAGCAGGAAATAACCGACAACCACCGGCGGCAGGACGATCGGCAGATGCACCAGCACATTGAGCAGCGTCTTGCCGTAAAACTCCCGCCGCGCCAGCAGCCAGGCGACGAACAGGGCGGGCAGCAAGGAGAGGCCGACGCACCAGAGAGCGACTTTTAAGGAAAGCAGGACGATTTCCATCTCCGCCGATGACATGCTTATGACCTCTTGTGGATCATGATGACCCTGCGGGCGAATTCCCGTACATTTCCTCCGGCGGCACCTCGACCTCGCTGATAATCTCCGCCGCGCCGTCCCGAATGGCAGTGAAGAAACAGGTGTGCCGCCCGGTGTGGCAGGCGACGCCGGTCTGATCGACCAGCAGCAATAACGTGTCGCCGTCGCAGTCGATCCGGAAATCGACGAGGCGCTGCACATGGCCTGATGTTTCCCCCTTGCGCCAGAGTTGGCGGCGGGAACGGGACCAGTAGCAGACGGTGCCGGTTGCCAGCGTTTCCCGAATGGCATCGGCATTCATCCAGGCCATCATCAGCACGTCGCCGCTGTCATGCTGTTGGGCGATGGCCGGGACCAGACCGTTCGAATCGAAAGTGATTTTATCGAGAATGTCGCTGCTCATCCTGATTTCCTGTTCTGAAATTGCGAATCATTGGCACCGATTCGTAAAATTTTCACTATTTTGCCGCGTTCAGACGGTCAAATCCGGCTTCCAGGTCGGCAATCAGGTCATCGACCGATTCCAGCCCGACATGAATCCGGATCAGCGGATCCCGGTTGTCCCATTTGGTCGCCGTCCGGACACCGGTCGGGTCGGCAGGCAGGATCAGACTCTCATATCCGCCCCAGGATGATCCCATGCCGAAAAATTCCAGCGGGTCCATGAAGGCGGCCATCACCTCCTCGGAGACTTCGCGAAGTCGGAAAGAGAACAGTCCGGACGAACCGAGGAAGTCGCGCTTCCAGATGGCGTGACCCGGATCGTCGGGCAGGGCGGGATGATACACCGCTGCCACCTCGTCGCGGCCCTTCAGCCATTCGGCGATGGCAATGGCATTCTCCATATGCTGCTTCAGCCGCACGGACAGGGTGCGGATGCCGCGCTGCGCGAGATAGGCATCATCGGGTCCGGTCGTCTGGCCGAGCAGATTTGCTCCCTTCTGCAGGACCGGCCAGCAGTCCTTCGTCGTGGTGACGATGCCGATCATTACATCGCTGTGGCCGACGATGTATTTCGTGCCCGCCTGGACCGAGATATCGACGCCATGCGCGAACGGTTTGAAGAAGAGCGGGGAGGCCCAGGTGTTGTCCATCACCACCAGCGCATCCCTTGAGTGCGCTACGTCCGCGATGGCCGGGATGTCCTGCATCTCGAAGGTGAGGGAGCCCGGCGCCTCGACATAGACGAGGCGCGTATTGGGCTGCATCAGATCGGCAATTCCGGCGCCGATCAGCGGATCGTAATAGGTCGTCTCGACCCCGAACCGTTTCAGATATCCATCGCAGAAAGAACGAACCGGACTGTAGACCGTATCGAGTACCAGAATATGATCCCCGGCCTTCACGAAGGCAAGGATCGCATTGGCGCAGGCCGCCATGCCGGAGGGGAAGACCTGGGCGCGGTAGCCGCCTTCCAGTTCCGCGACCGCATCCTCCAGCGACCAGGTGGTCGGGGTGCCGATCCGCCCGTAGGAGACAAGACGTTCGCCCGCCGCGCGTGCGGCATGGGCTTCTTTACGCGCCTTCAATGACGGAAAAAGAATGGTCGAGGCATGATAGACCGGGACGTTGACGACGCCGTGATTTGACTCCGGATCCCGACCGGCAACCACGATTCTTGTTTCATCTTTCATCGCAATAGAACCTGTACTTTCTGTGTTTTTATAACTCATGTTGAATATAGGAACCGCAGGCAACTTAAAAGGGATAAATTTCCGGCTTTGAGCAGCCGGATTTGATATTTTTTCGCAAGCGCAGCATATTTTTACATTGACGCAAGGAACAAAAATACTATCGTCAAACACTTAGGAGGTCATGGTAATTTAAATCATGACTTTCAAATGTAAATCACGAGAATGCTCAGAAAGAAGGTTAATATCTTAAGAGAAGCATGTGATGTAACTGACAAATATTGACTAATCATCAATGGACAGGAAGGTCATTTCATGAAAAAAGCGAGTTTTATTGCTGTCGCAACAGCAGCGACTTTTATGGCGACAGCGGCAACCGCAGCCACATTGGACGACGTGAAAGCCAAGGGCTTTATCCAGTGCGGCGTTACGACCGGTCTCGCCGGCTTTGCCGCGCCGAATAACGAAGGTAAGTGGGAAGGCTTTGACGTGGATTTCTGCCGCGCCATGTCGGCGGCTATCTTTGGAACTCCGGATAACGTCAAATACACGCCGACAACCGCCAAGGAGCGTTTCACCGCGCTTCAGTCCGGTGAAATCGATGTGCTGGCCCGGAACACGACCTGGACCTTCAGCCGCGACGTGAACCTCGGTTTTGAATTCGTCGGCGTTAATTACTACGACGGTCAGGGCTTCATGGTCAAAAAGGCTCTCGGCGTTAAGTCCGCGAAGGAGCTTGACGGCGCCCGTGTGTGCGTCCAGTCCGGTACAACGACCGAACTGAACCTTGCAGACTATTTCACCGCCAACGGCATGAAATACGACTCAGTCGTGTTCGACACCGCCGATGAGGTGCGTGAAGCATATCTGAAAGATACCTGCGACGTGTATACGACAGATGCGTCCGGTCTTTATGCACAGCGGTCGGTTGTTGCCGATCCGTCAGCGCATATCATTCTGCCGGAAATCATCTCGAAAGAGCCGCTCGGCCCGCTCGTGCGCCACGGCGACAACCAGTGGGGTGATATTGCCCGCTGGACGCTGAATGCGATGATCGAAGGGGAAGAGCTGAACATCACTTCCGAGAATGTCGAATCTCTGAAAGCAGACAGCGAGAACCCGAGCATTCAGCGTATCCTCGGTGTATCCGGTGATCTGGGCCAACAGCTGGGCCTTGACAACGAATGGGCCTACAACATCATCAAGGATGTCGGTAACTACGGTGAAGTCTTTGCCCGCAACCTTGGTGAGGGAACGCCCCTGAACATCGATCGTGGACTGAACCAGCAGTGGAGCAAGGGAGGCATCCTCTACGCACCACCGCTTCGCTAAGTAAGAAGTCATAGCGATTATGTGAAAGGAGTGTATGGCCTGTTTTAACCGGACATACACTCCTTTTGCTTTTTAACAGCCGTAGTCTTAACAATCCTTGGGGAGGAGTAGTTTATGACGGCAGAAGCAGCTGATCTTGAAGTTGCCAAACTCAGCAAATTTCGAGACCCGCGATACCGTGCAATTTTCTACCAGATTGTCGTAATCGCGCTATTTATTCTATTCGTCGCCTATGTCAGCCACAATACGGCGGTCAATCTGGAGAAACGCGGTATCGCCTCCGGATTTGGATTTCTAAGCCAGCCTTCGGGATTCGGCATCGGCATTGTCCTCCTGATGGACTACAGCAGTCAGACATCGACCCATCTTGATGTGCTGATTATCGGTATTATCAATACTCTCGCTGTTTCAATTTCCGGCATTTTCTTTGCGACCCTCATCGGTTTTGTCTTCGGCGTCCTGCGCCTGTCGAAAAACTGGGTCGTTAACAAGATCGCCGCCGTCTATATCGAGGTGGTCCGCAATATTCCGCTGCTGGTACAGTTGATGTTCTGGTATTTCGCGGTGTTGTCGGTCCTGCCACTCGTCGGGGACAGTATCTCCCTCGGTGACAGTTTCTACATCAATAACCGCGGTATGAATTTCCCGGCGATTATCCCCTCAGCCGGGTTCTGGCTTATCCCGGTCGCGCTGGTGGTGGCCATTATCGCCTCGGTGATGATCGGTAAATGGGCCAGCAAGCGCCAGGACCTGACCGGACAGATTTTCCCGGTATTCTGGACGAGTGTCGGCCTGATTATCGCCCTGCCGGTGATTGCGGCGCTGATCATGGGGCTTCCCTACACGATCAGCTATCCGGAATTCGGCCGCTTCAGCATCAACGGGGGCTGGTCGCTTGAACCGGAATTTCTGGCCTTGCTGCTCGGGCTGGCGATTTATACCGGCGCCTTTATCGCGGAAATCGTCCGCTCCGGTATCAACTCGGTCAGCCATGGCCAGACAGAGGCGGCCCATTCCCTCGGGATCCGGGGCAGCTTCACGATGCGGCTGGTGATCCTGCCGCAGGCGCTCCGGGTGATCGTTCCGCCGCTGACAAGCCAATATCTGAACCTGACGAAAAACTCCTCGCTTGCGACCGCCATCGGCTATGCGGATATTACGGCGATCTTCGCCGGCACGTCGCTGAACCAGACCGGTCAGGCGATTGAGGTTATTCTGATAACCATGGTGTTCTACCTGACCATAAGCCTCCTGATCTCGATGTTTATGAACTGGTACAACAAACGCATAGCACTGGTGGAGAGATAAGATGGCCATCGTCAAAACACAACGCCATGCGGATATGCCGCCCCCTGCCTCCCAGACCGGTGTTATCGGCTGGATGCGGGAGAATTTGTTTTCAAGTCCGCTGAACATCCTGCTGACCGTCGTATCGATTTATGTGGTCTGGTGGGCGCTCAGCGCGATTGTTTCCTACGCCTTTATCAATGCGAACTTCGTTGGCGAAACCCGCGAGGACTGCACGGGGAGTGGTGCCTGCTGGGTCTTTATCAAGGCCCGCTGGGGTCAGATCATGTACGGCTTCTATCCGGTCGAGGAGCGCTGGCGCATCGATGTCGGCTATGTTCTGGCGGCGATCGGGCTGTTCCTGGTCCTGTCCGACTTTGTGAAGAACAAGAAATGGCCGGCGATCTATACCTTCGTCTTTGTTCCTGTTGTCTGTTACTTCCTGTTCTACGGTGGATTCTTCGGGCTGCCGGTTGTCGAAACCTCGCAGTGGGGCGGTCTGTTCCTGACGCTGGTGCTGGCGTCAGTCTCGATCTTTGTGGCCCTGCCGCTCGGGATCGTCCTGGCGCTCGGACGGCGCTCGACCATGCCGATCGTGCGGATGCTCTGTGTCGGCTTTATTGAGCTGATCCGCGGCGTACCGCTGATTACGGTGCTGTTCATGGCCTCGGTCATGTTGCCGCTGTTCCTGCCCGAAGGGGTGAATTTCGACAAGCTCATCCGGGCGCTCGTCGGCATGTCGCTCTTCTCCGCTGCCTATATGGCCGAGGTGGTGCGCGGCGGCCTGCAGGCCATCGGCAAGGGTCAGACGGAGGCGGCGAGTTCACTCGGCCTCGGCTACTGGCAGTCGATGGGGCTGATTGTCCTGCCGCAGGCCCTCAAGATTTCCATCCCCTCGATCGTTAACACCTTCATCGGCCTGTTCAAGGATACGACGCTGGTGCTGATCATCGGGCTGCTGGATCTGTTGAGTATCGTCAAGGCCGGCACAACGGATAAGGAATGGGTCGGATTGGCGACCGAAGGCTATGTCTTCGTAGCCGCCACTTTCTGGATCTTCTGTTTTGGAATGTCACGTTATAGCATCTGGTTGGAGAACAAGCTCCATACCGGTCACAAGAGATAGGAGGGCGCAAATATGAGCGACGCTGCCATGAGCCAACAACAAAGCGATGTTGCGATCCAGTTGATCGGAATGCACAAATGGTATGGGGATTTCCATGTCCTCAAAGACATCAACCTGAGTGTTGAGCGGGGCGAGAAAATCGTTGTCTGCGGGCCATCCGGTTCCGGTAAGTCGACGATGATCCGCTGCATCAACCGGCTGGAAGAGCATCAGCAGGGCCAGATCATTGTGGACGGGATCGAGCTGACCAATGATGTGAAAAAAATCGATGAAATCCGCCGTGAGGTGGGTATGGTTTTCCAGCATTTCAACCTGTTCCCGCATCTCACGGTTCTGGAGAACTGCACGCTGGCACCGATCTGGGTGCGCAAGACGCCAAAGGCGGAAGCCGAGGCAACGGCGATGAAGTTCCTGGAGCGGGTGAAAATCCCCGAGCAGGCGAACAAATACCCCGGCCAGCTTTCCGGCGGTCAGCAGCAGCGTGTGGCGATTGCCCGCTCGCTCTGCATGAACCCGCGCATCATGCTGTTCGATGAGCCGACATCGGCGCTTGATCCGGAAATGATCTCCGAGGTGCTGGACACCATGATCAGCCTCGCCGAGGAGGGGATGACCATGATCTGCGTGACCCATGAAATGGGCTTCGCCAAGACGGTCGCCGACCGGGTGCTGTTCATGGACGCCGGCGAGATTATCGAGCAGGCCCCGCCGCAGGAGTTCTTCGAGAACCCGCAAAGCGAACGGACCAAACTATTCCTCAGCCAAATTCTGCACAACGCCTGATAAGTCTTTCTATAATAAGAAAAAGCCCGGTGATTTTACCGGGCTTTTTTTGCGTATTGATGTATTGTCTACTCTATTTATTGTGGTAAGTTTAATTGTTTTATTGCAGTGAGATCAATTTACGATGTTGTTAATGTTTAATAAACAATGTGTTGATAGAATGTTGACAAATGTAAACATTGAGTTATATTTGGTGTTGTCGAGTGACTAGACAAAGACATCCAGATAAGCATATTGAAAGCGCTATTAGTTATGCTGTATTGAACGGCTGGACAGTTAAGTTATCCAAAGGACATCCGTGGGGTAAGCTGTATTGCCACTTCCACGATAGAGAGGGCTGCATAGTTGTTGTGTGGTCGACACCGAGGAATGCGCAAAATCATGCAAAGGATATCATGAGATCTGTGGACCGCTGTCCACACCTTGCCAAGGAGGGCTGATTATGAAAATGTTTGAATTTGCAATAGTTGCCTTCGGTCAGAGTATCGAGGATGATGAATTCTTGAATGCTGTTTTTGAAGCTGGTTGTGATGATGCCACGTTGTCATTTCAAAAAGGCGTAATTGTTGCTGAATTTGCACGGGAAGCAGAGTCATTCGCAAAAGCCATTGCTTCAGCCTGTCATCAGCTTCGTCAGACGGGTGTAAAGATTGAGCGGATTGAACCTGACTATCTGGTAAGCTTGTCTGAAATTGCGGAGCGTTCTAATTTGAGCCGACAAAGAATCTCTTTGTATGCCAAAGGGGAGAGGTTAGAAGAATTTCCCCATCCTACTGTCAAGTTCACATCGAATCATCCTCTCTGGGACTGGTATCAGGTAGCGGAGTGGCTGTATCGGAACAACAATCTCGCTAAGGAAGTTGTCGTCGAGGCAAAGGTTGTGAGAGAAGCGAATATACACATTGACATGCTCGACATGCCGGATGGCAAGTTTTCCTCACAATTGGAGCAATGTGAAGTTATTTAAGGCGGCGCCTAGGTTCCGGCGCCAAGGGATTTCCAGTATTTTGTGTTGAGCTTGCCGATCATCCGGTCGTGCCAGCTTCCCAAACAGCCGCGGAAGCTGAGGCTGCCGGCGGTAGTGCTCTCATAACATTCCCGGACCACGGCGTTCGCGTTATCCCGGGCGCTGTCGCTGAAGCCGGAGCGGCTGCTGACGGCCTCGAAACCGGCGCGGGCGGTGGCGCGGGCATCATCACTTGCGCGTCCGCGCTCCGGCAGGCGGTTGATGGCCTGGCTGATCAGCTCGGCGGCGCCCTTCTTGTTGGTGTCGAGGTCAACAAGCTGCGTTGCCGCTTCGCGCAAGGGGCCGGTCGCCAGCAGAATATCCTCCTCCGTTTGCGGGTTCACGTCATTCTCGATCGGCATCGGGAGAAGCGAGAGATTCTCCGGCACCGCGATGCTGACTGTTAGCGGGCCGTATTTCTTCAGGGCCGTTTCCCGGAAGGCGACGCGGACGGCGTTATGGCCGCGCGCGGCAGTGATCGTGACCGGCAGGTGGCTGAGGGAAATTTCCTGCCCGGCGGGTGTCGTGCCGGTCAGGTCGAAAAAGCGGTCGCCATGCACGTAATAGCGGTTGCCGGGATTGGGAGAGGCGCGATGCTCCTGCAGGCAGATGGTGGTCAGCTCCACAGTGCATTCCCCGCGCTCGCAGGTGACGGGCAGGGTCAGTTCCGTCTGGGCCACCGCCAGAATCTGCGGGGCGGCGAGGGCCGACGCGGCGGCGAGAGTGCCGGTCAGCGCGGCGGCGGTGAAAAGGGACAGGGGCAGGCGTTTGGTCAGCGATGTCATCGGAAGTCTCCCGCAGTGTGAAGGGCGGACATATATATCAGGATAAACTGATACGGCGCGCCGGTCAACGCGCTCGCCACGTCACGACTTCGCGATCAGATTTCCTCGATCGGCTCGATCTCGATTTCCCGGCGGAGGACCGGCTCGAACCCGGCGCGCTGATACATCGGCAGGGCCTTGGGATGGTCGAGGGTGCAGGTGTTGATGGTGACTTTCTCCGGCTCCTTGAACCAGGCCTGCTCCAGCGCCCAGCCCAGGAACCACGGGCCGAGCTTGCGGCCGATAAATTCCGGCATGATCCCGAAATAGGCGATATCGACGGTGTCGGGCAGGTTGGCGCCGTTGATCTCGACAAAGCCTGCGGGCACGCCCTCCATATAGAGCACATAGAGTTCCGTCCCCGCATGGCCGAGGATGTCCGCCAGCTCGTCATCGGAAATCCGCTTGCGGTCGACCCAGCCCCAGTCCCGCCCGACCGCATCATAGAGATAGCGATAGAAGGAGATGGTGGGGTTTTCCGCCCGGATAATGGCATGGGGCGCGGCGGGCGGCGGCGGCGGGGCCGCGCTGACCCGCTCCGTCATCTCAAGGAAGGTGATTGTCACTGGCCATCTGCCCGCGAGAGTAGGCTGGGGAGGGCGTTTGAGGGGCATTTCTACTTTCCGGTATCGACAGGCTGTTCTTCGTCAAGGGCCCATTCGGTCCAGGATCCGTCATAGACGGCAACCCGGTGATGCCCCAGTAAATGCAGGCCGAAAGCAAGTACGCATGCCGTCACGCCTGATCCACAGGATGTAATCACCGGTTTCTTGAAATCAAGTCCTGTTCTATCAAAAGTTGCTTTTAGCTCATCAGCACCCCGAAATGTCTTGTCATCACTGTTCAACAGGTCCGTATAGGGCAGGTTGAGCGATCCCGGAATATGGCCGCCGCGCAGGCCTTCGCGCGGTTCCGGTTCATCCCCGGAGAAGCGCCCGGCGGAGCGGGCATCGAGCACCTGTTCCCGTTCCATGCCGATATTGCGGGCGATCTGGTCCTTCTCACGCAGCAGGAAGCTGTTGATGCGGGCGGTGAAATGGCGTTCCGCCGGTTTGACAGGAGCATCCTCGACCGCACGTCCCTCCGCCTTCCATTTCGGCAGGCCGCCATCGAGAATGGCGACATCCTGATGGCCGAACAGGCGCAGCAGCCACCAGGCGCGGGCGGCGGTGACCAGACCGAGGGTATCGTAAACGACGATGCGGTTGCCGTCGCCCAGGCCCAGTTTGCGCATCCGGCTCGAGAATTTCTCCGGGCTGGGCACCATATGGGGAAGGGGGTTGTCCGTATCGGCGATGTCATCAATATCGAAGAAGACCGCGCCGGGGATATGTTCGGCCTCATATTCAGCGCGGGGATTGCGCCCGGTGAAGGGCATGTGCCAGGAGGCATCGACGATGCGCACATCCGGCGCCTCCATATGCTCTGCCAGCCAGTCGGTTGAGACGAGAGAGGTAGGGTTTACATAGGACATTTTAATTCTTCCACGCTTTTTGCGGCGTCTTCGCCCGCCATCGGTTCCTGAGTATTATTCTGCGAATTCTAGCGACACCCGGCGGTTTTGCCGACCCTTCTTTTCAATTTTTCTGACCCGGACGGCGCCAATCTCCGATGTGTTGCGGACATGGGTGCCGCCGCAGGGCTGCAAATCGACATTGGCCACCTTGATCAGCCGGATTTTCCCGGCCCCGCGCGGAGGCTGCACGGACATGGTTTTCACAAGCTCGGGCTGGGCGTCCAGTTCCGCCTCGCTGATCCAGTCGCTGCTCACCGCATGGTTTTCGCCGATGATCCGGTTGAGTTCCGCCGTGATCTCCTCCTTGTCGAGGGTTGCCTCGGGCAGATCGAAATCAAGCCGCCCCTTGCCGTCGGAGACCTGCCCGCCGGTCACCGGATAGGGCAGCACGGCGGAGAGAAGATGCAGGCAACTATGCATCCGCATCAGGCGGTGGCGGGTGTCCCAGTCAATCTCGGCGGTCACCTCCGCGCCGACCTCGGGCAGGCGGCTGCCTTCCGCCGGGACATGGACCACCTCGTCCGGGGCCTCGCCCTTGACCGCCGTTGCAATCTCGATCACCGTGCCGTCGCCGAGCGTCAGTGTTCCCCTGTCGCCGGGCTGGCCGCCGCCGGTCGGATAGAAGACAGTCTGGTCGAGAAGGATGCCGCCGCGATCAGTCACGCCGGTGACCACCGCCGCCGTTCGGGTCAGATAGGCGTCGTCGCGAAATAGCGGTGTTGTCATTACAGGCTCCGGGTTGTTGATCAGCTCACGCCGGAAAGCCAGGGGGCCACCGGCAGGTTCTTTTCCTTCAGCATATCAACGTCCATCAGTTTGCTAAAGTATTTTTGCGCCGTATCGCACAGAACCGTGACAATGGTATGTCCGGGCCCCATTTCCTTCGCCATGCGAATCGCCCCGGCGACGTTGATCCCGGAGGAGAGACCCATCTGCAGCCCCTCATGGATATTGAGGTCATAGAGCACGTTCAAGGCTTCCACATCGTCGATCTGATAGGGAAAGTCGATCTCCAACCCTTCCAGGTTGGCGGTGATCCGCCCCTGGCCGATGCCTTCGGTGATTGAGCTGCCTTCCGATTTCATCTCGCCGTTCTTGTAGTAATTATAGAGTGCGGCGCCCATGGGATCGGCGAGGCCGATCTTGACGCCGGGCTTTTGCGCCCGGAGCGCCGTCGCCACACCGGCCAGCGTGCCGCCGCTGCCGACCGCGCAGATGAAGCCGTCGATCTTGCCGTCCGTCTGGTTCCAGATCTCCGGGCCCGTGGTGTCGATATGACCCTGACGGTTGGCGACATTATCGAACTGGTTGGCCCAGATGGCGCCGCCGGGATGGGTTTTCGCCATTTCCTCCGCCAGTCGGCCGGAATATTTGATGTAATTGTCCGGGTCCTTGTAGGGTTTGGCCGGGACCAGGCGTAGATCAACGCCGCAATAGCGCAGCAGCGCCTTTTTCTCCTCGGTCTGGGTTTCGGGCATGACGATGACGGTCTTATAGCCCTTGGCATTGGCGACCAGCGCCAGGCCGATGCCGGTATTGCCCGCCGTGCCCTCGACAATCATGCCGCCGGGCTTGAGCAGGCCCTTTTCCTCGGCATCCTTGATGATGGCCAGCGCCGCGCGGTCCTTGACCGATCCGCCGGGATTGAGAAACTCGGCCTTGCCGAAAATATCGCATCCTGTCGCCTCGGAGGCGGCGGTGAGGCGAATGAGGGGCGTGTTGCCGATGCTGTCGATAAAGTCTTTGCGGATTTCCATGATGCCGATCTGTAGTTTTTTATGATTACCAGTGCATTACTGTTAATCTGGCCATATACCATCGGTACGTCAAGATACGAAGGATAAATAAAAGCGCCGGCCGGATGCCGGTTGAGCGCCGCCGCGAGGGCCGTCCGCAGAAGTGGAATATTGACGGAATTATATCAATCGATTATAATATAAGTTATATTTATATAAATTTAATTTTCATAACACACTATACGAACCCGCTTTACCTGATTTTGAGATTCTATTTTTCTCTCCATTGACCTAGGCGTTGCGAACTCCGGACACAGGTATGCGCAAACGATTTCCGACTATCCGGCGGCTGTACGGGATTGGCAGAAGGCGTCCCCCGCCGGGCTGCATTCATAAAGAAACAGTCAAGTTTATTTTTGGGATTGAGAGGTACTATGACATTCGAAGACAGCAGCCCCCGCAGCTTGCGGGAGCGTCGAATCATGCCCAAGGTAGCGGTTCACTCGTCGGCACGGGAGAGCGGCCAACCCTTAAAAAAGCACTGCGCCTGCCGGAAAAGCGGAGCGGCCGGAGAACACAGACCGAAGCAGCGTCGTCAGGGCGGTGCCCGATTCTATGCGGCACTGACGGATGATCAGATCCGCACGGTCGAGATGATTGTCCGGGGCTTTCAACTTCGCACATCCGGCATCGGAATGCGGACGCAGTCCTTTTCCATCCTCCCGCCGTCTACCGGCAATATCGAGGAGAAGCAATCGGAGCTGGTGCGGCGGTTCATGCGCTGGGCGGTGGCAGTGCAGCAGAACGGCATGTCCGTTGCGACTGTTCTGGATATAATTGTGTTCGAGAAAAGTTTCCGCACTGTCGATCGGGAGCGGCAGAAACGAAACGGTTTTTCCCGTTCGCAACTGCTGGACAGCCTTGACCTCTACGATCAGCGGATAAAAAACACTCAATAATAGAAAATGAATTGACATACGGGGAGCGATAGGATAAACTATTTCTCATAGTCGGAAATTGGGCCTGCGGAAAATAAATTTTTCTGCAGGCCTTTTTATTTGATGTATTGCATTGTAATACTTATGTAAATTATACATTTTTTCTAAGTAACTTTACATATTCCGGAGATAATCCGGATCCTGAAGCCTGCCTATACAGATATTTCCATTCATAGAAATACATCTATTAGTAGTAATTAAAGTATAAAATTTTATCATTTTAAGGCGCAATAAATGAAAACCATTGACCTGATGAAGGCTGCCCTCAACAATAAATTATGGCGGCGCAGCACGGCGCTTCCCTTACTAGAAGAGATCAAGAAGGCGGGGCGTATCAATGATATCGTTGCGCTGCTGGGCTCCGTCTTTCAACGTAAAGAGGAGGAAACCATCCGCCGGTTCGTCGCCGATGTCTTCGCCGGGGAAATTCTGGAAATCGCCGATGGCGCCAATGACAATGCCGAAACGCCGGGTGAGGTGAAAGAGGATGTCTCCCGCTCCAAACTGCGGATCGATACGCGCAAATGGCTGATGGCGCATCTGGCGCCCGCGCAATATGGCGACGGCGCGGCGGCGAATGACAAGGGCAAGGGCGGCTTCTTTACGCCGCGCCTGTATATACCGGAAAATGGACGTGATTAGGCCGCAGCCGGGCCCGCAGGAGATGTTCCTCTCCAGCCCGGCGGACATCGCCATCTATGGCGGCGCGGCGGGCGGCGGCAAGAGCTTCGCGCTGCTGATGGAACCGCTCCGTCATGTGGCGGCGCCGGGGTTCAGCGCCGTCATCTTTCGCCGCACCTCGAAACAGGTGCGCAACGAGGGCGGGCTCTGGGATGCGTCCTGCGGACTCTACGGCCTCCTCGGCGCCAAGGGGCGGGAGAGCGAGCTCAGCTGGAAATTCCCGAGCGGTGCCTCCATCAGCTTCGGCCATCTGGAGCATGAAAAGAACAAATATGACTGGCAGGGATCGGAGCTGGCCTATCTTGGCTTTGACGAGCTGACCCATTTCACCGAGAGCCAGTTCTTCTATCTCCTGAGCCGCAACCGCTCGGTCAGCGGGGCGGCGCCCTATGTGCGGGCAACCTGCAATCCGGATGCGGACAGCTGGGTCGCGGATTTTATCCGCTGGTGGATCGATCCGGAGACGGGTTATCCGGTCCCGGCGCGCTCGGGCAAGCTGCGCTGGTTCGTGCGCGAGGAGGACAGCCTCGTCTGGGGCGATGACAAGGCGGCGCTGGAGGCGGCGCATAAGGGCAAGATCGCCAAGTCGGCGACCTTCATCGCCGCGCGGATCGAGAATAACAAGATCCTGATGGAACGGGACCCGGGTTATCGCGCCAATCTCGCTGCGCTCTCGACCGTGGATCGCGAACGGCTGCTCTCGGGCAACTGGAAAATCCGCCCGGCGGCAGGCGCCTATTTTCGCCGGAGCTGGTTTCCGGTGGTGACGAGTGCCCCGGCGGAGGTGCGACGCGTACGCGGCTGGGACCTCGCGGGCAGCCATGCCGAGGCGGGCGCGCAGCCCGACTGGACCGCGGGTGTCCTTCTTGCGCGGGACAAGGACGGCATTTTCTATATCGAGCATGTGGAACGGTTGCAGGGCACTCCGAACGAGGTTGACCGCACCATCTATAATCTCGCGGGCAGCGACGGGCGGGAGACGACCATCGCCCTGCCGCAGGACCCGGGGCAGGCGGGCAAGTCGCAGGCGCTGGCGCTGGTCCGCCTGCTCGCCGGGTTCCGGGTGAAGAGCCAGCCGGTGACCGGCAGCAAGATCGTCCGGGCGATGCCCTTTTCCTCGCAATGCGAGGCGGGGAACGTGAAGCTGGTGGCGGGGCCGTGGAATGCGGATTTCCTCACCGAGCTCGAAAATTTCCCGGCGGGCCGCCATGACGACCAGGTGGATGCTGTCTGCGAGGCGTTTAACCTGCTCACCCAACATAGTCAGAAATCACAACAGGATATGTACTCATGAACGATCCGTCCAAAACCTCCCCGCTCTATGACGGCATGGCGGCGAAATGGTCGCTGCCGCAGACGCTGATGGGCGGCACCCTCGCCATGCAGGCGGCGGGTACAAAGTTCCTGCCGCGCCATCCGGCGGAAAACAGCGCGATCTATGCGGAACGGGCGAGCCGCTCTGTCCTGCGTAATTATTTCCGCCGCACGGTGCAGAAGCTTGTCGGGCGGGTCTTTGCCGAACCGCTGATCATCTCCGACGATATGCCGGATGAAATCGTCGCCATCTTGCGGAATATCGATCTGGTCGGGCGCGGCCTCAATGTCTTCGCCCGCGACTGGTTCGAGGACGCGATGGTCTGCGGTCTGTCCCATGTGCTGGTCGATTTTCCGAGCGCGGCGGGCGGTGCCTCGCTGGCCGAGGAACGCGAGAACGGCGCCCGGCCCTATGCCGTACATGTGCGCGCCGATCAGCTGATCGCGGCGCAATGGGACAGCCGGGGCGGCGACAAGATACTGACGCAGATCCGCATCCGCGAGAAGGCGGTGCGCTATCACGGGTTCGAGGAAGTGGAGCAGGAGCAGATCCGCGTGATTGAGCCCGACCGCTGGCGGCTTTACCGGCAGGACAAGGGCGGCAAATGGATCGAGGCAGAGGCCGGCGACAACAGCCTTGGCCGCATCCCGCTGGTCACGCTCTATACGGCGCGGAAAGGGTTTCTGCTCGCCGATCCGCCGCTTGAAGACCTGGCGTTTCTCAATCTTGAACATTACCAGATCCGCTCCGACCAGCGGAACGCGCTCAATGTCGCGTCCTTCCCCATCTTGGCGGCGAGCGGTTACAACCCGGAGATTGACGGCCCCATCGAGGTTGGCCCCAACAAGGTGCTGACCACCAGCGAGAGCGAGGGCAAATATTATTATGTCGAAAGCTCCGGCGCGGCGCTGGAGGCGGGGGCACGGGAACTGGAAGCGCTGGAGCAGGCGATGAACCTGTTCGGCCTGCAGTTCGAGACGGCGAAGCAGGCGGAAACGGCGACCGGCCGGGCGCTGGACGCTGCCGATGCGCTCTCTCCGCTGGGCGCGATGGCGATGAACCTGGAGGACAGCCTGAACGCCATGCTGGCCCTCATCGCCGATTGGATGAACCAACCGGTAACCGGCACAATTGGGATCAGCGCCGGGTTCGATGCGCAAAAGCCGGGGGCGGCCGATCTCGACTTCCTGATGGAGGCGCGGCGGCTTGGCGATGTCAGCAAGGAGGAGTTCCTGCGCGAAGCGAAGGTGCGCGGGCTGCTCACCGACAGCCTGAAGGTGAATGCCGCGCCTGTCTGAGCTGATCCCGGATCCGGTCCTATTTGTCGAAACACAGCCCCGTTTTCCGGGGCTTTTTTATTGAGGTTGCCATGTTTGATTTTCCTGAAAATGTTACTGACCTTGCCGATGTTTCCGAGAGCTACCGGAGCCTCTACCAGCCGGGGGAGGAGGGGTTTATCCTCGATCCCGTGCTGGCTTCGAGGCTCGATGTTTCCGGTCTTCTCTCGGCGCTGGAGAAGGAGCGCGGCTCCGGCCAGTCGCTGGAGAAGGAGCTGAAAGCCTGGCGACAGCTCGGCGCCGATCCGGAGACCGCCTGGGCCGAGAAGGCAAAGGCACTCACGGCGGAATTCACGGAGCAGTTCGATGCGGTGCTGGCCGCAAAGGACGCGGAGATCGCGCGGCTCAAAGAAAGCAACGCGGAATTTCTGATCACCACGCGAGCGCATGATGCACTTCTGAAGGCAGGGGGGAGCGTTGATCTCCTGATGCCGCATATCCGGAGTGCCGTTGCGCTGGTTGAAGACGGGGGAGCGGCCCATATCCGCATCCTCGGCACTGACGGGAGCATTCGCGAAACATCGGAAGGGACGCCGATGACACTCCCCGAGCTTGTCGCCGAGATGCGAAACTCCCCCGTTTTCGCCAGGGCGTTCGACCCCACGGGCAACCGCGGCTCCGGCATGGACCCGGCCGCAACGCCGGTCCGCCGCTCCACCATCAACGGCCATAACCAATGGGCCCTGAATACGCGCATCGAGGATATCGCCACCGGGAAGGTGTCGGTCAGCCTCTAGCGCATAAGTCCGCGGGATGCGGCATCCGCCCGGGACGGGCAGCGACAGTCTTTCATCAATCCCAGAATAACGGAGACAAAAATGGCAAATGATATCTCGGCCGCCATACCGAAAATCCTGGCGCGCGGCCTGATGGCCCTGCGCGAACAAACCGTGATGCCGCGCCTCGTCAATGGCGACTTCAGTGCCGATGCGGCGCAGAAAGGCGACACCATCGATGTGATCCTCCCCTCTGACCTGACAGCGGAGGATGTGACGCCGGGCACCACCCCGCCAACACCGACCAGCTCGACCCTTGAGAAAGTGCAGATCGAGCTGAACAACTGGAAAAAGGCGGACTTCTATCTCACCGACAAGGAGATGATGGAGGTCGATGCGCGCGAGAGCTTCATGCCCGTGCAGGCGAGTGCCGCGATCCGGGCGCTGGCCAATGCGGTCAACCAGTCGATCCACGCGCAATATACCGGCATCTACGGCCTTGTCGGCGCGGCGGGCACGACGCCCTTCGCGACGGACGCCAGCGATGCCACAGCGGCGCGCAAGCTGCTGATGGAGCAGAAGGCCCCGAAGGAGTTCCGCTATGGCGTGCTTGATTTCGATGCGGAATCCAACGCGCTCGATCTCGCGGCCTTCGCCGATGCCGACCGGGCGGGCAGCAATTCCGTCAAGATCGACGGTGAGATCGGCCGCAAATACGGCATTGACTGGTACAGCGACGATCATGTCGCCACCCATGTCACCGGGGCGGAAGGCACGACGCTGGTCAAGGGCGGATCGCAGACCGGCTCGACCCTGATTGCCGACGGTTTCACGACCAAGCCGTCCGTTGGCGACATCTTCACCATCGATGGCGATGCCCAGCAATATGTCGTGCTCGCCGCGACGGATTTGTCGGGCACGGAATCGACCCTGACCATCTCCCCCGCGATCACTTCGGCCCCGGCCAATGACGCGGCGATGACCTTCGTCGATGATCATGTGGTCAATCTGGTGTTCAACCGCGACGCCTTCGCCTTCGCCAACCGGCCGCTGGCCTACAGCACGCAGGATATGGGGCTCGGCAGCCAGATCATGTCGATGACCGATCCGGAGACGGGAATCTCGCTGCGTCTGGAGGTCTCGCGCCAGTACAAGCAGGTGGTTTGGGAGTTCGACATCCTCTGGGGTGTCGCGCTGGTTCGGCCGGAACTGGCCGTCCGCCTCGCGGGCTGACTGACCGGGGGAGCGGTGCGAAACATCGCCGCTCCCTTTTTCTTGAAAGATCTAGCAGGAAGACATCCATGACCTTGATAACCGAAACCGGCAGCGGCGTCACCGGGGCGACTGCTTACGTCTCTCTCTCCGAGGCCGACAGCCATTTCACGGCGCTCGCCCATGACGGCTGGACCGCCGCCGCCGACGGGGCGCGGGAACAGGCGCTTATCCGGGCGGCCCTGCATATCGACAGCTATCTCTATCCCGGCGTCGTCCTGGAGCGGGATCAGGGGCTTAAATGGCCAAGGAGCGGCGCCTATGACAATGACGGCCGCGCCATCACCGGCATTCCCCATGCGCTGCGCACGGCGGCGCTGGAACTGGCGGCTATCTTCCTTGCCGATGGCGACGGCCTCGATACGCGCCAGCCGGTGCGGCAGAAAATCGGCCCCATAGAGGTCTCCTATGAGGAAGGCAGAAAGCGCATGAGCTTCATCTTCCGCCTGTTGCAGCAGATCGGCGCGCGGGTGTCCACGAACAATCTGGTAAGGGGGTAGGGCAATGCGGAATGACTCCATCCGGCGCATGGTGCGCGACCTTTTCGATCTCGCAGGGGAGGTGGCGGTAAGCGCAACCCTCCGCCAGAAAACGCAAGGCGACTATGACCCCGGCAGCAGCGCCGAAGAGACAACCGGCGATACCGCCATCCGTCTTGTCCGCACGGAGAAAACCCTTGCCGATGCTGCGAACGCCGACGGCGCGGTCATCAACCCGGCGCGGCATCACGCCCTGATCGAATGCGAGGCGGTGACGCCGAAGGCCGATGATGATCTCGTCATCGGGGCGGAAACTTTCACATTGCTGCAGGTGGTCGCCGCCGATACCGGCGCGGGCATTCTTTACGAGGTGAGCTACCAATGAGCTATCGCAAAATTCAGGCGGCGCTGGATGCGCGTCTTCAGGTCTATCAGAGCGAGGATGTGGCCTTTCCCGCGCGGCCCTATTACCCGGCCCACGGCAAGGCCTATCTTCAGGCAAGTTTCCTGCCCGCCCCGGCGGAAGGGATATTCCTCGGCTCCGGCGCGGTGGAACTGCATACGGGCGACTACCGCATCACCGTGCATGACGCCGATATGATCGCCGCCCAGAGCCGGATCGATGCGCTCCGGGCGCATTTCAACAAGGGGCGGGTCCTCAGCTTCGACGGCCTCGACGTTCATCTCGACGGGGCGGCGGTCGGCGCCAATGAGGGCGACCTCAAGAAAGTCATTCTCCCGCTTCTCATTTTCTGGCGCAGCTATTTTTAAGGAGCCAACATAATGACCTTTGCCACCGGAGCCCAGCACGGGCTGAGCTATATCGCGGAGGAGACGTTCGGCACGACGCCGGCCTCCCCGGACATGACCCGATTTCGTCATACGGCCTGCAGCCTCGGCCTCAGGAAGACGACGCTGGAAACGGCGGAGATCCGAAGTGACCGGCAGATTTCCCACCTGCTGCACGGCCAGAAAACCGTCGCGGGCGATATCGATTTCGAGCTCTCCTATGGCGCCTTCGATGACATCCTCGCCGCCCTGATGCAGTCGGACTGGTCCTCGGATGTGCTGAAAGCGGGGGCGAGCCAGCCGAGCTTCACTTTCGAGCGCGGTTTTGCGGACATCGGGCAGTATCAGGTCCTGACCGGCTGCGTGATGGATAGCTTGCGCCTTTCGGTGCGGCCGGACCGGCTGGTGAGCGGGAAACTCTCGATCATCGGGAAATCCTCCGCGCTCTCCGAAACCTCCCTCGATAGCGCACCGACCGCCGCCGTGGCCAATGATCCGATGGACAGTTTTTCAGGATCGCTTACCGAGGGCGGCGCGGCCATCGGCATTGTCGCCGGTCTCGACCTTGTTATTGACAACGGGCTGGAGCAGGCCTTTGTCATCGGCGATGCGGAGGCCGAGGCCCTGCTGGCGGGGCAGTCCCGGATCAGCGGCGAGATCGTCATCTATTTCGAGGATGCGGGCCTTCTCGAAAAATTCATCGATCGAACCGAAAGCAGCCTTGCGCTTACTCTCAGCGGGGCGGGCGGCAGCCTGACGTTCGAACTGCCGCGCATTGTCTATACAGGGGCCGAGAATCCGGCGCTGGGCGCAGGCCCGATCACACTGTCGCTGCCCTTCACCGCGCTCTATGACGCAGGCGAGGCAACCAATCTCAAGCTCACCCGGACAGCCGCCTAAGGAGGAAATATGCCAAAGAATGTATTTGACGTCGCGGCCTTCGATTTGCGGGCCCGCAGCGAGGCGGGCGCGCCGCTGACCCTGCGCCATCCGAAGACGGGGGAGAAACTCCCCGCCGTGATCTGGCTGCAGGGGGAGGATGCGGAAAATTACCGCAGGACCCTCCGGGCGCAGATCGACCGGCAGATCAGCGAGCGCAAGCTGGAGCTGACCGCAGCGGAGCTGGAGGAAAGGCTGATCGAGCGGCTGGTCGCCATCACGCAGCGCTTCGAGAATATCGAGCTGAACGGCGTGCAGTGTGACGGCACGCCGGAGAATGCGAAGAAGCTCTATCGCGAGCAGCTCTGGATTCGCGATCAGGTGGTCGCCTTTGTAGAGGACCGGGCAAATTTTTTGCCCTAGCCGCCGCCGATCTCAAGGCCTGGCTGCGGCATCAGCTCTGGCTGGCGGCGGATGTCGGCGGCGGGATGAGCCGCCGCGCGGCCTTTGCGCAGGTGGCGAAAGTGACCGGAAAGGCTCCGGCGGCGGCAGAAACCTCCGCCCGTCCGCCCGAGTGTTTGCGGCATCTGTGGGACTGGTTCATCGCCCTCCTGCCGGTCTATGCGGCGGAAGAGGGGGCGGTGCGCCCGTCGCAGATTGCCGACGATATCATGGCCCGCTTCGGACTGCGGGCAACCGGGTTCGAAATCGGCCTCTTTCTCGACCTGCTGGAACTCTGGCGGGCGCAATCGCGCCCTGAATAAGGAAAAGGACTGGATAAATGGCGCAAAGAACGACCCTGTCGCGGCTTGGCCTTGAGGTGGATACCGACGGTCTGGCGGCGGCGCTCAAAAGCCTCGATCAGTTGAGCGAGAAATCCCGCAAGGCCGAGCAGGAGGCAAAATCGCTCACCCGGCAGTTTGGCGGCCTCAAGACTGATCTTGCGGCCCCCGGAAAGGGCGGCTTTGTCGATGAGCTTGCCCGCGGGCTTGCCTCCGCAAAGACCGAGCTTGGCAGTCTCGGCGATCTTGGCGGCAGGATTGCCGGGAAACTCGGCGATGCGTTCGGCTCGGCCTTTGAGAAGCTGCTCGTCTCGGGCAAGGATTTCAAGTCGGTCCTGAAAGGGCTGGAGAACGACCTGATCCGTCTCGGTACCCGCACGCTGACCTCGGCGGCGGGACAGAACCTTGGCGGCTCCGGCGGACTGCTCACCGATCTCGCGGGGATGTTTTTTGGCGGCAGCAGATCACTCAAGAGCCTCATCCCCGGCTTTGCAAGCGGCGGGCAGTTCACCGTCGGCGGCGCGACTGGCGTGGACCGGAACCTCGTGCCGCTCCGGCTGACGCGCGGGGAGCGGGTTACCATCGAAACCCCGGCGCAGCAGCGCAGCAATAACGGGGCGCCTTCGCCGGTCATCCATATGGCCTTCAATATCTCGACCCCCGACGCCGCCAGCTTCCGCCTCAGCCAGTCGCAAATCCAGGGCGAGGCGCTCCGGCAGGCGCAGCGGGCCCTGAACAGAAACGGATAATATCATGAGCTTTCACGAAGTGCGATTCCCGACCCGTGTGTCCTACGGGGCGATGGGGGGGCCGCGATTCTCGACGACCGTGCAGATCCTGAATTCCGGGTTCGAACAGCGCAATATCAACTGGGCACAGGCCCGGCGCGAGTATATCGTCGATATCAGCCCGAGCCGCGGCGCGGAATGGACGGCGGTGCTGGATTTCTTCCATGCCCGGCGCGGGCGCGCCTATGGTTTCCGCCTGAAGGATTTCTCCGATTTTGTGATGCCGGCGCAATCTATTGCCACCGGCGATGGCAGCAGCATCGCGTTCCAGATTTTCAAGCGCTATATCGATGACGACGCGCTGGCCCCGCCTTATGACCGGGACCTCAAGAAGATCGTCGCGGACAGCGTCAGTGTGGCCGTGGCGGCGAGCCCGATGGCGAGCGGCTGGTCCGTCGATGAGACGAGCGGCATCCTCACCTTCGAGAGCGCCCCCGCTGCGGATGCGGATATCACGGTTGCCTGCGAGTTCGATGTGCCGGTCCGCTTCGATACCGACCTGATGCAGGCGGCCATTCCGGGGCCCGACGTGCATCACTGGCAAAGCGTCAAGCTGGTGGAGATACGCGTATGAAAAGCCTGAGCACAGCCATGAACAGCCATCTGCAGGGCGAAGTGCTGACCCTGGCGACCTGCTGGGCGCTGACCCGGCAGGACGGTGTGGAACTCTTCTTCACCGATTTCGATGAGGATCTGGTGGTGGGCGGCGATACCTATCTCGCGGCCAGCGGCTATTCACGCAGCGCGATTGCGAATTCCAGCAGCTTCACCGTCGATAACCTTGATATCATTGGCAATTTGCAAAGCGAGGTTATCAGCGAGGCGGACCTGTTTTCGGGCCTTTATGACTATGCGGAAGTGCGGATTTTCATGATCAACTGGCAGGATATCTCCATGGGAACGATCCCGCTCCGCAAGGGGTGGCTCGGTGAAATCTCGGCCCGCGACGGTGCCTTCACGGCGGAGCTGCGCGGCCTGTCGCAGGCCCTGTTGCACGAGATCGGCGGCGTCTATGCGCCGCTTTGCAGCGCCGATCTTGGGGACGCAAAATGCGGCGTCGATATCGACGCGCTGACGGAAGCCGATAGCGTCGCCAGCGTTACCTCGCGCGGGGTGTTCACCCTTACAAGCTATAGCGGCGCGGATGATGTGCTGACCGGCGGCGTGCTGACCTTCACCAGCGGGGAGAATGCGGGCCGATCCTCGGAAATCCGGGGCTGGGTGCAGGCGGAGAAGACGGTGACCCTCTATCTGGAGATGCCGTTTCCGGTTGCCGAGGGCGATGCGGTCAGCTTCTTTCCCGGCTGCGACAAGCGCTATGCGACCTGCCGCGATGTCTATGGCAACCATCTGAATTTCCGGGGGTTCCCGCATATTCCGGGCACCGACGCCCTGCTGGAGAGTGGCAATGACTAAGCGCACGCAGGTAATCGAGGCTGCGCGCGGCTGGATCGGCACGCGCTGGCAGCATCAGGGACGGAGCCGGGCGGGCGGGGTCGATTGCATCGGCCTCATCGTCATGGTCGCGCGCGAGATGGGGCTGCCGGTACAGGATGTCACCGCCTACCGGCGGCGGCAGGATGGTCGTCAGCTTCTGACTGAAATTCACAGACAACTTCAAAATATTCCAACAACTAATTGGAAAGAAGGGAATATCGGCGTGTTCAAGGAAAGCAGTTTCCCGATCCATGTCGGTTTTCTTGGCGTCCAGGATGGCGTGCCGACCGTGATCCATGCCCATGCCCGGCGGCGCCAGGTGATCGAGGAACCGCTGGCCGTCTATGGCGCGCCCTTTCTTGTGTTTTCCCTGCCGGAGGTAAAATAATGGCGACATTGGCCTTAGGAGTTGCCGGTGCCGGTATCGGTGCGATAACCGGTGTGGGAGTTGGAGCCGGTTGGATGGTCGGCACGACGCTCGGCCGTGTTCTCTTCCCCGAGGACAGTTCCGCCGCCCCCGGACCGCGCCTCAGCGATCTTAAAATCACCGGTGCAAGCTATGGCGCACCGATCCCGAAAATATACGGCACCATGCGTCTTGCGGGGAATATCATCTGGGCCTCCAGCCTGCGGTCCGAAGCCGTGACCAGCGGCGGGGGCGGCGGCAAGGGCGGTGCCTCCGGTGGCAGCCGGACAACCGGTTACGCCTATTTCACCAGTTTCGCCGTCGCCATCGCGGAGGGACAGCTCGCCCGTCTTCTCAAGATATGGGCCGATGGCAAGGTGATCTATGATGCCAGCGCTGCCGGAGAGGTGATCGCCGCCGATCTGCGCTTTCGCTTTTACGGCGGAGATGAAGCGCAGCTCCCCGACAGTGTGATCGAGGCGACGGAGGGCGCGGGCAATGTGCCCGCCTATCGCGGCCTCAGCTATCTTGTGTTTGATGACCTGCCGCTCGCGCCCTATGGCAACCGCATTCCGAATATCGAGGTGCTGGTGGCGACGGACGGGCTCGGCGCGTATCCGCTGACCGACAGCGCGATTTCTGCGGTGACGGCCAGCTCCTTCGCCTATGATGCGGAGCGCGGCATCGCTTACAGCTATGAGGTGGTAGGCGGTGTCGATGTGATCCGCAAGATCGACGCGCTGACCCTTGAGGAACTGGCGAGTGCCGGGATCGGATCGGAGTTTCCGCGCCTGCCCGATGCCACGCGCGGCCTTGCGCGAGATCGCAAGGGCGTCTTCTGGATCGGGACGGGCGCGGCAGTGCTCGCCGGGCGGCAGATCCACCGGGTCGACGGGGAGGCGATGATCCTCTTGGGCAGCGCGGACTTGACGGATGGCGTCGGCGCGGTGACCTTCTCGACGGATATCGTCAATCCGCTGACTAGCGCACAGTTTCAGGTTGCCGGATCGCAGCAGAGCTATCAGGTCGTTATCTTTGATGAAAGCCTTGAGGTGGTGGAGACCATCCCCACGGCCTCGCGCGTCTGCACCGGCGCGGTCACGGATGAGGAGGAGGTCGCCTGGGTTGCCATGTCCGGCTGGGCGACCGGCCCGGTGGTGAGCGATTTGCAGATCGTCCGCGTTTCCGTCTTCGGCAGCCCCGATATGGACGGCACCGATTATTCCGTGACCAGCGACATCTACACGATTGCGGCGGCGAACCTCACCCCTCTCGGCGGGACGGGGAGCGAGACCAACACGATTACCCGCCTCGTCGGCTATCTTCCGGCAACCGGGGAGCTTGTCTTTCAGAATGACTACCGGCTGTTCAAATGGTCGACGGTTGCGGGCGCAATCACCACGGCCCGCGATGTCAGCGACCTGAGCGGTGATCTCTCGCTTGTACATACTCATAACGGCGCCGAGCTGGTGCTGATCAGCGCCGGGCGGTATGCGGTTTACCTGAGCGCGGAAACGCTGGAGGAGCGCGAGCGCGTCGATCTCTATGAGTTCGACGGGGTCGCGACCTCGGTGAACGGGATTTATGATGCCGCGACCGACAGCCTGATCGCGTTCAACGGTGATTTCGGGGTGAAGCGCCTGTTCCTGCGGCGGGCGAGTGGTGCCTCCGCTGACCTCGCGGAGATCGTTTCCGATCTCTGCGGGCGGGCGGGACTGGCGGCCGGGGACATCGATGTCTCGGCGCTTGATGCCGAGGTTCCCGGCTATGTGGTCAATCGGCCGATGCCGGTGAGCGAGGCGCTGACGCCGCTCAGCCATTACGGATTTTTTGACGCCGTTGAAAGCGGTTACAAGCTGAACTTCATCCCGCGTAACAGCGCGGATAGTGGCGTCGTCCTCGATCATTCCGTCATGCTGGCGCCGCCCGATCTGCGCCGTTTGCAGGAGAGTGAACTGCCGGAGCGGATATCGCTTTCCTATCTTGCCGCCGATGCGGGCTATCAGGTGGGCACGCAGATGGAGAAGCGCAGCTTCCGCCCGGTCGCGACCATGTTCGGCCGCAACCAGTTGGCCCGCGATCTGCCGATGGCGCTGACGGCGGATCAGGCGCGGCGGGCAGCGGCGAAAACGCTGTATTCCGCCTGGGCGGAGCGACAGACGCTGGGTCTGTCCCTGCCGATGAAATATCTCGCCCTCGATCC
>TARA_R110000787_G_scaffold16622_40_pt1 | contig 54182 bp, 43 predicted proteins | sample TARA_R110000787 | Tara Oceans TARA_R110000787 (sample SAMEA4397920) | marine metagenome | biome: Polar Biome; feature: [DCM] deep chlorophyll maximum layer (ENVO:01000326); material: water (ENVO:00002006), including particulate matter (ENVO:01000060) such as... | depth 35 m | reverse complement strand
CCGCGTTGTTTTCGCGGTCCGCTCGGTCGCCCCAGCCGTCCATGATGCACAGGACAACAGGGCGGGGTATGGATGCTTGTTCTGTCATATGCCGTATATAACCCCTCTGCACCGGATACGGTAGCCCCCGGTATTCGATTTGCCGGGGGCTCACGCAGGCTTTATCAGGGAGGAATGATCAGCCCGCGCATTCAATCCAACTGGCCTGCTGCCGTCACCGTCGCCGGATTGTTCTTCGGCTATGTTTTTGTTCAGCGTGTGGCACCCGGTGTCATGGTCACCGACCTGATGCGCGATTTTGATGCCAGCGGTGCCGTGATGGGCAATCTCTCGGCATTTTATTTCTATTCCTATGCCAGCCTGCAGATTGTCGTCGGCGCCATGATGGACCGTTTTGGCCCCCGGCGTCTGATGACATTCGCCGCCCTGATCTGCGGCGCAGGCAGTGTCCTGTTCTCGGTCGCCGACAGCCTGGCACTGGCCTATGCCGGGCGCCTGATGATCGGTATTGGCGCCGCCTTCAGCTTTGTCGGGGCGCTGACCGTCATTCATCAGTGCTGCCCGCCGGAGAAGTTTTCGTTTCTCAGCGGCATTGTTCAGGCCGCCGGCATGGGTGGTGCCCTGCTGGGGCAGGCCCCGCTCGGTCTCTGGGTCGAAGCCTCCGGCTGGCGTGATCCCCTGCTGTTCGGCGGGCTGTTTGCCGCACTGGTTGGCCTTGCCGCCTGGATGGTGCTGCGAGACCCGCCCGGACAGAACGAGACAAGCGAACCGGTGACGGGGAGCATGTTCAGCGGGCTGGTACAGGTCTGCCGCAATCCCCAGACATGGCTTGCTGCCATTGTCGGCGGCACCCTGACTGCGCCGATGCTGGCCTTTGGCGGGTTGTGGGGTGTGCCATTCCTGCAAAGTATCTATGGCTATGACCGGCCAACAGCCGCTGCCGTCACCGGAGCCCTGTTCATTGGCTGGGGCGTTGGTGCGCCGGTGACCGGCTGGCTGTCCGACCGCTGGGGCCGTCGCCGGCCCATTCTCTTCGCCGGAGCTGTCAGCATGACCGTCGCGCTGGCACTGGTGGTCTGGCTGCCACCTCTGCCGGTGCCCGTTCTGGTATTGCTGCTGGCCATTAACGGTTTCGGGTCGTCCTCCATGATCCTGACCTTCGCCGCGGCCAGAGCCAGCAACTCTGCCGCGTCAACCGGACTGGCGCTGGGTATCGTCAATACCTGCGTTGTCGGATCCGGTGCCATCGCCCAGCCCCTGCTCGGCAGCATACTGGATCTCAACTGGACCGGTGACATGCTGGACGGCGCACGGCTCTATCACGCTGAAGCCTATCAGCTCGCTTTTCTGCCACTGCTCATCACCGGGCTGATTGGCGCGTTCTGCGCCCTGCGGCTCCGGCCCATTCAGGGCAAAGCCTAGCGACGCGGCACGGTCCAGTCATCCGGCGGCGAGCGGCGATTGCGAAGCCGAAGGGCAAGACCAATGGACACGCCAACCCCGATAGCAACTGTCAGATCAACCAGCACCGTCAGAACCAGCGTAATCACAAGCAAACCGGTATCTGAAACGCTGCCCGACATGTAACCCCGCCATTTATGCGGCTCGCTCATGTTCCATGCGGTCAGCATCAGCAATCCCGCAAGCGCCGGCATTGCAAGCTGTCCGGCCAGCGGGGCTGCAACCATCATGATGATCAGAATAACCAGCGCATGCACGATACCGGCAACCGGCGTCCTGCCGCCGGCCCGGATATTCGTTGCCGTCCGGGCAATGGCCCCGGTTACCGGAAGGCCACCGAATACAGAAGAAGCGATATTGCCGAAACCCTGCGCCATAACCTCTGCATTTGGCCGGTGATGTCCGTCAATCATCCGGTCTGCGACCATGGCCGACAGCAGCGATTCAACACCCGCAAGGAAGGCAATCACAATGGCAGACGGAAACAACTCGATCATCCGGTCAACCGTCACCACCGGCAGGGCAGGCACCGGAAGCTGGCTCGGCAATTCACCAAACCGCGAGACGATGGTATCGACCGACAGTCCCATATAGGCCGCCATTCCTGAGACGCAGGCCATGGCAACAATCAGTCCCGGAAATCTGGGCGCCGCTTTCCGCAGCACGACAATCAGGCCAATAGTCAGCAGCCCAAGCGCCAGAGCAGACAGGTTGATATCTCCCCGTGCCGCCCAGAGCGCAGACATCTTGCCGATAAAATCGGCAGGCATCGCCGGATCGGTCAAACCGAGGATGTCCTTCAGCTGACTGGTCGCAATAATGATGGCAATGCCGATGGTGAATCCGTTGACGACAGATTCCGGCACATAACTGATCAGATTGCCGATCCGGAAATACCCGGCCAGCAACAACAATATACCGGCCATGAAAGTGGCGAGCACAAGACCGTCATATCCGTGTTCTGCGATCACCCCGAATACAACGACGATGAAAGCGCCTGTCGGGCCGCCGATCTGGACCCGGCTGCCCCCCATCAGTGAGATGAATAATCCACCGACAATTGCCGTTACCAGTCCCTGTGCCGGATCAGCGCCGGAAGCGATGGCGATGGCCAGACTGAGCGGCAGGGCGACCATGGCAACCGACAGGCCGGCAAGTGAATCCGACAGGAACAGCGACCATGAATATTCCTGTAATGTCGTGATGATCTTTGGCTGGCGCATTTGCTCCTTATCAAACTCCATGTGACGAAAACGACAGGGCTGTCCGGTGACTGATAGCCGATTATTTACCCGGTCAGACCGCCTGGCAATCAGACCCCCACGGGATATCCGGATCAGCCTCCAAGAACATATTCAAGCCCGCAGAGCAGCACGAAACTGATCACCCCGAGCCCGGCCATGTAGGAGAGATTCCGGCCGTAAGCGATGCCTTTTGCCGGGACATTATAGACCCTTGCCGCCAGCACCACAGACAGCGATGACAGTGCCAGCATTGATCCGCACATCCATGCATAGAGCAGAACAAGCCCCGCAACCAGTGGTGCCAGCCCCGGCTCGAACCCCTGCAGAATGGGCACGAACACGGCAGCCGTGACAATCGGATGCAGGGTCATCATGGCCGCCAGGAGGCTGAGCAGCATCAGTACGCCGACAACCAGCATTGGCGGCAATGACATGAAGATTTCGTTGGTCAGCAGAAGGTCCAGAACACCGCTGGCCTCAATCGCCTTGCCCAGCATCATCGCGCTGGAGAACAGCAGCAGATCGTTGCCAAGACCGTCCAGCCCGTCCCAGGCGCTGTGCATAATCGGACGGAGTTTTCCGCCAAGCCGGAAGATAACCCAGCCAAGACACAGCAGGGGCATGAAGATAGCAACTGTTCGGATTGTGCCGAGTGTCGTCAGACTGGCAATCGCCGTTACGATAATCGTCGCTGTTCCCAGTGGCAGAATCAGCGGGCCAAAGCCGATCAGGGCCAGTTTGACCCCGCGTGCCGCACCGGGCGGGCCGAATGCTGTCACGCCAAGCAACAGCCCGATGGCCGACAGGGGAAATCCGGCGGCAACAATCTGCCATAACGGCAAATCCGGCCAGGCTGTCAGAACAAAGGCCATGCCGACAGTAAAGGGGGACCAGTACAGAACAAGGCTGGTACCACGGCAATTGGTCCGTGCCGCCCGGGCGCGTTCCGCCAGATCCGCATCGGCGGGAACCAGCGGCGCCAGTATCGGATAGGCACCGATAATCAGGGCCGACCCCAGAACATGGGCCCCCAGGAACATGCCGCCGGTGCGTTCACCTTCTTTCATCTGCTCGAACGCCTGACGGCTCTGCCCGACCTCGGGGCTGGCCTGAACCGTCGCCCGGACAAACTGGATCGCCGGCAGGAAGAAAGTAAAGATCAGCGCAAACGCAACGCCATCATACAATACCGACCAATGGCCGGTATACAGCGTGATTGCGAGGGCCAGCGCCCCAACGACAAAGCTGATAATCATCGTGTCCGACCGGCAGCGGCCCGCCAGAACAGACAGCACCAGATAGGCGATCAGCAGAATGACACCGGTCAGAACCAGTTCCGGTCCGTCGGCAATGACGCGCAGTAATCCGACGCAGAACAACAGCGTCATTAAAATACGAAGTGCGAGAACAGTCAGGAGATGCATTTAGGAGGTTGTCCGCTAGATAAGACATTTATTCACCCCTCTCTAACTTGTCCGGGCAAATAAAGCCATAGAACAAGCGCTTGCATTAATCGGTCAGGGTGACGTTAATTGTGATAAGTGGCGAAAAGCCACAGCGAATAAACGCGTGAAATTTCACGCGATCAGGGGAGAGGCGAGACGGATGGCGTATACATCGCCGGCTGGCGAAACTCGATTCCAACGAAAAAGTCTCAGTCACCTTTCTTGCAGGGAGGGATGATATGAGTCTGTCTAAACCTGAATTCTGCGATGTCAGCAAGTATGACACTTTTCCAAAGGTACTGGCTTATAACGCCGCCAACTGGCCCGGCGAGATTGCCATGCGGGAGAAAGATTACGGTATCTGGATCGAATATAGCTGGTCCGATTACAATACTGCCGTAAAGCAGATTGCAATGGGCCTCCGGGATCTGGGGTTCAGGCGCGGCCAGGTCGTCGGCATGATCGGCGACAACCGCCCGGAATGGATCCAGTTTGAGATCGCCGGTCAGGCGCTCGGCGGCATGAGCATCGGCATCTACCGTGACTGCATGGCCGATGAGGCAGATTACCTCATCAATTATGCCGAACTGACCATGATCATGGCCGAGGATGAAGAGCAAGTCGACAAGCTGCTGGAACTGGGCGACCGCATCCCGTCAGTACAGAAAATCTTCTATGATGACCCTCGCGGCATCGAGAAATACAACGACCCCCGGCTGATGAAACTGTCGGACCTGAAGGCACTGGGCGAAAAGCGGATTGCCGCCAGTCCGGATGAATATGATCAGGAGGTAGCTCTCGGCAAAGCGGAAGACGTTGCCGTTCTCTGCACCACGTCGGGCACGACCTCACGGCCAAAGCTGGCCATGCTGCAGGGCGGGCCGTTTCTGAAACATTGCGTCGCCTATCTGACGAAAGATCCGAAACTTCCGACCGATAACTACTGCGCCGTCCTGCCCCTGCCCTGGATCATGGAGCAGGTCTATGCCATCGGGCATTCCCTTGTCTGCCGGAACATCGTCAATTTTGTCGAAGAGAACGACACGATGATGGCTGATATGCGCGAGATCGCACCAAATTTTGTGCTGCTGGCCCCGCGCACCTGGGAAGCGCTGGTTGCCGATGTACGAACCCGGATGATGGACGCCAGCAACTTCAAGCAGAAGCTGTTCAACTGGGGTGTCGAACGGGGAATGAAGGCCTTTGCAGAAGGCCGCCGGGACTGGCTGGCCGACTTCCTGCTGTTCAATCCGCTCCGCGACCGGCTTGGTTTGGGGCAGGTCACCTCTGCGGCGACCGGTGGTGCGGCGCTGGGACCGGAGACCTTCAAGTTCTTCCTCGCCATGGGTGTGCCGCTGCGCCAGCTCTATGGTCAGACCGAGCTGGCCGGGGCCTATACCCTGCATGAGCCGGATGATGTCGATTTTGATACGGTCGGTCTTCCCTTCGACAACACCGAGATCAGAATCGACAATCCCGACCCGGAAGGCGTCGGCGAGATTGTGACCCGCACCGGCGGGATGTTCCTCGGTTTCTACAAGAATCAGGAAGCCACCGACGCCGATGTAAAGGACGGCTGGATGCATACTGGCGACGCCGGTTATATCCGCCCGAAAGACGGTCATCTGGTGGTTATCGACCGTATTGCCGATCTGGCCGAGACAAATCACGGGATCCGCTTCTCTCCGCAGTTCATTGAGAACAAGCTGAAGTTCTCACCTTTCATCGGTGAGACGGTCATTCTGGGCAACAAACGGGATTACCTCACCGCAATCCTCTGTATCCGCTTCGATATTGTCGCGAAATGGGCCGAACAGAATGCGGTCAGTTTCACCAATTACACCAACCTGTCGGCCCGCCCGGAAGTCTATGACATGATCGAGCAGGAAGTCCGGCAGGTGAATGCCACCCTGCCCGAAGCCCAGCGTGTCCGGAAATTCCTGCTGCTCTACAAGGAGCTGGATGCCGATGACGGCGAGCTGACACGTACCCGGAAGGTCCGGCGCGGGGTCGTCAATGAACGCTATGCGGACATTATCGACACACTCTATTCCGACCGGAAATCTGTCCATGTCGATACCGAGATCACGTTTCAGGACGGCGCGACATCCCGCATCGTCACTGATCTGGTGGTCGTTGATCTGGGACAGGATGGCGGGGTCGCAGACGAGAGCGAAATGAGGAAATCAGCATGAGCAGGAGCGACCTCAAAGAAGGCGACGTTCTCCTCGCCGTGGAAAACATCTCCCTGTCTTTCGGTGCGGTACAGGCGATTTCCAACGTCACCTTCGATATCCGCAAGGGCGAGGTCAGGGCCATCATCGGACCGAACGGGGCCGGCAAGACCTCAATGCTGAATGTCATCAACGGGTTTTATCATCCGCAGGAAGGCACGATCACCTTTGCCGGCAAGACCCGTTCCAGAATGCTGCCGCATGAAGCCGCCGCACAGGGGATCAGCCGGACCTTCCAGAATGTCGCCCTGTTCAAGGGGATGTCGACCCTGGACAACATCATGACCGGCCGGGTGCTGAAACAGAAAGCCTCGCTGATAGAGCAGGCGTTCTATTTCGGCCGCGGCCGCAGCGAGGAAATCGAGCACCGGGAATTCGTCGAGAACATCATCGATTTCCTGCAGATTCAGGCCATTCGCAACCAGCCGGTCGGACGCCTGCCCTATGGTCTCCAGAAACGGGTCGAGTTCGGACGGGCGCTGGCGGCAGAACCGGAACTGCTGCTGCTGGATGAACCGATGGCGGGCATGAACCTCGAAGAGAAAGAGGATATGAGCCGCTATATCATGGAAGTCCGCGAACAGTTCGGCACCACCGTCGCCCTGATCGAACATGATATGGGTGTCGTCATGGATCTGTCTGACCGCGTGGTCGTGCTGGATTACGGCAGACAGCTTGCTGACGGCACACCGGACGAGGTTTCAGCCAGTCAGGAGGTCATTGATGCTTACCTGGGGGTATCCCATGACTGATCACCGGATGATGATCTGCGGAGGGGCGGCCAGATGATTTTTTTTCTTGAAACCGTTATCAGCGGCCTGATGGCCGGGGTCATGTACGCACTTGTCGCCATCGGGTTTGTCCTGATCTTCAAGGCCTCCGGGGTTTTCAACTATGCGCAGGGCGTGATGGCCCTGTTCGCGGCGCTGACCCTGGTCGGCGTGATGGAGAAATTCGGCGTCTCGGCCTGGGTGGCTATCCCCGTGACAATGGGTGTGATGATCATTGTCGCCTATATGGTCGACTATTTTATCCTGCGCCATCTGGTAAACGAACCGCCGATCATTCTGTTCATGGCGACCATCGGTCTGGCCTATGTGCTGGAAGGTGTCGGCGACATCATGTGGGGGTCCGACGTCAAGGTGCTGGATATCGGCCTGCCGTCCGGAGCCAGCGACTACCTGCTGGACAACTACAACCTCTACATCGAGAAGCTGGAAATTGTCGCTGCTGTGGTTGCCGCCGTGCTGGTTGTGGTGCTGGCTTTCTTCTTCCAGAAAACCCGTGTCGGCCGGGCACTCCGCGCCGTTGCCGACGACCATCAGGCCGCCCTTTCGATCGGCATTTCCCTGCGTGGTATCTGGCGTATTGTCTGGTCAGTCTCGGGTTTCGTGGCGCTGGTTGCCGGCATCATGTGGGGGTCAAAGTCGGGAGTGCAGTTCTCGCTGTCGCTGATTGCGTTGAAAGCCCTCCCTGTCCTGATTCTCGGCGGCTTCACCTCGATCCCCGGTGCCATCGTCGGCGGGCTCATCATCGGTGTCGGTGAGAAAGTGGCCGAGATCTATGCCGGCCCCTATATCGGCAGCGCCATCGAGAACTGGTTCGCCTACATTCTCGCGCTCGCCTTCCTGCTGGTCAGACCACAAGGTCTGTTCGGCGAAAAAATCATTGAACGCGTCTAGGTCGGGAGCAAAAAATGTTCTATTTCGAATCCGGCCAGTTCAAGAAATCCTACCGCGAGGATCAGGCCATCCTTCCGATCCGTCAGGACCGGATCGGCATCGCTGTCATCATCGCAGTCGCCTTTGGCGGTGTGCCGTTCATCCTCAATGACTATCTGCTGAACGCGGTTTTCATTCCCGCTCTGGTCTATGCCCTGGCGGCCCTCGGGCTTAATATTCTCGTCGGCTATTGCGGTCAGATATCGCTCGGAACAGGGGCCTTTCTGGCTGTTGGCGCCTATTCATCCTACAAGCTGATGACTGCCTTCCCGGAGCTGAATTTCATTCTGGTGATCCTGCTTTCCGGCGGTGTGACCGCCGCTGTCGGGATGCTGTTCGGACTGCCGAGCCTCCGGATCAAGGGGTTCTATCTTGCCGTCGCAACCCTTGCCGCACAGTTCTTTATCATCTGGCTCTTCAACAAGGTCGGCTGGTTCTATAACGACAATGCCACCGGCCAGATATCGGCACCGCCGCGGGATGTCTTCGGCTTCCAGATCACCGGACCTGCAGCGCATCCCACAGCCACCTATCTGTTCGTGCTGACCTTCGTGACGTTCTTTGCCCTTGTGGCCAAGAACCTGGTGCGCAGCCGGATCGGCCGGACCTGGATGGCCATTCGCGATATGGACATCGCCGCCGAACTGATCGGTATCCGGCCATTGCAGACCAAGCTGACCGCCTTCGGTGTGTCATCCTTCTATATCGGCATGGCCGGAGCGATGATTTTCACCATCTGGCTCGGGGCTGTGGAAGCCGGCGAAGCTTTCAATATCGATCAGTCATTCCTTGTTCTGTTCATGGTCATCATCGGCGGCCTGGGCTCGATCCTCGGATCCTTCCTCGGCGCGTTCTTCATGATCCTGATGCCGATTGCGCTGAAACAGACCATGGTTGACGGCCTCGGCATGACTGCGGTCAGCGCCAAACATATGGAGTTTGTCATTCTCGGAGTGCTGATCCTGGTCTTCCTGATCATGGAACCGCATGGACTGGCCCGGCTCTGGCGTCTCGGAAAGGAAAAGTTGCGACGCTGGCCGTTCCCGTACTGACCACGTCTTTACGCTGCCGGAACTCTGAAACCCGTCAGTGTTCAAAAGCCGCATCATCAGAAGCGGCGCAAAAGGAGGAGAAAGAGATGAACCTTAAAGGACTGACTCTGGGTATCGTTGCTGCAGCATCGATCAGTATTGCCGGTGCTGCGACTGCTGCAGAACTGGTGATACCGTCGATGGTTTACCGAACCGGGCCTTATGCCCCGAACGGCATTCCGTTCGCCAACGGCTATGGCGACTATTTCAACCTGCTTAATGCCCGTGACGGCGGTATCGGCGGCGTGCCGATCAATCTGGTGGAATGCGAAACCGCCTACAATACCAAGCAGGGTGTGGAGTGCTATGAGAACACCAAGAATATCGGCTCCGGGGCGCTGGTTTATCAGCCGCTGTCGACCGGTATTACCTATCAGCTGATTCCAAAAGCAGCTTACGACCAGATTCCGATTTTCTCGATGGGCTATGGCCGGACATCGGCCTCCAACGGCAAGATCTTTCCGTGGGTTTTTAACCTGCCGGCAACCTACTGGGATCAGGCGACTGTTTTCGTGAAATATGTTGCCGAGAAAGAGGGCGGTCTGGACAAGCTGAAAGGCAAGAAGATCGCGCTGGTCTATCACAACTCCGCCTATGGCAAGGAGCCGATCCGGACGCTTGAAGTTGCCGCCGAGAAGTACGGCTTTTCGCTGCAGCTGCTGCCGGTCGATCATCCTGGTCAGGAACAGAAAGCCACCTGGCTGCAGATCCGTCGTGAACGGCCGGACTGGGTCTTCATGTGGGGCTGGGGCGTCATGAATCAGGTCGCTGTCAAGGAAGCCACCTCGATCCGCTATCCGATGGACCATTTCATCGGCGTCTGGTGGTCCGGCTCCGAAAACGATGTTGCTCCGGCGGGTGAGGCAGCCGATGGTTATCTCTCAGGTGCGTTCCATGCACCGGGCGACAATTTCCCGCTGCATGATGACATCAAGAAGTATCTCTATGACGCCAACAAGGGTCTCGGTGATCGCGACCGGATCGGCGAAGTGCTGTATAATCGCGGTATTGTCGCCGCGATGTGGACGGCTGAAGCAATCCGTAATGCACAGAAGATCCACAACACTGCCGAAGTAAACGGTGCCATGGTGCGCGACGGCTTCGAGCAGCTGAATGTCGATGAAAAGCGCCTGACCGAGCTTGGTCTGCCGGGCTTCACCATTCCGGTGCAGGTGACCTGCGCAAACCATGGCGGTTCCGGTAATGTCGCCCTGCAACAGTGGGACGCAAAAGCCGGAAAGTGGAAGATCGTGACGAAGTTCTATGAACCGATGCGCGACATTACCGGTCCGCTGATTGCCGAAGATTCCGGCTCCTATGCCGCTGAGAACGGCATTCCGGAACGGGAATGCAGCTGATCGCCTGCTGATCCGCTTTGCTGAATAGAAAAAGAAGGACGCCATGAGCACGGGTGCCAATAAAATACTCGAGATCAATAATATCGAGGTCATTTATGACCACGTCATTCTCGTGCTCAAAGGCGTCACACTGGAAGTGCCCGAGGGGGGTATCATTGCCCTCCTCGGCGCTAACGGCGCCGGTAAGTCGACGACGCTGAAATCGATTTCCAACCTGCTGCAGGTGGAACGCGGCGAAGTCGTGAAAGGCTCAATCAGCCTGAACGGCGAGACCATCAACGGCATCGGCGCAACCGAAGTCGTCAAACGCGGCTGTGTCCAGGTAATGGAGGGCCGTCATTGTTTTGAACATCTGACCATCGAGGAAAACCTCCTGACCGGGGCCTATATCCGCGGCTATGACCGCAAGGGCATTCAGGCTGATCTCGAAATGGTCTACAGCTATTTTCCGCGGCTTGAACAGCGCCGCAAGTCACAGGCCGGCTATACCTCCGGCGGTGAACAGCAGATGTGCGCGATTGGCCGCGCCCTGATGGCCAGACCGAAACTGGTCCTGCTGGACGAACCCTCCATGGGTCTGGCCCCGCAACTGGTCGAACAGATCTTCGAGATCATCCGGAAACTGAACACCGAACAGGGTGTCTCCTTCCTGCTGGCCGAACAGAACACCAACCTGGCGCTGCGCTATGCCAGCTACGGCTATATTCTGGAGAATGGCCGCGTGGTGCTGGATGGCGAGGCGGCGGAACTGATGGAAAACGAAGATGTGAAGGAATTCTATCTTGGCGGCGGCGGTGACGAGCGCCGCAGCTTCAAGAATCTGAAAAGCTACAAACGCCGTAAACGCTGGCTGTAGATCAGAATATCCATCATTTCAGGATAGCATTTGAGAGGGGCCGGGCGTGAACGAGCATTATGATAATCTGGAAACCCGGTCGGCAGATCAGCGTGCTGCCGATATGGCACAGGAACTCCCGGCCATCATTGCCCATGCAAAGACATCGGCACCGGCATATGCCGCCCTTCTCGCCGATCATGACCCGGCAGAAATAACCGGTCCGGAGGCACTTGCCAGCCTGCCGCTGACCCGCAAAAGCGATCTGATCGAACAGCAGGCGGCAAACCCTCCCTTCGCCGGGCTGACCGCTGTTTCTGCCGGTGATCTGGCCTGCATCTACCAGTCACCGGGACCGATCAATGACGCGGAAGGACGGGATGCGGATTACTGGCGGGTTGCCCGTGCGCTGTTTGCGGCAGGGTTTCGCCGGGGTGATATCCTGCATAACTGTTTCGCCTATCATTTCACCCCGGCCGGCGCGATGATCCAGACCGGCGCGCAGGCACTTGGCTGTGCCGTCTTTCCCGCCGGACCCGGACAGACAGAACAGCAGATACAGGCGATCCGCTCCCTCTCCCCTGACGGCTATGCCGGGACACCTTCTTTTCTGAAGATCATTCTGGAAAAAGCCGACGAGATGGGGGAATCCCTGCCGTCGCTGAAACGGGCACTGGTCGCCGGTGAGGCCCTGTTCCCGGCGGTACGGCAGGGCTTTGCCGATCGCGGCATTGCGGTGCGTCAGTTCTATGGCACCGCCGATCTGGGCAATATTGCCTATGAATCAGAAGCGCAGGAGGGCCTGATCGTCGATGAAGGTGTAATCGTCGAGATCGTACGCCCCGGCACCGGCCAGCCGGTCGCAGAAGGAGAGGTCGGCGAGGTTGTGGTCACCACAACCGCCCGGGCCTATCCGCTGATCCGCTTTGCCACAGGTGATTTGTCCTGCTTCCTGCCCGGCGTCAGTTCCTGTGGCCGGACCAACAGACGCCTGAAAGGCTGGATGGGCAGGGCCGACCAGGGCACCAAGGTCAAAGGCATGTTCGTCCATCCGCCGCAGGTCGCCGCCATTATCAGCCGCCATCCAGAAATCATCCGCGCCCGCCTTGTTGTCACCGGCGACAACAATACGGATATCATGACCCTGACCTGTGAAACCGATAGCGGTAGTGACAGCCTGCGCGAGGCTATCATCGCCTCCATCCGCGCTGTCACCAAACTCGGTGCAGAGGTTGATTTTACCACCCCCGGCGCATTGCCTAATGACGGCATCGTCATCGAAGACGCCCGCAACCGGTAATCCCGCCGAACCACGCCGGAAAGGAATCCCCCTAGCGAATTCAGGGGTAAGGGGCATTTATCGCTGGCCAGATCGCTGAAAGAAGTTTGCATTATTTACGGAACAACCAATAATACGTAAATTATGCAGAATTTTGCAGAGTCCTTTAGCCTTGCCTTTGATCTGCTGATCTCGCTGGATGCGGACCTGCTGGAAATTGTCGGCCTGTCCATGCATGTCAGTCTGGCAGCGATGGGCTTTGCCTGTGCCATCGGCTTTCCGATTGGCGCGCTGGTGGCCATCACCCGGTTCCCGGGCCGGGGCGCGGTTATCATCCTGATGAATGCGCTGATGGGCCTGCCGCCCGTGGTGGTCGGGCTGGTGGTTTACCTTTACCTCTCCCGCTCAGGGCCACTCGGCTGGCTTGGTCTGCTATATTCGCCCACAGCGATGATTATCGCCCAGACCATCCTGATCGCCCCGATTGTCGCCGCCCTGTCGCGGCAGGTGCTGGAGGATCTGCATGCCGAATATGACGAGCAGTTCCGCTCGCTGGGCCTGACCCGGTTACAGACCATCGGAACACTGCTTCAGGATGCCCGCTATTCCCTGCTGACCGTGGCTCTGGCCGGGTTCGGCCGGGCAATTGCGGAAGTCGGCGCCGTCATCATTGTCGGGGGCAATATCGATCATCTGACGCGGGTGATGACCACGGCAATTGCACTGGAAACCTCAAAGGGTGATCTGGCGCTGGCGCTGGCGCTTGGCATCATCCTGCTGGCTATCGCCCTCAGCGTGAATGCCTGTGTCATGGGATTGCGGATGACGGCAAGGCGGTATGCCTATGCCTGATGACCAGACCATGACCCCGCCCCAGTCGGATATACAGCACACCCCGCTGGTTTCCGCATGGGAACTGACACTGGCGATCGACGGGAAGCGACTTATCGACCAGATCGGATTCTCCCTCGGTCATCAGTCACGGACCATCATCCTCGGCCCCAATGGTGCCGGTAAAAGCCTGTTGCTGAAACTGATGCACGGGCTGATTACGCCGACAGCCGGTGCCGTGCGCTGGCAGGAACAGCAGAATGGCAATCCCTGGCGTCAGGCAATGGTGTTTCAGCGGCCAGTCCTGCTGCGCCGGTCCGTTGCCGCAAATCTGGATTTCGTTCTGAAGCGGCAGGGGAAAAGTGACATCGCTGATCGGCGGGAGGCGCTGCTGAACCGCATCGGACTTGGCGACAGGGGCGACCAGCCGGCTCGTCTGCTGTCGGTCGGGGAACAGCAACGTCTGGCGCTGGCGCGGGCGCTGGCAACCGAACCGGAAATCCTGTTTCTGGATGAGGCCACGGCCAGTCTGGACCCGGCATCTGTCCTGAAAATCGAAGAAATCGTGCAGGAAGTCAGCGCCGCCGGGGTGAAGGTGATTTTTGTCACCCATGACCTTGGACAGGCCCGGCGGCTGGCCGACGACGTGCTGTTCCTGCATCGCGGGAAAGTCGCGGAACAGGCCCCTGCCGAGCAGTTTTTCCGTCAACCCGCATCACCTGCCGCCGCCGCTTTTCTGGATGGCAGGATCGTTATCTGAACAACACTAATTGAAAAGGGAGAGCAAAATGGTAAATCTCAGAACCACAGTGATCGCCGGAATGATCGGCCTGATTTCCGGGGTGGCACATGCCGCCGACCCCTCGATCATCGTCCAGTCCACCACGTCGACCGCCAATTCCGGGCTGTATGACTATCTGCTGCCCTCATTCAAGAAGAAGAGCGGTATCACCGTTAATGTAGTCGCGGTCGGAACCGGTCAGGCGATCAAGAATGCCAGAAATTGTGACGGTGACGTGCTGCTGGTGCATGCGAAACCGGCCGAGGAAGCCTTCGTCAAAGACGGCTACGGCGTGAAACGTACCGACCTGATGTATAATGATTTTGTCATTGTCGGACCGAAAGCGGACCCGGCGGGCATCAACGGCATGAAAGACGTGACCTCCGCCCTCAAAAAAATCACCGAAGCTGCGGCACCCTTTGCCTCACGCGGGGATGATTCCGGAACACACAAGAAAGAGCTTCAGCTCTGGAAAGCGGCCGGACTGGATCCGAAAGCCGCGTCCGGCAAATGGTATCGCGAAACCGGTTCCGGCATGGGGGCAACCCTGAATGCCGGCGTCGGCATGGGAGCCTATGTGATGACCGACCGGGCGACCTGGATCAGCTTCAAGAACAAGGCTGACTTTGAGATCATCGTTGAAGGCGACCGGAATCTGTTCAACCAGTACGGGGTCATTCTGGTGAACCCGGAGAAATGCCCGGAAGTGAAGCAGGCAGAGGGTCAGGCCTTTATTGACTGGCTGTTGTCAGAAGACGGCCAGAAAACCATTGGCAGCTATCAGATCGACGGCAAGAACCTGTTCTTCCCGAACGCCAAACCGGCATCCTGAGACCAGACTACAGACCGTTCAGACGGACCACGCCCAGTTCTGCGAGATCGTAACCACCGAGATCGCGGGCCTGGGCGGCAAAGTCCGGCTGACGGCAAAATGCCAGCAGACTCTGCATCGGCGGGTCAAACCAGGCCCGCCGGTCAACCAGCAGGTCAAACCGTTCCTCAACCAGCGGAATAAAGGTCAGCCGGTGCTGACGGGCCAGACTGGCCAGCCCCAGCGCCGCATCTGCCTTGCTGTCACGCACCATCAGGACGGCATCCTGTTCACTGCGCACCGGACGGCTCATCTCCACATCCGACGCTGACAAACCCGCCTGTTTCAGCAGATGCAACAGCAGGCCCTGCGCACCGGCTTCGGGCTGGCGGGCGGCAATCTTCCGGCCAGCCAGCGACCTGATATCCGTGACTCTGGCAACCGCGGATTCCGACAGGATCAATCCGCGCTGACGGCTGGCCCAGCCAATCAGAACCGCCTGCATTCCAGCGCAATAGGCCCCGGCTGCAACCCGGTTCCAGCTGTCACTTTCAGCATCCAGAAGATGCAGACCAGTGGCGACACCCTGCCGGTCGGCAAAGCGCGTCAGACCATCCGTGCTGGAATCAAACAACGCGGCCAGCCCGCAGCGACTTTCCCGGATCGCCCAGTCCAGCAGAGGGTCATGACTGCCCAGCATCACCGTTGGCAGAGCCCCGGCTGTTTCCGGGCCGGAATGATGCTCTGCCAGCCAGGCAGAAATCGCCTCGCGCGGAAACAGCAGCTTACCGGTCGCCCGGGTGCAGGGCACCGTACCTGATGCGGCGAGGTCATAGACCTTGCGCTCCTTGATGCGGAGCAACTCGGCAAGTTCACTGGTTGTCAGATAATCAGACATTCAGATCCCCCGGCCCTCGGCAGCAGGTCTGTCATTTTGCGCTAGTCCCGATGCAGGACAAGAGTGGTCCAGCCGTCAATCCGAAACTGCCGGACAAGGCGAAGCCCGCGGGGGCGGTAGGCGGCAAGCACCCGCTGTTCCTGATGATTGAGCAGGCCGGAAAGCACCAGATTACCGCCGGGTGCCAGGCTGGTAACAATATCCCCGGCAAGACGGATCAGCGGGCGGGCCAGAATATTGGCGACCACCAGATCATAAGGTGCCGTCTCACGGATTGTCGGATGCTTCAGCCCGTCCGTTGTCAGGCAGGTCAGTAGCGGTCCGACGCCGTTCTGCCAGGCATTCTCCTGTGCGACCTCCACCGCCACCGGATCAATGTCCGAAGCGACCACCGGACGAAGATGGCGTTTGGCCACCGCCATGCCCAGAATCGCCGTACCGCAACCCAAGTCCAGTGTGTATTCGGGACGGCGTTCATGGCGCGCCAGATGATCGATCGCCATCAGGCAGGCCCGCGTCGTCGCATGTTCGCCCGACCCGAAAGCCGCGCCCGCATCCACCTTCAGGGCGATGCTGCCAACCGGCGGGCGTTCCGCCCAGTGTGAGCCGTGAACGAAAAACCGGCCGGCCTGCATCGGCGGGAAGCTTTGCAGATTATCCATGACCCAGTCTGTGCCGGGTATTTCCTCGGTCCTGATCTGCGGTGGGGTAATCCGGCAGGCCGCAGAAATCACCGAAAGATCCGAGATAAAGGCACGGACATCGGGCCGGTCCTGAAAAATGCTGGTGAAGCGCCAGAGGCCGGCGGCTTCATCCTTCATCATCGCCATGCTGTCAGAGGCATCCGATATAAACTCGGCAAACATGCCCTCCATACCCTCCGGCACATCAAATTCAATACGCCAGACGGCAGCATGGACAGGTTTACGGCTCATGGTTTTTCCACAAAAGAATCGATGACTTTTTTCACGCCGGCTTTCTCAAAACTGATCTCCAGCCGGTTATCCTCAACGGAGATCACCGCGCCATACCCGAATTTCTGATGAAACACACGCTCGCCGACATCAAAAGCGGCCTGGCGTTTTGGCCGGTCCGCCACTTCCCATGCCGAAGCCTCGATGGTTTTTCCGGCAAAGGGACGGCGTGTGGCAGCCGGGTTCCAGCCCCAGCTGTTGGTCTGCCGGTCCTTGAATCCCATTCCTGACATCCGGGTGACGTGATCTTCCGGCAATTCCTCAATAAAACGAGACGGCAGGGCGCTTTGCCACTGGTTGTAAATCCGTCGGTTGGCCGCATGGAAGATTTTCGACAGGCGCTTGGCCCGGGTTATCCCGACATAGGCAAGACGGCGTTCTTCCTCCAGCCCGGCAACACCGCTTTCATCCAGTGCACGCTGATGCGGAAACAGCCCTTCCTCCCAGCCGACAAGGAAAACCGTATCATATTCCAGACCCTTGGCCGCATGCAGGGTCATCACCGTGACTTTTTCGATATCGCCGGATTCATCATTCTCCATCACCAGCGAGATATGTTCGAGAAAGCCTTCAATGCTCTCGAACTCATCCAGCGCCGAGACAAATTCTTTCAGGTTCTCCAGCCGTCCCGGTGCTTCCGGTGACTTGTCGAACTGCCACATCTCCGTATAGCCGCTTTCTTCCAGCACGGTCGCCGCCAGCTCACCGGAGGGCATACCATTCAGCAGGCTGCGCCAGCGCAGGAAATTCTCGACCAGATCAGAGAGCGTCTTGCGGGCCTTCGGTTTCAGTTCCTCGGTCTCGACAATCAGCCTTGTGGCCTCAAACAGCGGCACACCCTTGGCGCGGGCCAGCATATGGACTTCCCGCATTGTCGCAGGCCCAAGCCCGCGCTTCGGCTTGTTGATGATCCGTTCATAGGCAAGGTCATCATCCGGCTGGGCAACAAGACGGAGGTAAGCAATGGCGTCGCGGACTTCCATCCGCTCATAGAACCTTGGGCCGCCAATTACCCGGTAGGGAATACCCAGCGTTATCAGCCGTTCTTCAAATTCACGGGTCTGGAAGCCTGCACGCACCAGCACGGCCATTTCAGACAGCGGGATTTTCTTGCGTTGCAAGCTCTCGATCTCGTCACAGACGGTCCGGGCTTCCTCTTCGCCATCCCAGACGCTGTGAATCTCGACCTTCTCGCCGTCATCAATGTCGGTCCAGAGTGTCTTGCCAAGCCGGTCGGTGTTGTTGGCGATGACCGCCGAAGCCGCGCCCAGAATATGCGGGGTCGACCGGTAGTTCCGTTCCAGCCGCACCACGGTCGGGTTCGGGAAATCCTTCTCAAACCGCAGGATGTTGCCGACTTCCGCGCCGCGCCAGGAGAAAATCGACTGATCGTCATCCCCGACACAGCATATATTCCCCTTGTTCCCGGCCAGCAGGCGAAGCCACAGATACTGAGCAACGTTGGTATCCTGATATTCATCGACCAGCAGATAGCGGAAGCGGTGACGATATTCTTCCAGCACATCCGTATGTTCGGTGAACAGGGTCAGGCAATGCAGCAGCAGGTCGCCGAAATCTGCCGCATTCAGGGTCCGCAGCCGCTCCTGATACTGGGCATAGAGTCTGGCGATCCGCCCGTCCGCCGCTTCACCGCCATCTGTCGAGTCGCTGACCTTGTCCGGCCCCTGACCACGGTCTTTCCAGCGCTGTATCACGCCCATCAGGTTCTGGGCCGGCCATTTCTTGGAATCGACGCCTTCAGCTTCCATCAGCTGCTTCAGCAACCGCTGCTGATCGTCCGTATCCAGAATGGTAAAGTTGGATTTCAGTCCGATCCGTTCTGCATGGCGGCGCAGAATACGGACAGACAGGGAGTGAAAAGTACCAAGCCAGAGGCCCTCGATCGGGCGGCCCAGCATCCCGGCGATACGGTCCTTCATCTCGCGGGCGGCCTTGTTGGTGAAGGTCACCGCCAGAATTTCCCCGGACCGGGCTTTCTGCGTCGTCAGCAAATGCACAAAACGGGTGGTCAGCACCCGCGTCTTGCCGGTTCCCGCACCGGCCAGCACCAGCACGCCGCCTTCCGTGGTCACAACAGCCTCCCGCTGTTCCGGATTCAGGCCATCCAGATAGGCGGGAGCAACAGGGGGAGCGACACTGCCGACGGGCGGCGCATCATCGAAATCTGAGAGGGCAAAAGGATCGGTCATGTCGCCTCTATAGCATGGCATTCCGGCATGGTTAATGCCGTGACGGAGTTTATTTTCACATAGCCCGGCGCAGGCGTGAAAGGTCAGGCTATCAGCCCAAGCGGTCGCTGGTCAGGCCAGAGCGACGGCACCTCCCACCATGACTGAAGAATGGTGCTGTAGAGCTGACGAAAATCCGTCGTATATCGCAGATCGCCATTCTCCAGCGATGCCAGTGACGGAGCCTGTCCATGAAATCCACCCCGGACCCGGCCACCCAGCAGGAAATGCGGGGCCGCCGTCCCGTGATCGGTGCCGCCGGAACCGTTTTCGGCCGCACGGCGGCCAAATTCAGAATAGGTCATGACCAGCACCCGGTCCCACAAACCTGCCGCCAGCATTGACCCCCGGAAGGCGGCCAGCGCCGTGCCGACTTCCTCCAGCAACCTGTGTTGCGTTGGAACCTGATTGATATGCGTATCAAATCCGCCAAGCGTGACCTTGATGACGGCAACCTGTGCCTGTCCCGCAATGACCCGCGCCGCCAGTTCAAGCTGCTGACCAAGCCCGGTCTTCGGGAAGGCAAGACCGGGGGCCGTCGCGGCAATGCCATCACCGGCCAAACCTGCCGCCGCACGGTCGATCTCTGCCTGCACCCGGACAATATGCTGCAGGGCAGGGTTTGATCCGGCCTCTGCCGGCAGTGCCGGGCTGCGTTTTGCATCCCTGACAAACCGACCGGGGTTGCGCAGTTCAACAAACCGCTTCGCACCAGCCAGCGGCCCGGCCCCGTCATGACCCAGAACCAACCCTTCTGTCGTAAAGTCGCCGGGCGGCGCTTCCCGGCTGAACAGCTGTGCCAGCCAGCCCTGTGTGAGCACCTCGGCAGAACCAGATGCCGTGTCCCAGATATCGATGGACCGGAAATGACTGCGGTCCGGGTCGGGATAGCCGACGCCCTGCACCACCGCCAGATCCCCGTCACGCCAGGCCGGCATCAGTGATGCCAGCGCCGTATTCAGGCCAAACCGTTCATCCAGCGGTGCCAGCCGGTCCCCGGACAGGGCAATACCGGGGCGAAGCTGGCGATAAAGCGGGTCTGTCTGCGGAACGATCATGTTCAGCCCGTCATTGCCGCCCGCCAGTTCGACCAGCACCAGAATCCGCGACCAGTTCCCTGCCAGAGCCATCCGCGGACTGAGCGCCAGCAGGGGAAGCACCCCCATACCGGCCAGCAGATGTCGACGACTGATATCCATCATTGCCTCACTTCAGCTGAAAGACCGGGTCGGACAAGGTCATCGTCAGCAGCTTCACCCGGGAGGCGTCTGCCGCAACTGGCGTCAGTGGCGGCACCGGCAGCAGCAGCCGGACCAGTTCGGCCTTTGACAGATCACTTTCCACCAGTTCCGTCAGGCGCTGCCGTCCTGCCATCCTGTTATTGCCAGCCCCCATACTGAAGCGTCGTATCAGATCCTGTCGTGTCAGCAGGGTCGTGCTGTTGATCCAGTCAGTTCCGCCATCCCAGCCCTTCACGGTCGGCGGATCGAAAATATCCTGTCCCAGTTCCCGGCCCATCCGCACCAGTGGCTCCGTACTCTCCGGAACCAGCCCGAACAGGCGGATCGTTCCGACCAGTATCTCCACCGGCGATTTCACCAGCATGCCGCGATGCCGGAGATCATAGAAACCATCCGACGTCAGAAGATGGCGGAGCGCCGCCGTGATAGAATAGCCGGAGCGGCGGAGGGTTCCGGCAATCGCTTCGATCTCCTGCAAATCCGGCTCCGGTGAGACAAACTCGCGCCAGAGCTTCGCCGCGATGAAGCGGGCCGCCGCCGGTTGCTGAAAGACAATATCAAGGACCTCATCGCCCGAGAAGCTGCCGGATTGTCCGAAAACGGTTTTGATGCCGTCATCATGCAGCTTGCGGCTCTGCCGGACCACGCCCTGTTGCTGGTTGTACCGGACACCGGAGAACGCCCGTGCGGCCTCCCGGATATCCCTCTCCGTATAATTGCCAGGACCAAGGGTAAACAGCTCGAACAGTTCCCGGGCAAAATTCTCGTTCGGAGCGTCCGCACTGTTCCGGTTGCCGTCGAGATAGATCAGCATTGCCGGATCACGGGCAATCATTCGGGTCAGTTCCCGGAAATCGCCAAACGCCCCGGCACGCAACAGCAGGTTTTGCCGATAGAGGAAAACCGGTTCCCTGACCTTCTTCAGCGATGAAGTGAAATGGTTATGCCAGAACAGCGTCATCCGTTCCGTGAAGGGGGAGGGTGTGAACACCATCTCCTGATACCACCAGCCTTTCAGCATCTCGCCCCGGCGCTTGCGCTGCTGCTGCAGCAACTGCCGTTCCTGCCCGGTCATGTCCCGGCGTTCAGCACCCGTTACCGGCCTGTCATCAACCCAGACCGGGGGCGGCGTCACCGGCTGGCGAAGGACTGACGATAACAACCGGTCAACAGCTTCCTGCCGGCTGAGCGACGCATAGTCCCGGATATCGGTAATTGTTGCCACACCAAAGCCAGTGCGGGACAGCAGATGCCGGGCCTCGGAAAGGCCCATGGCCCGGGAAGATGATTCAGCCTGTGGCGGTGCGGCACAGGACAGCAGAATCAGGGAGCAGATCAGCACTCCCGGCCATCCCGATGCAACGCGAACGCCGCTCAACATGATTGACTGGTCCTCAGGCCCGGCCCTTGTCTTCCGCCCGCAACCGGCGGAGAGCCGCATTATAACTGTTCAGCACATCCAGTTCGTGAACAAAACCGACGACTTCCTGGGAGTCCTCGTCAGCGATCACCGGCAAATGTTCCTCACCGGTATCCTCCATAATCTTCAGGGCCGCCTCAATATCTTCATCGGCGCAAAGTGCGGGGGGATGCTGCCGGGCCACATCGCCCGCATTGACGATCCCGTCGATGGAATGATCGAAAGCAACTTCCTGCAAGTCAGGCAGCATGATCGTGCCGAACAGCCGGCCCTTGTCATCAATGACAAACAGTTCGCCATGCGGGGCAACACAGAGCAGACCACGTACCTGCTCGATATCGGCAGAGGTATGAACGGTCACGAAATCCGACTTCATGATATCGCGGACATGGGTCGATTTGACCATCCGGCGTTCACGACCGCCTTCCAGACTGATGCCTTTACGCACCAGCATCATTTCGAAAAAGCTGCGGCCATGGAACTGATCAGTCACCACCGAGGCAATCACCGCACCGACCAGCACGGCAATGGTGATCGAGTAATCCCCCGTCATCTCGAAGATAATCAGGGTCGTGGAAATCGGCGCGCCCAGCACGGCACTTGCCGTCGCCCCCATGCCGACCAGCGTATAGGCGCCATGCCCTGATGACAGATGCGGGAAGAAGCCGGTCGCGATGACACCAAACGCCCCGCCCAGCATCGCCCCCATCACCAGCGCCGGAGAGAACACACCGCCTCCGAAACCACAGCCCAGACTGATCGCGGTTGCCGCCGTCTTTGCCACCAGCACAGCAATCAGCAGCCACAGACCAAGCCGGTCATTCAGGGCCAGATCCGTCGTCTCGTAACCGACACCCAGAACATGCGGGAACCAGATGGCAATCAGGCCAACCGCGGCACCACCGGCTGCCGGACGAAGCCAGACCGGTATCGAGGTTTTCCGCACCACATCTTCAGCAATGGTCACAGATTTCATGAAACTGATCGCCAGCACGGCGCTGCAGATACCCAGCAGGGCAAATGCCGGAAATTCCCAGAACGACCGGATGTCGTAAATCGGCAGCACAAAGGCCGGGAAATCCCCGAACCAGCTCCGCGTCACCAGCGTTCCGGTAACACTGGCGATAACCACCGGTGCAAAAGCGCGCAGGGCATAATGTCCGACGACGACTTCATGGGCGAACAGGGCCCCCGCCAGCGGCGCGTTGAAACTGGCCGCAACAGCGGATGCCACCCCGCAACCCAGCAGGGTGCGCATATTCGTCCGTCGCAGCCGCAACCGCTTTGAAATAACCGAAGCCAGAACCGCACCAAGATGTACTGCCGGACCTTCCCGGCCCACGGAAGCGCCCGAGCCAATCGACACAACACTGGCAAAAAATGCCGCAACGCCCGCTTTTCCGGTCATCTGGCCGTCTTTCAGGGCGGCGGCTTCCACAACATCCGTCACCGCCTGCGGACCCGATTTCGGCATAACATACTTAAAGAACAGACCGATGGTCAGCCCGCCCAGAATCGGGGTGATCAGGATACGCCACCAGGGAAGATCCTGAGCAAAGCTGACGACCTGCTCTGTCGAAAACCCCATATAGAGCCACTGGACAAGAGCAATCGCTTCACGCAGGGCAACAGCCCCCGCAGCAGCCGCGCCGCCGACAAGAAGCGCCAGCGCCGCCATGACAAGCTGATCGTTTCGAAAGAAACGTCGCAACAGAATCAGGCTATATCCAGGCTTCCAGCGCACTATATCGGCTCCCGCGCCGGTGACTAATTCTTAGCAGTTAACAGTAAGGCGATGAAAAAACCCTTAGCGACGATCAGGCACTGTCCTTGAGATCAAGAGCACCCTCGTCCAGATCAATTTCAGATTTGACCTGATTGCGACCGCTGTGCTTGGCGAGATACAGCGCCTCGTCCGCACGCTGGATCCACTGTGATAACGGTTCACCATAACGGTACTTTGCGGCCCCGAGAGACAGTGTAATCGTGCCGAGGTCGGTTCCGTTTTTCCGGTTCACCATTTTCTTGGAGGCCAGACGTTCCCGAAGCTGATTACCGACCTTGATCGCTTCATCCAGCTTGGTTTTTGGCAGGATGATACCGAACTCTTCCCCGCCATAGCGGGCCGCCGTGTCCTGTCCCTTAACGCATTCGGTCATGGTGCGGGCCACCAGCTTCAGCACCTGATCGCCCATCTGATGACCGTGGGTATCATTGAATTTCTTGAAGAAGTCGATATCCGACATCAGCAGACAAAGGTCGGTTCCCGCTTCCATTGCCTGTCCGGCTTCATCCCGGATGGTCGCATCAAACAGCTTGCGGTTGGCAATACCGGTCAGGGCATCGGTCATCGCTTCCTTGCGCATATTGATCAGATCCGCCTTCAGCTGCCGGATTTCCTGACTTGATGCACTCAGCTCGGTTTCAAGCTGATCGTTCACTTCCTTCATCTGGCGGGTTTCGCTCAGAATGTTGGAAACCATCTTTTTGACATCACCGTCTGATCCCTTGGCCAGCCCACCGGAGAAATTCTCCAGCGCTTCGCCATAGCGTTCGGCCCCTTCGGTGCTCTGCCCCATCTGGGTCGCCAGCTGAGCCATCATGGTTTCAAATTTCTTCGCTGCCGTATTCAGACGGTCGGATTCTTTCTGAAAGCTGAAGAATTTTGAATGCAGCTCATCACTCACACGCGCATTGAATTCGCGCTCGTTGCTGATCAGGACATCAATGGTGCGTTTCAGATCGGGGAACTTCTCCGAGACATAACAGTACCACACCATAAAATTCGACGGGGTTTTAGGCACGCCAAGCTGTTCCATCCGGGCAAGTGCCTGCCCGGAATATTCTTCCGCCTGTTCAAGACTATCGGAGAATTCCACTTCTACCTGGCCCCCATCTTAATATATTTCCCAGAACCTCATGATTCCCCTTCCCCTAGATTACGCCATGTAACCGTGAGGCCAAGCCTCTTTTCAATCGACGCGGGCAGCGTCAGCCCGGCTTAATACCAATATGACGCCCGGCTTTTTCCGGCCAGGGGATTTCCCTGTGTGTCACATGAAGTTGTTGCAGTTTCTCAGCCGGCTTTCCTGACCAGTCGACACTGCGGCGGCGTTCAAGGTCAACATGCACAACGATGATGTCCGTCGATGCTGCGAGATAGCCGTCCTCTGCATGATACATCTGATGAAACAGGTGAACCCGTTTCTCGTTCAGGCCGAGCACCTGGGTTGTCACCGCCAGCGACGCGCCCTCCCGCAATTCCCGCAGATAATTGACATGCGTCTCCGAGACAAAGACCGAACAATTCGTCGCCCGCCGGTAATTTTCATCAATTCCGACATGGTCAAGAAACGTATCTGTCGCGTGATCAAAGGCGAGAACGTAATACGCCACATTCATGTGGCCATTGTAATCGATCCATTCGGGTTGCACCTTCGCGCGGTGCAGATTGAAAAGCTGGTTATCTGTCATATCGACAGAGTATCAATTCACTCTGTTCAGGCACAGGCCAAATCCACCGGCCTGATGACAGGAGGGCGGGACCATTCTTCGAATTCTGGGCTTCATGGGCGTACATGCCGCCCGGTTTCTGGCCGTCGGCGTTTTCATCGGGCTGCTGTTTCCACCCGTTGCGGCGCTGCTGAAGCCTTTGCTGGCGCCTGCCGTGGCGTTGTTGCTGTCTGTTGCCATGGTCCGGATTGACTGGAGTCAGGTGCTGATCCACGGACGGCGATTGCGGCTCAGCCTTTCAGCCCTGCTCTGGCTGACCGTCATTTCCCCGGTAGTGACCTGGGTTATCTGCCGGGCAATTGATCTGCCACCCGCCTTCACCACCGCACTGGTTCTGATGGCCGCCGCCCCGCCAGTGACATCATCCATTGCGATTGCGCTGATCTCACGGCTGGATGCAGCACTGGTTCTGCTGGGCACCCTGTCCGCCACCCTGATTGTTCCGCTGACCCTGCCGCCCTTATCGCTGGAACTGCTGGGCCTGCCGATTGAACTCTCCGTTCTGGAACTGTCCGGACGCCTCGCACTGATGGTCGGCAGCGCGCTGGCCGGCTCCCTCATCATCAGACGCCTGCTCGGCAAGGAAGGTCTGGCACGCCATGCCGAGGCGCTGGACGGGGTGACGGTCGTGCTGATGCTGACATTCGGAATTGCCATCATGGACGGGGTCACCGACGCCGCCTTCGCTGACCCGCTTTTCGTCATTTACTGTGTGGCGATCTCCTTCATCGCCAATATCGGTCTGCAGATGATCGGGGCTGCCAGCTTCTTCTGGCTTGGATGGCGGGGTGCAATCTCCATGGCGCTGCCGTCCGGCAATCGCAACATGGGGCTGCTGCTGTCCGTGCTCGGCAGCAGCGCAGCCCCGGAGTCAGCCCTGTACTTCGCTATCGGGCAGCTGCCGATTTACATGCTGCCCGCCATCCTTGCCCCGGTTTATCGTCTGGCCGCTCAGCGGTAGACGATGTCCTGACTGTAGGGCGTCAGAAGCTCATACCCGGTTTCGGTCACACGGATACATTCACTGAACACGACGCCGCCTTCACCCGGATATTTGATGTCCGGAATCAGGTGAAACACCATGTTCGGCTCCAGCACCAGCGGATCACCTTCACGCAGCGAGGCAATCCGGCCTTCGCCCCAGTCCGGCGGGAAACCGATACCGATGGCATAGCCGGTGCGGTGACGGAAGCCCTCTGCAAACCCGGCCTTCTCGATCACATCGCGGGCGGCTTTGTCGACATCACCGGAGGTCGCACCCGGCTTGATCGCCGCCAGGCCGGCATTCAGTGAATCGCGCGATGCCAGAGCCATATCCACCCAGCGCTGGTCCGGTTTGCCGATAATTGCCGTGCGCGACAGCATCGCATTGTAACGCTCATAGGTACCGCCTGCCTCAATATAGAAGACATCATTATCGCGGATCGGGCGGCGCTTGGCGCATTCAAAGGCCGTACCTGCAGCAATACCGGTCACAAACTGGGCAGAATGCCCGAGATATTCACTGCCTGCCTTGTGCAGTCCGTAATGACCGGCTGCCGATACATCATTATCGGTCGCGCCCGGCCGGATCGCATCCATCGCCGCGGTCATCGAGGCCGCACAGCATTCACCGGCCCGCTTGATATAGGCCACTTCGGCGTCCGACTTGATCATCCGGACCTGCTCGACAATGCCGGAGCAGTCAACCGGCTCACGGCCCAGACGGGCAACCAGATCGCGGTACTGTTTTACCGAGAAAAACCAGGCATCATCCTGGCTGGCAATGCGCGCATTCTGCAGGCCGTATTTTTCCAGGCAGCGCCAGGTCGCATCAAAAACGTTCTCGGTATCCTGATAGCCTTCGACATTGTCGAACCAGGCCATGATCCGGACCGTATCCGTATTCAGATAGCGGGTCAGGATGAAAGGCTCCCCATCAACCGGCAGGAACATCATCTGGAAGGTGAAGTAACCGAGTGAATGGTACCCGGAGAGATAATAGATGTTCTCCGGCGAGGTCAGCAGCAGAACGTCAACGCCTGCTTCCTGCATCCGTCGGCGAACTGCATCATTGCGTGCCCTGAATTCCTCGACGGAGAAGGGCAGTGGATACAGATCTTCCATGGTCGTCATGATAGCTCCTTAACTTACTGGCTGGACTAGATTTGACTTCAAAAAAGCAGGCGAGACTTCAGGATACGCGGGACCTCTTGGACTTGTAGACATCAATCGCGGCGGAAATATCCGTCGCAAAGGCAGCTTTCTCCCGATCCGGATGAAAGGCTGTCTGAATGGCCTGTGATACCGGCAACAGCAGCTTCAGGTCTTTCGCGGGTGGGTTGCGCCAGTCATCCCGGACCGCCGTCGCAACCCGGATCAGGGTCAGGGCCAGTTCCGAGATATGCTCGAATTCGGTGCCTTCCATCCGGCGACTGAGATCACGCGCCGCATCCAGCATACTGGTCAGATGCTCCTCGATTTCCTCATCAATATTGCCCTTCTTGTAAGCATCCATGACAAGACGGACCTGCATCGCCCCCTGAAACGACAAGCGTTCCATCTTCTGTTCATTGATGACCCGAACCGTGGCATCAATTTTTTCCTGCACTGCTTCGAGGCTCTCTTCACCCGTCGCCTTGGCAGCAAGGACATTCGGCACCACCGTCAGCGGCACATTTGAATCCCGGTCTTCCTGCTTGCGCCGGTCCGGGCCGATATAGTCAGAGGTAACGACAAAGGGTTTGCGCGCGCGGATCAGAACACGAATCCGGTCTTTCAGCTGCTGGACAGAAATCGGCTTGGCCAGCAGCTCGTCAGCGCCTGATTCCACCACCGCCCGCACGATATCCTTGCTGGCTTCCCAGGTGGTGCAGATGATCGGAACAAACGGGTTCGACCCGACCCAGTTATGACGAATCTGATTGATCAGCTGGCAGATTTCACCCGGCGGCAAATCGACATCAACAATCGCCAGATCCGGAATCGATTTCGTCCAGTCCTCGCGAAATTCTTCTGCGGTCTTCGGTGAGCGAATATCGCGGATACCGATATCCTGCAGCGCAGAGCGAACCATCGATCTTACGGGGTCCGATGGCTCTGCCAGCAGCACACTGACCTCGCCGAAGCCCATTTTGGAAAGATCGTTAGTTTCCAGCACCATAACGCCCGGTCAACCCGCAGTCATTCACCCCATGGGAAGTACCATAGGGGTGGCCCCGCAGTCTGGCAAACCCCCCAGCGGGGGCAGCACGGATATATCAGGCAGCCGCCCGGACTTTCAGCGGATCATAGTTGAGAGACGGTGCCAGCCATCGCTCGACCTCACTGACATCCATCCCCTTGCGACGGGCATAATCCTCGACCTGATCGCGCTCGATTCCCCCGACGCCGAAGTAGCGGCTGTCCGGATGGCTGAAATAGAGCCCTGAAACACTGGCTGCCGGGGTCATGGCAAAACTCTCCGTCAGTCCTGCACCAATGGCCGCTTCCGTATCCAGTAACTCAAACAGGGTTCGTTTTTCCGTATGGTCCGGGCAGGCCGGATAACCCGGTGCCGGACGGATGCCGCGATAGCTTTCTTCGATCAGTTGGTCGTTGCTCAGCTGTTCATCAGCGGCATAGCCCCAGAATTCCGTCCGGACCCGGCGGTGCATGTCTTCTGCCAGCGCTTCGGCAAACCGGTCGCCCAGCGCCTTGACCATGATCGAGCTGTAATCATCACCTGCCGCCTCATATTCGCTGGCGATCTCGTCAATGCCCGGCCCTGCTGTCACCGTGAACCCGCCCAGCCAGTCCGGCTGACCGGCATCTGCCGGTGCGATGAAATCGGCCAGACAGAAATTTGCCCGGCCACCTTCCCGGCGGGCCATCTGCTGACGCAGCATGTGGAACCGGCGCTGTTCCGACTGACGGCTGTCGTCGCTGTAGATCACGATGTCTTCGTCACAGGAAGCGGCCGGCCAGAATCCAACCACCGCAGCCGGTGCCACACGGTCATCAGCGACCAGTTTCTTCAGCATCTCCTGCGCATCACTGAACAGTTCCCGCGCTGCCGGACCCTTAACCGGGTCTTCGAGAATCTCCGGATAACGACCCTTCATGTCCCAGGCAGAGAAGAACGGCCGCCAGTCCATGACATCAACCAGCCGGGACTTGTCGTAATTCGCAAATATCCGTGTGCCGGTGAATGCCGGACGCGGCGGGGCATAGGACTTCCAGTCCGGTGCAAAGGCATTGGCCCGGGCGGCTTCGATTGCGACCCGTTCTTTCCGTTCCCCCTGCGAGGCATAGGCTTCGCGGACCTTGCTGTATTCTGCCGAAACCTCGCCGGCGATCTCCTCGCGGGAGCCGAGCAGACGGCTGGCAACACCGACAGCGCGGGAGGCATCGGGCACATAGATCACCGGATGATCGTAATTCTGGTCGATCTTAACGGCCGTATGCACCTTCGAGGTTGTCGCGCCACCAATCATCAGCGGCAGGTTCATGCCTGCCCGCTGCATTTCCGACGCCACATAGCACATCTCGTCGAGGCTGGGCGTGATCAGTCCGGACAATCCGATGATGTCGGCCTTTTCCTTACGGGCCTCATCAAGAATTTTCTGAGCCGGGACCATGACGCCCAGATCAACCACATCATAGTTGTTACATTGCAGCACAACGCCGACGATGTTCTTGCCGATGTCATGCACGTCGCCCTTGACCGTCGCCATCAGGATCTTGCCCTTGGCCTGACGTTCCTCGCCTTCGCTTTCCTTCTCGATGAAGGGCAGCAGATAGCCGACACCCTGTTTCATGACGCGGGCGCTTTTAACCACCTGCGGCAGGAACATCTTGCCGGACCCGAACAGGTCGCCGACCACATTCATGCCATCCATCAGCGGACCTTCGATGACATCCAGCGTGCGGGTCGATGCCTGACGGGCTTCCTCAACATCCTCGACGATGAACTGCCCGATACCGTGAACCAGCGCATAGGTCAGCCGCTCCGTCACCGGCGCTTCACGCCAGCGCAGGTCAACTTCCGTCTTCTTGCCCGCCCCGCGATAGGTTTCTGCCAGATCGACCAGCCGCTCGGTTGCGTCGTCACGCCGGTTCAGGACGACATCTTCAACGGCTTCGCGCAGATCAAGCGGGATATCTTCATAGACGGCCAGCTGTCCGGCATTGACGATACCCATATCCATACCCGCCGGAATGGCGTGATACAGAAACACAGAATGCATCGCCTCGCGGACCGCATCATTTCCCCGGAACGAGAAAGAGACGTTCGACAGGCCGCCGGAAACATGCACGCCCGGCAGCGTTTCGCGAATCTTGCGGGTCGCCGTGATAAAGGCGTTGGCATAATCATTATGCTCGTCAATGCCGGTCGCGATGGCGAAGATGTTCGGGTCGAAGATAATGTCTTCCGGCGGAAAGCCGACCTGATTGACCAGAATATCATAGGCCCGGGTACAGATATCGACCTTGCGGTCCACCGTATCGGCCTGACCTTCTTCATCGAACGCCATGACAACAACAGCAGCCCCGTAACGGCGCACCAGTCTGGCCTGTTCAATGAATGCGGCTTCGCCTTCCTTCATGCTGATCGAATTGACGACACCCTTGCCCTGCAGGCATTTCAGACCGGCCTCGATAATTGACCATTTCGAGGAATCGACCATCACCGGCACCCGGCTGATATCCGGCTCGGAGGCGATCAGGTTCAGAAAGCGAACCATTGCGCCCTGCGAATCCAGCATCCCGTCATCCATATTGACGTCGATGATCTGGGCACCGTTCTCAACCTGCTGGCGGGCGACTTCGACCGCGGCTTCATAATCACCGTTCAGGATCAGCTTCCGGAATCTAGCCGAACCGGTGACGTTCGTGCGCTCACCGACATTGATAAAATTACCGATCATGACACCACCTCAAAGGCTTCCAGTCCTGAAAGACGCAGACGGGGCGGCACTTCAGGGATCGCACGTGGCGCAAAAGGACGAACCGCCTCTGCAATACAGCGGATATGATCCGGCGTCGTGCCACAGCAGCCGCCGACGATATTCACCAGCCCGGACTTCGCCCATTCCCCGAGATGCTCTGCCGTCGTTTCCGGCCGCTCGTCATATTCTCCCAGTTCGTTGGGCAGGCCCGCATTCGGATAGGCACTGACCCGGGTATCGGCGACACGCGACAGATCAGCCACATGCGCCCGCAGGTCAGCCGCACCAAAGGCGCAGTTCAGCCCCACCGCAAAGGGGCGGGTATGACGGACGGAATTCCAGAACGCACCAACCGTCTGCCCGGACAGATTGCGCCCTGACATATCTGTCACCGTTACCGAAATGATGACCGGAAGGCGGGCGCCCCGGCTTTCATAAACTTCCTCGATAGCGAACAGGGCAGCCTTCGCATTCAGGGTATCAAAAATTGTCTCAACCATCAGAATGTCCGAGCCACCATCAATAAGGCCATTCGCGGCCTCACTATAGACACCGACCAGTTCGTCGAAGGAGGTATTCCGGAAGCCCGGATCCTCAACCTTCGGCGAGACCGAGGCCGTGCGGTTGGTCGGCCCCATGGCACCGGCAACAAATCGCGGCCGGCCATCTGCCGCCTCTGCCGCTGCTGCGGCCTTGCGGGCAATCCTCGCGCCCTCGACATTGATCTCATAAGCGGCGTCCTGCAGGCCGTAATCTGCCTGCGACAACCGGTTTGCATTGAAGGTGTTTGTCTCGACGATATCCGAACCGGCGTCAAAGTAGGCCCGGTGAATGCCTTCAATGGCATCCGCCTGCGTAAGGTTCAGCAGATCGTTATTGCCCCTCAGGTCGCTCGGGTGATCGGCGAAACGCGTCCCCCGGAAATCGGCTTCTGACAGCCGGAGGCCCTGAATCATCGTTCCCATCGCGCCATCCAGCACCAGAATGCCGGAACGAGCCGCCTCATCCAGCCGTGACTGGATATCTGTTTCGTTCGTCATGCTGCCTGCCCTCCGGAGTCAGACCGGGTCTTTGGCCGCACACCCAGCATATGGCAGATGGCGTAGGACAACTCAGCCCGGTTCAATGTGTAGAAATGGAATTCAAAAACCCCGTTCGCCATCAGCAGCTGACAGGTCTGCGCCGCCAGCGAGGCCGCTACCAGACGACAGGTTTCCGGGTCATCATCAATCCCCTCGAACAGGTCATGTACCCAGTCGGGGATTGCCGTGCCACAGGCTCCGGCAAAGCTTTTCAGCCGCCCGAAGTTGGTCACCGGCAGGATGCCCGGTGTAATCGGAATGGTGATCCCTGCCGCCGCAGCCCGGTCGCGAAACCGCAGAAACACTTCCGGGTCAAAGAAGAACTGGGTGATCGCCCGGCTGGCACCGGCATCAATCTTGCGTTTCAGATTGTCGAGATCGGAATCCGCGTCACGGGCTTCCGGATGAACTTCCGGATAAGCCGCAACCGTAATGTCAAAGTCGGCAACCCGTTTCAGACCCGACACCAGATCCACCGCAAAAGGATAGCCGCCGGGATGTGGTTCATATGCCTTGCCGATGGTCGGCGCGTCGCCACGCAAGGCCACGATATGGCGCACACCGGCATCCCAGTAATCCCGGGCAACGGCGTCGACTTCTTCACGGGTCGCTGCAACACAGGTCAGATGTGCTGCCGGTTTCAGCGAGGTTTCATCAACCAGACGGCGGACGATACTGTGTGTCCGGTCCCGGGTTGAGCCCCCGGCGCCGTAAGTAACCGAAACAAATTCCGGCCCCAGCGATTCGAGACGACGTGCCGCCGTCAGCAGGGACGCTTCCAGCGCATCGGTTTTCGGCGGGAAGAACTCAAAAGAAACCGTTGGCGGCTCGGGCGTTCCCTGAAAGGAAAGCTCGAATGGCCAGGTGACGGGATTCTTCAGATCGCGATCAGGTGTCGATGCATTCATCGGTGTAACTTTGTAACGTTTTCATGTTCAGGAATATCTTCGGAATTCCGGTCGTCTCCGGCGCGGGTTGCTGACCAGAGCCCGACAGTCAGCGGCTCACCAGGCAGGTGCACGGTCCGGTGCGGGACAAGGCCGGCCTGGCGGAACCAGCCTTCAATGACATCGTCCGAGAAACCGAGTCTGCGGTGATAATGGGTATCCCGCAGGTCTTCGAGCTCATGCGGTGCGAAATCGACAACGATCAGCTGACCGCCCGGTCGCAGAACCCGTGCCGCCTCGGCAATCGCAACATCCGGATGTTCGGCATAATGCAGTACCTGATGGATCACTGCGACGCTGAAGGTGGCATCGGCCATCGGCAACTCATACATGTCGCCCTGCCGGAGCGACCAGTTGCTGAGCGGCGTATTTTCCAGATTGGAGCGGGCGACAGTCAGCATGTCGCGGGAGGTATCAACGCCGACTGCCCGGCTGCTGCGTTCTCCGAAAAGGGCAATCATCCGTCCGGTACCGGTACCGATATCCAGAAAATCTTCTACCCCATCCGACGGCAACAGGTCGGCAATGGCCTCTTCCACCCGCAGGTCGCCAACATGCAGCGAGCGGATCATGTCCCACTGCTTTGCATTCTGGCGGAAATACTCGTCAGCCAGCGCCGAACGCTCAGTCTTTACGGCTTCGAGTCGCTCCCGGTCACGACGGATAACCGGATCATCTTCCGGCAGCAGGCCAATCAGCGCACCCGCCAGCGCACCCGGTCCCAGGCCGCCGCTTCGGGGATGCTGTGCCAGCCGGTAATAGGCCCAGCTGCCTTCACGATGGCGTTCCAGAAGCCCGGCGTCACACAGCACTTTCAGATGCCGGGAAACCCGTGGCTGGCTCTGCCCGACAATCCGGACCAGATCGCTGACAGCCAGTTCAGAATCGGCACAAAGAGCCAGCAGACGAAGTCGGCTGGGCTCTGCCGAGGCCCGCAGGGCGGCAAGAAGCTGGTTAAGCATCGCATGCTCCAATAATTCTATGCCGATATAAACATATCTTTATATGATGGACAAGACGATTTGAGAATCAGAGGCGCGACAAATCTGCAACAGTGATGCAGCAGAGCATCGCCTGATCCCATTTTAGGTGTTGGCGAGATTAACGCCTCTGTGATACCTATCCCCTACTATGACTGCGGAAATAGGCGTCAGCTTTGCGTCTGTTGTCTGTTTCTGCTGGCATATTCAGGGTTGGTTTATGGCGATGAAACGGGGCCGCACGTCTATGAAGTTGTTGATTCCAAACAATTATAGCTGGATCAAAGGCCTTGCCGTTATCGCGATGCTGGCGCTTTCTGCCTGCGCAACGCCGCCCCCTGCCGACGATCCTGAAGCCGTCGCTGAATATAATGAAATCAACGATCCGCTTGAGCCGACGAACCGCGTCATCCTCGAAGCAAACCTGTTTTTTGACGATATCCTGCTGAAACCACTCGCACAGGGTTATCGGTTTGTCCTTCCTGAGCCGGCCCGTGACGGGATCCGCAACGCCCTCGATAACCTCCGCTCGCCGGTCATTCTCCTGAATGATCTGTTGCAGGGCGAATGGGAACGGGCGTTCCAGACCACGATGCGCTTTTGCATCAATACCACCATCGGTATTGGTGGCCTGTTCGATGTCGCCAGTGACCTCGGCCTGAAAAGCCATGATGAAGACTTTGGCCAGACACTTGCTGTCTGGGGTGCGGGCGAAGGCCCCTTCCTGATGCTGCCGCTGTTTGGTCCGTCCAACATCCGTGATGCTGTAGGCCTGGCTGTCGACAGCTTCAGCAATCCGTTCACCTATTACTTCGACAATATCGGCTATGAATGGGCAAATTACACCCGGACGGGCCTGACGGCGCTCGACAAGCGGTCACGTAACCTTGAACTGCTTGATGAGCTCGAAAAAACCTCACTCGACTTCTATTCTGCCCTTCGAAACCTGTATCGCCAGCGTCGGGCGGACGAAATCCTGAACGGCCAGCCTGGCGCCAACACCACCGCTCCGGGCGTCACCTTCCAGTTTGATGATGGTAAGCCGCGGAACGAGACATTGTTGAAGAACTAGGCCATGGACCTTGTCCTCCGGTCCCCGCTGGCCTTGCTGAAATCAATTGCTCTGGCGGTTACGCTTGTTTCCGCCAGCCTTTCCGGACCGGCTTCGGCTGCCAGCCCTGAACAGTTCATCGACAATCTGGCCCGGCAGGCCATTGCCATCACCAACCAGAATATTGCTCAGCCTCAGAAGATCGAACAGTTCCGGGCCCTGCTGAATCAGGGCTTTAATGTTCAGGGTATCGGCCAGTTTGTCCTCGGACGATACTGGCGCGCGGCAACTGAGGCAGAACGTGCCGAATATCTGCGCCTGTTTGAAGACTATATCGTCCATTCCTACGCCAAGCGCTTCGATGCCTATCAGGGCGAACAGCTTCAGGTAAATGGCGCACGCCAGGATCCCGCCTCCGGATCCGTGATGGTCGGGTCTGTCCTTCAGTCACCGGGCGGCGGTGAACCGGTACGGATCGACTGGCAGCTCCATCCCGCCGGTAACAGCTATCAGGTCGTTGATGTCGTCGTCGAAGGCGTCAGCATGGGTGTCACCCAGCGGTCGGAGTTTGCTTCCGTCATCCGACGTGGCGGCGGCAAGGTTGAAACCATCATCGATGCCCTGAAGAAAATTCTGGCGCATATATAAAGCCGCCGGGATTTTACCTAAAACCCCGGACGACCAAGGCTCCCCAGAAGATCGCAGGAGAATTTACTTGATCCGAAATCATATAGCTTTAAATTGAACATTGTTCAGTTAAGGAAGGCTCTATGGGAAGAAGATCGGATCACAGCCGCGATGAACTCTATGTCATGGCCCTCGACGCAGCCGAAAGCATTGTTCGCGAGGACGGCTTCCCCGCACTGACTGCCCGCAAGGTTGCGGCCAGAATCGGCTATACAGCCGGTACACTCTACAACATCTTCCGCAATCAGGATGATCTCATCATCCATCTGAACGCCCGCACACTGGGCCGCCTTGATGCGGAAATGCGACAGATCGGACTCTCCGGGAATCCCCGGACTGATATCCCGGCACTCGGCCGCGCTTATGTCGGCTTTATCAACGATAATGCCGAACTCTGGCATGTCCTGTTTGATCACCGGCTTGCGGACGGTCTGGAACTGCCGGACTGGTATGTTGCCCGGATCGACCGGATGATGGCCATGGTGGAAGACGCCCTCTCTCCCCTGTTTCCTATCGATGCCTTCGAGACCCGGCGTTCTTCTGCCCGGATGCTCTGGAGTGCGGTGCATGGTGTCTGCTCGTTGTCGACCAGCGGCAAACTGGGCATTGTGAGTGATGTTCCGCTCATGGAAACCGTCGACAGGCTGATCACAGTCCTTCTTCAGGGCATGGCAACCACGGATACGGAGACGCGCTGATGCCGACACTCCTTAGCACCCGGCGGTTTCTGCCGCTGTTCATCGCCCAGTTCCTCGGGGCTGCGAACGATAATTTCTTCAAGAATGCCATGCTTGTTCTGGTGGTCTTCCGGATTGCCGGCGAGGCCGGGGTGAACGGCAGCGAGATCGTCAATATTGCCGCGGCCCTGTTCATCCTGCCGTTTTTTCTGTTCTCCGCCCTTGCCGGGCAACTGGCTGACAGAATATCAAAATCAAGTCTGATCGGCTGGATCAAACTCGCTGAAATCCTGATCATGGGACTGGGCGTCGCCGCCTTTCTGTCCGGTGATATACGGATCATGCTGGCCGTACTGTTTCTGATGGGAACACAGTCTGCCTTCTTCGGACCGGCGAAATACGCCATCCTGCCAGAGCTGCTGGCCGAGAAGGAACTGGTTGCAGGCAATGCCCTGATTGAGGCCGGAACCTTCCTCGCGATCCTTGCCGGGACCATTGCCGCCGGACTGATTATCCTGACGGATGACGGACTCACCCTGTTTTCCGTGATCATCATGGTACTGGCCGTTGCCGGCTGGGCGGCCAGCCGTGCCATCCCTGCAACAGCCGCGCAGAACCCGGACATGAAGGTCAGCTATGACATGGCTGGCCAGACTTTCCGTATCCTGCGGGAGGCCGCGCGTAACCGGTCTGTCTTCCTGTCGATCCTCGGCATCAGCTGGTTCTGGCTGGTCGGCGCGACATTCCTTGCCCAGTTCCCGGCATTCTCCCGCGATATTGTCGGCGGTGATGAAACCGTCGTTACCCTGTTTCTGACCACCTTCTCTGTCGGTATCGCCATTGGATCAGCCCTCTGCAGCCGGCTGACCCGCGGCGAGATATCCGCCCGTCTGACTCCCTTCGGCGCGATCGGCATTACCCTGTTCGCCATCGACCTCTGGCTGACAGCACGCGGCCTGTCCCTGCCCGACGAAGGCCTGATCTCTGCCGCAGAGTTTATTCGTGCCACTGACGGCATACGGCTGCTGGTCGACCTGACCGGTATCGCCATTGCCGGCGGTATTTTCATTGTACCGCTCTACGCCATTCTGCAGGCCCGCAGCAGCAATGCCGACCGGGCCCGGATGATTGCCGCCAACAACATCCTGAATGCCCTGTTCATGGTCGCCGGGGCGCTGGCCGCCGGAGCCGTACTGGCCGCCGGGCATGGCATCACCGACCTGTTCCTGGGTATCGCCGTCCTCAATGCCATAGTCGCCTTTTTTGTCTGCCGGCTGATGCCCGCTGAAATGCTGCGGGCCGTCATGCAGGGCATCCTCAAGATACTCTACCGGGTGCGAACCAGCGGTCTCGACAATATCGGGAAAGCCGGCCCCCGGGCCGTCATCGTGGTCAATCATGTCTCGTTCCTTGATGGCCTGCTGCTGGCGACTTTCCTGCCCGGCAATCCGGTTTTTGCCATCAACACGCATATCGCCCGCCGCTGGTGGGTGAAACCGTTCCTTGCACTGGTGGATGCCTTCCCGCTGGACCCGACCAATCCGATGGCGATGAAGGCTCTGGTTGCCGAGGTAAAGAAAGACCGTCATTGCGTCATCTTCCCGGAAGGCCGGATTACCGTCACTGGCGCCCTGATGAAAGTCTATGAAGGGCCGGGGCTGATCGCCGACAAGGCCGATGCCATGGTTATTCCCGTCCGTATCGATGGCGCCCAGTACACGCCTCTGTCACGGCTGAAGGGCAAGATGCGGTTGCGCTGGTTTCCGAAGGTCCGTCTTGTTGTTCTGGAACCTCGCAGGTTTGAGCTGGCCGATGATCTGGTTGGGCGGAATCGCAGGCGGGCCGCAGCAGACAAACTCTATGACGTGATGTCGCGCATGGTCTTCGAGACCTGTGACACCGACAGCAATCTGTTCAATGCCCTGCTGACCGCCCGCCGGATTCATGGCGGCAAACACGAAATTCTGGAAGATACAGAACGCCGGCCCATGAGCTACCGCCGTCTGACCACCGCCGCGCTGGCGCTTGGCCAGCCGCTGTCCCGTCTGGCCGGTCCGGGAAAATCTGTTGGTGTCATGCTGCCAAATGCCTCCGCTGCGGTCGTCACCTTCTTCGCCCTGCAATCTATTCGCCGGACCCCGGCCTTGCTGAACTTCTCGACCGGCCTGACCAACATGCTGCATGGCTGCAAGGCTGCCGGAATTGATGTGGTCATCACCTCCCGTCGCTTTGTTGAAATGGCAAAGATGGAAGAAACCGTCGCCGGTCTGGAGGCAGAAGTTCGCATCGTCTATCTGGAAGATCTGGCAAAACTGATCGGCAAAGCCGCGAAACTGAAGGCCGCCATCCGTTCCACTCTCTATCGTCTCGGCATCGGGAAAAGCCGGGCTGCGGCCAACGATCCTGCTGTCATCCTGTTCACATCCGGCTCGGAAGGCACGCCCAAGGGAGTTGTTCTGTCGCACCGGAACCTGCTGGCCAACCGCTACCAGATGGGGGCCGTGCTGGACTTCAACCCGACGGACATCGTGTTCAACGCCCTGCCGCTGTTCCATTCCTTCGGCATGACCGGAGGGATGTTGCTGCCGCTGCTGTCGGGGGTCAAAACCTTCGTCTATCCCTCACCCCTGCATTACCGGATCGTCCCGGCACTGGTCTATGACACCAATGCGACGATCATGTTCGGAACCGACACCTTCCTCAATGGCTATGCCCGTTCTGCACATGCCTATGATTTCTACAGCCTGCGATATGTTTTCGCCGGCGCGGAAAAAGTGAAGGATGAAACACGCCGGACCTGGTCTGAACGCTTCGGCATCCGCATTCTTGAAGGCTATGGTGCCACAGAAACCGCGCCGGTCATCGCCGCAAACACGCCGATGCATCACCGTGCCGGATCGGTTGGCCGCGTGCTGCCCGGTATAGACTGGCGGCTGGAAGAGGTCCCCGGTGTTGAGGAAGGCGGGAAACTGCATGTCCGCGGACCCAACATCATGCTCGGCTATCTGAAATCCGACAAACCCGGTGATCTGCAACCGCCGCCGGGGGATGAATATGATACCGGTGATATCGTCACGGTCAGCGATGACGGATTCGTCACCATCATCGGCCGTGCCAAGCGCTTCGCCAAAATTGCCGGTGAGATGATCTCGCTGAACGCCGTGGAAAATCATGTATCGAAGCTGTGGCCTGATCACGCCCATGCCGTTGTCAGCATCAGTGACCCGAAAAAAGGCGAGGCGCTGGTGCTGATCACCGAGAAAAAGCGCGCCGGAAAAAAGACCCTCTCCGACTTCATCCGCAAGCAGGGGGGCACCGAACTGATGGTCCCGAAACAGATCATCCAGCGCGATGAGCTTCCTGTCCTCGGTACCGGCAAACTGGATTACGTCTCGCTGGGCAAGATTGCCGCCGGAGAGGAGCAGAAATGAAGGCCGGATATCCGCCTAGTCCGACGTCACCAGATCCAGTCCCGGAATCTCGGTAAATCCCCGACGGGCTTTCATGTCATCAAAGGCCCGGCGTTTGGCCTCCCGGGAGCGGTAGGCATGTTCCCGCATCAGGGCCTCAACCCGGGCCCCTTCGCCACGGACCAGAGCCTGAAGAATTTTCACATGTTCATCATGGCTTGTCCGCACCGCCGACAGCATCAGGTCCGGTGCGTGCAGGTTGAAAGCCAGCGCACCGGCCGACGCCAGAGGGATCCGGTCATTGGTCTCGATTGCCTTGGCCAGAGCCGCATTGCCACTGGCTTCGACAATGATGTCGTGAAAGCTGACATTCAGCTGCGTCCATTCCGCCGTATCCTCATAGGACAGGTAGCCTTTTTCCATAATCCCGTCGCTGCCGGTAATACAGGCTTCCAGTTCCTCCCGGTGCGCGTCGGACAGGCCTTTTTCAGCCACCAGCCTTGCCGCCATGCCTTCCAGCACGCCCCGTGTATCAATGGCATCCGCCACCTCGTCGATGGAGAAGGCGCGAACCGCAAAGCCGCGACGGCTGGCGCCGGTCAGCAGGCCTTCCTGTTCCAGAATGTTCAGCGCCAGTCGCACCGGTGTCCGCGAGACACCCAGCTGCGCCGAAACCGGAATTTCCGCGATCCGCTCTCCCGGCTGAAAGGCGCCGGACAAGATCATGTCACGCAGCTTCAGGGTCACGAATTCAAGGTTCGTTCCGCCACGATCACCGGACTGCCGGGTCTCTGCTGAAGAGGTCATCTTTCTTTCTGTCCCACGCGATTCAGTATCAGGTACATAGCGGCCATCATGCCGGCAGCCGGCATTCGACCATCAGCCCGTGGCGTTCACGGTCGCGCACCGTGACAGTGCCGCCATGCAGTTCGACGAACTTGCGGACAATGGTCATGCCCAGACCCGTGGCAGGGCTGTCGCCCGCGCCATCCCGGGGACCGGTAAAGCTGCCGAACAGATCTTCCGGATTGCGCCCCTGCAGCCCCAGTCCCGTATCGCCAACAGCCAGAACCAGCGATCCGTCGCCGTCTTCATCTCGCCAGGCCGTAATCGAAACGCGGCCGCCGGGAGGCGTCAGTGCCAGGGCGTTACAGACAAGATTATACAGCGCCTGCTGCATCCGGCGTTCATCCACCTTCAGCCAGCCGATATCCGGCATGACATCAAAGTTCAGGGCAATCCGCCGCCGGTCAGCCAGTGCCCGGGTCCGGTTCAGAACACCAACGACAAGAGCGTGAATATCAACGCGGCTGATCTCCAGATCAACCTGTCCGGCCTCAACAATGGCAAGATCAAGAATATCGTCCACCAGCGACGTCAGTTCACGACCAGACCGCAGAATGGCATCGACATAATCAACCTGACGCCCCTGCAGTTTACCGAACATGCCGCCGCGCAGAACCTCTGCAAAACCTTGCAGGGCGGTCAGCGGGGTCCGGACTTCATGCGAGACATTGGCAATGAATTCCGACTTCAGCCGGTCTGCCGCCGCGAAGGCCTCTGCCCGATCTTCCAGCGCCGCCTGCATCTGCACATCGCTGGTAACATCCAGCAACGACAGCAGGATCGCGCCATCCGGTAACGGCACGGCCAGCGCATCAAAGGAACGCCCGTCTGTAAAGTTCAGCCGGAGGCGGCCATCCTGTCGTCCGGACAGGCAGGACAGCAATAACTGGCGCAGGGCTTCATGGTCATCCGCATCCGCCATGCCCGTCTGCAGGCTGTGCAGAAAGTCATCGATATGCGGCGACAGACCTTCGGCTTCCAGTAACGCCCCGAAATCCGGCCAGGATTCACGCAGGCGGGCGTTGGTCAGCAAGACCCGGCCGTCTTCACCGAACAGCACCGCCCCTTCAAACAGGTTATCCAGCGTCTTCTGCTGAACCGCAGCAACCGCATTCAGGGAGGTCTGGAGATCCAGCCGCGCGGTCTGATCCTCGAACAGGAAACACCGCCCGCCATCTCCGCCATCAACCACCAGCCGGCGCAGCACCCGCCCATCCGGCAGATAGAAATTCTGATCCCGGGGAACCGCACCCGGCTGAAACAAAGCGAGCTCGCCATCCCGGAAGGCCCTGAAATCAACCTGTTCCTCGATCTGCCGGGTCGAGCGGAAATGTTCCAGAACCTTGAAATAACGCGGTTTTGCCGCAACAAATGTCTCGTCCAGACTGAACATGCTGCAAAATGTCTGGTTTGCGTCGATCAGGTTTGTGGTTTCGTCATACCGGGCCCAGGCCAGATCAACCGCATCGAACTGCAGGGCCGGGGATAAATCACCGGCACCGGCAGGCTGCATGAGAGGTGCCGTCTGCGTCAGAGGCTCGGGTGCAGGCCTGTCAAAGCGGGCACTGAACACGGTCACCTCACCATCAGAACGCCAGAGCAGATTCAGCGTTCCCTCGCCACCGGCAAGATCAAAGATATCTTCGTCATCTGTCCCCAGCAGATCAGCCGACAACAATCGCAGGCCCTCTGCCATCTGCGGAGAAAGCGCGACAAAGGCATCATTTTCCACAACCATCCGTCCGGTCAGGTCCATCGCCCAGGCCGGATTCATGTTTGCGGCCAGCGCCAGACGCAGGGGCGCGCGGTCCGGCGCGGCCTGCGGTGCGGCCTCGTCAGGAACGGCATTATCCCTGTCTTCCGGCAGGGAAGTCTCCGGCGCATTGCCACGGACCGAGTCAAAAAGGCTGAAACGTCTGCTCATGGCATCATGATAGCGCAGTTATGCCCTGACGCATGCGGCATTTCTCAGATTGCCGGCAGGCGGACCACAAAACGCGCACCGGATGTCGCCCCTTCCTCATTTCGACGGTTCTCAGCGTAAATCCTGCCACCATGAGCTTCGACAATCTGCCGGGAAATGCTGAGGCCAAGACCGGAATGGTTCCCGAAATCCTCGCCCTCCGGGCGGTCGGAATAGAACCGGTCAAAAATACCGGTCAGCTTGTTTTCCGGAATGCCCGGCCCGTCATCTTCGATCAGAATGACAATCTCGCTGCCTTCCATACGGGCAGAAAGCTCGATCACACCATCCGGCGGGCTGAAGGAAATGGCGTTGCCGATCAGATTGCGGAGCACCTGCACAATCCGGCCTTCCATGCCGGAGACCATCAGGCGGTTGCTGTGGAGATGCAGCACCATACGCTGACCACCGTCTTCCGTGCTGGACTGATGGACATCGACAAGGGTTTCCAGAATCCGGCCAATATCAACCGGCTCGCTTTCCGCCCGGGACAGTTCCGCATCCAGCCGCGAGGCATCGGAAATATCGCTGATCAGCCGGTCCAGCCGCTTCACATCCGCCATGATGATCGACATCAGGCGTTTCTGCTGTTCCGGATCTTTCACCCGCGCCGCCGTTTCGACGGCACTGCGCAGGCTGGTCAGCGGGTTCTTGATCTCATGCGCCACATCGGCGGCGAAACTCTCGATCGCATCCATCCGCAGCCAGAGCGCCTCGGTCATGTCTTTCAGGGCACCGGACAGATCGCCGATTTCATCGCCCCGCGCGGTCAGGTCGGGTATTTCCATTCGCCCGCCCTGCTGGCGGCGCACGGCCTCGGCAACGGATGACAGGCGTTTGATCGGGCGGGCAATGGTGCTGGCGAGATAGATCGACAGCAGCACCGTGATACCGAAGGCACCGGCAAATACCTGCAGGATGGTGGTCCGCACCTCGAACAGATTATGCTCGATCTCGGCCCCGCCCTTGGTCAGTACCAGCACACCCAGCACCTTCTTGTAGCGCTGGACCGGCACACCGACACTGATCACCAGCTGGCCTGCCGGGGTCTGACGGAGTGCCTCAGCCGGTTCTCCCCGCAGGGCACGTTCTGCCTCTGCGAAGTCATCCAGACTGACATCTCCCCGGTCGACGAAGACCGGCAGCTGTTTTTCATCCGGCACCAGCATGGCGATGATGTGATAGAAAAACCGCAAGGTCAGTTCGAGCACGGATTCCCGTTCCGGCGGCGGCAGATCCTCAATGACGACCAGCCGGCCCGACCGCAGCAGATCCTGACTGTCGGCGATCAGCGCGCCATTGGTTGCAAACAGGCGTGCGCGGGTTTTCGTCGTCTGCACCAGACGCCGCACCATGCCGCTGACAATATCGGAGCGGAATTCCTGCACGGCGGCGGCATCCGTGGTGACAGCACCTTCACCAAGGGCGGCGGCAAACAGTTCGCCCTGCACCCGCAATGCCTCGGTTTCCGAGGCAATCAGGCTGTCGCGATATTCATCCAGATAGAGCAGGCCCGCCGCAAGCAGGCAAAGGGCTACCGCATTCACATAGAGAATACGCCGGGTCAGGGGCGAAAAGGCACCCCGCCGCCCGGGACCACGCGGGCGTGACTTGAAGCGGGAGCTGTAGAGCCGGTCTTCCGGTTTGGCGGCAAGCGATGGTTCAGCCGAACGGTTACGACCAAGGGACGGCATACGCCGCACCTTCCCTCGTCCCGATTCCGTTCGTTCCAGTCCGCTCAAACAACTGCCCCTTCCCCGGCGACGTGACTATTACGTCGCGTCAATTGTCCTTGTAGCGATACCCGACCCCGTACAGGGTTTCAATCTGGCCGAACTCGTCATCCACCACCCGGAACTTCTTCCGCAGACGCTTGATATGACTGTCGATGGTCCGGTCATCAACATAGATATGTTCGCCATAGGCGGCATCGATCAACTGATCACGGTTCTTGACGTGACCGGGCCGGCGGGCCAGCGCCTGCAGAATCAGAAATTCGGTTACCGTAAGATCGATCTGCTCACCGTTCCAGGTGCAGAGATGACGACCCGGATCCATCATCAGCCCGTCACGGCGGATGACGTTCTTTGAGCTTTCCTCCGCATCAGCGACGCTTTGCGTTTCATAACGGCGGATTACCGCCCGGATGCGCTCGATCAGCAGCCGCTGGGAGAACGGCTTCTTGATATAGTCGTCAGCCCCCATACGCAGGCCGAGCAGTTCATCAATCTCATCATCTTTCGAGGTCAGGAAAATAACCGGCAGGGAGGAATTCTGCTTCAGCTTGCCAAGCAGCTCCATGCCATCCATTCGCGGCATCTTGATATCGAGGACCGCCAGCTCCGGCGGCTTGCGCATCAGACCGGCCAGCGCTTCCTCACCATCTGCATAGGTGTCCACCTTGAAACCTTCGGCTTCGAGTGCCATCGACACGGAAGCGACAATATTCTGATCGTCATCGACAAGTGCAACTGTATGCGCCATGGGAAATCCTCCTGAACAGGCCCTTCATATGAGTATAGTCTGTCGCCCCGCAATATGGCTGAAATAAAGCAACCATGGGGTTATTCGGAGAATTCCGGCTGAAATCGGGTTTTTCAGACAGAAAAGAACGACATTCAGTACAAATCCCAGAATATGAACTCCTATGTCTTGAGGCGACGAGCAACGAAAAACCGCTCTTTCAGACTTGCCTGTTTCACAGAAAACAGATAGAACAAATTAAGAACGTTTTGGTTCCATTGGTCAAAGACGGTTTCACAGGGACATAACGGGCTATACTTATAAAAGAGGGCAAGCAGTATGCTGACATCTGTAGAACTTTGTGCCGGTGCTGGCGGTCAGGCTCTCGGGCTAGAGAGGGCCGGGTTTGCTCACACTGCCTTAGTCGAGATTGACAAACATTGCTGCAATACGTTGCGCTATAATCGCCCTAGATGGAACGTCTTTGAAGAAGATATGCGGATATTCAAACAATCCGCTTCTATTTACAAAGGGCTGGACCTTCTGGCAGGTGGCCTCCCCTGCCCGCCCTTTTCAGTTGCCGGCAAACAACTCGGCGAGCAGGACGAACGCAATCTGTTCAATGATGCCATCGATATTGTTGATGCCACACGCCCCCGCGCTGTAATGATTGAGAATGTTCGCGGCTTTCTTGATGCCGTTTTCCACGATTACCGCGAACGACTAAAAAAGCAGCTAGATAAGCTTGGCTATAAGACTGACTGGCGCCTCCTAAACGCATCGGATTATGGCGTGCCTCAACTCCGGCCACGCGTTGTGATTGTAGCGGTTCAGAAAGAACGAGCAGGTTTTTTTGACTGGCCAGAGCCGAACCCACAGAATCCTCCTACCGTTGGCGAAACGCTACGTGACCTTATGGCAGCTGCGGGATGGCCCGGCGCAAATGACTGGGCTGCAAAGGCTGACGAGATAGCGCCTACCATCGTAGGCGGCTCCAAGAAACATGGAGGCCCTGACCTTGGCCCTACCCGTGCCCGTGCAGCTTGGGCTACACTCGGTGTCGAAGGAAGGACTATAGCTCCCGAAGCGCCTGATTATTTCCACAAGGGTATGCCACGCCTAACGGTGCCGATGGTAGCCCGTATACAGGGCTTCCCGGATGATTGGCACTTCACCGGGGCAAAAACCAATGCCTATCGACAAGTCGGAAATGCTTTTCCGCCGCCTGTCGCCCATGCGGTATCGTCACAAATTGCCCAAGCATTAAAAAAGCGCGTACTTTGGGCTGTTAGCGCGTAACTTCCCAAATTCTTCTGACTGTGACACAGTACTGAGAGTACCGACTTCTCAGAACGGGTCACATTTGAAAAAAAATATCCCTGAAAGCCTCGTAATAGCGGGGCACCGTGATCACGATTTACTCGCCAATATCGCAGAAGAAATTGTAAAACGAGCTGGCGGTTACGAAGCGTTAGGCGTTAAATTTTCTTCTATGTTACGCCAGTGTATCGACGACGTAATTATGACGCCCAAAACCGGGCGCCGTTCTTACGACGAATTAGAAAAAACTGAGAAAACCTATATCGGCACTCGGGTCGAGATTGAACTTCGAGCCATGTTGCAGCTCTCCAAAGGCAGGCTGGATACAGTGATTCTCGGCAATGACGTTGATATCAAGAACACAATGGGCAGCAATTGGATGATCCCGACTGAGGCCATCGACCACCCTTGTATTCTGGTCGCGGCTGACGAAGTGCGAGCAACATCCTATCTCGGCCTATTCGTGGCACGCCCCAAATACCTGACACACGGCCAGAACAAAGACTCCAAGAAAAGCATCTCTGCTGAAGGATTCACTAACATATTCTGGTTGCTGCTGGACCACCCTTATCCACCAAATTTCTGGCGCATAGTACCGCAAGATATCGTTGCAAGCATATTTGCGGGGAGATCGGGCAATCAACGCGTGATCACTTTGTTTCGAAAATTGCAGAAAAGGCCTATTACACGTGATGTGGTAGAAGCGGTAGCCAAACAGAAAGACTTTATGCGGCGCATCCGTTCTGACAAAGGCAATGGTACCCGCGACTACTTAGCCCGCGAAGGTATCTTACTCCTATCCGGACACTACGACGCACCGCTCATTTCAGCCTTGAAGCTTCCATACTGTTCGAGAAGTGAGTTCGTGTCTTACAGGCCCCTCTACCAAAGCGAAGTTGATTTGGCGGAAGCCTCGGGCAGTACCTTAAGATGGCATGTCTAGTAATCGGTAACAAAATACCTACCTCCCGTAAATTTGTTCGTTTCAGATAAAAAAAGAACGGGGCGCGGTGTAAAAACCACGCCCCGCTACAGTTCGGGACAGAAGCTGTTTTCTGCTGTCCGGCTACTTCACCAGACCGACTTCCTTATAGAATTTCAGAGCACCCGGATGGTAGGGAACCGGGTTGGCTTCATGCATGGACTTCGGCGCAAAACGATTGAACGCACCGAAAGCGGCAGCAAGGTCCGGCTTGTTTTCGTACATCACCTTGGTCAGCTCATAGACCGTATCCTCGGACACATGCGCACCAACGATGACGAAGAAGTCGACCTCGATCATACGGGTCGGGTCATCAACGACCCCGGTCAGTGCCTTCGACGGGGATTTGGCAACAATGCGGCCCGACGGCAGGGCTTTTGAGACAGCCTCCGCCGCACCCGCTTCATCACCCAGCGACAGATAGCGCCAGCCACCGGACATTTCCGCCATGGCCTTTTTGCCGACACCGACATTCATCGGGATCAGCGCCGCATCAATCTTGCCCTGTGACAGGGCGTTGATCGCGGAAACAAAATTCGGCATCGGGACTTTCTTGAAATCGTCCTGCGTCAGACCACCGCTGGCCAGTGCCGCATCCGTATAATAATGGAAGATCCGGCCCGAGGCATAGCCGCTGGCGATCTTCGCACCTTTCAGATCGGCCAGTGACCTGAAGGGTGAGCCGGCAGCAACCGCAAAGGAAGTCTGCGTCGGGAACGCAACACCGACCATACGAATGTTCGGGTTGGCAAGACCGTCAAACACACCCTCACCCTTATGGGCGAAAGCGGCTTCACCACCATTTGCCAGACCGAAATCCAGCCGGCCCTGATTGATCATCGGGATAAAGGTGGACGACCCTGCAAACGGTGCCACGCGATATTGTTTCCCGGTCTTCTCGCTGACCACCTTGGCAATGGCAGAACCCATCGAATAGAACAGCGCACCCTGCGGATTGGTGCCAATTGTAACGGTCTGGCCGAAAGCCTGACCGCCCAGTGCGATGACCCCGGCAAAAGCTGCCAGGACTGTGTTTCTGACTGACATTATCGATTCCTCATCCAGTTATGATATAGTTTGGCCCTGCCGCCTGAGCGGAAGAACAGAAGCAGTTCGACAGCAATGACCGTCAGGCCCACAACGCAGGCCAGCAGTTGTCCGGTCATCAGATGATCCTCACCAGCCACCCCGGCTGCAGCGAGGGCAACCCCCAGACCAGCCACACCCCAGATCATCCGGAGGGCGGGGGAGAAGTTCTGTACGAAATAGCCCGCCAGCGCGCTGCCGATAAGCAGCACAGCGACGATCAGGCTGGCGCAGACCATGATGATTTCAGTCGCTGTGCCGTCACCCAGCAGGGCCGGGTTTCCGACAAAGACGATTGGCACCACATAGGCGATCCAGCCAAAACGCATGGCACTGAACCCGGTACGGACAGGGTCAGACCCGGAGATTGTCGAGGCCGCAAATGCTGCCAGCGCAATGGGCGGGGTAATCATCGACATCATGCCGAAATACAGAATGAACAGATGCGCCGCCATCGGCTGGATACCGGCGGCCACCAGCGCCGGTGCCACCAGTGCTGCCAGCAGCACATAGACGCCGGTTGTCGGCATGCCCATACCCAGCACGATGCTGACCAGTGCCGCCATGAGCAGCAGCAGGGCAATCTGTCCTTCACCCAGTTCGGCCAGAGCCATGGTAACGGCGAACCCGCCGGCCGTGATGTTCAGAATGCCAATGATGAAACCGGCACAGGCCACAATGACAACCAGGTCAACGACGGTTTTGCCCGCAGCCGAGATACAGTCGACAAACCCCCGCAGGGTCAGGCGCTGCCCCCGGTAGGATTTGAACAGAGCCGGAACCGCAATCGCAATCGTTCCGTAGATCGCCGAGACCTCCGTCGGAATGCGCAGAATGAACAGCGACCCCAGCAGAACCGCAAAGGCCCCGATGAAATGCCAGCCCTCCCGCAGGATGGTGCCGACCGGGCGCGGCTGGCTGTCCATCGGGCGCAAACGGTCGCGGCGGGCCAGCAGATCAACCTGCATGAACGCTGCGATGAAATAGAAAGCTGCCGGAAGCAGGGCCGCCAGCGCCACATCCGCATACGGCACTTCCAGAAAGGTCGCCATCAGGAATGCCGCTGCACCCATGATCGGCGGCATCAGCTGACCGCCTGTGGAAGCCACGGATTCGATTCCGCCCGCATCCTCCGGGCTGTAGCCGGAACGACGCATCAGGGGAATGGTGATAACCCCTGTCGTCACCACGTTGGAGACAGCACTGCCGGAAACAGACCCGAACAGGGCAGAGGCGATCACCGCAATCTTCGCCGGTCCGCCGACCTGACGGCCCAGGCAGGCGCTGGCAAGTTCAATGAAGAATTCACCACAGCCGCTGGCGACCAGCACGCCGCCAAAAAAGACAAACAGAATGACGATCTCGGCCACAACCGCCAGCGGTGTCCCCAGCATCGCGTTCGGATCAAAGGTGAGATAGAGCAGCAGGTCCTGCAGGCTGGTTTCAATCCCGGTCAGGGGAGACGGCGCCAGATGTCCGATCAGCGCGTAAAGCATGAAGGAAGAGACAACGATGAACATCATCATCCCGGTCAGCCGCCAGAGGGCAATCATGACCACCGAGGTCACCACGATACTGATGGCCTGCATCTCAACGGTGCGGAAGGCGAAGCTCATCTGGTATTTCGGGTAGCCAAAGCTGATCAGAAACAGCAGCACCACGGCAGCAAGGCCAATGACAGACAGCAGCGCCATCCGGAGCCCGCTGTCATTTTGTGCCGCCGCCTGAGAAAAGGCCGCCGCCAGCGCACAGCCAAGCACCGCAGACAGAAACTGTTCGCGGGATATCTCAAGCCCCACTTCCGGCGCGATCTGCAAGGCCCAGAGCAGACTGAGCAGCACCATCGTCCCGGTCAGAATCTTTGCCACTGCAGACAGAACGGGCCATCTGACAGGCGTCAGTGTCTCCGCTTCACCATCGGAAATAGCTCTGCCCGGGTGGTCATTCGATCTCATCTGTTTCCTGGTCCAACGATATTTTATCGATTATTATTACATAACCCTATAATATCGATATTATCTGGTCCAATGTTTTATTCGTCGATATATAATCGGTGGGCTGATCAGGGGACGACCGGTAGGCTGTTGCCCCGATCACGACCAAATCACATGCCAAATGACAGGAGCCTCTGAGCATGAGTGGATATTTTCTGGTAGATATTGTCTCCAGCCTGACGCTTCAGGAAGCCGAGAACATACTGGACGGTGCGCGCACAGCAGCCCGTGAGGCTGATCTGCTGCCGCTGACAATTGCCGTGCTGGATTCCGGCGGCAATATTGTGGCTCTGAAACGGGAAGATGGCTGCGGCACCGCCCGCTCGGCAGTCGCGCTGGGCAAGGCGCATGGGGCTCTCGGCATGGGTGTTTCAAGCCGGGAACTCCGTGACCGGCTGAAAGACCGCCCGGCATTTCAGGGCGCCATTGCCGCAGCGACAGGCGGCCAGTTCATTGCGGTGCCCGGTGGTGTGCTGATCCTGAACGCTGACGGTAAAGCCATTGGCGCAGTCGGCATCAGCGGTGATGCCTCGGACCGTGATGAATATGCGGCCATCGCCGGTATTCAGGCAGCGGGCCTGCGGGCTCATCCCGACAGCCCCGCAGAAAACTGGAAGTCTGCCGGGCTCTGACCGTATAAGCCGCAAGCCCCGGCCAACGCCGGGCTTGCATCCGGGTAAATCCGGGGCAACATCCGCAACATGACCGATGAACGCCCCGACCCCCCGACCCATTCCCGTCAGCTGATGCGTGGCGCGATCAAAGCCACCATCGCGACCTCGCTGCCCACCAATGACGGCTGGCCCTATGCATCGCTGGTCACGGTCGCGCATGATCAGGACCTCTCACCCATCCTGCTGCTGTCGACCCTGTCCGACCATACCCGTGCCCTGCAGGCCGACCCGCGCCTGTCGCTGCTGTATGAGGAAACGGACGGCTTTGCCAATCCGCAGCAGGGACCACGGGTGACTGTGCTGGCGATTGCCGAACCGACAGATGATCCGGGATCTGCGCAGCGTTTCATCGCCCGCCATCCCCGGGCAGCCCTTTATGCCGGTTTTGGTGATTTCAGCTTCTACCGGCTGAGCATCGACCGGGTTCATTATGTCGGCGGGTTTGCTGCCGCGAACTGGATCCCGGGCCGCCGGCTGGGAATACCTGACAAATCTGTCGCCGATGCCTTCCGGGAGGCAGAGGCAGATATCGTCACCCACATGAACACAGACCATCAGGATGCCGTCGCCCTCTACGCGAACAGGCTGCTCGGATTGCGCGGCAAGCACTGGGAGATGTTCGGAATCGATCCGGAGGGTATTGATCTGCGGCTTCGCGACCGGGTTGCGCGGCTGAATTTTGACAGCCCATTGCATACGCCAGCGGATGCACGAAAGACCCTGATAGAGCTTGTACGCCGCGCCCGCGGCTGACCCCCGGCCTGACCGGCCTGTTTTTTGTCAGATTCATGACTTTTCCCTGTAATTCTGCCGGTGGCACGGTTGCCGTGCCTGAAAGGCATGGTTAAAGTCCCCGGCCCTGCTGACGTTCAGCCCCAACCATCGGGCGTCAGCTGCGGGAAACGGGAAAAGACCATCGGGAGAAGTCAAGGTGACACAGACTGGCACTGTCAGCCGGATCGGCCTTAATGCGGTCGGGATCAGCGATACAACTGCAGAATTCTGGAACCTCGGAACAGAGGCTCTGATTGAAGAGGCGCTGGCGCGTCGTGAAGGCCATCTCGGAAAGGGTGGCGCCTTCATCACGGAAACCGGCTCACATACCGGCCGTTCCGCCAAGGACAAGTTCATCGTTGATGAGCCGTCCTCCTCAGCCGACATCTGGTGGGGAGACGTCAACAAGCCGATCTCCGATGAGAACTACCAGAAGCTGAAAGCCAAGGTTCTGGCTCATTATGCCGGCCGCGATGTTTTCGTGCAGGACAGCTTTGTCGGGGCCGACCCGACTTTCCGTCTTGGTGTTCGCGTTGTTACGGAAACCGCCTGGCATAATCTGTTTGCCCGCAACATGTTCCTTCAGCCGACACAGGACGAACTGAAGGACTTCGATCCGCAGTTCACCATTCTGCAGGCACCGACCCTGCTGGCTGACCCCGAAACCGACGGCACCAATTCCGGCACCTTCATTGTCGTGAACTTTGCCGAGAAGATCGTTCTGATCGGCGGCACCCGTTATGCCGGGGAAATCAAGAAATCAGCTTTCTCAATCCAGAATTACCTGCTGCCGGCCCGCAAGGTCCTGCCGATGCACTGTTCGGCCAATATCAGCCCGGAAGGCGACACCGCCATTTTCTTCGGCCTGTCGGGAACCGGCAAAACCACCCTGTCCGCCGATGCATCACGCACCCTGATCGGGGATGACGAGCATGGCTGGGGTGTCGATGGTGTGTTCAACTTTGAAGGCGGCTGCTACGCCAAGGTCATCGACCTGAGCCCGGAAGCAGAGCCGGAAATCTATGCCACCACATCGATGTTCGGCACCGTGCTGGAAAATGTCGTCTATGACCCGATCACCCGTCAGGTTGATTTCACGGACAACACGAAGGCGGAAAATACCCGCGCCAGCTATCCCATCGACTTCATTCCGAACGCCAGCGAAACCGGTCGCGGCGGCCAGCCGAAGAATATCATCATGCTGACCGCAGATGCCTTCGGTGTGCTGCCTCCGATCAGCCAGCTGACCCCGGATCAGGCGATGTATCATTTCCTGTCGGGCTATACCGCCCGCGTTGCCGGAACGGAAATCGGCGTTACCGAACCGCAGGCCACTTTCTCGACCTGTTTCGGTGCCCCCTTCATGCCCCGCCATCCGACCGTCTATGCCGGTCTGCTCGGCAAGCTGATGGAAGAGAATGACGTGAAGTGCTGGCTGGTGAATACCGGCTGGTCCGGTGGCGGCTATGGCGTCGGCTCCCGCATGAAGATCGCCTATACCCGGGCGATGGTGAATGCAGCCCTCGACGGCACGCTGGCCAGTCAGGAAAGCCGTCCGGACCCGCATTTCGGTGTGCTGGTCCCGACCTCCTGCCCCGGTGTTCCGTCAGAAGTGCTCGACCCGAAACAGACCTGGCCGGACAAGGCAGCTTATGAAGCCGCCGCAAAGGATGTGGTCAGCCGTTTTGAAGAGAACTTCAAACAGTTCGAAACGTCGGTTGATGACAGCGTCAACGCCGCGGCAATCCGCGTCGCTGCGTAAAAATCACATTTAGAAGACCTGAAAAGGGGTGCCGGAAACGGCGCCCCTTTTTGATTCAGGGTGCCGTCAGAGGCTGTTCAGCACGTCAGCGAAAGCATCAGCGAACTGTGCCCGCTCTTCCGCCGTTCCCACACTGACCCGGATACAGCGGTTCAGTGGAGCGACGCCGGGCATACGAATAAAAACGCC
>TARA_R110000787_G_scaffold11003_11_pt1 | contig 54235 bp, 51 predicted proteins | sample TARA_R110000787 | Tara Oceans TARA_R110000787 (sample SAMEA4397920) | marine metagenome | biome: Polar Biome; feature: [DCM] deep chlorophyll maximum layer (ENVO:01000326); material: water (ENVO:00002006), including particulate matter (ENVO:01000060) such as... | depth 35 m | reverse complement strand
GACTCGTAGTTGTCATATGCGCGGTTGCTGTCGGTCTTGAGAATTTCAAGAACACGGGCAGCTTCCTCGCCCTCAAGCACGCCGCCGCGCCCCTGATTGTTCACGACACTTTGCGCATTCACGTGGTCGGGGCTCGGAATATAGAACTCGCGGTCAAGGATCGAATAGCGGGCAGAATATTCATTCACATTTGCTGTCCGATGGCGTATCCACTGCCGCGCGACAAATACCGGCAGTTTGACGTGCAACTTGATTTCGCACATTTCGAACGGGGTGGAATGCCAGTGCCGCATGAGATAGCGGATCAGCCCTTCGTCATTTTGTACTGTTTTTGTGCCTTTGCCATAGCTGACCCGTGCCGCCTGGCAAATCGCAGCATCATCGCCCATATAGTCAATGACGCGCACAAACCCGTGGTCCAGAACGGGGATCGCCTTGTACAGATGGGCCTCCATGCCTTCGGACACAGCCCGCAAGGTAGGTCTGGGATGCGCGCGCAGGGCGTCGATTTCGGCTTGTTGGTCTTTATTCAGTGGCATGGGGGACGTCCTGTCATATGGGCGTAGATTCGGCCCTCACTATATCTGCGCCAAGCCCACATCGAAACCGCTATATGCAGTATTGTTTTTGGGTAGCACTTTCGCGGAGAATACGCCCGAACGTTGTTGGAACATTGACAATCGCACCGCGAAATAGCGACTGTTGTAACAACAAAAAGAATATTTGAGGCAAATGGATTATGAAAACCGGTGTATCAGGGTTCGCGCTGTGTCTGGGGTTGGCGGCATGCGGCGGTGGTACCCCGTTCAACTCCGTGACCGTTGTAAATGGTGGTGGAAACGGGACAGGCGGCACTGCCATCCCCGAAACACTGGCCAACAACTTGAAAAGCTTCGCGTATAACCCCACTGCCCAGACCCTCACCGTTACGGGCATCAACGCAGACGACAGCCAGTTTACCGCAGCTTATCGCCGCCGTCCGGGCTTGGATCGAGCGGGATATGAAGCATACACAGCACAGGACGGTTCACTGGATCGCCACGTCACCGCCTACGTGAAAGACATCAATGGTACCCGTGCAACTGTAATCGTTACCGGCGGCCAGTTTGAGGAATTCTTTTCGGGCGCTGGATATTCAAGTGCGTCGTATGTAGCACCGGTACAACCCGGAACGCAGGGCGAAGGTGGTCTGGTGACTTATGCTGGCAATTATGTCGGGCTGCTGAATATCGAAGGCTCAGGCGAGGATTTGACCTCAGTCACGCCAGGCACGCCGGATGACCCGCTGTCTGTGCAGGCGACGGAGGTTACCGGCAAAGTAGTTATCACCGGCGACTTTACCGATGCAACCGTTGATGGGATCATCTACCAGCGGGAAATCGTGGACTATAAAACCGACGCGCCCTATAGCGTTCCCAACATTGCGCTGGATGGGACGGCTATTGCCGAAGACGGGAGCTTCCTTGGTACCGCATCGCAGAGGAATACGACCGTCGGCGAATATGGCGGGATTTTCGGCGGTGTCGGCGCGACCGAGGTGGCAGGAGTGGTTCGCGCCGAGCAGCATCTGGCATCCCCGACAGACAACTTGGACCCGGTAATCGAATATGGTGCATTCGTGTTGGCGCAGTGTGGCCAGCCGAACGAAGATCCGATCTGCAATCAGCCCGTGCGCTAAGGGCGCGCATGCAAGGTGTCTTGAAACCGCAAACTCTTGCCGTGGTCTGCGTCGCAGTTGCCCTATCCGTTGCCCCCCACTGGACCCGGGCGCAGCAAAACGCTGTTGAGCTTTCGTTACCCGAGGCACGGGCATTGGCGGCGCACGCATTGTCCAATGGCCGACCCGAACTGGCCTCAAAGATAGCCGGCGGTCTGCTGGAGGCCGACCCCAGATCCACATATGGGCATTACGTGCTGGCCAACGCTTACGCCGAGATGGGCCGCATCCGCGAAGGCCGCCAGGCGGCGTCACGTGCCTATCGCTATTCAACAATACCCGTCCAGAAATTCGAGGCGGCCGAGCTGGCAGCCCGGCTTTCCTATGCAGAAGAACGGCCTACCCTGACGCAGCTATGGTTGCGTCGCGCGGTGCAGCACGCTCCCTCCGCGCAGATAGAGGCACAGCTGGCAAAGGATTACGCCAAAGTCCGGCAACAAAACCCGTTTTCTTTTTCACTGAGCGGCGGGCTAAGACCTTCGACCAACGTCAACAACGGGGCGGATACCGCCCAGCAAGTGATCGACGGGCTTCCGTTCACGGGGCAGCTAAGCGGATCGGCGCAGGCGTTGTCCGGCGTGATTGGGTCAATCGACGGGATCGTGGGCTATCGATTGCGCGGTACGGCTACGTCGCGCATGGACGTTTCCGCGCGGGTGTTTGTGCAGCGCATCGCATTGGACAGCGCAGCGAATACAACCGCGCCCAATGTGCGCAACAGCGACTTGGCAAGCACCTATGGCGAAATCGCGTTGAACCAACAATTCGCGATCGGTAGCCCGGGAAGCAGCGTAGACGTTAATGCCGCGGTTGGCCGATACTGGATAGGGGGTAACCCCAATTATGGCTTTGTCCGTTTGGGGGCAGGCCATCAGTGGCAGATGAACGCGCGGACGGCATTGACCCTGAACTCCAGCGTGGAACAACGATTTTCCGCGCGGTCAGACATCTATGACAGCCGCACGCTCGGGGTCGTCGCCGGTGCGCGGCACACGTTGGGATGGGGGGACAGTGTCTCTGTATCACTGAACCTGCTGAACACCGCCAGCGACTTTGTAAACAGCCGTGTCTCGGCCGCCGCCGTGCGTATGACCTATAGCTTTGCCGACCAGATTGGTCCCGCGCTGGTAAGCGTGGGGCTGGTGCTTGGCCGATCAGATTATCCAGACTACGTAGCCGTTTTCAACGTGCCCGGCGGCAAACAGGACCGGTCAGCCTATGCAGATGTGAATATCTTTTTGCCTGATATGGATTACGCGGGCTTTGCCCCCACGGTAAGGATCCGCGCAGGACGCACCCAGTCGAATGTCAGCAGGTTCGATACCCAAGAAATCTCTGTCGCCGTGGGCATTCGATCAAAATTCTGAGAAGTGCTGGCATGATCTACCAGCCATGCTACGTTCAAGGCGCAATTAGATCAAAAGGACCTCCCATGCCGATCAAGTATCTTCACACAATGGTACGCGTTAAAGATCTGGAAAAATCCCAGGCTTTCTATGAACTGCTGGGGCTGCAAGAACGCCGCAGGATCGATCATGAAGAAGGCCGGTTTTCGCTTATATTCATGTGCCCCCCGGGCCAGGATGACGGTCATGCGGATGTAGAGCTTACCTATAATTGGGACGGTGATGATGCGTTGCCGGACGACAGTCGCCATTTCGGTCACCTCGCCTATACGGTTGAAAACATCTACGAGACTTGCGAGATGCTTCGGAATAACGGCGTGACGATCAATCGCCCCCCACGTGACGGGCGCATGGCGTTTATTCGGTCGCCTGACAATGTATCAATCGAATTGCTCCAAGAAGGTGACGCGCTTGAGCCAGCCGAACCTTGGGCAAGCATGGCAAACACCGGCCATTGGTAATGATCGTAAAGGTGCTGAAAAATTTATCGTTTTCAGTACTGTTGATGACTGTGCCGGCGGCGGCATCCGCCGCAGGGTGCAGGTTGGCCTTGGTTCTGGCGATGGATGTGTCCAGTTCGGTCGATGCCGAAGAAGACAGGTTGCAACGCGGCGGATTGGCCTCTGCGTTGCTGTCCGAACCGGTCAGAACAGCCTTTTTCTCGTCTGATCTGCCTGTCGCTCTGGCTGTTTATGAATGGTCAGGGCGATACAATCAGCACATCATACTGGATTGGCGGATGATCGATAGCCCCTCCGCCCTGCGCGAAGCATCGGAAACCATCGCATACAGCAAGCGGAGCTATAATGATTTCCCTACCGCCATGGGATACGGGCTTGGTTTTGGGGCGGCACTGCTGGAGCGCGGGCCGGAATGTCTTTATGCCACTCTCGACATGGCTGGTGACGGTCAAAACAACGAAGGTTTTGGACCGCAGCTTGCCTATACGGAATTCCCGTTTGGCGACGTGACGGTCAACGGTTTGGTGGTGAACGCTGCAGAGTTTGAAGCCGAAGTGGAACTGGTTGACTATTACCAAAACCAGGTGCTGCACGGCCCGGGGGCTTTTCTGATCATAGCCAACGGCTTTCGAGACTATGAGCGCGCGATGCGGATTAAACTGGAGAGAGAACTGACACCCCCTGCCATTGGGCAGCTTCGCAAGCCGGAGTCCGCCGGATGATAAGGGCGTTGGCCGTGGCTCTTGCACTGGCAGGGACTGCAAACGCCGCCCCATGTCGCCAAGCGCTGGTTCTGGGGCTTGATGTTTCGGGATCGGTCGATGCGCGCGAATATCGATTGCAGCTGGATGGTGTCGCGTCAGCCTTGGGCAACCCCAATGTGCGTGACGCTTTGCTGGCAACACGACCCGCAGTGGTTTCGGTGCTGATCTATGAATGGAGCGGCCCGGATGATCAAAGAGTTCTAGTGCCTTGGACCGATATCTCCGGAAGCGCCACAATAGATGAAGTTATTGATCAGTTGGCCAGCACCGCGCGTCGCGATGCGTCGCCGGGTACCGCACTTGGCGCGGCCATGGCAGCGGGCGCACAACACCTGAGCCAGCGCCCGGGTTGTGCAAAGCGCACCTTGGACATTTCGGGTGATGGAAAGTCCAACCTCGGGCCACGTCCCCGAGATGTCAAAAACAACATGGCGGGCATGGGGATAACGGTCAATGCGCTGGTTGTCACTTTGGACCGTCCGCGCCCCGTTGAAGGTAGCGATGCCGGCAACGAAGATCTAGCGGCATATTTCAAAGCGGAAGTCATTACAGGTGCCGACGCTTTTGCTGAGACCGCGAGAGGGTATGCCGATTATGAGGCTGCAATGGTACGCAAGTTATTGCGTGAATTGGCCGGTCTGTCTGTCGCCCACCTTACGGCGGATCAAAGATAGCGCACCCCCCCGCTGATGCGGATCGAGCTTCCCGGAGTGGGCGAAATCTGGGCGGTTATCATTGATTTTGCGCCCATATCCTCGCCTTGGATCAAGGTAATCTCGCCCCCATGGGGCCAGTCGATATCGCGCAGCATCCCGGCAAATGCCGCCGCCGCAGCCCCTGTGGCCGGGTCTTCCAGGACACCGCCGGAGGCAAAGGCATTTCTTACGTGAAACAGTGTGTCGGATGCTGGCCAGACCAGCGCGATGGTGACCAATCCGTGCGTCCTCATCAACTTCTTGCCTGTATCCAGCGGATAAGCCATGCCGGCCAGCGTGGCGCGACTGTTCAAAGTGAGGATCAGGTGATCTGCACCAGCGTTGGCCAGCGAGGGTTTTATCCGTGGGTCCAGGTCGTTGGCGGTTAGGCCGAACAATTGCAGCGCCGCCTCGGTAACCGGCTCCGTTGCGGGTTTGCTTTTCGTGGGCGGCGATTGCAGCGCTGCGTGTAAATGGGTGTCTGAATGTCGACCCTCGACGGTTATTTGGGCTGCATTTAAGGTCAGATCAAAGATGCCGTCGCCGAACCGATCAGCCAAGGCAGCCCCCAAGGCAATGGTGGCATGACCACAAAAAGGGACTTCGCTTTCCGGCGAAAAATAGCGAACGCGCCATCCGTCCCCGTCGGCGCGGGCAAAAACTGTTTCGGAATACCCCACATCAGCTGCGATCTGGCGCATCTCTGCGACCGTTGGGTGGTGATCCGCGATCACAACCCCGGCAGGATTGCCCCCCTGTTGGTCAATCGCGAAAGCAGCAAGCCGCAATGGGTGCATCAGGTTCATTTTTCGCCTAACCTAGGGTTTCGTGCATGACGCCATCATGATCCGCAAGATTGCCGAGGTCCAGACCCACTGATCCGGAATGCCTCATATCAAAAAGCGTACGGAAGAAAGTCAGTAAATATAGCGAATTTGATCGGACCAGTATCGCTCCATCCGCTTGAGCGAGAGGGTGACATCTTCCATCCCGGCCGGGCCAAGAACACCTTTCTTTTTCAACCCTACAGCGTGACGGCCAAACAGGTCCGATACCACCCCGCTTATATGCCGGCCTTTTTCCGTCAGGCGCACCCGCACTGATCTGCGGTCGATCTCGCATCGCTGATGATGCATATAGCCCATATCAACCAGCTTTTTCAAATTGTAGCTGACGTTGCTGCCTTGGTAATATCCGCGCGTTTTCAGCTCGCCCGCGGTTACTTCGTTGTCCCCGATGTTGAACAGGAGCAATGCCTGAACGGCGTTGATTTCTATCACCCCGACCCGTTCGAATTCATCTTTGATCACGTCCAGCAGCAAGCGGTGCAATCTTTCAACAAGGCTTAATGCATCAAGATAACCTTGCATAAAGTTCGCATGAGAGCCCGGTATGGTAAGGGAATCTTGAATACTCATATTTCTTCTCCAACTCTGACTGTGGGTCAGAAACTGGAGAAGAAACTAAAATATATCGTTAAACCAAACGGATGCCGTTCAAATTGGTGGTTTTCGCGCAAGTTTCGGGACTTACAGAGGGTTGTCCGCCAGATGCGCCTGGATATCCGCAATTAGGCCCGAATATTCATCCGGTACGACAGACTGCCCCGTAACCCATTGATAAAGATCGTGATCATTTTCGCTGAGCATTTGATCATACAGCGACAAACCGTCCTCATCCATCGTCGCAAGCCTTTGAGAGGCATAGGACGGCAAGATCAGGTCCATTTCCTTTATGCCACGCCGCATTGATCTCATATGCAAGCGTTTCACCTTATATTCATAAAGCTCAGTCACGGGTTTCACCCTGAAGAATGCCACGTAGTTGCTTTTCCAGACGTCCGACCTGTTCGGCCCGCTTCAGCATGTCGGCACGCACTTCACGCAGCGCGATCAAGACTTCCTTCACGCTTGCAGCATTTGTCGATACGTCTTCGGGCGCATCGACCCCCTCGCCTTCACCATTGATCAGCCACATCATGGAGACCCCCAGTATACCCGCCAAGGTTGAAAGGCGGTTCGCGCGTGGTTCAGACAGATCATCCTCCCAGGCGCGCAACGTTGACTGCTTGATACCGATACGTTTGGCCAATGCCGCTTGGGTCATGTTTGCGTTCTCGCGTGCAGCAGCGACACGATCACCAAAGGTAGCAACCTCGGATCCGTACCAGTCTTCATTCTCAGTCATTGTGTCTCTCCTGTTTTTGACACCGATGTCGCTTGAACGGTGCGTGGCTCAGCCGTATGAGGGTGACGTACATATATCAAACTGAGGCCGAAATGGAACTGCTGTCCAAGACCCTTGCGCGCGTAAAACCGTCGCCCACCATCGCTGTAACCCAAAAGGCAGCCGAACTGAAAGCCGCAGGCAAGGATGTGATTGGGCTCGGCGCAGGTGAACCCGACTTCGACACGCCGCAGAATATCAAGGATGCCGGTATCGCTGCAATCAACGCAGGCAAGACCAAATACACCGCTGTCGATGGGATTCCCGAACTGAAGCGTGCGATTTGCGACAAATTCAAGCGCGACAACGGGTTGGACTATGTGCCCGCGCAGATCAGCGTTGGCACCGGCGGCAAGCAGATCTTGTACAACGCGCTGATGGCGACAATGAACCCCGGCGAAGAGGTGGTAATTCCGGCCCCGTATTGGGTCAGCTACCCCGACATGGTACTGCTGGCAGGCGGTACTCCGGTTATTGCCCCCGCCACGCTTGAGAATAATTTCAAACTTACGCCGGACGCGTTGGAAGAAGCGATTACGCCAAATACCAAATGGTTCATCTTCAACTCGCCGTCGAACCCCACCGGCGCGGGCTATAGCTGGGATGAATTGAAAGCGCTTACGGATGTTTTGATGCGGCACCCGCATGTCTGGGTAATGACCGACGATATGTATGAACATCTGGCCTATGATGATTTCAAATTTTGCACCCCCGCGCAGGTTGAACCGGCCCTGTATGACCGCACGTTGACCGTGAATGGCGTGTCCAAAGCCTATGCCATGACGGGTTGGCGCATCGGCTATGCCGCCGGTCCAGAAAAGCTGATCGGGGCGATGCGCAAGGTACAATCGCAGTCCACGTCAAACCCCTGCACCATCAGCCAATGGGCGGCGGTAGAAGCGTTGAATGGTACGCAGCATTACATTCCCGAGAACAACAAAATGTTCGTGCGCCGTCGCAATCTGGTGGTGGATATGCTGAACGATATCGACGGCATCGTGTGTCCTGTTCCCGAAGGCGCATTCTATGTCTATCCTTCCATCGCGGGGCTGATCGGCAAGACATCGGCGGCGGGCGTCGAAATCTCCGATGACGAAAGCTTTGCCACCGCATTGCTGGAGGAAACCGGCGTCGCTGTGGTTTTCGGGGCGGCGTTCGGTCTGTCACCGAATTTTCGCATCAGCTATGCAACCTCCGACGAGGCGCTCAAGGAAGCTTGCACACGAATTCAGAGCTTTTGCGCAAAATTGACCTGAAGCACGAAGGACCACGCCATGTCGAGCGATTTGCCAGACTATTACTTTAGGGTTCGCGAAAACGGCGCAGCGGTGTTTCGTGTGGATACCGAAAATCGGCAACGTCGGATCGAGATGGATCAGATTGCCGTGGTCAATATCCGTAACGGAGAGATCAAGCCACAAGGCGAACGTGTGCTGTCCGACGACGACCTGGCGCGTATCCAGGCATGGATGGAAGAGCGAAAACAAATTCTTGCGCGACGTGAAATGGATGACATCCACCGTGCCTTGGACCACCTGAACCTGACCACTCAATGGGTTCAGTCCAAGGCGACGGAAGACCAGCTTGACGTCGTTACTGACCGTTTGCTGATGGCCATGCATGATTTGCGCAACGCCTTGGTGCGTAAAAAGGCGGACCGGCTCAATTAGGCTCCGGCGCACGTTCCATAGTCAGATGTTAATGCTTGGGGCCGGCATTAGTGCCTTCAGGGTGGTCGTCCAAAAGCGTGCGTTTAGCAGCAGCGCCGCCACACCCAACCCTACCACCAGACCAAGCCAGACCCCGATGCCGTTCAGCCCCAACATGAACCCGAAAAGATAAGACGCCGGGATGCCGACGACCCAATAGCTGATCCCGGCAAGGATCATCGGGACTTTGGTATCCTGAACGCCCCGCAATAGCCCCAGTGCCACGGCTTGGGCCCCATCGACCAGCTGAAACAGCGCTGCCATCGCCAGCAGGCCGACCCCAACCGCAAGAATCTGGTCCCGGGCGGGCTCATCACGTTGCATGAATGCATTGATCAATGGCTCCGGCCATAGAACGAAACCGACAATGGTCGCCGCTGCCACCAACAGCGACATCGTCGTGGCTGTAACCGCACCCCGAACCAGGTGTGCTGGATCGCGACGGCCAAAGGCATTGCCGGCGCGTATTGTCGCGACATTGCTGATTCCCAGGTGGATCATGAATGTGATAGACGCCAGTTGCAGCGCAATACCGTGGGCGGCCAGTGCGATAGTACCCAGCCACCCCATCATCACCGCGGACGCCGCGAACAGCCCTACCTCGCTTAACCCTGTCACCCCGATGGGAAGCCCCAAGCGGAATACCCGTGCCAGCATTTCCCAATCGGGACGCCATAAACGCACAAAAATCTGGTGTTCAGGCATCGCTTTCAGCACGTATATAACGACCGCCAGCAAAGACGCGCTATGCGACGTCAGCGATGCAATGGCCGCGCCGCGCACCCCCAGTTCCGGTGCGCCCCAGTTCCCGAAAATGAACATGTAGTTGGCCAGAGCGTTCACCACCGCGGAAAATATCGTGATCCAGAACACAACCTGAGTGCGCTCTAGCGCTGCAAGATAACTTTTGAGCACCATGACCAGCAGCGCAGGAATGATGCCCCAGCCTGCGATCATCAGATATTGCCGGACCATTTCAGCCAGCTCAGGTTCCTGCCCCATCACTCCCATGATCGGCCCGGACCATATGAACAGCGGCAACGCGAGCAGCGCAAATCCGAGCGAGAGCCACAGCCCCATGCGGGTGGCGCGGCGCAGCCCGACTTCGTCGCCTTCGGCGTCAAAGGCGGCCACCATTGGCATCACCCCCCACGCGAAGCCCGATCCAAATATCAGCAGGACAAAGAAATAGGTGCTTGCAAGTGTGACGGCGGCAAGCCCTTCGACGCTGTACCACCCCACCATGACAGTGTCGGTGACCCCAATGGCCACCTGCCCCAGATGTCCTCCGACCAGCGGCAGACCCATTATGGTGATCGCGCGCGCGTGCCCCGCATATGTCATTTTCATTGTCATCCTTCCCACATACTGTGCGATCGTGGTAAGGGAAAGACCCGCTTGTCTTGTGACGACCGCGAAATTTCAACCCAGCCGTGCCGAAAAATGGAGATGACAGCATGACAGCCCATTGGACCGAAACCGTCGACCTGAATGGCAAGCCCTTTTACATCCGCCACTGGGGCGATGAAAACGCACCACGGTTATTGATGCTGCACGGTTTCCCCGAGCATTCGGGCGCGTGGGCCGAACTTGCGCCTTTATTGGCTGAACGGTTCCACTGCATCGCCCCCGACCAACGCGGTTATGGCCAAAGCTGGCGACCGTCAGAAGTTGAACACTATAAAACGTCGCAACTGGTGTCGGATATGGTGGCGCTTATCGGGGACGCGCCCGTTATTGTGTTGGGCCATGACTGGGGGGCGTCGGTCGCTTATGCATTGACGATCGGCCGCCCGGATCTTGTGTCAAAGCTTATCATCATGAACGGCGTTCACCCTGCGCCATTCCAGCGCGAACTTGCCAAGGGCGGTCCGCAGACCGATGCCTCGCAATACATCCACTTTTTGCGGCGTGAGGGGTCCGAGGATATTCTTGCCGCAGATGATTTTGCTAAACTGATGGGATTGTTTTCCGCGCATATGAACATGAGCTGGCTGCACGGCGATACCCTGGTCGGCTACAAAGCGGCGTGGCGTGATGCAGCGGGGTTGCGTGGGATGATCAACTGGTATCGTTCATCGCCTCTCAGACTTGGTGGGCCGGGCGAGCGGCTGGAAAACGCGCTGACGTTCGACCCCGCCCGGCTGCAAATCCGCTGCCCTCACCTGTTGATCTGGGGCAGGGACGACACCGCGCTGTTGCCCGAGTCTACCGAAGGGCTGGAAGAATTCGCCCCGAACCTGACCCGCGTGTCGATCGACGGTGCCGACCACTGGTTGCACCACCAAAAGCCGGACGAGATCGCCGACGCGATTCTCAGGTGGCTCTAGGACCGAGCGCCGCCTCGCGGGTCCCGCCACAGGCCCGTGCGCAGCCAAGCTGCGGTCCGACGCCACAACCTCTGCAAACTGTGGTTTTTGCGATGCCATCCACCCTTCCCCCGCCGCTAACGGTCTGGCATAGTACCACCCTAACAAAAGCAATATACAGGCAGGCCCCTTCATGTCCGATCTCCTTTCCGGTGCGCAGCCCAAAGCCAAGGAATATGATGCCTCTTCGATCCAGGTTCTCGAGGATATGGAGCACGTGCGCCTGCGCCCCGGCATGTACATCGGGGGCAAGGACGACCGCGCGCTGCACCATATGGTCGCGGAAATCATCGATAACTCGATGGACGAGGCGGTTGCGGGCCATGCCACCTGGATCGAGCTGGAACTGCATGAAAACGGCCACGTCACCGTGCGCGACAACGGGCGCGGAATCCCTACCGATCCGCACCCCAAAGACCCCAGCAAATCGGCGCTGGAGATCATTTTCTGCACGCTGAATGCAGGTGGCAAGTTCTCGGGCGATTCCTATGAAACATCGGGCGGTCTGCACGGCGTGGGCTCGTCGGTCGTGAATGCGCTGTCAGACCACCTGCGGGTCGAGGTCGCGCGCAACCGCGAGCTTTTCGCGATGGAGTTTTCGCGCGGCATCCCCCAAGGCAAGCTTGAAAAGATCGGCGCGGCCCCGAACCGGCGCGGTACCTCTGTCACCTTCCACCCCGATGCAGAGATCTTTGGCGCGCTCAAGCTCAAGCCCGCGCGGCTGTTCGCGATGGCGCGGTCCAAGGCCTATCTGTTTTCCGGCGTCGAAATCCGCTGGAAATGCGGCCAGCAGGACGGCGACACCCCGCAAGAGGCGACGTTCCACTTTCCCGGCGGCCTATCGGATTATCTGAACGAAACGTTGAAAGGGTCGACAACCTACGCCGAACACCCCTTTGGCGGCACCGTCGACTTCCGCGAGAAATTCAACGCACCGGGCAAGGTCGAATGGGCAATCAACTGGACGCCGTCGCGCGATGGCTTCATCCAGTCCTATTGTAACACCATCCCCACCCCCGAAGGCGGCACCCACGAGGCCGGCTTCTGGTCCGCGATCCTGAAGGGCGTCAAAGCCTACGGCGATCTGGTCGGCAACAAGAAGGCCGGCACCATCACCCGCGATGATCTGATCACCGGTGGCTGTGCGCTGGTGTCCTGCTTTATCCGCGAGCCTGAATTCGTTGGCCAGACCAAGGACCGACTGGCCACGGTAGACGCGCAGCGCATGGTGGAAAACGCCGTGCGCGACCACTTTGACAACTGGCTGGCGGCGGATACCAAAAGCGCCGGGGCGATCCTTGATTTCCTTGTGCTGCGCGCCGAAGAACGCCTGCGCCGCCGTCAGGAAAAAGAGACCGCGCGCAAGACCGCCACGAAAAAGCTGCGCCTGCCTGGCAAGCTGACCGACTGTACGTCCAAGACCCGCGAAGGCACCGAGCTATTCATCGTGGAGGGCGATTCCGCCGGTGGCTCCGGCAAGGGGGCGCGCAACCGCGTCAATCAGGCGCTGCTGCCGCTAAAGGGCAAGATCCTGAACGTTCTGGGCGCGGCATCCGGCAAGCTGAACACCAACGCCGAAATCAACGACCTGTGCGAAGCGCTTGGCGTCGGGATGGGCACGAAGTTCAACCTTGATGATCTGCGCTATGACAAGATCATCATCATGACCGATGCGGATGTCGACGGGGCCCATATCGCGGCGCTGCTGATGACGTTCTTCTACACCCAGATGCGCCCGATGATCGATGCGGGGCATCTCTACCTCGCCTGCCCGCCGCTGTACCGCCTGACCCAAGGGGCCAAGCGCGTCTATGTGTCTGACGACGCGGAAAAGGACATGTGGCTGGAAAAAGGTCTTGGCGGCAAAGGCAAGATTGATTTGCAACGCTTCAAGGGTCTGGGCGAAATGGACGCGAAGGACCTGAAAGAAACCACGATGGATCCCACGACGCGCAAGCTGATCCGCGTCACCGTGCAAGAGGACATCGCCGGGGAAACCAGCGATCTGGTCGAGCGTCTGATGGGGAAGAAACCGGAACTGCGATACCAGTACATCCAGGAGAACGCCCAGTTTGTGGAGGAGCTGGATGTTTGAGGGGGTTGGAAGCTTATAATTTGATTTTTAGGAACTCAATAGATGATAGATATTAGAGAGTTACCAAAAGACCCTACTGAGGCATTGACGGAAACGCTTACGATTTGCATTTCGAATACTAAACGCGGCACAGCGAAGTTTACGGATTTAAAGAGTAGCAACCACCCCACGGCCAACAACTTAATTGTTGCTGCAATGGTTGTCAGACAATCGGCGTCTTATATTGGCAACTCTGAGCTACTAGAGCTAGTCACCAGATGTGTCTATTTGGACGGTGACTACACTATTGATCAAATAGTTGGTAACTTCGAAACCGCATTGAATGCAGTGATAGCGCACCAGCTTGACGATCATTTCATCGATCAAGAAGCCGTTGAGTTATTCGGCAAAGCCGAACTTGATCAAGATGAGAAGACTGAAATTCGGTCGTTGATGGCGGAAGCAAGGCTTCTGGTCGATCGCTCCGCTAAGCTAAGTGTGACGCAACGGAAGAATGTACTGTATCACGTTTCTAAAATTGAAAACGAGTTGCATAAAGACAAGTCCAACTTCCAAACTTTTGTTGCTGCTGCCTATGATGTGTCCGGTATACTAAGGCGAGTAGGGGATGACGCCCAACCACTTGCCGATGCCATTCAGAAAGCAAGGACGATCACGGAGAGAAAGGTTGAGGGGAGATTAGAGATCGGACAAGATGAAGAACCAAAACAGCTTCCCAAACCCGATTGAACCGGTTTTGTGCACTGGTGCATACTTAAGTCGTTTAAGGTAAGGGGCGCACTTCGTGCTCCCTGGTCTTCGACCGCTTCAGCCTCAAACTGTCCCCCGGACAGTTTGCAAGACGGCCTCCGCCCCAGGGTCAGGCACGACCCTTAACATCTGTTCCGCCGGGTATCCGCTACGGCCCCTAACTGCCGCCCATCCGAGGCCCCGCCCGTTCGACCCTGAAACCTTCCCCCAAAAGGTTTCCAGAACGGGTCTCACCCTCCCTCACGGGGAAGGGCGCATTCCATGCTCCCTCGATGCTGACGCATCCCTGCGGCCTCGAAAGGTCCTCAGGACTTTTCGCAAGACGGTCTTCGGCCCTAGGTCGGGCAGATCCCTTACCTCTTCCCTCGCAAAATACCGCTTGATCACCACCCCGCTTTCACCCAACGTTTCGGTATGATCCGTACCCTCACCCTTTTGCTGTTCCTCGCCTCTTGTGGGCGCCCGTTAACCGAGAATGAGCAGGCATTCGCCCGCACCATCATGGGCGAAACCCTGAACGTTCGCCAAGCGCGGCTGCATAATGGGTCGCCTTCGCGGGGGGTGACGATGACGCGTCAGGCGCGGCCGCGCACCACCTGTCGCGAACGGATCCTGCCGCCTGAAAAGGTCGGCGAAGTTATCACCACCAAGCCCGCCGCCATCGCGCTTTGGAATACTGTGTTGTTCGACAAGGACTGGTATCTCGACGATTATCTGCCCGATTATCCCGACCGGATCGGATTGATCGCCGCGATGATATTCAGCCACGAGCTGACCCATGTTTGGCAATGGCAAAACCGGGCGACCACCGGCTATAGCCCCCTGCGCGCGGCGTTTGAACACACCGGCGGGGTTGATCCGTATTTGTTCGATCTCGACTCTGATCCCAAGTTCAGCGATTTCGCCTATGAACAACAAGGCTCCATAGTCGAGGAATTCGTCTGTTGCCGCGCACTTGCGCCGCAAGCGCCCCGGACCCAGCGTCTGCGCGCGTTGATCAGCCAGGTCATGCCCGTGGCCGAGCTGCCGCAAAATCGCACATACGAGGTGAAGATGCCTTGGAGCGGCGTTGATCTGAACGGCATCTGCGGGTGAGCGTTGCCCCGCCCCGGCTTGGGGGGGACGCGCCTAAACGATCGGCTCCGGTTGCGGCGTCGCGGTGATTTGCATTGCTGGGGCGGCGTGATGCGCAGGCACAGCCGATCAGCCCCCGTCGCGCAGCGGGTTCGTCAGAACAAACGAAATGACATCGTCGTTCAACGGGTGATCGACTCCTGGCAAGGTGATCGTCAGACCGGTGCTCAATGACACTTTCAGCGATCCCTCAGACACCGTCTGATGCGTGACGAACGTGTTCTCGTCATCGGTTTCGACAACCAGCGCGTCGTGTTCGACGTTATAATCTTCTATCGTCACGTTCCCTTGCGCATCTGCTGTCGCAATGAAGGTGTCCGCGCCTTCGCCACCCGTGCCCGTGTCTTCGGAGCCGAGGTACAAGAGGTCGTCGCCGTCTTCTCCGAATAACTGATCGGGCATGTCGTCGTCAGCAGAGCCCGCCTCACTGCCTGAAAGCACATCGTCCCCGTCGCCGCCCTCTATGATGTCAGCCCCCGAGCTCCCGTTCAGGATGTCGTCATCGTCGCTTCCCGAAACGGACTCGCTGTCGCTTAGCCCGTCATTCAAGCTCTCTGCCTCGAGTTCTGCGGCGAATTCTGACAAGGTCGTTCCATTGCTGTCGACAAACTGGTCTTCGTCGCCTATCCGCATCGAATCATCTTCAGGCATGTCTGTGTCGTCGTTCCCGCTAAACGGGTCGAATACGGCAACCATCGAACCAAAGGCTGCGAAAAGAAGTAATAAAAGAGGTGACATATCAATATCCTGTTCGGAATCGGTATGCTGATTCAGCATGTCACCTTTTGGGTGAACATGTGATATAAATAAGGCGTTTACCCTGCTTTTGTGTCACCAATGGGCGTTTTTCAACCAGCGAATGGGTTCAAATGGCGACCAGGCGACCACTGTCCAACCTTATTTGCCGATCCATACGCGATGCCAGTTCAAGATTATGCGTGGCAATCACCGCCGACAGGCCGGTCCCACGCACCAGCGCCATCAACGCGGCAAAGACCTGATCAGACGTCGCAGGGTCAAGGTTACCCGTAGGTTCGTCGGCCAGCAGCAATCTGGGTGCATTGGCAAGCGCCCGGCAAAAAGCGACACGTTGCTGCTCGCCCCCCGACAGGGCTGCGGGACGGTGATCTGCGCGATGACCGATGCCGACCTCGTCCAACAATGACAGGGCGCGGCTGCGCGCATCCGCTTGCGATACGCCGTTGGCAAGCTGGGGCAGAACGATGTTCTCAAGTGCGGAAAATTCGGGCAGAAGGTGATGAAACTGGTAGATGAACCCGACATCACGCCGCCGCACTCCGGTACGCTTGCGGTCCGATTCACCGGTCATGTCCGTCCCGGCGATTTCAACGATGCCGTTATCCGGCGTGTCCAGCAACCCCGCGATGTGCAGCAGTGTGGATTTTCCTGCACCCGATGGGGCGACCAGGGCGACGACCTCGCCCGGGGCGACGGTCAGGTCGATGCCGCGCAATACGTTTACCTGGTTGGGCAATCCGGGGTTGTAGGATTTGTCGATGCCGGCAAGGCGCAACACGGGGTCATTCATAGCGCAGCGCCTCTACCGGGTTCATCCGAGCGGCACGACGCGCGGGAAATATGGTCACCACAAACGAGAGCCCCAAGGAAAGCCCCACCGCCGACAGAACGTCACCGAGCTGAAGCTTGGCGGGAAGAAAATAGATACCCCTGATCGACGCATCCCAAGCGGTTCCCCCGGAAAGCCAGTTCACAACGCCGAATATCTGGTCGACATACAGCGCGAAAAGACTGCCCAAAATCACCCCCATCACCGTTCCAATGATGCCTGTGAAGGCCCCGCAGATGAAAAAGACCCTCAGGACCGATCCCTCGCTCAACCCCATCGTGCGCAAAATACCTATATCGCGGCCCTTGTTCTTGACCAGCATGATTAGCCCCGACACGATGTTCATTGCAGCGATCAGCACCAGAATGCTGAGGATTACGAACATCACCCGATCCTCGATATCAAGAGCATCCAAGAATGACCCGGACGCATCTCGCCATGTCCAGATCATACCGCGGTCACCGGCAGCCGAAAGCAACGGCATGGTCAGCGCATCGACGTTGTCGGGGTTCTCGACCATGACTTCAAGTTCGTCAGCGACGCCCTCGCGATTGAAGAACGATTGCGCTTCAGCCAGCGGCAGATAGGCCCGGGTACGGTCGATATCATAGCGCCCGGCGCTGAAGATATACACCACGTCATAGGCATTCACCCGCGGGCTGGTTCCGAATGCTGTCTTGACGCCGTTCGGAGAGATCAGCTTGATCTTGTCGCCCACACCGACGCGCAACGCCTGTGCCACACCGGAACCGATCGCAATGCCTTGGTTAAAATCGGCAAGGTCACCTTCGGCGGTTTCCGGGTTGGCGATGCGCGGAAGTTTCGCAAGATCGGCACCCTCGATCCCGTACACTTCGATGCCCGCGTTCGCCTGGCCCTTGTTCGCCATAACCTGCCCGCGCACCAACGGGGCTACGTGGGTGACGCCGGGAACTTGGGCGACCCGCGCGGCCATTTCGGTATAATCCGCGATCCCGGTCTGGGTAACGCCGTTGTCGTCCACGGCCGCCATGTTGTACACGGTCACATGGGCATTCGCCCCCAGGATCGTATCGACGAATTCAGCTCGAAACCCCGACCGGACCGCCAAAGTAGCGATGAGCGCAAACACGGCCAGCGTGATGCCGATCAGACTGATCCACGTCATGACGCTGACACCGCCTTCGGCACGTCGCGCCCGAAGATATCGCCATGCGATCATCCATTCGAATGGGGCAAAGGGTGGTGTCTTGGAAACTGGGTTGGCCAAAGGGGGTCTCCGGGCAAGGATCAATCGGGCGCAACCTGCTGGTTTAGCCGCATAGGGTCAAGCTGCGAGTGATGAGCAAGGGTCGGTATAAGTTAAAGTCAGCGGGTGCGGATATCAATCATGTGACGGAAGTTGCGTTCGGTGCCTGCGTCGTTTGAAAGGCTGCGCCAATACCCCTAGCAGGATGCCCACCCCCAATGCACCGATCACGAACCCAAATCCCGCAAATACCGCCCCGGCAAACCCAAGCGGCACCGCAGGCTGGAAAGCCCCCCATGCGGCCTTGGCTATCTGCGGGTCATTCATGCGCGGCAGATAATACGCGCGCATGAACGGTCCCTGCCCCTCTAGCTTGTGCAGCGTATCGCGCAGCGTTTCATAGCGCGTGAATGTCGCTGACATGTCCATGCGACGGCGCTCCATGAAGGGGCTTCCGGTCATTTGGGCCAACGCCTCTGCGCGTGACATGCCCACGGCCTGGGCGCTGGCGTCGAAATCAGCGGTGACCTCGTGCAAGGCATCGACCGCCCCGCCCAGCCTTTGCAGATACTGCTGCGAATACTCGGGGAACTGCGATGCCAGGACCGCCCCGGTGATTCCGCCAGCAAATGTCAGCGCGCGAAGGATCATGGGAACCAGGCATCAGTCGAGCCAACCGTCATCGTTCCCATCTCTCGACCCTCCGTGTTGCGTTTAAACGATACCGCGATAAATCCCGGCCAACCTTTCGACGGCTGCCTCAGGGGCCATCTCCTCGCTTTCGCCGGTCCGCCGCGAGGTCAATTCAACCACACCGTTTTTCAACCCGCGCGGGCCAACCGTGATACGCCACGGAAGGCCGATCAGATCCATCGTGGCAAACTTGCCGCCCGCCCGTTCATCCCGATCGTCATAAAGCGGATCAAGACCCAACGCCTTTAGGCTGTCATACAAGGCGTCGCACGCACCGTTCGCCTGATCGTCGCCTTGCTTGAGGTTGACGATCCCGACGTGAAACGGCGTGACGCCTTCCGGCCAGATGATGCCTTTGTCGTCGTGGCTTGCCTCAATGATCGCCCCGACCAAACGGCTGACCCCGATCCCGTGTGAACCCATGTGCACCGGCACAGGTTTGCCATCGGGGCCCTGCACGGTAGCCCCCATAGGCTCGGAGTATTTGGTGCCGAAATAGAAAATTTGGCCAACTTCGATGCCACGGGCCGTGCGGCGTCGGTCTTCCGGGATTTCCTCGAACAAGGCGGCATCATGAGTTTCATCTGTCCGCGCGTACCGCGAGGTGAACTCCTCGAGCACCGACTGGCACTGTTCAACCGAATCGTAGTCAATCTCGCGGTCACCGAAATTCAGTTCAGTGATCTGGCTGTCATAGAACACTTCTGATTCTCCGGTTTCGGCCAGCACCAGAAATTCGTGCGTATCATCGCCGCCGATGGGCCCGGAGTCGGCGCGCATCGGGATGGCTTGCAGCCCCATGCGTTCATAACTGCGCAAATAGCTGACCAAGTGGCGATTGTAGGCGTGCAATGCGTCCTCTTTTGTCAAATCAAAGTTGTACCCATCTTTCATCAGAAACTCGCGCCCCCGCATCACCCCAAACCGAGGACGGACTTCATCGCGGAATTTCCACTGGATGTGATACAGGGTCAGCGGCAGATCCTTGTATGATCCGACGTGGCTGCGAAAAATGTCGGTGATCATCTCTTCGTTAGTCGGACCATACAGCATGTCCCGGTCCTGACGGTCCTTGATGCGCAGCATCTCAGGACCATATGCATCATATCGCCCCGATTCCTTCCAAAGATCGGCGGATTGAAGCGTTGGCATGAGCATGGGAATGTGCCCGGCGCGCTGCTGTTCTTCGTGCACGATGTTCTCGATTTTACGCAGCACCTTGAAGCCCAACGGCAACCAAGAATAAATCCCCGCCGCCGATTGTTTGATCATGCCCGCCCGCAACATCAACCGGTGGCTGACAATCTGCGCTTCGGACGGGTTTTCCTTGAGCACAGGCAAAAAATAACGGGACAGACGCATGATGATCCTCTCAGACTGAATTCAGACCTGATTATGCCAAACCCATGAGGGAAACAATCACCAAGACCCGAGATACTTGGCTGACCAGACAGCTTGGGTCATCCGTGTGCGTTGTCGGAACGCCGCGTTTGCTATTCGGACGTGGGGAGTGTCGCGGTACGCATCGCCAGTTCCAGCGCCACCTGCGTTGCCTTTGCCATATCCTGCACCGAAATCCATTCCAGCGGGCCGTGTATCTCCTGCATGCCGGTGAATATGTTCGGGCATGGAATGCCCATCTCCGTCAGGCGCGACCCGTCGGTACCACCACGAATGGCAACCGATACCGGTTCCATTCCTCCTGCCCGGACCGCATCGCGCGCCAGTTCCACCGGCGTCATATCGTTTTCCAGCCAATACCGCATGTTGCGGTATTGTGGCGTGATCTCACAACGTATCCCTGCCCGTGGTTCCGATGCCTGCACCGCCGCGCATACCTTGCGCAGCAGATCACCCTTGGCCGCCAGCCCATCACGCTCAAAGTCACGCAGGATGAATTTGATTTCAGCCTCTGAAGACCCACCCTTGATTGTCGTGGCGTGAATGAACCCCTCACGCTCGTCGGTGGTCTCGGGCGTCATCGTGGCATGCGGCAAGGTCATCAATATCTTCGCTGCCAGATGGAGCGCGTTCACCATCTTTTCCTTGGCCCAGCCCGGATGCGCCGAAACTCCGGTTATCGTCACGACGGCCCCGTCCGCAGAAAAACTCTCGTATTCAATCTCGCCGGGCTTGGACCCATCAAATGTATAGGCGAAATCACAACCGAAATCAGCCGGCAGGCGCGGATCGACGCCGCGCCCGATTTCCTCGTCCGGAGTAAAGGCAAGACGCACCGCTCCATGGGGAATCTGAGGGTTTTCCAACAGATGCCTCGCGGCGGTCATGATGATCGCGACACCTGCTTTGTCGTCAGCTCCCAATAGCGTGGTGCCGCTGGCCGTTATGATATCTTCGCCCAGCTTCTGCGCCAAATAGGGCGAATTGGCGGGTGACAGCTTCAGGTCGGGGGCATCGGCAAATGTGATATCGCCACCGTTGTAGCCTCGATGCACCACCGGCTTGACCCCCGTGGCATTGTATTGCGGGGCGGTGTCGACATGGGCACACCATCCCATCACGGTTTTTCCTTCGGCGGTCGCGGGCACTGTCGCAAGCACGACGCCATAGTCGGTCAACGTCACGTCCACCGCCCCCATGGCGTTCAACTCCGATACCAGCAACCGCGACATTTCCAGCTGGACATCAGTACTCGGGCGCTGTGCGCTGGCCTCGTCGCTCTGGCTGTCGATCGCGGCGTACCGCACCAGCCGCTCTTCCAATTCTCGATCAAAATCACTACGCATTTTCAGACTCCCATTGACCCTGCAAAAGACTGCCTGGCCGGTCGCGTTGTCAAGCGGGGTAGTCCTTGATTGACCGATCAATTATCCGCTACCCTGCAAGCCGCCACACGATCGGAGACCCCCCCATGACCACGATATTCGAACCCGCCCGCGAAACACCAGTGATCCATGAAACCGGCGTGTTGGTCATCGGCTCCGGCCCCGGCGGGCTCACTGCCGCCCTGGCCGCCGCACGCGCAGGGGCCGACGTGACCCTGCTTGACCGTTTTGGCTGCTTTGGTGGCAACATCACCGTGGTGGGGGTCGAAGGCTTCGCATGGTACCGTCACGAACAGACCGTCGAGGCTGGCGGCATCGGCCGGGAATTCGAAGAACGTGCCAAGGCCATGGGGGCTGCTACGCCCGAATCGCAATCACTCAGCTACGAACTGGACAGCGAGGGCTTCAAGCTGGTCGCCGACCGTCTGGTGGATGAAGCAGGCGTGCACCCGATGCTGCACCGCCAGTTTGTTGCCCCGATCATGGACGGCGACGCTATAACAGGCGTGATCGTCGAATCCAAGGCAGGCCGCGAGGCGATCCTCGCCAGAATCGTGATCGACGCCACCGGTGACGCGGATGTCGCATATCGCGCAGGTGCCCCCACCCGCAAAACACCGGTCGAGCAAATGCAGGCTGCTTCGGTCATGTTCCATATTGCAGGAGTGGACAAGGCCGCCTTCATGGCCGGCGTGAAGGATGATCCGCAAACCTATGCGAATTGGTCCACTGGCGAATGGGTGGTCGAAACCGACGGCAAAGAAGATTCCATGTTCTCACCCTTTCTCGCCAAGCCCTTTGCCCAGGCGATCCGCGACGGCAGAATGCCCGCCAATCTCAACACTATCGGCGGCACCTGGGGCGCTGTGCACGACAGCGGCGAAATGACCTACATGAACCTCGTGCATCTCGCCGAATGCGACGGCACCGATCCCGACAGCATGACACGCTTTGAAATCGAAGGCCGCGCCCAGGCCATGCACGCCATCGATGCGCTCAAGGCCTATACCCCGGGCTGCGAGGCGGCGCGTCTGCGCAATTTCGGCATGAGCATCGGCATTCGCGACACCCGTAAGATCGACGCCCACTACAACATGACCGAAACCGACGTGCGCCAACAGGCCCGCTTCGATGACAGCATCGGGATCTACCCCGAATTCATCGACGGGTACGGCGTATTGATCATTCCGACGACCGGCCGCTACATGCACATTCCCTACCGCGCAATGCTCCCCAAACAGGTCAAGAACCTGCTGGTGGTGGGTCGCGCCATAGGCGGCGACAAGATAGCCCACGCCGCCACCCGCAACATGGCCTGTTGCGCGGTCACCGGCCAGGGCGCTGGAGTCGCAGCGGCATTGGCAATCGCGCAACGCTGCGCCCTCGATCAGGTCTCGATCGAGGCTGTGCAACAGACCCTGCGCGTCCAGAATGTCCGCATCCACTGACCGCGCCCGCCCTTCCAAATGGCCTGAAATCCCCGCCGGAGGCACCGCCACCGCAATACCCGCCCCCGCTTGCGCTCTATCACCACCCTTGAAAACCTGCTCTTATTGCGCAATGTCAGTCTAAACCGGTCGCAAGGACAGCACATGGCTCTGCCGAACAAAGATCATATGAAGTACTGGGGCATCGCGGGGGCGGTGGTGCTGGTCATCCTGTGGTTTACCGGTGATATACTCTTGCCCTTCATAATCGGAGCGGCGATAGCGTATTTCCTCGATCCGGTGGCAGACAGGCTCGAAAAATGGGGGCTCAGCCGTACGATGGCCACGATGGTCATTACGCTGGTGGCCTTGCTGATTTTCGTCCTGATGGCGGTACTGGTCGTTCCGACCCTGATCAACCAGGCCGGCAACCTTGTCGCGGTCGCACCCGAACTTGCCAAGAATTTCGTCAACTTTCTGACAGAACGTTTCCCCACGCTTCTGGATCAGGAGTCTTCTCTGCGCAGCTCGGTCAATTCGATCGGCGCGACAGTACAGGAACGGGGCGGAGAGCTGTTCAATACTGCCGTGGCTTCGGCGGCTTCATTGTTGAATTTGCTCATTCTGTTCGTCATTGTCCCGGTGGTCGCCGTATATCTGTTGTTGGATTGGGACCGCATGGTCGCGCAGATCGACAGCCTGTTGCCACGCGACCATGCCCCGACCATTCGCAGACTGGCCCGCGAAATAGACAAGACCCTCGCCGGATTCATTCGCGGCATGGGCACCGTTTCACTGATCCTTGGCACGTATTACGCCATCGCCTTGATGCTTGTCGGTCTGCAATTCGGCCTTGTCGTCGGATTTATCGCCGGGCTGGTCACGTTCATCCCCTACCTTGGGGCCATGCTGGGAGGGACCTTGGCAATCGGACTTGCACTCTTTCAATTCTGGGGGGACTGGTTCTCAATCGGGTTGGTCGCCGGTATCTTCGTGGTCGGCCAAATTGTCGAAGGCAATTTTCTCACGCCAAAACTGGTTGGCGATTCCGTCGGACTGCACCCGGTTTGGTTGATCCTGGCATTGTCTGTCTTCGGCTCGCTCTTTGGGTTTGTCGGCATGCTGGCCGCGGTCCCGATTGCGGCGGCCTTGGGGGTGATCGCCCGGTTCGCGACCGAACAGTATCGACAAAGTGAGCTGTACAAGGGTGCCCCGGCCATATCACTGGATGAATCGGCAGACTGACATGGCACAACAGCTTGGCCTCGCGCTTCCCAGCCGCACCGCACTGGGGCGCGAAGATTTCTTCATCGCCCCCTCAAACGCCATTGCCGCGGCAATGATTGACGGCTGGCGCACCTGGGCCGGGGCCAAACTGGTCCTGACCGGCCCCCAGGGCGCGGGCAAGACCCACCTTACCCACGTGTGGGCAAACCTGGCCAACGCGAGAATAATCGACGCCAACATGCTCGAAACGGCGGATATCCCCAGCCTTTGCCAAGGCAATCTGGCCGTTGAAAACGTCCCCGACATCGCAGGTCGGGATCGTGCGGAAACAGCATTGTTCCACCTGCACAACCTGTTGCTCGCCGAACGCCACAGCCTGCTGTTGACAGGAACAGCCTCGATCGGCAGTTGGAACCTAAGGTTACCCGATTTGACAAGCCGAATGCGCGCGTCACCTGCCGCGGCGCTCGAAGCCCCTGATGACGTCTTGCTCACTGCGGTACTTGTCAAGTTGCTGGCAGATCGACAGTTGACGCCTAAACCTGACCTGATCCCGTATCTGCTCCGGCGCATGGATCGATCTTTCGCTGCGGCGGGCAAAATGGTGGCCGCTCTCGACAAGGCAAGCCTGGCACAGAAAAAGCCCGTGACCCGTGGCCTCGCGGCGCAAGTACTGGACAATGACGCCTGAGCCGCGCGATACTCACCAAAATTATTAGCAAACCCGTTACATTCCAATACCATAAGGTCGGCATGACGCACGCAGATTTCCTAGAAGCTCCGTTTCCGGAGGCCCAAGATCTTGCTGATCTAGACGCCACCGGTCCCGGTCGCTTTTACAACCGCGAACTAAGCTGGCTGGGCTTTAACTGGCGCGTCCTCGAAGAAGCTGAAAATACCCGGGTGCCGTTACTGGAGCGGCTTCGCTTCCTGTCGATTTCGGCGGGTAACCTTGACGAATTCTATACCGTGCGGGTGGCAGGATTGCGTGAATTGGCCCAAGCGGGCAACATGACACCCGCCGCCGACGGGTTGACGCCTGCCGAACAACTGGTTCTGATCAACGAAGACGCGCGCAAGCTCATGATGACCCAGCAACGGGTTTTGCTTGATCTCATGGGCGAAATGGACAGAAACAACATCATGTTGGAACGGGCCGCCGACCTGGACGACAACGACAGGGCCTATCTGGAGGATGTCTTTTTCAACCAGGTTTTCGCGGTTCTGTCGCCGTTGGCGATCGACCCCGCACACCCGTTTCCCTTCATCCCGAACACGGGCTATGCTCTGGCACTACAACTGGAACGTAGCGCTGACAAACGCCCCTTGCAGGCGCTTTTGCCGATCCCCGCACAGATTGACCGCTTCGTCGCCCTCCCGGCCCCGGAGGGGTGTCACCGTTTCCTCCCGCTCGAAGACCTGCTGGTTCTCAATATCCCGGGCCTGTTCCCCGGCTACAAGCTCAAGGCGCATTTCGAATTTCGGGTGCTGCGCGACAGCGACCTCGAAGTCGAGGACGAAGCCGAAGATCTGGTGCGCGAATTCGAAGTGGCACTGAAACGCCGACGCCGCGGCGAAGTCGTACGGCTTACCCATTCCGCAGGAGCCCCGGAAAAACTGAAATCCGTGGTGATGGCCGAACTCGGAGTACGACCGCAAGATGTCATCGAACTGGACGGAATGATCGGCATCAACGACCTTTCCGAACTGGTGATCGACAGCCGTCCCGATCTTCTCTGGCCGCAGTTTACCCCCCGCATCCCCGAACGGGTCCAAGACCACGATGGCGATATGTTCGCGGCAATCCGCTCCAAGGACATGCTGTTGCACCACCCCTATGAGACCTTCGATATGGTCGTGCGGTTTTTGGCGCAGGCGGCGCGCGACCCTGATGTCGTCGCGATAAAACAAACGCTCTACCGGACCTCGCGGGACAGCCCGATCGTCGAAGCCCTGTGCGAAGCTGCCGAAGACGGCAAATCGGTCACCGCCCTGGTCGAACTGAAAGCCCGGTTCGACGAAGCCGCCAACATTCGCCAATCCCGTCGGTTGGAACGCGCCGGTGCCCATGTGGTCTATGGATTCATCGATCTCAAAACCCATGCCAAGATTTCCACGGTCGTCCGGCGCGAAGGCAACCAACTGGTCACCTATACACACTATGGAACCGGTAATTATCACCCGATCACCGCCCGCATCTACACTGATCTGTCGCTGTTCACCTGCGACCAGAAACTTGGCCGGGATGCGACCAAAGTCTTCAATTATCTTTCTGGTTACGCACAGCCCGACAGGCTCGATAACCTGGCGATCTCTCCGATCACCCTGAAACCGCGTCTACTCGCGATGATCGACGCCGAAGCAAAGCACGCAGCTTCCGGTCGGCCAGCCGAGATTTGGGCGAAAATGAACTCCATCATCGATGCAGATGTGATCGACGCGCTCTATGCCGCCTCCCAGGCGGGGGTCAAGATCAGCCTGGTGGTGCGTGGCATCTGTGGCTTGCGCCCGGGTATAAAGGGGCTATCCGAAAATATACGTGTGAAATCCATCATCGGGCGTTTCCTCGAACACTCCCGCATCGTCTGTTTCGGCAACGGCTTCGGACTGCCCCACAAGAAAGCACGGGTTTTCATCTCCTCCGCCGACTGGATGGGGCGCAACCTGACCCGACGCGTGGAAACCCTGGTGGAAATCGAAAATGCCACCGTCAAGGCCCAGATCACCAGCCAGATCATGGCCGCCAACCTTGCCGATGTCGCGCAAAGTTGGGTCATGGCCCCCGATGGCAGCTTTTCTCGCCCCGACCTCGAAGAGGGCACATTCGCCTTCAACTGCCACCGCTTCTTTATGGAAAACCCTTCCCTGTCCGGGCGCGGATCAGCAGGGGCATCTGACGTTCCAATGCTCACCCATGCGGAAGACTGATCATTTCATTTTGCCCTGAAAACTCTCGCCGAAGGCGCACATCTCGTCTGCGATCCCGGCAGTGTTCGTTCACGGGCGGGTAACGGGAATATGCATGTGGTTTCTGCGGTCAATACCGGCTTTGTCATACTCGCCTCACCAAGGTTAGTGATTGACCTTACCCCCCCGCTGCGCCAATTTACCCGACAACCCAAGCCTCGCAGGAGCGTCCGTGGCAGATAGAACCGACAATCCTCCGCCCTCTCTTGTGCCCGAAACCGGGGTGGCTGATTTGGGGCTCTTTGGCAAACCTCTCTTTCTGGACCCGTCCGCCCGGGCCCTGGCGCGCGTCGGTGTCGTTGATGTCGGTTCGAATTCGGTGCGCTTGGTGGTGTTTGACGGCGCGGCCCGGTCACCGGCGTATTTTTACAACGAAAAGATCATGTGCGCTCTGGGGGCAGGAATGGCCGAAACAGGTCACCTGTCGCCAACCGGTCGGGCGCGCGCGCTGTCGGCCATGCGCCGCTTCAGCAAGTTGGCTGAACGCATGGAGCTGACCGAACTGACCGTCGTCGCCACAGCGGCTGTGCGTGATGCGTCGGACGGGCGCGAGTTCTGTGATGAGGTCCAGCGTGAAACCGGCCTCAAGATTTGGGTCATCGACGGAGAGGAAGAAGCCCGTCTGTCGGCGCAGGGCGTATTGTTGGGCTGGCCGGGGGCCTACGGGCTGGTGTGCGACATCGGCGGCTCTTCGATGGAACTGGCGGAAATTTCCGGTGGCCGCGTGGGCAAACGGGTCAGCTCTGCACTTGGGCCGCTGAAACTGCGCGATATGAGCGGAGGTGCCAAGGCGCGCGAAGCGCATATCAGGGACACGATGCAGGCCCTGACCGAGAAAATGGGCGCGCAACGCGACCGGCTGTTTCTGGTCGGCGGCTCGTGGCGTGCAATTGCGCGGATCGACATGGTGCGCCGGGGCTATCCGCTCCATGTTCTGCATGAATATCGCATGACGGCGAAATCTGTGCGTGAAACCGTCAAGCACATTCAGAAATATGATCTTGAAGAGCTTCGACAAATCAGCGGAGTTTCCGCGAGCCGAATGGCCCTTGTCCCCTATGCGGCCGAGGTTCTGTCCCGTCTGGTCAAGACCTTCAAACCCAAAGATATCGCCGTCTCCAGCTATGGCATTCGCGAAGGCATGCTTTACGAACAAATGCCGCAACGGTTGCGTGACCGCGATCCCCTGATAGAAGCCTGCCGGTTCGCCGAAGCCAAAGATGCCCGCACGCCGGGCTTTGGCAAGGTGTTGTATGATTTCATCCTGCCGCTCTACAAGGCTGCGCCACCGCAGCGTAAACGCTTGGTAAAGGCGGCCTGCCTGCTTCATGATGTCAGTTGGCGCGCGCATCCCGACTATCGCGCCGAGGTCTGCTTTGACAATGCGACCCGCGCCAACCTTGGGGGATTGAAACACTCCGAACGCATCTATCTGGGCCTTGCCCTGTTGCACAGGTATTCAAACAAGCGCGAGAATACCCGTTTCGAAGACCTGTATCAAATGGTGGATGAAAAGACCCGCAACGAGGCCGAGATTTTGGGTAAAGCCATGCGTTTCGGGGCGATGATGTGGATGAACAAGGACGATCAGCGCAGCACTCTGCGCTGGTTCCCCAAAAAGAAGATACTGGAACTTTGGCTACCCAATGACATGATCCCCCTGTTCGGGGAAGTCGCCGAAGCGCGGTTCAACTCGCTCGCATCATCGCTCGGTGCCGAGGTTCATTTGAGAACCGGAAAATCCTGATCCAACCCTGGTCTGTCTAAAGGTCGACCTGCGGTACCTCATCCAGCAAAATCACCGGGGGCGCATCTTGTGCGGGTGGTTTTTCAGGCTTGCGTCTGATCAGGATGTCGCCGTTGGGCATCTTCTGCGGCGGCTCGTAGACGCTCCAGTCGTCGACATCGTTCAACAGCTCTGTAAATGCCGGCCCCATCTGAGCGGTAAAGTCGCGCAGTGCCGGGCTGACCTTGCTTCCCAAATCGGACAAGCCTTCGATGGCAGGTGCCATTTCCTGCTTCATCCCGTCAAAGAAATCCTTTGCGCCTCGCCCCATCAAGGACAAACCCGAAGGCTTGTCATCTTCAGCAAACGCTATGACCGGCTGCGCCAACAAGACAATGATCAAGATGATATATTTCATTTGCCCAACCATGCCCTCTCTAAGCTGTCTCACTATAGCCTGCTCGCGCTATGATTTCATCGTCAAAATCGATGGTGACCGGAAAATGATCCGATGCCGCGATGAGCGCATTGCGCAAACGGTGATCTGACCAACATTGCGGGTCATCGAAGGGATGCCATATCCGCCAACGTGGTGACCGCACGTCAAAGTCGGGACTAACCATGATATAATCCAGCAACGCCTGGAGGTATCGGTTTTCAGGCGCGATCCAAAACCTTGATGTCGTAGGCATCGCGCCGATGCGCTGTGCCAGCGCCCTTGCCGCATGAGGATCTCTGAGCGCGTTTGGGCCGCGGTGGCCCAATATGATTTCGACGGAAGACCGCCCGAATAGATCCTCGAAACTGTCCAGCCCCGGTCCGTCATTCAGATCCCCCAGCACCATGACGGCGCTGCCTTCATCCAGATGCGTGTCGATACGTCGGCGCAGCCAAATCGCCTGCGCCAGTTGTTTGCGCCGGTTGGAAATCCCGATGCGCAACATGTCTTCCGGTGTTTTTGCCCCATGCGGTGCCTTCGACTTCAAATGAGCCCCGATCATCTGGAAAATAAATCCCGCGCGCGTCTCCACTCTCAGCTCCAGCGGCGGTTTCGAGAATCGGACCAGATCTTCTGTTGCATCGATATCGAGGTCGATACGCAAGGTTCCATCGAACCGTGGTGCCCCCGCCGCCCCGTGCTCATCGGTAGCGTCCCCACCCGGGGCGTGACGTGCGGTAATCTTGTCAGGGTCATACAACAGCGCGATTTCCTGTTGGGTGTCGTTGGCAAACCCAAGTATCGCACGCCGCGCCCGCAACCCGTACGCGGCGGCGAAAGCCATCAATGCCGCGACAGTATCGCGTTTGCGATTCTGGTCCGGCGCTTCGATGATCATCACCGCGTCGGCTTTGATTGCAGCAAAGACGATGCCCAAGGCCTCAGTCTGCTGCGCGCGGGTCACATCGCGACGACCGGACCACTCAGTATCGTTGAAAAGCTGGTTCTGTTCATCAAACAGGTTGGTAAACCATTCGACATTATGGGTGGCGACCCGCATCAGCGGCTTTTGCCAGACCAGGTTTCCCAAGCGCGGTTGATATCGATCATGCGCTTTTGGGCAATCGCGACCGCCTCCTGCGGCAATCCCCGCGCGACCAATACATCGGGATGATTATCGCGGACCAGCTTACGCCACGCCGATCGCGCCTGCTCGAATGTGGCGTTGGGACTGATCCCCAACACCGTATGCGGAAGCGGCGATGTATCAGGAACGAAACGCGCGCGCAGCGACGCGAAATCACTTTCGTCCATTGCGAATATTTCGGCGACACGGGCCAAAAAGGCGTCTTCGTTCGGATGATACTGACCGTCCGCCATGGCAATGTGAAACAACCCCTCTACCAGGTCACGCAGCATTTCGGGCTGGCCCTCGAACATCTGGGCGATCCGTGTGGCATAATCCTCAAATCCTGCAACATCTTGACGCGCGAGGTTAAAGACACGTGCCGCCCCTTGCTGATCGGCATCCGCAATCTGGAACACTTCGCGAAACGCAGTCACCTCATCCCGGGTGACTTGCCCGTCCGCTTTGGCCATCTTCGCCCCCAGGGCGATGACGGCAATGGTAAACGCCACCGACCGCTCAGGCGGGCTGCGTAACTTGTCAAACACCGACGCTAGCGTCTCACCTGCGGTAAGCGCCGATAATGCTTCAGTAATACGAGACCAGATAGACATAGCATCAACCATAATACCCCCCGTTCAGGAAGTCAGCGCCCGCTCAGCATTTTCTGCATCAAAATTAAATCTATCCATTGGTCGTGTTTTCGACCGACCTCTGGCAACCGTCCAACCGGCAAAAATCCCAACGCGCTGTGAAACGCCACCGCGCCGGGATTGGCACCACTGATCGCCGCCATCATGACGTGACGCCCCTGCTGCGCGGCGCTTCCAAAAGCCTTGGTCATCAAGGCGCGCCCTATCCCGTGGCCCTGCGCCGACTGCGTCAAAACAATGCTGTGCTCGACGCTTGCGGCATAACCAGGTCCGGCACGGAATTGGCCATATGTGACAAACCCAACAGGTTCCGGTGCGTCCGCCACCCAAAACGCCCCCGGCCGATCCTTGATCATGGCCGCGATCCCACCGGGGCTTTTCTCCTCGGTGGTGAACGTGAACAAGGTCTCCCGTATCATGACATTCCACATCGCGGCCAAGGCTTCGGCATCGTCCGGCCGTGCACCGCGTATTCTCATGACAAGGTCCGATACCCCGAAGGTGTCTTGAAACGGGCCGATAACCCAGGGTGTCCCTCCGTAAATGTTACACGCGGATCACGCAGATGGGGGGCAAGCATGGCGGCCATGTCGAATGCGTTTGGATGACGGACTTCCAACCCCTTCAATCGGCTGTCGCCTGGGCGAAGCCGGTGCATCGGGCGCAGGTCTCCCAGCCATTCCATCAATGCCGGCGCACAGTTGTCATAAGGAAGCACGCCGGACTCTGGCACCGCCATACGCCACCGCAGATCTCCCCGCTCGATATACACAGGTCGCCCGAAACCTTGCGGCAATGCCTCAAGAGCAGCATCAAGATCATCGCATCGACAGATCCAGTTGGTCAGCCGCGCCGCTCCGGAAAAGTGGTCAAGATCAAACCACCGGGCACGATCGGGCTCAGGTGCATTCGGGTTGATCGCGATCGCCTCAAGATACAGCCCGTCTCCCAAGCCCGACAGAGTATTATGAGTATGGAAAACCGCATGTTCGCCCCCGGTTTGCATCGCTACATCCAGGCTATGCGCTACATGGTCAGTTGCTTGCTGCAAAGTCTCGCCGGCGACAGCGATATGATCCAGTTCCAACTTCATCGCGCTTTCCAAATGGTCAAAAATCCTCGGGGGAGTTTGAGGGGGCCGACAGCCCCCTCATCGCGGCTTCACGAGCGGGCGGCGCGGATCAATTTCAAAATATCCTGAGCCGCGTTCGGGATATTGGTACCGGGTCCGAAAATTGCCCTTACCCCGGCATCGTAGAGAAACTTGTAATCCTGCTGCGGAATGACGCCACCACAGATCACCAGAATATCTTCCGCTCCGGCGGCTTTCAGTGCTTTGATCAACTGCGGGGCAAGCGTTTTGTGTCCGGCTGCTTGCGATGAGATGCCGATAACATGAACGTCATTGTCGACGGCATCTTGCGCAGCCTCCGCCGGGGTCTGGAACAGCGGACCCACATCCACGTCAAACCCGATGTCGGCAAAGGCCGTGGCGATGACCTTAGCGCCCCGGTCGTGCCCGTCCTGCCCCATTTTCACGACCAGCATGCGCGGGCGACGCCCCTCGGTCTGCGCAAATTCCTCGACGGACTTCTGAATTTCCGCAAATCCGCTATCGCCTTCATATGCGGCACCATAAACCCCGGCGAGCGTTTTCACCTCGGCACGATGGCGCCCGAACTTCTCTTCCATCGCCATACTGATTTCTCCTACGGTAGCGCGGGCACGGGCGGCCTCGACGGCGGCTTCCAAAAGGTTTCCGCCCTCCGTCGTGCGCCGCGTCAATTCGGCAAGTGCGGCGGTGCAAACCGTTTCATCGCGGGACGCGCGAATTTTGACCAGCCTTTTGATCTGGCTTTCACGGACCGCCACATTATCCACGTCAAGAATGTCAATGGCGTCTTCGGTCTCGCGACGGTATTTGTTTACCCCGACGATCACATCGGTACCCCGGTCAATCTTTGCCTGTCGGTTGGCTGCGGCTTCCTCGATGCGCAGTTTGGGCATGCCAGTGGCCACAGCCTTGGTCATGCCCCCCAGCTCTTCGACCTCCTCGATCAGCTTCCAGGCCGCTTCGGCCAAATCATGGGTCAGCTTTTCGACGTAGTAACTGCCTGCAAGCGGGTCGACGACATTGGTTACGCCAGTCTCTTCCTGCAGGATCAACTGGGTGTTTCGCGCAATCCGCGACGAAAACTCGGTCGGCAGGGCGATGGCTTCGTCAAGCGCGTTGGTATGAAGCGATTGTGTCCCCCCCAGTACCGCGCTCATGGCTTCGTAAGCGGTTCGGATCACGTTGTTATAGGGGTCTTGCTCTTGCAAGCTCACTCCCGAGGTCTGGCAATGGGTGCGCAGCATCGAGGATTTGGGGTTCTTGGGTTCGAATTCCGCCATGATCCGTGACCAAAGCAGGCGTGCGGCCCGCAGCTTGGCGGCCTCCATGAAGAAGTTCATGCCTATGCAGAAGAAAAAGCTCAACCTTGGCGCAAATCGGTCAACATCCATACCCGCGGCTATGGCGGTACGCACATATTCGCGCCCGTCTGCCAGGGTGAATGCCAATTCCTGGACCAGGTTCGCCCCGGCCTCCTGCATGTGGTAACCCGAGATCGATATCGAATTGAACTTGGGCATGTGATCTGAGGTGTATTCGATGATATCACCAATGATCTTCATCGAAGGTTCAGGCGGATAGATATAGGTGTTGCGGACCATGAATTCCTTCAGAATGTCATTCTGGATCGTGCCGGAAAGCACTGATTTATCATGCCCCTGCTCTTCACCCGCGACGATGAAATTGGCCAGGATAGGGATGACCGCGCCATTCATCGTCATCGACACTGACACCTTATCGAGGGGGATGCCGTCGAACAGGATCTTCATGTCTTCCACACTGTCGATGGCGACCCCGGCCTTGCCGACGTCCCCCTCTACGCGCGGGTGGTCACTGTCGTACCCGCGATGCGTAGCCAGATCAAACGCCACAGAGACGCCCTGCTGCCCTGCCGCCAACGCTCGCCGATAAAATGCATTGGACTCCTCTGCCGTCGAAAACCCGGCGTATTGACGGATAGTCCAGGGCCGGCCTGCATACATTGTGGCCTTCACCCCGCGCGTGAACGGTGCCGCCCCGGGAATACCGCCCAGATGGTCCACGCCCGCCGTATCCTCGGCGGTATAAAGCGGTTTGACGGCTATGCCTTCCAGAGTATGCCAGGTCAGGTCGTCGACGCTGCGGCCACGTAATTCCGCTTCGGCCAGGTTACGCCAGTTTTCTTTGTCGGCTGTCATTGTCGTGTCCTTTTTTCAATTCGCCCGGCGGCTGACTCGCGCCTGCTCTTTTACGGGTCGGATCCACTGTCAGTGTGGCAAGACCATCGGCCCCGGCTGCCAGCCAGAACAGATCATCTGCATATGATTCACGCATCGCATGCGTTTGGGCATCGGTGAACGGTTGCCAGCGCCCGGAGGTCGTTTGCGGCAACGGATTTTGCGGCTTGCCATATTCCGCCAGCAACCTGCGAAGCGCGGTCAGATCGGGGGTGCGATTGCGCCAGAACGTCTGGGTGTTTGGCGGCGCAGGTTCATCGGTGATCCGCGCGAACAGGGCATCGGGACGGGCAGCGTATTCTTCGAAGGTGCTGACTTGAATTTCCGTATTCGGCAGCGCGCAGGCCAAATCGGTTATGACATCGCGCCAACTGCGTGGCGAGGCCGCGATAGACCCAATCGCCGCGTCATCGGGAACGGTGTGGCCCCGCGACACCGTATATCCAATCGCCGAAGACCACCACATATCCGGAGAGCGCAGTGTGAGCATGACACGCTTCACCCGGTGCCCGAAGATTTCGTTAAATCGCGCCATACGTTCGCCGATGGCCGGATACAACGTTGCGTTGTGCACACATTGCCGCGCGGATCCGATCATGTTCTCTTCCGACACCAACAACTTTGAGGTACCGGCGTCGCTGATTTTTGCAAGTTGCAGCGACACCCGCCCGCAAGCTCTTTTTACCGAAGCAGGGTTCGGGGCCGCGCGGTATTTCGGGAAGATACCTGAAAACAGACCATTGCGAACCTGGCGTGGCCCCCAGACGCTTACGCCCAAGGCCTTTATCGGTCCTGTGTTGGCGTGCAGGTAATGTTGAAAACTAGTGGTTGCCGTACGATGCGCACCAACATGCAGAAAAATATCCATCAGCCTATAGCCCAATCTTTGCCAAGGGGCCACCCGATCCGGCCCGCCAAGGGTAACCCCCCCAGTCATGCGCCCGAACCTGTTGCACTAAGCTTAATCCCACTCTGGGTGGGATTGCATATCGTAATCCTGTTGGTGAAGATTATATTCGTACGAACAGGAGAAAAAATGAAACGTCTGATCACCGTTGTTTTTGCAGGATTGTTCGCCACCTCTACGGCGTCGCAAACGATACCCGAAACACCTCCTCCGGGATTGTTCGCGCCAGCAGATATGGCTGATTTGAGCGAATTTCTCTGGAAAAAAAGGCCCGTTTTGGTATTTGCCAACAGCGAAGATGACCCTGCGTTTCGCGTACAGATGGAGTTATTGCAAGAGCAACCCCAGGATTTGCTTGAGCGTGACGTGATCGTGTTGACCGATACAGACCCCGCTGCGCGCAGCGCCTTGCGACTAAAGATGCGCCCGCGCGGTTTTATGTTGGTCCTGGTCGGCAAGGATGGTGGTATCAAGCTGCGCAAACCCAGGCCTTGGGACGTGAGGGAAATCACACGCAGCATCGACAAAACGACGATCCGACAGCGTGAAATTCGTGAGAACAAGGAAAAAGCCGGTAAAATTTTCGACTGAGACGTGTCTGCGACACCAGCTTGGTGGATCTTGCTTGGCGGTCGAACCGGAATGCCGACACCGCCACCTGCCTGACCGGCATCATCTGCCAGGCAAGCGGGTGTGGTGGTGCGGGTGTCGGCAATCATGTCGATTATTCAAACTCGATGATAACGTCGTCTACGGCCAGGCTGTCTCCGGCGCTGACATTTACCTTGGACACTTTCCCTTTTTTCTCGGCGCGTAGAATGTTTTCCATCTTCATCGCTTCGATGGTGCACAAGTTCTGACCTTCCTGAACTTCATCGCCAACTTCGACGTCAATTTTGACAATCAGGCCAGGCATCGGGCAAAGCAGCAGCTTTGAAGTATCCGGAGGCAGTTTCTCGGGCATCAACCGGGCCAGTTCGGCTTGTCGTGGGTTGCGTACATGCACCTTCAAGTCGGCCCCGCGTGCCCGCACTCTGAAACCGCCGGAAATTTTAGCGACCTTGAACACCAACGGCGTGCCGTCGATGGTCATGTTGGCAAGTTGGTCACCCGGCGTCCAGTTCCCCGCAACCCGCAACGCACTGCCATCGTCGAACTTGACGGTTGCGCCGGCATGATCGGCTTGAATATCCACGTCGAATGAATGGCCCTGAAGCGCCACGTTCCACGCGGTGCCGACCTTGCGTTCGTGGTTGTCCATCCGACCAGAAACCCGCGTACGGCGAATTTCAGCCACCCGATGCATTGCGGCTGTTGCCGCTGCGATACGCCGCAAGTCCTGTTCGGGCAGGTCAACGCCGTTGAAACCGTCGGGGAATTCCTCTGCAATAAAGGCTGTGGTCATCTCTCCTGCGATGAAGATGGGATGATCCATAACCGCAGACAAAAACGGAAGGTTATGACCGATACCTTCGACCTCAAAACTATCCAGAGCCACGCGCATGCGTTCAATCGCTTCTTCGCGCGATGGTGCCCAGGTACATAGCTTGGCGATCATCGGATCGTAGTACATGGAGATTTCACCGCCCTCATACACGCCGGTATCGTTGCGCACCGCCGTTTCGCCCGACGGCGCATCACCTTGCCACTTATCGTTGTCCAGCAGCGGGCCGGCGGCGATTTCCATGGGTGGACGGTACCGTGTAAGACGCCCGATCGACGGCAGAAAACCCCGATACGGATCTTCTGCATAAAGACGGTTTTCGATGGCCCACCCGGTCAGCTTCACGTCATCCTGGGTCAGGGCCAGCTTTTCCCCGTTGGCAACCCGGATCATCTGTTCGACCAGATCCACCCCGGTAATCAGTTCGGTCACCGGATGTTCGACTTGCAAACGTGTGTTCATCTCAAGGAAGTAGAAATTCTTGTCGCCATCGACGATGAATTCGACGGTCCCTGCCGACGTGTATCCTACGGCCTGGGCAAGCGCGACGGCTTGTTCGCCCATGGCCTTTCGCGTCGCCTCGTCCAGAAACGGCGATGGCGCTTCTTCAACGACCTTCTGGTTGCGCCGCTGGATCGAACATTCACGTTCGCCCAAATAGATCCCGTTGCCGTGGCTGTCGCACAGCACCTGTATTTCGATATGGCGCGGCTGGGTCACAAATTTTTCGATGAATATACGATCATCACCAAAGCTGTTGGCAGCTTCATTTTTCGACGATTGGAAGCCCTCGCGCGCCTCGTCGTCATTCCAGGCAATGCGCATGCCTTTACCGCCGCCCCCCGCAGACGCTTTGAGCATCACCGGATACCCGACTTCGTTCGAGATCTTCACCGCCTCGTCAGCGTCAGCAATCAGCCCCATATACCCCGGAACGGTAGAAACGCCGGCCTCCTTGGCAATTTTCTTGGAGGTGATCTTGTCACCCATCTTTTCAATCGCCCCCACCGGAGGGCCGACAAACGCCACCCCTTCCGCGGCAAGTGCTTCGGCGAATTTCGAATTTTCCGACAAAAAGCCGTAACCGGGGTGAACCGCCTGGGCACCGGATTGCCTGATTGCGGCCATCACCTTGTCAATCACGATATATGACTGGTTGGCCGCGGACGGACCGATATGAATCGCCTCGTCGGCCATCTGGACATGGAGCGCCTGAGCGTCGGCGTCCGAATAGATGGCGACCGTCTGGATGCCCATCTTCTGTGCGGTCTTGATTACACGACAGGCAATTTCGCCCCGGTTTGCGATCAGGATCTTGTTAAACATGGGCCATCCCTTTTGATATTGATACACGGAAAAACCCCGCATCAGCGTCGGCTGAGCGGGGTTGTTTCACTTTTAGATCTCTGCCGAACGTCGTGAGCTCAGCAGGATAAGACTTACTTACAGCGGACTGCGCCAGACTGACAGGCAAGTACGTTTGCGCCTGCACCGATTGCAGCACCCTGAGCGAGGCTTCCGCCCGTGATCGCCGCAGCGCCAGCACCGACTGCACCACCACCAAGAGCTTGCTTCCCAATGGTGTCACCGCACGCGGCCAGACCAGCCGAAGCGGTAATGGCGAGCAAAATATTCTTGATATACATGATGGAATTCCTTTTTCGATAGGCGAAGTTACATTTGACTTACGGTGACAAACGCCTCTCGTTGCAGAAGGTTCCATCGCTGCGAATTCTTTGCACCCGGTGGGCGCAAACCCGCTCATCGCGGCGCGCTCACTCTGGTCAATGACGTTGTTTATCGGGAATAGCAGGCTCACGTTTCGTCCTCAAAGACGTCAGGATAGGACGCTCTCGCTATCTTTTCATTGATGACCAGCAAAGCTTCGTAATCGGCAGGATCGAACGGATCTTGCGCAGCAACAACCTCGCGACCGAACAGCCATGACAAGCGGCCGGCGTCCAGATTGCCTCTTTCGAATGGTTCAGAGCCGAAGCAGTCCCACAATGCCTGCATAAATGCCGTGTCGGCGCGACGATCCACAGATTTGCGGTCCGATCGGCGTTCACGACGTATCAACGGCGTAACGCCTTTTGGATTGGCGCGACGAATTGTAAATTGAAAGTCCGAACCGGGCATGCGACCCGGAAAACCGCGATGTTTCAGCATGATACCCCCCGAACAACAAGGGTCACGCACGGTTGTGGTTGCGTGGGAGCAGGCACATCGGCCTGCCCCCGGCAAGTCTTACTTGTACTTACCTGTGTATACTGGCTCAACCGAGATGGGCTCGGGTGCAACCACAACGTATTCTTCTTGCTTAGGTGCGCAGGCCGAAACGGCTGCGATAAGGCCGAATGCGGCCAACATTGCGATGCTCTTTGACATCTATGTCTCCTGACGTTGGTTAAAGGGGTTGGCACTGCCTCATGCCAAAAGGACCCCAGATGAGAGGCAAGGGATACTCGGGTATTCCTTAAGTTTACATTACCGCAGTTCAATCGCCTTGGATACGGGGCTCGATTCAAACCGGAAACATGTGTCCCCAAAGACGCAATCGGAGCCACGACCATATGCCTTGGCGCAATATGTAGTGGGCGCATCACAAACCTTCCCAGATACAGGTGTTATTTTTAAGACGGTATAGCTCGAAAAACTGCGTCATCTCGGGGTCCGCAGCTCCGAATTCTGCACGCTTGTCAGACATGGATATGACGATCACATCGCCCTGCAAGTCATACTGCGTAATGTACGGAGCCGCCACCGCTTCGCACAGGAATGCCATGTCAGATTCCGCCTGAACAGCATTGATGCTGCCTGTATCGCGGGCAATCTGCGGCGCGACAAACCGAAACCGCAGCCAAGTCTCACCACTGACCTGATCAACCAGCACTTCTTGCAGCTCTACCGGCTGCCCCGAAGGGACATCAACAGCCTGGGCCGTCGTCGCCGCCAATATGAAAGCCAAAGCCAGCTTCATATGCACCGCCCTTGCAAGCCCGCAAACCGCGCCGCTTTATATATTGAACACCAAGCCACGTGGGCCTCTCTTTTCGTTTTACGTCAACAGGTTGCCTAAAGCGGTATGTTGTTGTGCTTTTTCCATGGCATAACGGCCTTCTTGTTCCGCAGCGATGCAAACGCCCTTGCGATGCGCTTTCGCGTTGTGCGGGGCTGAATTACTTCGTCGATAAAGCCGCGTTCGGCGGCCACGAAGGGGTTCGCAAATCGGGCCTCGTAGTCGGCGGCATGACTTGCAATTTTCTCGGGGTCATTCAGATCGGCGCGGTGGATGATCTCGGTCGCTCCCTTTGCCCCCATAACCGCGATCTCGGCTGTGGGCCATGCATAATTGAAATCAGAACGCAGGTGCTTGGACGCCATCACGTCATACGCGCCACCATAGGCTTTGCGCGTAATCACCGTGACCATAGGGACCGTGGCCTCGCCGTAGGCGAAAAGCAACTTCGCCCCGTGCTTGATCACGCCGCCGTATTCCTGACTGGTCCCGGGCAAAAAGCCGGGCACGTCGACAAGTGTCAGGATCGGAATTTCAAACGCATCGCAGAAACGCACAAACCGCGCCGCCTTGCGCGAGCTGTCGATATCCAGACACCCCGCCAGCACCATCGGCTGATTTGCAACCACACCCACGGTACGCCCTTCGATGCGAATAAAGCCGGTCAGGATGTTCTTTGCATAGTTTTCCTGGATCTCGTAAAAATCACCCTCGTCGGCAAGTTTATGGATCAGCTCTTTCATGTCATAGGGGGTGTTGGCATTCGCTGGCACCAAAGTGTCCAAAGAAGGCTCGATCCGGTCGGGCGTGTCGAAAAACGGACGGACCGGTGGCTTTTCGCGGTTGTTTGCTGGCAGAAAATCAACCAGACGCCGCACTTCGGCCAAGGCCTCTACGTCGTTTTCAAAGGCTGCGTCAGCGACGGAAGATTTCCGGGTGTGGGTGGAGGCCCCACCCAGTTCCTCGGCGGTGACCTGTTCATTTGTAACCGTCTTGACCACATCCGGGCCTGTCACGAACATGTAAGACGTGTCTTTGACCATGAAAATAAAATCGGTCATCGCAGGCGAATACACAGCCCCCCCTGCACACGGGCCCATGATCACGCTGATTTGCGGGATGACGCCCGACGCTTCGATGTTGCGCTGGAATACCTCGGCGTAACCCGCCAGCGATGCGACGCCTTCCTGAATACGAGCGCCACCGGAATCGTTGATCCCGATGACCGGCGCACCATTCTGGATCGCCATGTCCTGAATTTTACAGATCTTCTGAGCGTGCGTTTCGGAAAGCGAGCCACCAAATACCGTGAAATCCTGACTGAACAGATAGACTAGACGCCCATTGATGGTGCCCCACCCGGTTACCACGCCGTCACCGGCGGGCTTTTGGCTTTCCATGCCAAAGTCGGTACAGCGGTGGGTGACAAACATGTCAAACTCTTCGAAAGATCCTTCGTCCAGCAGCAGGTCAATTCTTTCCCGCGCTGTCAGCTTGCCACGGGCGTGCTGAGCGTCAATACGCGATTGGCCGCCACCCAGTCGGGCCTGACTGCGGCGATCTTCGAGCTGTTCCAGAATATCTTTCATGACGGACCCCTTTGATATTTTCGACACAATAACGACGGTGGAGCGTCAACCAAAGAGCAATTTTGCAAATTTGCAAATAATTTACATGACATCGTCTGTTAATTGAAAATTTGCTAAGCCTGGCGATGAGCGTAGACAACAAACAACCGTAAGCATAAGTGCATATGCATGCACAGCGATAACCCCGTCCGCTTTTTGGACAAAACCTCCCCGCCACACATTTCCACTTTGATACTCTTGTCGGGTATCGGTGCGATGGCGATGAACATGTTTCTTCCCAGCTTGCCGGCAATGTCGCGCTATTTTGGGGTTGATTATGCCATCATGCAGCTTTCCGTGCCGCTGTATTTGCTGTGCAGCGCGGGGTTGCAGGTGATTATTGGACCTGTTTCGGACAACCTCGGGCGGCGAAATGTGTTGCTGTGGGGCATTGCCATTTTCATGATCGCCACGCTCGGATGTATCTATGCACCGACCCCGGGCATTTTCCTCGTGTTTCGTTGCGCGCAAGCCATCGTGGCGGTCAGCATGGTCCTGAGCCGCGCCGTCGTGCGTGACATGTTCACCCAGGACAAGGCGGCGTCCATGATCGGTTATGTGACCATGGGCATGGCAGTCGTACCGATGATCACTCCGGCGATTGGCGGCGTGTTGCAGCAGCACTTTGGTTGGCAGTCAACATTCTGGCTGATGTTTCTGATCGGCGCGTTGGTGTTTACGGTCACATGGTATGATCTGGGCGAAACATCGGTGAAATCCGGCAAGACGCTGGTCCAGCAGTTCGGAGAATATCCAGAGCTGCTCGGCTCACCGCGCTTCTGGGGTTATTCAATGGCGGCCGCGTTCAGCTCCGGTGCATTTTTCGCGTACTTAGGCGGCGCGCCTTTTGTCGGAAGCGAGGTCTTTGGCATGGAACCTGCCGAGCTTGGCTTGTATTTCGGTGCCCCTGCCATCGGATATTTCGCAGGCAATTTCATCACCGCCCGAAAGGCGACCGCCTACGGCGTCAACAAACTGGTCCTTTTGGGGTGTTTAGCCAACTTGCTTGGTGGTGTTTTGTCGTTGCTGTTGTTTCTCGCTGGTTTGGGGTCGCCGCTCGCATTTTTCGGCATGATGACGCTGGTCGGGTTGGGAAATGGGCTGTCCATACCTAATGCAACAGCAGGCCTGCTGTCGGTCCGTCCGCATCTGGCGGGCACGGCATCGGGCCTGGGCGGGGCTATCATGATCGGGGGCGGAGCTGGCCTTAGCATTCTTACAGGTGCGTTGCTAAGCACGGAAACAGGTGCGTATCCGTTGATTTGGATCATGCTTGTCACCGCTGTGGCAGGGGTGGGTTCGATCCTTGTCGTCATCAGACGCGAACGAAAGCTGGGGTTAAACTGACCCCTTGAAGCCAAGAGTTTGCAAAGCTAGGCTTTGACAGGATCGAGAATTTGCAAAGGACCCTGTAAAATGGCGACCCAAAAGCTTTATGCAGGGGCAAAGCTGCGTGAAGTCCGTACAACTCTGCAGCACACGCAAAAGGATTTTGCCGCCCGCCTTGGGGTGTCGCTGCCTTATCTGAACCAGATGGAGAACAACAACCGCCCGGTCAGTACGACCGTGGTATTGGCGCTTGCTTCTGAATTCGGCATGGATGTGACGGAACTTGCCAGCGGAGACACGGAGCGCCTTGTTAGCGACATGCGCGAAATCTTGTCCGATCCGGTATTCGAGGGCCACATCATCCCCTTGGCCGACCTGCAACTGACGGCCTCCAATGCCCCGGGGCTGGCGCGCGCCTTTATCAAGCTGCACCAGAGCCATCGCCAGACCCACGAACGGCTTGCCTATCTGGATGAAGCGTTGGGGCGCGAAGACGCCCGGGCCTCTCCCAGCCCATGGGAAGAAGTGCGCGATTTCTTTCATTACTGCGATAACTACATCGACCCGATCGATCGCGCCGCAGAATATTTCGCATCCAGCACGAACGGCCCCCATGCGTTACGCCGCATAGCGCTCGAGGCGCTGGAAAAATCCGATATCAAAGTAACATTCGACGACGTCGATGCCCTGCGCCGCTATGTCCCCGAGACCGGGGTGCTGCATATGTCCGCACGCGCAGCTCACGAGACGCAGACATTCCAGCTGTTGCTTCAAGTTGCGCTGACCCGGCAGAATGACCTGCTTGAAGCCACGCTTGACCTCGCGCGTTTTCATAGCACATCCGCCCGTGACATCGCCAAAATCGGACTCGCGAATTACTTTGCCGGAGCAGCCCTGATGCCCTACCGTGCATTTCTGGATATGGCGCAGGGTTGCCGTCATGATCTTGAGGTTCTCGCCGGGCATTTCGGCGCTTCGATCGAACAGGTCGCACACCGCCTTTCGACGTTGCAGCGGCCCGGCGCAAAGGGCATCCCGTTCTTCTTTGTGCGCGTTGATCAGGCTGGCACCATCACCAAGCGGCATTCCGCTACGCGCCTGCAATTCGCTCGGTTCGGGGGGGCCTGCCCGCTCTGGAATGTGCATCGCGCCTTTGAAACGCCGGGCTGCTTCCTGCGCCAGCTTGCAGAGACCCCGGATGGCGTGCGCTACCTGTCACTGGCAAGAGATATCTCGAAACCAGCGGGGCGTTTCGGCGCACCGGTCCGGCGCTATGCAATCTCGTTGGGGTGCGAAGTGCGACACGCCCCGGCGCTGGTTTACGGTGACGGAATGGACACCAACCGCGCGTCCGCATTCGAACCAATCGGGATTTCCTGCCGTATCTGTGAACGGAAAGCCTGCCACCAGCGCTCGGTGCCGCCGCTGGAACGCCAGTTGACCGTCAACGCAAACCTGCGCGACATACTGCCCTATCAGGTCGAATGATCAGCGTCGCGCGGCACGCCAGCCGGCGGCGCGCGCCTGCGCGGCGGTGCAGAACCAGCGCTCTCCCTTCGCCGGGTTTATCTTGGTCCTGCTGTAATCGCGTTGACCGGGGGCGTGAAATATCCGTCCCCCCTTGGCATTGATATTTCCCTTCAACAGACAATTAGAGACAACCGTCTGGTGCCCTGCCCCCCGGTTGACCTTGCTTCCCACCCTTCGGGTCGCGCGGTAGTCGGCAGGGCGCAGTATTTCATACGCATGCACCCCCGCCTCCGCCCGACGCGCCGAAGCCTCAAGGTCGATGTAATCGCGACTGTAGCGTGAATAGGAAAACGCGAGGCCGCGTGCGACAAGCGTTTGGCCGATGTCATTGCCCGCCACGTCACATCGCGCGACCGTGCGCCCGTAACGATCCGTGTCGACACGTATGCAATTCGCATGTTCACCTTGATAGATTGCCCGCACCTGCGCCGTAACCCATGCCCCACACGGCAGCACAGCCGCATCAGCCCCGACGCAGGTCTGGTCTGCTTCAGGCGCGTCAATGCCAAAAAGACGTACGCGCGTGCGACCGACATCAATGGTATCCCCATCAACAACATGCACCACACCCGAAACGTTCATATCCACGGCGATCGCCGGTACGGCCCACACACTCGCCGTAATACACAAACTTAAATAAGCGATTAATCTTGTCATGTTCCTGATTTGGACCGTTCTCACGGGCCAGGCAACATGTTTTGTTAATCTAAGTTAATTATCCCTCAGCGCTGCGACGTTTCCCACGCAGGGTTGATCCACGGCTCGCCATTCGATGCGGGCAACGGGTCAAGGCCCAGGATATGATCGGATATTTTTTCTCCGACCATCATCGACGGCGCGTTCAGATTGCCATTGGTGATGCGCGGAAAAATGGAACTGTCGGCGACACGCAATCCGGCGACCCCGATCACCCGCCCCTGCGGGTCCACCACGGCATCGGGGTCATCTGCCCGCCCCATCCGACACGTGCCGCACGGATGATACGCGCTCTCGGCGTGGTCGCGAATAAAGGCGTCAAGCTGGTCGTCGGTCTGCAACGCGGCACCGGGCTGGATTTCGCTTTTCACATAGGGTTTGAAAACATCCTGAGCAAAAATCTCGCGGGTCAGACGGATGCAGTTTCGGAATTCTTCCCAGTCTTGCTCTTGTGACATGTAGTTGAACACAATCTTCGGGGCCTCCTCGGGGTTGTTCGACGCCAGCGTCACGTTTCCGCGTGATGTCGACCGCATCGGCCCGACATGGGCCTGAAACCCGTGCCCCTCGGCCGCCGCCTTGCCGTCATACCGTACAGCGATCGGCAAAAAGTGATACTGGATGTCAGGGTACCTGATCCCGGCCTTTGATCGGATGAAGGCCGCGGATTCAAACTGGTTCGAAGCCCCCATACCGGTCTTGGTGAACAGCCACTGCGCCCCGATGACTGCCTTGGAAAACACGTTCCAGTGTTTGTACAACGTGATGGGCTGACTGGACGCCATCTGGATATACAGCTCAAGATGGTCTTGCAGGTTCTGTCCCACACCGGGACGATCGGCGACAACCTCGATGCCGTGTTCGGCCAGATGCGCTGCGGGCCCGATACCCGACAACATCAACAGCTTGGGCGAATTGATCGACGACGCCGCCACGATCACCTCTCCGCTGGCGCGGATTACTTCGGTCCTGCCGCTGTGACGTACCTCGACCCCAACGGCACGGCCGTCTTCGATCACCACGCGCTGCGCATGGGCGCGCAATAGCCGCACATTGCCGGTTTTCCTCGCAGGCCGCAGATACGCGTTCGCGGCCGACCACCGCCGGCCCATCCAAACGGTCTGTTCCATCGGGCCGAAACCCTCCTGCTTTTCACCGTTGTAATCGTTGGTAGTCTCATAGCCGGCCTGCTTACCCGCCGCGACGAAAGCCTCGAACAGAGGGTTCTTGCGCGGCCCTCGGCTTACGTGCATCGGGCCGTCGGTCCCACGCCACGCGCGGTCACCGCCATGCCCTCCGTCATGCCACGTCTCCATCCGTTTGAAATACGGCAGCACATCCGCGTAACTCCAGCCGTCGGCACCGGCTTGCGCCCAATGATCATAATCCAGCGCATGCCCCCGGACATAGACCATCCCGTTGATGGAGGATGACCCGCCAATGACCTTACCCCTGGGGCAGGCAAGACGCCTGTTGTTCAAATGTGGTTCCGGCTCCGATGTATACCCCCAGTCATAGCGGCGCATGTTCATCGGATAAGACAAAGCCGCGGGCATCTGGATGAACGGTCCCGCGTCGGTGCCCCCATGCTCGACAACCAATACCTTGCGCCCGGCCAAAGCCAGCCGATACGCCATCACGCACCCTGCGCTACCAGCCCCGACAATGATAAATTCCGCGTCCATCCTATCGCCTTTCTCGTGAGTCTTGGGCGGGTCAAGGATGCCGTCAGGCACCGCGCTTTTGCGCGGCTGGTCCTTGACGCGCTCACGACTCGCATCCCAAAATTGTCGAGGTGACTTGAGGATCAGACCGATCCCTCAAGCACCTCTCAGCATTTCCCCAAGCCGGCTGACCTCTTGCCTATCCCCCGCAAGGGTGGGCTCAGGCCCGGGTCTCGCACCAAAAATCATGTGCGCGTCAGCGCTCCATTGGATCAACCCTTTGCTAGAAGGGCGCTTCCAGGTCCCCCATGCGCACGTAGACGGATTTCAGCTGACTGTAGTGGTCGATTGCCGCCTTGGAGTTTTCACGCCCGACGCCGGAATTCTTCATGCCGCCAAAAGGTGCTTCCACGGGTGCGTCGTTATAGGTGTTGATATAGCAAGTTCCTGCTTCGAACCTTGCCGCGACCCGGTGCGCACGGGTCAGATCGCGCGTGAACACGCCCGCCGCCAAGCCGAATTCGGTATCGTTGGCGCGGGCCATCACGTCGTCTTCGTCGTCAAAATCCAACACAGACATCACCGGGCCGAAAATCTCTTCGCGCGCAATGGTCATGTCGTCGGTCACGTCCGCAAACACCGTAGGCTGCATGTAAAAGCCGTCGCGGTCGATCGCGGCACCGCCAAACACCACACGCGCGCCTTCGGCCCTGCCCTTTTCGATATAGCCCAGGGCTATGTCCAACTGCCGCTTCGATACCATCGGGCCAAAACTGGTCGCAGGGTCCAGCGGGTCACCAATCACCGCCCGTCCAAGCCGCTCTGCCAGCCGGTTCAGGAAAGCCTCCTTGATATCCCGGTGGACAAATACCCGTGTGCCGTTCGAACACACCTGCCCGGAGCTGTAAAAGTTGCCCAAGATCGCGCCGCTGACGGCGTTCTCGATATCGGCATCCTCGAACACGATCAACGGAGATTTGCCCCCCAGCTCCATCGTGACGTGCTTGATCCCTTCGGCCGCGGCGGCATAGACCCTGCGCCCCGTAGGCACCGACCCGGTCAGCGACACCTTGTCAACGCGCGGGTCAGATACCAGCGATGCACCGACTTCGCCCATGCCCTGAACCACATTGTATAGACCGGCCGGCAGTCCCGCCTCGACCAGGATCTCAGCGACCTTCAGCGCGCATAGCGGCGTGGTCTCGGAGGGTTTAAAGATGATCGCATTGCCGCACGCCAGCGCGGGTGCGCCCTTCCAGCAGGCGATTTGCGTCGGATAATTCCACGCGCCAATCCCCACGCACAGGCCAAGCGGCTCGCGGCGGGTATAGACCCAGTCGTCGCCCAGTTGTATGTGTTCGCCGGTAAGCGACGCCGCGATGCCGCCGAAATACTCAAGTGCATCCGCGCCGCTGGTCGCATCTGCGACAGAGGTTTCCTGATACGGTTTGCCGGTGTCGTAGGTTTCCAGCACGGACAGCTCATGATTGCGCTCGCGCATGATGTCAGCGGCGCGGCGCAGGATGCGCCCGCGTTCGGTCCCGCTCATTCTGGCCCATTCCACCTGCGCTGTCCGCGCCACCGTTATCGCCTTTTCAATCACTGCGGGCGTTGCGGCGTGGACGGTTGCAATGGTTTCACCGGTCGCTGGATAGATCACCTCGATCGGCGTGCCATTGGTATCCTCAACATATTCACCGCCGATGAAATGGCTCGCTTTGGGTTGCGTTTGCATTGGTCTCTCTTTTTCAGTTGCGCCAAGTCCCGTGTTGTCGGATCGGCCTTTGGATTTAGATCTCGCGACAGGTTGCCGTGCCTGTCTGGGCGAGCCTTCGAAACCGGCCTCGTGACAAATATCGAACCGCACCGTTCCGATTGCCTGATCCCGGCCGAGGGTCGGTCATTCGCCCCGCGGGAAGCGTTTACTTTCCTCAAGCAGGTTCAGGTCCATGTGATTGCGCATGTATTGGTCCGATGCGTTCTTGAGAGGTTGGTAATCCCACGGATAATACCCACCCTTGCGCAATGCCTCGTACACCACCCAGCGGCGCGCCTGGCTTTTGCGTACCTCGGCATCAAAGGCTTTCAGGTCCCATCGCGCCTCGGCCTTGGCCGATAGCGTCATACGGGTCCCCTGATGCGCGGGTTCTTCGGCCAGATTCGTGCGCTCCTGCGGGTCAGCCTCAAGGTCGAACAACTGGTCCGGGTCCAATGCGCAGCGGTTGAACTTCCACTTGCCATATCGCAGCGACACCAACGGGGCATAGGACCCTTCGGCGGCGTATTCCATGGCGACGGGTTCGGTTCGTTCAACCCCCTGCCCCATCGGCACCAGGGATTGACCTGTGGTCCACGGCGCGATGTCGTCCATCGAAACGCCAGCCAGATCGCACAAGGTCGGGCACATATCGATGTTGCTGACCGGAACCTCTTGGAGGCCCGGTGCCATCTGCGGTGCGCTGATCATCATCGGGACGCGCGACGAGCCTTCGAAAAAGCTCATCTTGAACCACAAGCCGCGTTCGCCCAGCATATCACCGTGATCGGATACAAACGCGATGATCGCTTCCTGGCGCGTGTCCTCCATTGTTTGCAAAATCTCGCCGATCTTGTCGTCCAGATAGCTGATGTTGGCAAAATAGGCCCGGCGCGACCGCTTGATATCGTCTTCGGTGATGTCAAAGCTGCGCCAGTCATTGGCATCGAACAGACGCTTTGAATGCGGGTCTTGCTGATCATAGCCAAGGTCGGGCACGGTGGGCAGCAGGTGATCGCAATCTTCGTATAAATCCCAGTATTTCCTGCGCGCGACATAGGGATCGTGTGGATGCGTGAAGCTGACGGTCAGGCACCAAGGTCTATCGTCCAGACCGCGTGACAGATCATAAATCTTGCGCGTCGCCTCATAGGCTACGGCATCGTCATATTCCATCTGGTTCGTGGTCTCGGCCACTCCGGCACCGGTCACGGACCCCATATTGTGATACCACCAGTCGATTCGCTCTCCGGGCTTGCGGTAATCGGGGGTCCAGCCGAAATCGGCGGGGTAGATATCGGTGGTCAAGCGCTCCTCGAACCCGTGGAGTTGGTCGGGGCCGACGAAATGCATCTTGCCAGCCAAGCAGGTTTGATACCCGGCGCGGCGCAGGTGGTGCGCATAGGTTGGCACGCTTGACGGGAATTCGGCAGCGTTGTCGTAGACACCCGTAGCCGACGGCAACTGACCAGACATGAATGCCGCGCGACCAGGGGCGCACAAAGGACTGGCGGTATAGGCATTCTTGAAACGGGTTGACCTTGCGGCCAGCTTTTTCAGGTTTGGCGCATGGAGCCATTCGGCAGGACCATCGGGAAACAATGTGCCGTTCAACTGATCGACCATCAAAATCAATATGTTGGGGGCAGTCATTCGGTTTCTCCAAGCAGTTTGTGCAACACGCTGAGCGCCTGCGCACTGGCCGCGGTGGAACTGCCGCCGTCTGATAGCGCCGCCCGCAGATACAACCCGTCGATCAATGCGGCGATGGTTTCGGCATCACCGGCCGGATCGGTCGATATGGGGCGCAAGGCGTGGGTCAGGTTTGACCGCAACCGTCCTTGATACACCACCAGCAGACGGTAGGTTTCCGTGCTCGTCCGCGATGACGCATAGAGCGTCATCCAGGCGCTGACCGTGGCGGGATCAAAGCAGCTTTCGTCGAAACTGGCCCGAACGATTGCCTCCGCCCGCTTCAGCGGCGATTTGGCCAGGCGCAGCTCGCGGCGGACTTCGGCGCTGTATTCTGTCAGAATGTACCGCATCGCGGCCAGGAAGATCTGGTCCTTGCCGCCAAAATAATGATGCGCCAGCGCAGACGACATACCCGCCCTTCTCGCTATCTGGCCAACCGTAACGTCCAGCGATTGCGCGGCTCCGATCTCAGCAATGGTGGCTTTTACCAACGCATCGCGGCGAATGGGTTCCATTCCGAGCTTAGGCATAAGGCCGATGTCCTTGGTGTTTGAGTGGCAGCTTTCCCCTATCTGGTAATAATATTGACTGACAAGTCAATAAAAAACTGTAGCGCGCGCGCCCCTTGCTAGGTCGCAGTTCGGGGTCGAAAAGGACCCTCTATAGCTTGGTTGCCGGTGCCGATGGGGTGATTTGGCGGTTCAGCATAGCCTCACGCCAGGTGATGAAGGTCACAGAGCCGAGGATGACAAACCCGCCGATTATGACCCAGACATCAATGGGTTCGGCAAAGACCAAAGCGCCCAATGCAGTCGCCCAGACCAGTTGCAGGAAGGTGACGGGTTGGGTCACGGTCAGCGGCGCTGCGGCGAAGGCCAGCGTCATGGTATAGTGGCCGGCAGTGGCAAAGCACGCGACAGCGGCGAGAATGACCACTTCCGTCCACAAAGGTGCTATCCACGCATAATAGGCGACTGGGGCCAGAAACAGCGTCACGAACAGGGACATCATGCCCACGACAATCGACGCTCTCACTTCGTCTGCCAACACCTTGGCCAGCAGATATGCCCCACCAAACACCACGGCGGCGACCAACATCGCAAAATGCCCCCCCGTCAATTCACGAAAACCCGGGCGCAGGATGATAACTGCCCCCGCCAAGCCCAAGATGACCGCTATGATGCGGCGCAACGCCAAGGTTTCACCAAGAAAAAGCGCGGCACCGATCGTCACGTATATGGGCGCAAGATAATTCATCGCGGTTACTTCGGCGATTGAGATCCGGGTCATCGAATAGAACCACAAGATCACCCCCATCGCATGCAATGCTCCCCGCACACTGAACAGGGTCCACTGCCGTCTGGTCAGATGTGCTGCCTTCAACGACCCCAAGGCTGGCAGCAGAAACACCAAACCGAAGCCGTAGCGAATAAAGGCTGCTTCGGCGGATGGCAGGCGCGGGCCCATATATTTTACCAGGGCGGTCACGCATATGAAGCAAAGACCGGTGACGACCATCCAAAAAATGCCTGAGAGGGGTCGATGAGGAAGCGCTGTTGTCATGACGGCAACATTTCCTAATGCGCCCCCAAGAGCAAGGTCACATCAACAGCAGTTTCACCGCGATCGCCCACATGGTGAGAGCAATCAACATATCGAGTATTTGCCAACTGCGAGGCTTTGCAAACAATGGCGTCAGCAGGCGTGCACCGTAGCCGAGGCCGAAAAAGAAGATAAAGCTGGCCGAAACAGCGCCGATACCGAACGCCAACCGATCTTGGTACTGCGCAGAGATCGACCCCAACAAGACCACGGTATCAAGATAAACATGCGGGTTGAGCCAGGTCAGTGCCAACAGCGTCAGGATCGTGTGGTACAAACTACGACTCGCCCCCCCGTCGGCGGTAAGAGCTTCGCCCCCTCGCCACGCCGACAACGCGTTCTGCGCCCCGTACCAAATCAGAAAAGCGGCCCCGCCGTAACGCATGATCGGCTCGAACCACGGAAGCGCCACCCCGAGCGCTCCAAACCCGGCCACCCCCGCTGCGATCAACAAAGCGTCCGACAAGGCGCAGGTCGCGCAGACCCAAAAAACATGCTGCTGTTTCAGGCCTTGCCGCAAGACAAACGCATTCTGCGCTCCGATAGCCAGGATCAACGTCAAACTCAGGGCAAAACCTGGCAAGAATGCAGATGTCATATTCAACCTGTGGTGACCTAGATCCAGCGATAAACTCTTGTGGACGCCCGCCCTTTACATGTCACCGACGAAAAGAGCGACGGAAATATTTCCGCGCAACGTGAAACAAATACGTGAACACCGCCGTAACTACTGGCGAAACCGAAGCACAGCCCCTATCTGAGCCGCATACAAGCAAGGAACGAGTCATGTTGGACGAAAAACAGAAGCTGGAAATCAGCCAAGACGAGCTAGCCCTCATTGAGGCAGCGCTTCACACGCAATCAAAAATACTAGGGGTGCAGGCCAGCGCTGGCGGATCGAAAGCGCTGGCACGCTTGAACGACGTTAAACGCGTTCTTGCGACCATAGATATTCAGAAACCTGCGCGGTCGCGCCCCGACAAGCGGGGAATGGGCAGTATCTTCCGGATGTCGCGCCTGTTCGGTTAGGAACCACCCAAGGTTTGGATCTGCAGAGAAAAAACCGCCCCCTATTCAAGGGGCGGTTTTTTCGTTTTCGATCAATCCCACATGCATATCGGCCACGCGGCCAGCATATCGGGCCCCATCGAAGTTCAGAGCTGTGACATCACTTCGTCAGAGGCTTCGAAATTGCTGGTGACCCGTTGTACATCATCGTCGTCTTCCAGCGCATCGATAAGCTTCATCAGTTTTTCCATGCTCTCGAGGTCCATCTCGGTTGTCGTCGTGGGACGCCACACCAGCTTGGTGCTGTCGGATTCGCCCAGTTCGGCTTCCAGGGCCGTCGCGACCTCGTTCAAGTCGCTGTCGAGACACCAGATCACATGTCCTTCTTCCGAGCTTTCGACGTCTTCGGCCCCGGCTTCGATCGCCGCCATCATCACAGTATCCGCGTCGCCGACACTGGCCGGGTAGGTTATCTCGCCTTTACGGTCGAACATGAAACCGACGCTGCCGGTTTCGCCCAGATTTCCGCCATTCTTCGTAAAGGTGGACCGTACCGTCGACGCCGTGCGATTGCGGTTATCGGTCATCGCCTCGACGATAACAGCGACGCCGTTGGGGCCATAGCCTTCGTAGCGGATTTCTTCGTAATCCTCGCCCTCGCCCGCCTGCGACTTCTTGATCGCGCGATCAATCACGTCCTTCGGTACCGATACCGACTTGGCTTCTTTGATCGCCAGACGCAGACGCGGGTTCTTGTCGGGGTCGGGGTCGCCCATCTTGGCCGCAACCGTTATTTCCTTGGACATCTTCGAAAACACCTTGGCGCGGATCTTGTCCTGGCGCCCCTTACGGTGCTGGATGTTTGCCCATTTTGAGTGACCTGCCATGGTGACCTCATGTGTTAAAAGCTGGAATTGGCTCTCTATATGCCAGCCCACGGCGCTGAACAAGCCACCCCGAAGCTCGCCCGACCGTCACCTGCCGTATGGTCAATCCCGACGCGGGCCTGTGTTTAAGGCAGACAGGCTTTGATATGGCTGGTAAGGCGATTGTCGTAACCTTATCAGAGTAAAGCCCCATGACCCCAGACCAGATTATTCTTTTTACGTTATTTGCAGCCGTATTCGGTATGCTGCTTTGGGGGCGGTTTCGGTATGATCTAGTGGCATTTTCCGCGCTTATGATCGCTGTGGTATTGGGTGTTGTCGACAGCGAGAACGCCTTTGACGGCTTTGGTCACCCGGCAACGCTGGTCGTGGCACTGGTTCTCGTGGTATCGGCTGGTCTGGTCAGATCGGGTGCCGTGTTATTGATCACGCGCACGCTGGTAGATGCCTCGCGTAGCCTGGGCGCGCACATCACCCTGATGGGGGTGATAGGTGGGGTGATGTCTGCGTTCATGAACAACGTAGCGGCGCTTGCCCTGCTGATGCCCGTAGAC